>VFQQ010002364.1_pt1 | contig 21564 bp, 22 predicted proteins | sample 3512341 | NCBI WGS metagenome assembly VFQQ01 (sample SAMN10412373, study PRJNA504923) | tailings metagenome | isolation source: Relicate 2 Philex TSF1 revegetated site | place: Philippines: Tuba, Benguet | collected 2017-08-29 | reverse complement strand
CCCGGCTTTGAGATCGGCCACGACGATGGTCTGGTTGGGGATGATGATCATGGCGACATTGGCGGTCATGATCGTGGCGGTGAACACGCCCATATGCAGCATTGCAGCGCGCCCGGTGAAGAGCTGCGTATAGATCCACGCCATGGCGGTGAGGATGACGAACAGCACGCCCATCAGCCCGAAGGTGTTGTTGCCGATCGGCGACTTGCAGAGCGTGTCGTAGATCAGCCAGCCGAGCACGATCGAGCCGGCCGACAGCGCGATGGCGCCCCAGTTCGGGATGTCGAGCACGTGCCGGTCGATGAGGAAGAGATCGGCGCCCACATAGTAGACAATGACGAGCAGGCAGAAGCCCGAGAGCCAGGTCGCGTAGCTCTCCCACTTGAACCAGGTCAGGTGCTCGGGAAGAAATTCCGGCGCCACCAGATATTTCTGGATGTGATAGAAGCCGCCGCCATGCACCTGCCACTCCTCGCCATGCGCCAGTGGCGGCAGGCTCGGGGTCTTGCGCAGGCCCAGGTCGAGCGCGATGAAATAGAAGCTCGAGCCGATCCAGGCGATGGCGGTGATCACATGCGTCCACCGCGCCGCAAAGCTCAGCCATTCCCAGAAAATCGCGAAATCGGTCATGGCCGGTGTCCTGGCTAGGTAGGGGGTGCCACGCCCTCGTGGTTCGACAGGCTCACCATGAGGGCTGCTGGGAGCGCGAGGCTTGGAAGGACCTCATGGTGAGCCTGTCGAACCACGAGGTCCGGGCGCACGAAAGAGCACGGGGCGAGCTGAAGCCCGCCCCGCGAAAAAGTGCTTACTGAACGACCTCGATGCCTTCGACATAGGTCTGCATGCCGAGGAGCGCACCATCGTCCAGCGTCGTGCCGGCAGGGACGAAATCGGCGCCGTCCTTGTCCTTGAGCGGGCCGGTGAAGATGTGGAACGAGCCGTCGATCTGGCCCTGCTTGACCGCATCGGCAGCCGCCTGCACGTCGGCCGGAACCGTCGCGTTGTACGGCGAAACGATCAGGCCGCCATCCTTGAGACCATCCCACGGCTGGGCCGGAGCCCAGGTGCCGGCGAGCACGGCTTCGGCGGTGCGGATGTAGTGCGGACCCCAGTTGTCGACGATCGAGGTGAGGCACATTTTCGGGCCGAAGGCGGCCATGTCGGAGGCCTGGCCGAAGCACGGGATGCCGAGACGTTCGCACAGCTCGATCGGAGCCGGCGAGTCGGTGTGCTGGGTGATGAAGTCGACACCCTGGTCGATGAAGGCCTGAGCCTGCGCGCCTTCCTTGGCCGGGTCGAACCAGGTCGAGATATAGGCGGCCTTGAGCACGAAGTTCGGGTTGACCTTACGGGCAGCGGTGACGAAGGCGTTCATGCCCATCACCACTTCCGGGATCGGGAACGACGCGATGTAGCCGGCGACGCCCTTCTTGGACATGTGGCCGGCAATGGTGCCGATCACGGCGCGGCCTTCGTAGAAGCGCGCATTGTAGGTGCCCAGGTTCGGACCGGTCATGTAACCGGTGCAATGCTCGAAGATCACGTCCGGGAACTCGGCCGAAACCTTCACCGCGGCTTCCATGTGGCCGAAGGTGGTCGCGAAGATCAGCTTGTGACCCTGCTGAGCCAGTTCGCGCAGCACGCGCTCGACGTTCGGGCCGGCCTCGCCGACATTTTCCACCTTGGTGACTTCGACCTTGTCGCCGAGTGCCTTGGCGAGATCGTTGGCGCCGACGTCATGCGCATAGGTCCAGCCATAGTCGCCGGGGACGGCGAGATAGGCGAAGCCGACCTTGAGTTTCTCCTGGCCGAGCGCGATGCCGGACAGCGCGGGAAGAGCGGCGAGCGCGATGCCGCCTTTGAGAATGGTACGACGGGTTGCCATGGTCATGTGTCTTGTCTCCTGCATGACGTGTTTCGTTTAGTCACTCGCATTCAGAGGGCTGCCCGCACGTAGCCCTAAGCCGTGGGTATGAATGGCTTGCCGAGGCAAGCCGGCGCGCCGCTATTGCCGCTGCGCCTGAGGGAAATGATGACCAGTACGATGACGGTCGCCAGATAAGGCAGCGCCGCCCAGAGCTCGCTCGGCAGCGCCGAAAAGATGCCGCCGGCCGCCTTCGCATGCACCTCGAGCGTCATCACCGCGCCGAAGATGTAGGCGCCGATCAGCAGCCGGAACGGCTTCCAAGCCGCGAACACCACCAGCGCCAGCGCGATCCAGCCGCGACCGGCGGTGAGGCCTTCGGCCCAGATCGGCGTCAGCACCAGCGAGAACATCGAGCCGGCAATGCCCGCCATGGCGCCACCGAAGGCGACGGCGGCGTAACGCACGCCGATGACGTTGTAGCCGATCGAGTGTGCGGAGAGATCGTTCTCGCCGACGGCACGAAGGATCAGCCCTGCCCGCGTCGACTTGAGGAACCAGGCGATGGCCACGCACATGAAAAGCGAGAAATAGACGATCGGCGAATAGCCGAAGATGACGCGCAGGATCGGGTGCGTGGCGAGATCGCTGGGGAACACCTGCACGAAGGCCGGCACGGTCTTTCCGAGAAAGGCTTTGCCGGCCAGCGCCGAGAAGCCTCCGCCGAAAATGGTGAGCGCCAGGCCTGTGGCTACCTGATTGGCCGAAAGCGACAGCGTGAGGAAGCCGAAGATCATCGATGCGGCAGAGCCTGCCAGAGCCGCGCAGAAGACGCCGAGATAGGGATTGCCCCACGTGGCGGTGACGGCAAAGCCGGTGACCGCACCGATCAGCATCATGCCCTCGACGCCGAGATTGAGCACGCCGGCGCGCTCGACCACCAGTTCGCCGAGGCCGGCGAGCAGGATGGGCGTGGCGACCAGCACGATGGCGAAGATGATGGCGACGATGAATTCCGGGCTCATGCGGCTTCTCCTGCCGGACGGGTGGAGACCGACCGCAGCCGGTAGCGCACGAAGACATCGCCGGCGAGGAGGAAGAACAGCAGCATGCCCTGGAAGATGCCGGTGGCGGCGCTGGGTAGCCCCAGCGTCGTCTGCGCCACTTCGCCACCCACATAGGAAATGGCGAGGACGAGACCGGCGATCACGCAGCCCAGCGGATTGAGGCGGCCGAGGAAGGCCACGATGATGGCGGTGAACCCGTAGCCAGTCGGAAAGGCCGGCACCAGCTGCCGGAACGGACCGGCCGCTTCGAGCACTCCGGCGAGACCGGCAAGGCCGCCCGAAACGAGCAGCGCCAGCCATACCGTGCGCTTGGCCGAGAAGCCACCATAGCGCGCCGCGTTGGGCGCCGAGCCGACGACGCGGACTTGGAAGCCGAACACCGAGCGGCTCATGATGAACCACGCCACCAGCGCCACCACGAGCGCGATGGGCACACCCCAATGCATGATCGTTCCAGGGTAGAGATAGGGCAGCGACTGGCTGGCCGTGAACAGCGGCGTCTTGGGGAACGAGAACCCCATCGGGTCCTTCCACGAGGTGCGCAGCAGGAAATACAGCAGTTGCACCACCGCATAGTTCAGCATCAGCGTGGTCAGGATCTCGTTGACGTCGAGCTGCGTCTTGAGCCAGGCGGGGATCGCCGCCAGCGCCATGCCGGCAAGGATGCCGCAGATGATCATCAGCGGCAGGATCCAGGGGCCCTGCATCTTCATGGTGAGCAGCGCCACGGCAGTGCCGCCCAGCGCACCGGCCACGTATTGCCCCTCGCCGCCAATGTTCCAGACATTGGCGCGGTAACAGATGGCGAGACCGACCGCGATGATGATCAGTGGCGCAGCCTTGACGCCGAGATCCTGCCACTTGAGCGGATTGGTCAGCGGCTTGGTGAAGATTTCGAGCACCGCACCAACGCCGTCATAGCCGAGCGACGAGAACAGAATGGCGCCGATCACCATGGTCAGCAGCACCGCCAGAACCGGCGCCAGATAGAGCATCAGCCGGCTCGGTTGCGGACGCTTCTCAAGCCGGAACTGCATGCGCCGCCCCCGGTGCGATATGTGTCTCGGCGGCCGTGCCATGCACGCCGCCCATCAAGAGGCCGATCTCTTCGATCGAAACCTCGCCCACCACCATCTTCTGGCTCAGGCGCCCACCGTTGATCACGGCGAGCGTATCGCAGAGCGACAGCAGCTCATCGAGATCCTGGCTGATCACCACCACTGCCGAACCGCCCGAGGCGAGATCGACGATGGCCTGGTGGATCGCCGCCGCAGCGCCCGCATCGACGCCCCAGGTCGGCTGGCTGACGACCAGCACCGATGGCTTCTGCAGGATCTCGCGACCCATGATGTATTTCTGCAGGTTGCCGCCCGACAGCGACCCGGCCGTGGCGCCCGGCCCCAGCGCCTTGACGGCAAACGCGGCGATCACCTCGCCCGTATAGGTCTTGGCGGCGCCGGCCTTGATCAGGCCGCCGGTGACCATGCGCAGCCGGTCGCGCGCGGTGAGCACCGTGTTGTCGGAAAGGGTGAAGTCCGGCACTGCGGCATGGCCGTGCCGCTCTTCCGGCACCGCGCAAAGCCCGAGCTTGCGGCGATCGCTGGCATGGAGTTCGCCTACCGGCGTCGTGTCCATGACGATCGCGTCGCGCGCCACGGCGATCTCGCCATCGAGCGCCAGCAGCAATTCGTTCTGACCATTGCCCGCCACACCAGCAATGCCGAAGATTTCGCCGGCTCGCACCTCGAAGGCGATATCCTCGAGCGAGGTGCCGAATTGCGCGTCCGACTGGAACGACAGGTTTTTGGCGACGAAGCGCGGCTGACCGAAGGTCCGGTCCTTGCCCTTGACGATGTCTTTGAGCCCCGCACCGATCATCTTTTCGGCCATCGAGCGCGAGGTCTCGACCTTGGGATCGCAGGTATCCACCAGCTTGCCGCCACGCAGAATGGTCGCGGTGTCGCAGAGCGCTTTGATCTCATGCAGCTTGTGCGAGATGTAGAGGATCGAGCAGCCCTCTTTCGCCAGTTGCCGCAGGACGACGAAAAGCTGGTCGACCTCCTGTGGCGTCAGCACCGAGGTCGGCTCGTCCATGATCAGCAGCTTGGGGTCCAGCAGCAGGGCGCGCACGATCTCGATGCGCTGCCGCTCACCCACCGACAGGGTCGAGACGATGCGGTGCGGATCCAGCGCCAGCCCATATTGCTGCATGATCGAACGGATGCGGCTTTCCAGCGCCCGCGCAGGAATCTTCTCGTCGATGCCCAGCGCGATGTTTTCGAGCACCGTCAGAGCTTCGAACAGCGAGAAGTGCTGGAACACCATACCGATGCCGAGCTTGCGCGCGGCCTTCGGGTTGGGCACGACGACCGCCTGCCCGTCCCATTTTATGGTGCCGGCATCGGGCTGCAGAATGCCGTAGATCATCTTGACCAGCGTCGACTTGCCCGCGCCGTTCTCGCCCAGGAGCGCGTGGATCTCACCCGGCCGCACGGCAAAGCCAACGGAATCGTTGGCGAGCACACCCGGGAACCGCTTGGTGATCCCCGTCAGCTCCAACCGAAATGGCAGCTCAGCGTCCATCAGCCATCACCCCCGCGACCGGCTTGTTTGACGTTTCTGTGACTATCTGAACGAGAATCTCGGCTGCCGCCAGTGCCGCGATGACCTCAGGCCGCTTATCCCCAAGCCCGTCGGGAAAGGCCTTGCCGCCAATGGGCAAAACCAGCCGCTCGAACGCATCCGGGTTGCCCCCGGCCTCGGAAAGATACCAGGAGCGGAACTTCGCCCGCTTGGTCCTCGAACCAACCATGCCGACATAGGGCGCATCCGCGCGTCTGAGCGCTTCCGCCCCGATCAGGAAATCCAGCGCATGGTCGTGCGTAAGGATGACATAGGCGCTGCCCTCCGGCGCCGTCCGCACAGCCGCCTCCGGCATGGCCAGAGCTCGACCTTCGACATTGTCCGGCAGCCCGGCCAGTTCGTCGGCCCGGGTGTCGATCACGTGCACATGCAGCGGAAGCGGCGCCAAAGCACGCGCCAGCGCCTGCCCGACATGGCCAGCGCCGAACAGATAGACATGCGGCCGGTTGGCCTCCGCCCGCTCCAGCCGCCCGACCAGCACCGAACTATCCGCGGGGCGCATCGACACTTCGACCCGGCCGCCGCAGCACTGGCCGATTTCAGGCCCCAACGGGATGTCCATGGTCGCATCGGGCAGGCCGTCGCGCAGCACCTGCCGGGCGCGATCGATGACCATGTATTCCAGCGCGCCGCCACCGATGGTGCCGGTCAGCGTATCCGGGGCGATCAGCATGAACGCTCCGGCTTCGCGCGGGCTGGAGCCACGGACGGCAGTGAGTTCGGCCACGATGGCCGCAGGATGGGCGGTGAGGAAACTCCGCGCGTCTGCGGCCGAAAGGCTCATTCGCCGCCCTTCCGCATGCGTTCGACGCCCATCAAGACACGCTCGGGCGTCACTGGCATGTCGAGCCGTGGCGGCAGCTTGTAGTCGGCGACCGAGGCAACCGCCATCGACAGCGCCTCGACCACCGAATAGCCGAGCACCAGCGGTGGCTCGCCAACGGCCTTCGATCGGCCGATCGCCGGCTCCTTGTTGATGCTCCATTCCGCCAGCCGCACGTTGAAGATCGGCGGAATGTCGGAGGCGAGCGGAATCTTGTAGGTCGACGGCGCGTGCGTGCGGAGAACCCCCTTGGCGTCCCACACCAGCTCCTCGGTGGTGAGCCAGCCGACGCCCTGGATGAAGCCGCCTTCCACCTGCCCGATATCGATGGCCGGATTGAGCGAGCGGCCGACATCTTCGAGCACGTCGGCCCGATCGATGATGTACTCGCCGGTCAGCGTGTCGATGGTCACTTCGGACGCCGCCGCGCCGTAGGCGTAGTAGTAGAACGGGTGGCCACGGCCCTCGGCCCGGTTCCAGTGGATTTTTGGCGTCTTGTAGAACCCGGCGGCCGAGAGCTGCACGCGGTTCATCCAGCACGAGGTGGCCAGTTCAGCGAACGGCACTAACTGCTGGCCGGCGCGGATGCCGCCATACTCCCAATGCACGTCCTTGGGCTCGACCTCGTAGATTTTCGCCGCGTGGGCTTCCATGCGCTCGCGGATCTGGCGGGCGCCGTCATAGGCCGCCATGGCGTTGAGATCGGTGCCTGACGAGGCCGCAGTCGCCGATGTGTTCGGCACCTTGCCGGTATTGGTGGCAGTGATGTGCACATGGCTGAGCGGCACGTAGAAGGCGTCGGCCAGCACCTGCGCCACCTTGACGTGCAGCCCCTGCCCCATCTCGGTGCCACCATGCGAGAGGTGGATCGAACCGTCGCGATAGACATGCACCAGTGCGCCAGCCTGGTTGTGCCAGGTGGCGGTGAACGAGATGCCGAACTTCACCGGCGTCAGTGCGATGCCCTTCTTGAGGATCGCGTTCTTCTCGTTGAACGCCAGCACCGCCTTGCGCCGGGCCTGGTAGTCGGAACTGGTCTCCAGGTCCTGGATGATGCGGTGGATGACATTGTCCTCCACCGTCTGGTGGTAGGGCGTGATGTTGTTGCTGTCGGTGCCGTAGAAATTGATCTTGCGGATCTCGAGCGGATCCTTGCCCAGCGCATAGGCGATCTCTTCGATCCAGCGCTCTGCACCGATGATCCCCTGTGGCCCGCCAAAGCCGCGGAAGGCAGTGTTCGACACCGTGTTGGTGAACAGCGGCTTGGACCGCAGCCGCACCGCCGGGTACCAATAGGCGTTGTCCGCGTGGAACAGCGCCCGGTCCGTCACCGGGCCCGAAAGGTCGGCCGAATAGCCCGAGCGCGCCGCAAAGATCGCGTCTACCGCCTGGATCTTGCCGTCCGAATTGTAGCCGACTTCGTACTCGACCATGAAGTCGTGACGCTTGCCGGTGATCATGAAGTCGTCGTCGCGGTCGGGACGAATCTTCACCGCCTTGCCGGTCTTTTTCGCCGCCAGCGCCGCGACCGCGGCGAACAGGTTGCCCTGCGTTTCCTTGCCACCAAAACCGCCGCCCATGCGCCGCATGTTGACCGTGATGGCCGCATGCGGCACGCCGAGCACCTGCGCCACCATCACCTGGATTTCGGTCGGGTGCTGGGTCGAGCAATGGATCAGGATCTCGTCGTCCTCGCCAGGAATGGCGAGTGCGATCTGGCTTTCGAGATAGAAATGCTCCTGGCCGCCGATCACCGTCCGGCCCTTGAGCCGGTGCTCGGCCTTGGCCATGCCGGCGGCGACATCGCCGCGTTCGAGCTTCATCGGTTCGGTGACGAGCGTGCCGCCTGCTTCGATCGACGCATCGATGCTCGTCACATGCGGCAGATCGCGGTACTCGATCTTCGCCAGCCGCGCCGCCCTCCGCGCCGCGTCGCGCGTCGTGCCCAGCACGCAGAAGATCGGCTGGCCGTGATAGACCACATGGGTAGTCGCCAGCAGCGGCTCGTCATGCTTGTGCACGGAGCTGACGTCGTTCTCCCCCGGTATGTCGGCGGCGGTCAGGATGGCGACGACGCCAGGAAAACTGCGCACTGCCTCCAGGTCGATCGACGCGATTTCCGCGTGCGGCTTGGTCGACAGCCCCAGATAGGCATGCAGCATGCCCTCGGGCTCAGCCAGGTCGTCGATATAGTCCGCACGGCCGGCCACCTGCTTGGCAGCGGAATCGTGCTTGGTCGAGGTGTGCAGGCGCCCTTCGTCGGAGATGGGTTTCAGCGGATCGTGCTTGTTCATGCCACCTCCCGCACCAGCCGCCTGCCTTCGCCGACGGTCTCGAGGTGGAAGCGCCGCAGCAGGTTCTGCGCCGCCAGCAGCCGATACTCAGCGGAGGCACGCATATCGGTCAGCGGCTGATAGTCGGTGCCGAACGCCGGCAGCGCGGCCTCGATTGTTCCGGTCGTCCACGGCTTGCCGATCAGCGCTGCCTCGACCGCTTTGGCCCGCTTCGGCGTCGCCGCCATACCGCCGAACGCGATGCGCACGGATGCGACGTTGCCGCCGTCATCGAGCGCGACGCGGAACGCGCCGCACAGCGCCGAAATATCCTCGTCGCGCCGCTTGGTGACCTTGTAGCAGGCCAGCTTCTCGCCCTTGGGCAACGCCGGAATGGTGACGCTTTCGACGAACTCACCCGGCTGCCGGTCCTGCTTGCCATAGGCGATGAAGTAATCCTCGAGCTTTACCTGGCGCCGCTCGCGGCCCTTGCGCAGCGTGATCGAGGCACCCAGCGCGATCAGCGGCGGTGGCGTGTCGCCGATCGGCGAGCCATTGGCGATATTGCCACCCACGGTGCCCTGATTGCGTACCTGCTCGCCGCCGATCCGCATCCAGAGTTCGGAGAGCTGCGGGAACATCCTGCCGATCGCTTCCGTCGCCCGTGTATAGGTGACGCTGGCGCCGAGTGTCGAGCCGGCGGCCGCTTCCTCGATGTCCTGCAGGTCGGCGATGTTGCCGATATAGATCATCGGCCCGATGTCACGCATGAACTTGGTGACCCAGAGGCCCACATCGGTCGCGCCGGAAACCAGCGTCGCCGTGGGATTGGCGGCGTAAATCTCGGCCAGGTGGTCGGCCGTCGCCGGTACGATCAGCCGCGCTCTGCCCTCGCCGATCTCGACCGTCTTGCCGTCGTTGAGCGCCCGGACCCGCGCCTTCATCGCCTCGCGATGCGCCACCAGCGGATCGTTGGCCACGTCGCCGAAATCCGACATCGACTTCGCAGCGCGGATGATCGGGGCGTAGCCGGTGCAACGACAGAGATTGCCCTGCAGCGATTGTTCGGCGGTGAGTTGGTTCGGCCTGGCCTCGCGCATCCAGAGCCCGTAGAGCGACATCACGATGCCGGGCGTGCAGAAGCCGCACTGGCTGCCATGATGCTCGACCATCGCCTGCTGCACCGGATGCAGCGGCCCATCGACCTGCGACAGGTGCTCGATGGTGACGATATGCGTGCCATGCAGCGAACCGACGAAGGCGATGCAGGCGTTGACGCTTTCATAGACCAGTTCGCCACCGCGCAGGCGCCCGACAAGCACGGTGCACGCCCCGCAATCGCCCTCCGCACAGCCTTCCTTCGATCCCTTGAGGCGCCGGGTGAGCCGCAGGTAATCCAGCAGCGTCTCCGTCGCCGACAGATCGGTCAGCGCGATGTCCTCGTCATTGAGGATGAAGCGAAGAGTATTGGTCGTCTCAGTCATTGGGTCGCTTGCGCTGCCTTATGAAGGTGAGGGTCAACTGCCCCGATAGGTAGAATACGAATAAGGCGAGACCAGCAGCGGCACGTGGTAGTGGCTTTCGTCGCCCATCGAGAAGCGGACCGGCACGACATCGAGGAACTGGTTCTCGAATTCGACGCCCAGCCGCTCGAAGTACTGGCCGACATAAAAGATCAGCTCGAACGTACCCATGTGGAACTGGTCGCCTTCGAGCAGCGGCTTGTCGGTGCGGCCGTCGGCATTGGTGAAGGTCGAAAGCACGTGGTGCGTGTGGTCGCCATGGACCATCAGCAGGTCGATGCGCAGGCCGGCTGCCGGCTTGCCATGCATCGTATCCAGCACATGCGTCGATAGCCAACCACCCGCCATGACCTGCTCCTATGCCCCAAAGCAGGACCATAGCATGCACTGTTGCTCTTGATACTCTCAAGTTGGAAGCACTATGCTGCCAATATGGCAACAACTGACGACCGCCATCATCCGGAGCGCCCACGCGAACATGCCCTGTCCTCGGGGCTTCTGGCGCGTGTCTTCCATCAACCGTCGCTACTCTACTTCAACGCAGTGGCGACGCATCTCTCCATCCGCGAAGCATCGCGCCGCCTCAATGTCGCGTCGTCCGCCGTCACCCGTCAGGTGGCGCAGCTCGAGGATGCCCTGGGCATCGCCCTGTTCCTGCGCGAAAAGCGCCGCCTGCGCCTGTCGCCGGCGGGCGAAATCCTGTTCCGGCACTCACGCCGGTTGACAGCGCCGATGGAAGCCGCCGTCTTCGAGATCGAGATGCTGCGCGGCGTGCGCGCCGGCTCGGTCCGCATCGCGGCAGCCGAGAGCGTCGGCCTCTCTTTCCTGCCACGCCTGATCAGCGATTTCGGCCGGCGCTATCCGCGCCTCAACCTCGAGGTCTCAATCGCCCCGTCTTCGGACGTTATCACCCAGCTCGTCGACGAGCGGATCGATCTCGGCTTCGCCTTCATCGCCAAGCCACCGCGCCAGGTCGACGTCGCCTTCCGCCGCGACGTGTCGATCGGCGCCGTGATGGCCGCCGATCATCCCTTGGCGAGCGTCGCCGACCTCACCATGCAGCAATGCCTCGAACACCCGCTGGCCGTCGGCAAGCCCGAGATCTCCATCCGCGAGGTGATCGAGCCCTTCCTGCGCAGCTCCGCCGCCATCCTGCCGGCGCTGGTCGAAGTCGATTCCATCCGCCTGCTAGTGGAACTGGCGCTCGGCGGCCACTACGCCTCGATCATGACCCCCATCGGCGCGCAGAACGAGATCGCCGCCGGCCGGCTGGTGTTCCGCGAGCTGCGCGACGGACTGCCCACCAATCGCTTTGGCATTCTGGTTCGCGCCGGCAGCGCGCTACATCTCGCGCCCGCCATCTTCTTCGAGCACGCCAAGGCCTACTTCGAGAACGTGGCGCTGCCGGGGGCTATCTAGCCGCCCTCCGTTCTGCTTACCTTTGCGTCATCCCTCCTGACGTTACGAGACCAGCATGAACCGTTATCCCCGCAATCTGATCGGCTACGGAGCTAACCCGCCCAACGCCAACTGGCCTGGCGGTGCCAATGTCGCGGTGCAGTTCGTGCTGAACTACGAAGAGGGCGGCGAGAACAACATCCTGCACGGCGATGCCGCGTCCGAGGCCTTCCTCGTCGATGTAGTGGGCGCTGCGCCCTGGCCGGGCAAGCGCCACTGGAATGTCGAAAGCATGTACGAATACGGCGCCCGCGCCGGCTTCTGGCGGCTGCAGAAATTCTTCGTCGAGCGCCAGTTGCCCGTCACCGTCTACGGCGTCGCCCACGCGCTGCAGCGCTCGCCCGAGCAGGTCAAGGCCATGCTCGACGCCGACTGGGAGATCGCCAGCCACGGCCTCAAATGGATCGACTACCGCGACCACGACATCGAGCACGAGCGCCGCGACCTGCACGAAGCGGTGCGCGTCCACACCGAGGTAACCGGCACCCGTCCGACCGGCTGGTATTGCGGCCGCACCTCGATCAACACCGTCGATCTCGCCTCGGAGGAAGGCGGCTTCACCTACGTCTCCGACACCTACGATGACGACCTGCCCTACTACCGCGAGCATTTCGGCGCGCCGCAGCTGATCATCCCCTATTCGCTCGCCACCAACGACATGCGCTTCACCACCGCGTCGGGCTTCGCGAACGGCGAAGAGTATTTCCAGCTGCTCAAGGATAGTTTCGACGTGCTCTGGGACGAGGGCGAAGCCGGCTCACCCAAGATGCTGTCGATCGGTCTCCACTGCCGCCTCGTCGGCATGCCGGGCCGTTTCGCCGGGCTGAAGCGCTTCGTCGATTACATCCAGCAGAAGGGTAAGGTGTGGATCGCCAAGCGCATCGACATTGCCGAGCACTGGCTGAAGGAACACCCCTTTGTCGAGCAGGAGAACCGCCCGTCGACGCTTGAGCTCGACGACTTCACCGCCCTTTTCGGCGGCATCTTCGAGCATTCCGAATGGGTCGCCGAACGCGCCCACAAGCGTGAACTTGGTCCGGTGCATGACACCGCCGCCGGCCTCCATGCCGTGATGTGCCAGGTGTTCCGCTCGGCCAGCGAAGAAGAACGCCTCGGCGTCCTCCAGGCCCACCCGGACCTTGCTGGAAAGCTCGCGGCCGCCAAGCGGCTCACGGAGGCTTCGACAGCCGAACAGGCCTCGGCCGGCCTGGACGCGCTCACCGACGCCGAGCGGGCAAGATTCACCGAGCTCAATGCTGCCTACGTCGAGAAGTTCGGCTTCCCGTTCATCATCGCGGTCCGCGACAACACCAAGGCGCAGATTCTCACCGCCTTCGAACGCCGCATCGCCAACGATCGTGACACGGAATTCGCCACCGCCTGCAAGCAGGTAGAGCGGATTGCGGAACTGCGACTGAAGGCGACACTGGAGCGATAAGCGGCGCTTCAGCGCCGCGACGTGGGCTCGGTCTGGTCTTCGATCTCGCCGTCTTCCCAGTCGATGTCCGTGTCCGTCTCGGGCTCGGCCGTCTTCGGGGCAAACGTCATGAGAAAGTCGTGCAGCATGTCGTTGAGACGCTGCAGGTCGAAGCCAACGCGGTGCTGTTGAAGACGCTCACTCATGGACCCGAGCTTGCGCTCGAAATCTCTACAGTGTGTTGACGCTAGCGTGACAGGCTCATGTCGATCGCCTCGAGCATCGAAGCCCAGGCCTTGGCGGTCCGGTCGACATAGTCGGCCCATTCCGCCCCCATCGCATGCTGGACGGTCGCGACACAGCCGGCGCCGTCCGCAACGATGTCGATGGACACCAGCGACCTGTCTTCCGCCTCTTCTTCCGGCGTCACGAACCAGCTGAAGACGACGCGCCCTGGCCGGTCGAGTTCGCGATAGAAGCCCCAGACGTCGGACTCCTCGCGCGTATCGGCAAACGCGAAGCGTCCGCCGATCCTTGGGTCGATCTCGACCTTGGTCACGACCTCATCCGGATGGCTCTGCTTGAGGTGAATGTCCATCCAGCGCCGCGCTACCGCCGCATCCGTCCAGGCGTCGTAGACCGCCTCCGGCCTGAGCGTTGCGAAGCGATGCGACGCTTCGGCCGTTACCATCTCGCCCATTTTGGTCACCACGCATCCGCCCGGCGGACCATGTGCACGATGTTGGCCGGGTTCATGATCCAGAAACCCTTGAAATCCGGCCCGAGCGGCTCGACCGTGTCGCAGCGCACAGTGTGGTGCATGGCGAGATGCTGCGCGGCGTCTTCGTGGTCGGGCGTGAACAGCTCCAGCCAGACTTCGGCCTGGGTGAGCTTGTCGTCGCGGTCGATCCAGAGCTGGTTCGGGCCGAGCTTGAAGCCCGTCGCCGGCGCCTTCTCGGTGATCTCCGGCAACCGCACCACATCGCGATAGAACACCATCACCTGCTCGTATTCGTGCGCCGGTACTTTCATGGCGATGTTGATGCCGCCTTCGAACGACACGTTCATTTGTAGGTGCCCTCGCGCACGTGCAGCCCGTGTTCGAGCCACATCTTCATGGCCCAGAACATGCCGGTCCAGCCTTCGGTGTTGCCGAAAGCGGCCTTGAGTCCCTTGACGGTCGGCAGCCAGCCTTCTTCGCTTATGGTGATAAGCGTACGCGTGTCGCCATCGAGCGGTTCGAAGGTCATGGTGATCTTGGTGTCATGCGGCACGAAGGTCTCGCCTTCGGCTGCGTCATCCGCCGCGCCCCAGTGCAGCACGATCTCCTTGTTCGGCACCACCTTCTCGACCCGCACCGGGAAGGCACCCGGGAAATCGGCAAAATCCCAGGTGACGGTCGCGCCCGTCTCCAGCCGCCCCGTGGCGCCGCCGGTGGTGAAGAAATGACTGAGGTGATCCGGGTTGGCCACCGCCTCGAATACGTCGGCGACCGGCTTGGCGATCCGCCCCGACACCCGGAATTTCATCTCCATCTTTTCCATCTTTCCTCTCCTTTCGCTTGCATGCCGGAACCATATGTTATATTTCTATAACATGTCAAACGATGCCGAAAACGACCGCATCTTCAAGGCTCTCAGCCACCACACCAGGCGGCAGATGCTGGACGCCCTTCGCGATGAGCCGCTGACCACCGGCACGCTCTGCGATGCCTTCCCGGACATCGACCGCTGCACTGTGATGCAGCACCTGAAGGTGCTCGAAGAAGCCGGCCTCATCGTCGCGCGCCGCGAGGGCCGCGAGCGCTGGAATCACCTCAATGCCCTGCCCATCCGCGCCATCTACGATCGCTGGATCGGCTTTTATGCCGGGCCGGCGGTCGAAAAGCTCGCCGGGTTGCAGAAGGCGCTGGAGGGCCCCGGGCCGCACTGACTGGGGGGTGGAGAGGCGCCGGGCTTCGCGCTAGAACACGGTGACCACAACGGAAACCGTCCATGCCCTCTCCCTACGCCAGCCCGATCGCCGGCCTGCCGCCCCAGTCCGCGCTGCATACTGGCCGCGCCGTGTTCACAGAGGCCTATGCCCTGATCCCGCGCGGCGTAATGCGCGACATCGTCACCAGCTACCTGCCGCACTGGACGGACACCCGCGCCTGGATCATCGCCCGCCCGCTGACCGGCTTTTCCGAGACATTCTCGCAGTATGTGGTCGAAGTGTTTCCCGGCGGCGGCAGCGAGCGGCCAGAGCCGAACGCCGCGGCCGAGGGCGTCCTCTTCGTCGTCGAGGGTCAGGCCAGCGTCACTATCGAGGGCAAGGCGCATCTGCTCAAGACCGGCGGTTATGCCTTCCTGCCGCCCGGCTGCAAGTGGACGCTGGCCAACAAGGGCAAGTCGTCGCTCCGCTTCCACTGGATCCGCAAGCGCTACGAGCAGGTCGACGGCATCGACATTCCGGCCGCCTTCGTTGCCAACGAGCGGGACGAGCCGATCATCTGGATGCCCGACACCAAGAACACCTGGGGCACCACGCGCTTCGTCGACCCCACCGACCTGCGCCACGACATGCACGTCAATATCGTGACGCTCGAGCCCGGTGCCGTGATCCCGTTCGAGGAGACCCACGTCATGGAGCACGGCCTCTATGTGCTCGAGGGAAAGGCGGTCTACCGCCTCAACCGTGACTGGGTCGAGGTCGAGGCCGGCGACTTCATGTGGCTGCGCGCCTTCTGCCCGCAGGCCTGTTACGCCGGCCCGGACCGTTTCCGCTACCTGCTCTACAAGGACGTCAACCGCCACGCGAAGCTGGACCTCTGATGCGCGGCATCGCCATCCAGCCGCTGACCAGCGAGGCTTTTGCTCCCTTCGGGCAGGTGATCGAAACCGAGGGTTCGCATCACTACCCGATCAACAAGGGCAAGACCGAGCGCTTCCATGATCTGGCGCGGATCGAACTCGGCGGCGTTCACGCCCGGCCGTTGATCTCGCTCTTCAAGGGCCAGCCCTATGCCCTTCCGCTGACTCTCGATTTGGTCGAACGCCACCCGCTCGGCAGCCAGGCATTCTACCCGCTGTCGGCCGCCCCATGGCTGGTGATCGTCGCGCATGACGAGGGCGGCACCCCCGGGAGGCCCCTCGCCTTCAGGCCGGCGGTGGGACAGGGGGTCAACATCGCGATGAACACCTGGCACGGCGTGCTCTGCCCGCTGGATCGTCCATCTGACTATATCGTCGTCGATCGGGGCGGGGACGGCAATAATCTCGAAGAATTCACCTATGCCGAGCCCTGGATCGTCGGCTGAGGCAGGCTGACGCGCGACATACTACCCGTTGCAATTCTTCCATATTCTGCCGCAACAATAGGTGCGGTGATGTGCGTGAGGGCTTGGCGATGGGTGGATTGGTACGGCTTGGACTCGCGGTTCTGGCGCTTCTGGTGACGCTGGGCGGCGCCAGCGCGGCTCAGACCACCCTGTCGGGCGAAGTGACCTACCGTGAGCGCATCGCCCTGCCCGAAAACGGCACATTGCGCATTCTGCTGGTCGATCTGGCGACGCCGGACCAGCCGCGCGTGCAGGCTGAAGGCGCCATCGCGTCGCCCGGGCAGGTGCCGCTGAGCTTCAAGCTGAATTTCGACAACGACGTCGTCGCCCAGGGCCACAGCTACGGCCTGAAGGCGGAGATCATCGCCGGCGGCCAGGTCTGGTTCCGCAATGCCGAGCCGCTGCCGATCGATCTCGTCACGCCGCAGGCCATCGTCGTCGTCACCACTTTCGCCGGCCGCGTCAACGATGCCGCGAGCCGTCCGGTGGTCGATACCGCGCCGCTGCTCGACCGCAACTGGACCGCCGAGGAGATTGGCGGGCTTGCCGTGACGCCCGACGACAGCACGATCTCCATCGCCTCGGACATGCGCGCCGGCGGCCGAGGCGGCTGCAACAGCTATTTCTCCCAGGCCCAGGTGAGCAACGACCGGCTGGCCTTCTCGGCCGTCGCCGCCACCCGCAAGGCCTGCAACGAGACGGTGATGGCCCAGGAGGCAGTGTTCTTCGATGCCATCAACGCCACGCGCTTCTGGCGCATGGCCGGCGACAAGCTGGAACTGCTCGATGCCGGTGGCCGTGTGCTGATGCGGCTGCGTGCTGCCCGCCGCTGAGGCTTGACCGCGGGATGCATGCCCCGCACCTTGGCTCCGTCAACTGGAGCCAGCCATGGATACGCCCGCCTTCATTTCTCGACTGCTCGATGTCATCGAGACCGAGATTGCGCCCAAGACGCGCGCGGGGGTGACGCGGGGCAACAAGCTGTTCGGCGCCGCCATCCTGCGGAAATCCGATCTCTCCGTGGTCATCGCGGAGACCAATAACGAGACCGAGAACCCGCTCTGGCATGGCGAAATGCACGCCATCAAGCGCTTCTACGAGTTGCCCGCCGACCAGCGCCCCGATCCGAAGGACTGCGTTTTCCTGACGACGCACGAGCCATGCTCGCTCTGCCTCTCAGGCATCACATGGTCGGGCTTCGACAATTTCTATTATCTGTTCACCTACGAGGACTCGCGGGACAGTTTTGCGATCCCCTACGACATCGCCATCCTGAAAGCCGTCTATCAGGTGCCTGATCCGGACCGCACATCAGTCCCGGACGACCGCCCGCTCTACAACCGCAAGAACCAGTATTTCGAGAGCCATGGCATCGTCGCCATGATTGCCGGACTCGATCGTACCCATAAGGAAGACCTGCTGGCCCGGGTCGACGACCTGACCGGCCTCTACGCGGACCTTTCGGCGATCTATCAGTCCGACAAGGGCAAGAAAGGCATTCCGCTGAGCTAGCCTCGGTAGGCTCAGCCCAGTTCGGTCACGAGCACGGCCGGCGCGCCTTCGAACTGCGGAACCGGCATGGCCGAAGCGGCGATCGTCAGGGTCGCCATGATGGAGACGAAGAGCGCAACGAGCGAGACTTTGAGCATTTCAGATACCAACGTGATGGGGCGTTGGTGTCCTTCTAGGACCCTCGCGTTGAATTGGGTTCGAATGGCCCGTTTATCCCTCGTTCATCTTCGGGCCCAACCTGTCCAAGAATTGAGCCACCTCTCCGCTTTGTAACGGGTAGACTGGATCATCGCTTCCTAAGTGTCTGACGAGACCAACGCAGGAGCCACGCCCATGACCCTCACCCGCCGCGATGCCTTCAAGGCCATCGCCGTCACCGCCGCAGGCGGTACTCTGATGACCCGCCAGGCCTTCGCCCAGGAGGCGGCTGCCACCGAGAGCAGCCTGATGCCGGGCGCCGACGTCTGCGTCATCACGCCGGAAGTGACTGAGGGGCCGTATTATTTCGACCCCAACCTCGAGCGCGCCGACATCACCGAGGAACATCCCGGCGTCGCCACGACGGTGAAGCTCCAGGTCGTCGACGGCCTATGCAACCCCCTCCCCGGGGCCCGGGTGGACCTCTGGCACTGCGATGCGGCCGGCCAGTATTCCGGCTACGCCAACCAGACCGGCGGCGTCGACACCACCGGCCAGACTTTTATGCGCGGCACCCAGTTCGCCGGTGAAGATGGCGTGGTGCAATTCCAGACAGTCTATCCCGGCTGGTATGCGGGGAGGACAACGCACATGCACTTCAAGGTCTTTCTCGACGAAACGACCGTGCTGACCGGGCAGATTTTCTTTCCCGATGCGCTCAGCCAGTTCATCTACGAGCGGGTCGAGCCCTACAAGACGCGCGGGCATGACCGCGACACGCTCAACACCAACGACAACATCGCCAACCAGGCTACCCGCGCTTCCTTCGCTTATGTGAAGGAACTGGCCGACCGCTATCTCGTCGCCATGATCGTCGGCGTCGATCCGACGGCGACGTCCACCGCCACCGACATGCGCCCGCCCGCCGGCGGCCCGCCGCCCGATGGTCCGCCTCCGGGCGGTTTCGGCACCGGCGATGGCGCCATGAGCTTCCCGGCGACCGAGACGCGCGCCAGCCTCGTGCCTGGCGAAAAGGGCATCCGGTAAAGCAGAAGGGCGGCTCTAGAGCCGCCCTCTCACGCCTCGTGGTTCGACAAGCTCACCATGAGGCTACTGCTATTTCGGTGTCCCTGAGGACCTCATGGTGAGCCTGTCGAACCACGAGGTCCGGACTCACCACTGATCTTAAGCCGTCTGGCGCGGACGGGAGTCCTGGGCGCGACGGGCGCGGCCGGCATCCTTCTGCGACTTGTTCCAGCGCTGCTTGGGCGGACGGTTGCCCGCCGGCTTCTGCTCGTGGTCCATCTTGGGCGCACCGGAATGATTGCGCGGAGCGCGATCCTGCATGATGGCGGCCTTCTTGGCGCCGGAGAAATGCTTGCCGGCATTGGCATGCTTGCGCTGGCCATTCGGACGCTGGCCGTCGGCGGCCTGCGCGTCCCGCGGGTCATTGTTGCGCTGGCGCTGCGGTGCTGCATCGTCGCCGAAACCGGCGAGCTGCCCCGGCCGACGCGGCGCGGGATTGCCCTGGGCACGATGGCCGGAGGTCTTCGGTGCTGCCTTGACGCCGGTCTCGTTGGCGAGATGCAGGTCGCCGGTGACCGGCAGCGTGCGTCGGATCAGCCGCTCGACATCGCGGAGCTTGCTCCGCTCGGTGCCGTCGCACAGCGTAATGGCCGAGCCCGAAGCGCCGTTGCGCCCCGTGCGGCCGATGCGGTGAACATAGTTCTCCGCATCGTCCGGCAGCTCGTAGTTGATGACATGCGATATATCCGGCACGTCAATGCCACGGGCTGCGATATCGGTGGCGACGAGTATCCGCACCTTGCCGCTGGCAAAGCCCTTGAGCGCCGCTTGCCGGGCGTTCTGGCTCTTGTTGCCATGGATGGCGGCGGCCTCGTGGCCGTCGATAGTCAGGTTCTTCACCACCCGATCGGCACCATGCTTGGTACGCGAGAAGATGATGACGCGCGTCAGCGCTTCGTCGGCGAGGAGCTCGTTGAGCACCCCGCGTTTGGCCTTCGACCCGGCGAGGATCACCCGCTGGTCGATGGAAACAACAGTGGTCGCTGGCGGCGACGCTTCGACTCGCACCGGAGCGTTGAGCAGGCCCTTGGCCAGCTCGGCGATTTCCGGCGCCATGGTGGCCGAGAACAAAGCCGTCTGGCGGCGCGGGCCGATGGCGGCGGCGATCGCCTTGACCGGGCGGATGAAGCCCATATCGAGCATGCGGTCGGCCTCATCGAGCACCAGCCAACGGGTCTCGTTGAGCTTGAGCTTGCGGTCGTCGAGCAGATCCTGCAGGCGGCCCGGCGTAGCGATGACCACATCGACGCCCTTGGCGATCTTCTGGATCTGGCTGTGGCGCGACACGCCACCGAGCACCAGCACGGTCGAGAGGCGCCCGCCGCCCGAGAGCTTGTGCAGCACTTCGTCGATCTGCACCGCGAGTTCGCGGGTCGGAGCGAGGATGAGCGCACGCGTGGTCATCGGGTTGGCGCGGCCCTTGAGGGCGGCGATGCCGGCGATGATCGGCAGGCCGAAGGCCGCCGTCTTGCCCGAACCGGTCTGCGCGATGCCAAGGATGTCCTTGCCTTCGAGCTGGTGCGGAATGGCTTTCGCCTGGATCGGCGTCGGCGTGTCGAAACCGGCCTGGGTCAGGGCGGTGACGAGATGAGCCGGGAGGCCGAGGTCGTTGAAGCTTTGAGTCAAACTTGTCTTCTTCTTGCTTGCGGCATGCGCCAAACCAAGCGGCGCACACCTGGCGCGACGTTGCCGCCGGCCGGTGAACTGATGCAGTGGCGGCCTCGGCCGCGTGCGATTTGTCCGGTTCGTGTAACCCGGACAGCCTCGCCGCTCACCGCATTGGTCGGATAAGAAGAGAAGCCCGTCACCATCATAGTGGCGCACCCGAAAACGGGGACAAAGCGCCGGTGACGTCGTTCATATGAGGGCGAAGCGCCGGATTTGCAAGGGGATTTGCGTTCTGGCTGCGCAGGAGAGGTATGCAATACGGCGCTGAAGGCTCAGTCGGCACACTGACGCGCCGGACGGCCTCGCGGTCTCCGGATAGAACAGCGAACAACGGCGGAGCAAGGCCCGTCGATGGTTCGAGGTCCCTTTGCAGGGAAATGGCCCTGCTCCGCCGTCGCGGCTGGTTTTTGGGCGTTCACCGGGGAGTTCCGGGGCGTTTATGGATTGCCCCACCGCCGCAGGGTTCTTGTCCTGACCAGACCACGCTCTTCGCGTTTCTCCAGTCGAACCCCTTGGGAGACGCCGAACATGAGCCTCTCCGCGGCAGCAAATTAAGGCGGCAGCTCACCTAAGGCTGCCAGACCTTCCCGGCTTGGCCTGGCTCGAACCGACGTCCGAACCACCCAGCCTCGCTGCACCAATCACTCGTCATGATCTCGCTTTCGGTGCGGCGATAGGGGGATTCTACTCTCGGCCGATGGCGCGGGGATAAGTCAGGCGAGATTTCTGACAAGGGTCTGAATGGATTGCGGTTTTGATGAACGGTGGATGAC
>VFQQ010002363.1_pt1 | contig 21568 bp, 20 predicted proteins | sample 3512341 | NCBI WGS metagenome assembly VFQQ01 (sample SAMN10412373, study PRJNA504923) | tailings metagenome | isolation source: Relicate 2 Philex TSF1 revegetated site | place: Philippines: Tuba, Benguet | collected 2017-08-29 | reverse complement strand
GGTGAAGCCGGCCTTGTTGTTGAAGTCGCGCTCCATGTTCCAGATGCGCTCGCCGATCTTGTTCATGTTCTCGAGCGTGAACTCGGGGCCGCAGGCCGCGGCCACCTGGGGCGCCACGTCGGCGAGTGTCCAGGCGAAACTCGTGAAGATGCAGATGCCGGCCGCATCGAAGGCCGCGGTGGCGTCCTGGAAGGCCATCACGAGCTCGGGCTTGCCGTCGGCGGTGAGCGGGTCGGTCTTCACCGGGATGCCCAGCACCTCGGAAGCCACCGTGTAGCTGCGCAGATGGCAGGCGCCGCGGTTGCTGGTGGCGTAGGTCAGGCCCATGCCCTGGATGCCGCGGCTGTCGTAGGCCGGGAACTCCTGGCCCTTCACGCTCATGCTCAGCTCGGGGTGGCCGTACTTGGCGCACAGGCGCTTGGAGCCCTGGCCGATTTCCTTGCCGAAGCCTTCGCCCTTGGCCGTCATCTCGGTGAAGGCGGCCAGCGCGGCGGCGCTGCCGAAGGGCGCTTCGACGCCGATCTGCTCCTTCGTGAGCACACCCATCTCGTAGAGCTCCATCACCGCGCCCACGGTGGCGCCGAAGCTGATGGGGTCCATGCCATGTTCGTTGCACAGCAGGTTGGCGTACTGCAGGGCTTCCAGGTCGTTGACGCCGTTGGCGGCACCCAGCGCCCAGGCCGCCTCGTACTCCAGGCCGCCGCTGGCGCCCCAGTACTGCGGCTTGTTCTCCACCGTGAAGTGGCCCTTGTCCATCTTGCTGATGCGGCCGCAGGCGATGGTGCAGCCGAAGCAGGCCTGGTTGGTCACCAGGTGCTTCTTGCCGTCGGTGGCGCGCGGCGTGGCCATGGCTTCGGCCGAGATGTCCTTGGCGCCCTCGAACTGGCTGTCGCGGTGGTTGCGCGTGGGCAGGGCACCGATCTCGTTGATCACGTTCATCAGCACCTGGGTGCCGTAGGTCGGCAGGCCCTGGCCGGTGACGGCGTTCTCGTGCAGGATCTTCTTCTTCTCGGCCGTGACCTTGAGGAATTCCTTGAAGTCGGCCACGTTGCCCACGCCCTTGGTGCCACGCACGGCCACGGCCTTCAGGTTCTTGCTGCCCATGACCGCGCCCACGCCGCTGCGGCCGGCGGCGCGGTGCAGGTCGTTCACCACGGCGGCGAACAGCACCTGGTTCTCGCCCGCGGCACCGATGCTGCTGATGCGCAGCTGCGGATCCTGGTGTGCCTTCTTCAGCTGCTCTTCCGTCTCCCAGACCGTCTTGCCCCACAGGCCCGAGGCGTCACGCAGCTCGGCCACGTCGTCGTTCACGTACAGGTACACCGGCTTGGCGCTCCTGCCCTCGAAGATGACCATGTCCCAGCCGGCCATCTTGAGCTCGGCACCCCAGTAGCCGCCACTGTTGCTGCAGGCGATGGCGCCCGTGAGCGGGCCCTTGGTCACCACCGTGTAGCGGCCGCCGGTGGAGGCCATGGTGCCGGTGAGCGGGCCGGTGGACCAGATGATCTTGTTGGCCGGGCTCAGTGGATCGACCTTGGGGTCGATCTCGCTCACCAGGTACTTGCTGGCGAGGCCACGCGAGCCCAGGTACTCACGCGCCCACTGCATGTTCAGCGGTTCGCTCTTGACGGTGCCGGCCGTGAGGTCGACGCGGAGGATCTTTCCTGCCCAGGACATGTTCGGTACTCCTTCAGGCGGCTTGTTGGTTGCCCAGCTTGTCGGCCCAGGCCTTCATCTTGTCGATGCCGGTCCAGTTGGCGTCGATGTAGGTGATGGCGCCGGTGGGGCAGGCTTCAGCGCAGGCGGGCTGCCCGCCGCAGAGGTCGCACTTCTGCACCTTGCCGGTTTCCTGCACGTAGTTGATGGTGCCGAAGGGGCAGCTGATCGTGCACACCTTGCAGCCGACGCAGGTGCTTTCGTTGACGATCTTCGCGCCCGTCATCTTGTCGAGCGTGATCGCCTCCACCGGGCAGGCATGCAGGCACCAGGCCTCGTCGCACTGCGTGCAGGTGTAGGGCACCTTCTTGCCCGTGGCGTGGAAGTCGAACACCTTGATGCGGCTCTTGGCCGGCGCGAAGGTGCCGTAGTTCTCGTACGAACACGCCATCTCGCACTGGAGGCATCCGGTGCACTTGTCGGCGTTGATGTGAAGGCTCTTCTGCATGCGCGTGTCTCCGGTGTATCGGATGGGGCTATGCAATGTTCTGCATAACCCGCGGCAGGGCCTACCTAGGCCAAACCCTGAAACGCGGCGTTGCAAATGCGGCGGTGTTTCAGCCTGGAGCGCCTGCGTTTTCTTGCAGCTGGTGACACAGGGCCCCCTTGTTCAAGGGATAGAGTGAAGCCGTCGTTGTCGCCGCCCCCAAGAACAACATGAGCGCCGATTCCTGGCTCCGCGTGGCCCTGCTGTTCATCCACCTGCTGCTGTGCGTGGCCGCGCTGGCGCTGGTCGTGAAGACCGATCTGCGCGTGCTGCGCCGCCGCGTCAGCCCGCAGACCATGGGCCGCGTGCACCGGCGCCTGGTGTGGCTGCTGGCGGGCCTGTGGGCCAGCGGCGGCGCGGTGCTGCTGCTGGACCTGGGCGGTGACCTCGGCCTGCTGCTGGAGCGGCCCAAGCTGCTGGCCAAGGTGGCCTGCGTGGCGCTGCTCACCGCCAACGCCTGGCTGCTGCGGCGCCACGCGCTGCCGCGCATCACCGCGCAGCGGGTGTTGTCGCCAGGCGAGGCGCGGGCGCTGGCCGTGGCCGGCGCGGTGAGCACGGCCAGCTGGCTGTTGGCGGCCTTCCTGGGCCTGGCCAAGCCGATCGCGGCCTGGAGCGTGACCGAGGCCCTGGCCTTCTACGCCGTGGTGATGCTGGGTGCAGCCCTCGTGGCGCTGCTGGTGGTTCCGGGGCGCCTGGCGCGGCGCCAGCTGGGCACGGGCCAGACGGCGGTGGAACAGGCGGCCGAAACGCTGGACTTCGCCAGCCGGCTCAGCCGCTTCGTGCGCTGAGTGCTGCGCCTCAGCGCGCGTTCGGGAAGAACAGCTGCTCGCCGCCGATCCTGTAGCCGGCGATGGCCCGCTGGCCGGCCGGTGACAGCACCCAGTCGGCAAAGCGCTGGGCCGCGTCGGCCTTCACATGCGGGAACACGGCGCGGTTGACCACCATCACGCCATATTGGTTGAAGAGGCTTCTGTCGCCTTCAACGAGGATCACCAGATCACCGCGGTTCTTGAAGCTGAGCCAGGTGCCGCGGTCGGTCAGCACGTAGCCATTGAGTGACGACCCCATGTTGAGCGCCGGCCCCATGCCGCAGCCACATTCCTTGTAGCCGGCGGGTTTGGCCTTGGCCACGTCGATGCCCGCGGCCTGCCACAGGCGCAGCTCGGCGGCGTGGGTGCCACTCTTGTCGCCGCGGCTGACGATGGGCTGGTTCGTGCTGCTGAGCTTCTTCAGCGCCGCGGCGATGTCGTTGCCCCTGGCGCCGGCCGGATCGGCCTTGGGGCCGACGAGCACGAAATCGTTGTACATGACCTCGCGCCGCTGCGTCGCGAAGCCTTCGGCCACGAACTTCTGCTCGGCCGCGGTGTCGTGCACGAACACGAGGTCGGCGTCACCCCGGCGGCCGATGTCCAGCGCCTGGCCGGTGCCCACCGCGACCACACGAACGTCGATGCCCGTGGCCGCCTTGAACTGCGGCAGCAGGTGGCCGAACAGGCCGCTCTGCTCGGTGCTGGTGGTGCTGGCCATGACGATGCTCTGGCCTTGCGCGGCGGCGGCGCCGGCCGCGCCGGCCAGCAGGGCCGCCAGCAGCAGGGTGCGGCGGGCGGGTTTCATCAGGTGATCCAAGGCAGTTCTCCGCGCAGGAACTGCCGCGCTTCGTGCGGCAGGTCGGTGTCGTTGAAGAAGCGGTCGGTGGGCCGGCAATCCAGCAGCCGGCCGCCTTCGAGGTAAGCCACGCGTGTGGCCAGGCGCTTGGCCTGGCCAAGGTTGTGCGTGCTGAAGACGAGCGTCACGCCGTCGGCCGCGAAGGCCGCGATCAGCGCTTCGACCTCGCGCTTGGCACTCGGGTCCAGGCTCGCGGTGGGCTCGTCGAGGAACAGGATGTCGGGCTTCAGCGCCCAGGCGCGCGCCAGCGCCAGCCGCTGCTGCTGGCCGCCCGAGAGCGAGCGCGCCGGGCGTGCGGCCAGGCTGGCGAGGCCCACGCGCTGCAGCGCCTCGTTGCAGCGGTGCTGGCGTTCGAGCGCCGGCACGCCCTGCAGCCACAGGCCCACGCGCAGGTTCCAGGCCACCGGCAGGTTCAGCAGGAAGGGCTTCTGGAACACCATGGCACCCACGGCCGCACGGCCTTCCGGGTGCAGGGGCTGCTGGCTGCGTGTGCCGGCGCTCGGCCGCACCAGGCCGTGCAGCAGGCGCAGCAGCGTGGTCTTGCCCGAGCCGTTGGCGCCCACCAGCGCCAGGCGGTCCCCGCGCGCCAGCGCGAGGTCGACGCCTTGCAGCGCCACGCTGGCACCGAAGTGCACGGCGGCGCCGCGCAGCTCGATCAGGGTCTGCGCCACCGGCGCCTTCACCGCGGGCCCCGGCTCATGCCATGGCTGCCGCTGCGTCGGGCGCCACGCCGGCTGCGCGCCCGCGGGCGGTGATCAGCGCCACCACGGCATTCAGCAGCCCCACCACTGCCAGCAGCACGAAACCCAGCGCCAGCGCCAGCGGCAGATCGCCCTTGCTGGTTTCGAGCGCGATGGTCGTCGTCATCACGCGTGTAAGACCGTCGATGTTGCCGCCCACCACCATCACCGCGCCCACCTCGGCGATGGCGCGGCCGAAGGCGGTGAGCAGCAGCGTCAGCACCGCCAGCCGCTCGTGCAGCAGCAGCAACACGCCGCGCATCAGCGGCCCGGCGCCGAGCGATGCCAGCTGGTCGCCCCCTTCGGCCAGCGCCGAGAGCACCAGCCGCCGTGCCAGCGCCGCCACCAGCGGCACCACGAGCAGGGTCTGGGCCAGCACCATCGCGGTGGGCGTGAACAGGATGCCCCACGAGCCCAGCGGCCCGGCGCGCGAGAGCAGCAGGTACACCAGCAGGCCCACCACGACCGAGGGCAGCGCCAGCAGCGTGTTCAGGAGCCCGACGACGACACCTTGCCCCGGGAACCGCGCCACCGCCAGCGTTGCACCGGCGGCCAGCCCGATGGCCGAGCCGATGAGACAGGCGCTGCCGCTGACCTGCAGCGACAGCGCCACCGTGGACCAGAGCGGGCCGTTGCCCTCCACCACCAGCTGCAGCGCGGTGGCGAGGCTTTGCGTGATGACGGACATGGGGGCCGGATTGTGCGAATCCGGCCCGGTGGAGGCGATATGTTCAGAGGTGCATAGGCACAAGCTCGGCGATGCGCCTGTTCCGGGCCCCGGGAGGGAACAGCGTGAACCGGCAGGCGTCAGGAAGGCAGGGGCACGCGTTCGGAGAGCGCGTCGTCGTCTGCTTGCCAGCGGCCGCGCGCAAAGGCTGTCACGGCCTGGTCTGTGGCGTCGGCGTGCAGGAAGCCCGTGATCGCGATACCCAGCCGGAGCAGGACGGTCACGCCGACGGTGACGCGGGCATCGCCATCGCGTTTGCACAACTCCCAATAGATGGCGCGCCGGTCCGCGCCAAAGAGATCCAGCCCTTCGAGTTGCACGCTGCCGACGCTGGGATACAGCGTCACCTCCGTCAAGGGTGCGCCAGGAGCTTCGCCAAAGGTCAAGCGCAGAGACCCGTCGAACCAGGAGTCCGTGAGCTCCGCCGAGAAGCGACTCGTTCGAGTGCGCGCCGGCTGTCCCAGCACGCGATGAACATCGCTCCGAGCCGCCCCGAAGTCCAGGCCATCGACACCTGCATAGCTGCGGATCAAGTACGTCGCCATGGTCATCCCTTGGGCAGAAGGCCGTTCTTCTCCAGGCACTTGAAGTACTCCAGCATCTCCAGCATCGCCTCGTTGTACTTCCTGGGATCTCCTGTCGATTTCGCAATGCTACGGATGTCGTCGATTTCAAGGCTCATCGCCGCGCGCCACTTCCCGTCCTTCAGGAGCCGTTCGATCATCTGGCGGTAACGGACCGCATCCCGGGAGGAGCCGCTGCTGGACGTGTCCTTGTGATCCGCAGGGTCCATCTGGATCGCCGGACCCTCGTTTCGTGGCAAGGGACTGACGTCGTCGGCGGGCATGTGGTGTGACTCCTTGCCGTCGCCCCTGGGTTGGCTCGTCTTTCCATGCGCACCGCCTCTGTACGGGCCCTTGCCGTTGCCTTGGCGAAGGTGGTCGCAGGGGCCGGGCCTGCGCTTCTTGATCTTCTCACCGCTGCCGCCGCTTCCCCCTTGTGCCTTTGGCGCCGCGTCCGGCTCCGCCTTGGGCTTCCTGCCCCCCAATTCATCGATCTTCTTCTTCGCCGCCTCGATCGCCGGCCCGAGCTTGTCCTGCACCCGCGCCGGCAGCAGCGGCAGCACCTCGTCCGCCACCTTCGCCACCGCCGCCGCGTAGCGGTCGGCGTTCTTCGCGATCTTGCCGGCCGTGGCCGCCTCGCCGGCCACCGGCACCACGCCGACCAGGCTCAGGCCTGCACCCAGCCAGTCGCCACGCGCGCCGCTGATGATGGCGTTGAGGATGTCCGCCGGAGCGCCGAAGCCGGGCACCAGCCCGATCACGTCCAGCAGCATCTGCAGCGCGTCGAGCTTGTCGATCTGCTGCGCCGTGACGACGATCTCCGGGCTCGCCTCTTCGGCCTTGGCCGCGCTGGCGCCGCTCTCGCCTTTCAGGATGCCGGTGGTGTTGTAGTTGCCCACGGCGAGGCTATCCGCCGTTCATCCAGAAGCTGTCGCCGTGCCGCACCACCCAGCAGCCTTCGGCGCGCACGCTGCTGCTCTTGTCCAGCGGCTCGCACTGCTTGCCCACGGTGCCACTCTTGACGCCGGTGCCGCTGCCGGGCGCGTCGCCCTTGGAGCTGGGTGTCCTGCTGCGCTTGAAGACCACCGCCGCGTGGCCGTTCAGGCGCACGCTGTCGGCGGTGCCGAAGGCGGCCGAGAGTTCGGAGCTGATGGGGTAGGGCACCGGCACCATCGCGCTGCCCATCGGTGTCTTGCACACGTCAGGGGCCAGGCTGTAGACCGTCCAGCCGCCTTGTTTGCGGGCGCCGACGTTGTCAGCCATGCACGGCCTCCGCCGCCTTGACGTTGAACAGCGGCCGCCCGGGGTCGGTCTGGAACACGAGCTCGGCCCGCTCGGCGCGCATCTGCCCCGCGAGGTGCGTGCGCCAGCTCAGCGCCAGCGTCATCGCGCCGGTGTCCACGAGCACGGTGTCGATGACCATCTCGCCGCTGAACACCAGGCCACTGGCGGTGCGCCACAGCACGCCGGCGCGGTGGCCGGGCAGGCGGATCACCGCGTGGCCCGCGGGGCAGTGTGAGGTGGGCACCAGGTGCGCCAGCTCGATGGTGGCGGCCGTGGGCAGGAAGTCCTCCACCTGCTGGTCGGCCGGTGCGCAGCACCAGTGGCCCATGTTGAAGTCGCGCGGCAGCTGCGGCCAGCTCCACTTGAGCCAGGTGTCGTCGTAGCTGCCGGCGAGCTGGATGCGCGGTGTCCACGCGCGGCCCACGGGCCCGAAGCCGGCCGGGCGGTGGGCATGGCGCAGCTCGGCCATCTGCGGCACGGTCAGGCCGGCGGCCTGCGCCGTGAAGTCGGGCGTGGTGATGGGGTCTTCAGGGTGCTCCCACTGCGGCGCCGGCAAGGCCTCGGGCAGCGCTGCGCCGGCGGCGCGGAGCGCATCGAACCAGCCCGCGTGCCACCAGCCGCAGCCCAGCGGGTTGGTGTAGTTGACCTCCAGCTGTTCGTGCCCCATCCAGCAGCGGCCGCCGTAGGCCAGCTCGGCCGCGATGGGCACGCTCGCGGCCGGCGCCGCCGGCTCCACGGCCCAGCTGCCGTTGTGGCGCACGAAGTGGCGCGGGCCATGCACACGCAGGGTCTTGTCCAACAGCGGCAGGTGTTCACCGTCCACCTCGTGGCTCACGCGCAGCCGTGCCAGCCAGCTGGCCGCGGGCTGGCCCCAGGGCGCGTGGGCGGCGCCGGCCAGCAGCACGTCGCAGCGCGGCTTGTAGGGCGCAAGGTCGCTTTCGGCGATGACGCTGGATTCACCCACCGCGCCGCGGTACAGGTCCTCGGCCAACAGGCCGGGTGCGCCCTCGTCCACGATGTCCGGCACGAGCCAGCTGAGGTCACCATCGTGAACGGGCTTGAGGCGGTACACGGTGCGCAGCACCACCACATCGTGTTCGTGTGATGCGAGGTCGATCGCGCGGTAGGCCGCGGCGCCGAAGGGCGTGTGGTTGATGAACTCCATGGGCACCGGCCTCAGCTCAGTTGAGATCGATGTCCTTGCCGTTGATCTGCACCGGCCCGCTGGCGTCGAACAGGAACTGGCTGCCCACGATCGTGACCTTGCCGTCCTTGGTCATCGTCAGACGTGCCTTGCCCACGGTGACGCTGAAGGAGTCGCCGGCGGTGATGTCGTAGTGCTGGCCCACGTCGGTCGTCTTCGAATGCCCGATCTGCGCAAACTGCCCCAGCGCCACCGTGGTGTTCATCGCCGCGCCCACGCTGGTCTGGTAGCCGAGGCCGATGGACAGCGCCTTGGCCAGGAAGATGGTCTCGGCCTTGGCCAGCTTCACCGTCTCGACATGGTTGCCGTCGATGGTGACGGTCTCGTGGCGGCCCACGTGTTCGGTGCGGTCGCGGCCGATGTCGGTGGTCTCGTCGTTTTCGACCTCGTTGTCCTGGTTGCGCTCCGCGTGGATCCAGAGCTGCTCTTCGCCCTTCTTGTCCTCGAAGCGGATGGCATTGGCGTTGGCGTACGCACCGCCCTTGCTGCTGCGCGTGAGCACGCCGCTCTGTGTGGCGTTGGCCGGCAGCTCCCAGGGCGGCATGTTCTGCGCGTTGTAGACGCGGCCGGTGACGATGGGCTGGTCGGGGTCGCCTTCCAGGAAATCGACGATCACCTCCTGCCCGACGCGCGGCACCTGCACGAAGCCGAAGTTCTTGCCGGCCCAGGGGCTGGCCACACGCACCCAGCAGCTGCTCTTCTCGTTCTTCTGGCCGTAGCGGTCCCAGTGGAACTGAACCTTCACGCGGCCGTGGCTGTCGGTGTGGATCTCGTCGCCGGCCGGGCCCACCACCACGGCGGTCTGCGGGCCCTGCACCACGGGCTTGGGGGTCTTGCGCGGGCTGCGCCAGGGCACGCTGGCGTCCACCGCCTGCAGCTGGCAGTGGTAGCCGGGGTTCGAGGCCGGGTTGCCCTCGCTGCCGGCTTCGGCGGACGGCTGCTCCACGCTGATCTGCGTGGCCTGCACCAGGTACTCGATGTTGTCGGCGGCACGTGGCGAACCGCGCACGGTGAAGAGGCCACCGCAGGCCATGAGCGGCGCGTTGCTCTGGGCGCTGGTCAGCCGCGCGGCGGCGGCCATCGCTTCCATCTGCCAGCCGACGAACTGCTCGCCGTCGCCGGCCTGGTCGTACAGGCCCGGGTAGTCGAACACCTCGTGGTCGGCGAGCGTGTGCGAAGCGGGCTTGCGGCTGGACAGCTGCAGGTCCAGCTGCGGGCGCGTGAAGTCGTAGTCGCGCAGCACCATCGCGCCGCTGGCCACGCGCTGGCGCGGTGTCAGCTCCCACAACGCGCTGCCGGGTGCGCTGCCGGCATCGGCATGGCGCACCGGCAGCGGGCGGGCGCCGGCGCAGGGTGGGCAGGCGCTGGTGGCATCGGCCAGCACCAGCGTGTGCTTGCCGGCCTCGTGGGTGAAGAAGTACCAGATGCCTTCCTGCTCCATGAGGCGGCTCAGGAAATCGAAGTCGCTCTCGCGGTACTGCACGCAGTACACCCAGGGCGTGTAGGCAGCCGTGGTGCGGCGGTCCACCACGGCGATGGCGTGGTCGGCGAGCACCTCGTCGATGATCTCCAGCACCGTCTGGTTCTGGAAGATGCGGCAGTCCTGCGTGCGCGTGAGGAACCAGAACCAGGGTCGCGCCACGATCTGGTACAGGTAGCTGCCGGCGTGCCGGCCCAGCGCCGAGACCTGCTCCACCAGGCCGTCGAAGCAGCGCGGGCCGGACTGCAGGTCGGCGCTGACGCTCATGCGCACGGTGGCGTGTTCGCCGAGCAGGCGCTGGAAGTCGACGTCGGGCCCGCGCGAGGCCGCGGTGATGTGCAGCACGAAGGGCTCCGACAGCGCCTCGCTCGCGCTCAGGTGCACGAAGCTGAGCTCGCTGCCGAGCGGGGTGTCGAGTTCGGCGAAGCGCTTCACGGGGGTGTGGCGCCGAGGCAGTTGGCGCAGTGGAAATACAGGTTGCCGCGGCCCGGCAGCGTGACGAGGCCGCGGCCTTCGCGGTCCACGCGCCACGCGGCCGTGCTGCCGTTGGCCAGTTTCAGCTCGCCCGCGGCATGGCAGCGGGACGCATCGAGATCGTGCGTGTAGGCCTTGAAGCTCACGCGGCGGGCCTGGCGGAAGTAGCGGCGCAGCTGTGGCTCGGTGGGGCGGAAGCGGGCGCAGTCCTGCTCGGTTTCGTCGCCGCTGAGGGTGGTGGACAAGGCACCGGTCTCGCTGATGACGAGGCCCTGGATGGCGGGCAGCGCGCCGGGGCGCGGCTTGTCCTGGCGGGCCCCGCCTTCGTAGGGGTCGCCATCGGCGCGCGCGGCGAACGCCAGGCCGGCGAGCAAGACCGCCAGCAGCTTGCGCAGCATCGGGTTCACCACCGCGCCCCCGCCGCTTCACTCAGGTTCTTCTGCGATACCACCGGGTGCCGGAAGACCTCGCTCAGCGGCACGCCCAGCAGCCTGCGCAGCGTGGCCACGAGCCAGGCCAGCGCTTCGTTCTGCGCCGCCGGCACGTCCTCGTAGCGGCGCTTGTCGGGATCGGGTTCGTTCAGCGGGAATGCCTGGCCCACGAGTTCGATGCCGATCGAGTCCTCGTTGGAAGGGTAGCGCTCGGGCACCTGCTTCTTCATCTCGTGCCGGTTGCGTTCGGTCGGCCGCATCTGGCGCAGCGCGGTGATTTCGGCCGGTGGGCAACTCAGCTCGGCCAGGCAACGCGTGCGCAGCTTGCCCACGTGCCAGGTCGTGCGCAGCAGCGAGGCCGTCTGGTAGAGGGTGCCGTCCTTGTCGATGAGGAAGTGCGCGCCGTTGGTCGGGCTCGCATAGCTGGCGAGTGTGGAGGCGGCGCTGGAGCTGCCGGTCTGATGGACGATGATGCCGCGCACCTTCGTCATGCGCCCACGCTCGATGGTCGGCGCGATGGCCGGCCGCACGCGGGGCGAGACCAGCAGCCCGCGTTCGTCGATCTCAGCCATGGCCGGCCTGGCGCTCGAGGCGCGCTGAGGGAAGGCGGGGCCGCAGCGGGCCGCGCAGCTCGGCCTCGCTCAGCACCTGCTGCAGCGTGCGCGGGGGGAAGCTGCCACCACGGCCGCGCGCCAGGGCGGCGTTCCAGCGCAGCGCGCCAAAGCTCAGCGGCGAGGTGGCGTAGTGCGCCTCGTACAGGCGCGGCGGGTCCTGCTCCAGCGCCGGCAGCAGGGCCTCGACGCCGCTCGTTTCCGGCACCAGGTGCACGGCTTCGTCGGTCTCGAACACGAAGGCGCGTTCGGCCTCGGCCGTGGGCAGGGTGCCATGTTTGTGCAGCACCAGCACGCGCCGCAGCGCGGCCAGCGGCACCGTGGCCTGCCAGCCGCGCGCGGCGAGGTGCAGCAAGCCGCCATCGATGCGGCAAAGGGCGTTATCAGGGTCCCAACGCATGGCCCCCCCTGGGCCGGTGACGGTGATCGAACCGGGTCTTTGTGGCAAGCCGGGCAGGCGCGATGGTGGCTGCCGGCCGCTGTTGTGGCATCAAGCATATTGCGGGCGTGGGGCCGTTTCGGGGCCGCTTGCCAAAGCTCACAAAGCCGCCGTGGACCGGCGGCACGCCGGGCTCGCGGCTCAAGGCCGCTGGCCGGCCGCGAAGTGCCGCGCCGCCTGCGGCGAGAGCGCGCCGGGGAAGAACAGCGCCGTCAGGCTCTTGCTGTGCACCGGGCTGAAGCCGGCCCGGGCCTCGGCGTTGTCGGCGTGGCGGCGCCAGTCGCGCACCCAGTGGATGTGGTCGCAGACCTCCAAGAGGCCCAGGGTCTCGCGGTCGCCCACCAGCACGCCCTGCACGAAGAGGCCGTGTTCGCGGCGCGCGGCGTCGAGGGCCTGCACCGTGGGCGGGCGGCAGCCGAACTCGCCGTCGCTGACGATGAGCAGGTCGGCTCCGTGCCAGCCTTCGCGCGCCACCGTGGCCACGGCCTCTTCGATCGGCGTCTGCAGGTCGGTGCCGCCGTCGAAGGCCTGGCCCATGAGGTCGAGCACGGCGGCGAGGTCGCCATGCAGGTCACGCGACAGCACCTCGCCCGGCCCGCCGAAGGCGATGAGGCGCAGGCCGCGGCGCTCGGCCTGCGCCACGCGCAGCGCCGCGATGGCCACGGCCTTGGCGATCTGCTCGGGCGCGCCGCGCATCGAGCCCGAGGTGTCCAGGCACAAGACGATGGGGCCGCGCTGCAGCGGCCGGCGCTCGGGCGCCTGCAGTGGCGCGTGTGTGGCGGCGGCGGGGTCGGCTCGCCAGTCCACCACCTCGGCGGCGGTGTCGTGCGCCAGCAGCCGGCCTTCGGCCACACGCGCGCGCCACAGGCGGCGCAGCAGCGGGTGGCGCAGCCACATCGCCTCGGCGGGCAGCATGTGCTCCAGGCGGGAATCGAGGCGGATGCCGGTGATCTCGCCCGGCGCACCGGGCAGCACGGTGTGCACCGCCGCCAGCGGCACGCGTGTGGGGCCGCCGCTGGCCTGCGGCGCGCGGCGGGCCTGTGCCTCGGGCGCGGGTTCGCGGCGGCCCAGGCGCTGGATCAGCTGCAGCAGCTCGGGCAGCTGCAGCAGCCGTTCTGCGGCGCGGCGCGCGGCCTGCCATTCGCGGCGGTGCAGCTGGCCCTGCAGCTCGTCCCAGCGCAGCGCGCCGGTGTCGGCCCATTGGCGCAGCAGCGCCAGCTCGGGCTCCAGGCTCAGCTTCTGCAGCTGCCAGGCGGCGCGGAAATCGGCCCTGGTGAGCGTGATGGCCTCGTCACGCGTGGCGCAACCGCCGGGGCCCTGCAGGTTGGCGATGCGGTCCAGGTGCCACAACAGCGTGCGCAGCACCTGCTCGGCCACGGCGGGCACGCCACGGGCGAGCGCGGGCAGGTCGAGCTCACCCACCACCTCGCGCAGCGGCAGCAGCGCATCGGCAGCGCCGAGGTCTTGGTCGGCGGCGGGCAGCTCGCCGCGCACGAGCGCCCCGTGCCACGCCAGCAGGTCGCGCAGGCGCACGTCGGCGCTGCCGGCGCTGCAGGTGAAGCCCGGCAGCCACAGCGCGCGTGGCAGCGCCGCGGCCTGGTGCCAGGGCGCCTGCAGGTTCACGCCGGTTCCAGCTGCACCGGTGCGGGCTCGGTGTCGGCCGCTTCGGCTTCGCGCAGCGGCAGCGCGGCGAAACCTTCCTGCGTGGCACGCAGGCGCGTGGCCAGCGCCTGCAGCAGCACGATCACGCCGGCCAGCCGCTGGTGCAGCCGCGCCATCAGCGCCGGCGGCATCCACACACGGCCGGCCAGGGCCTGCCCCTGCTCATCGAGCACCGACTGCAGCGCCTGACGACGGGCATCGATCTGCGCCAGCACGCTGTCCACCTGCGCCATCCGCGCCGCCACATGCAGCGGGCTGAAGCGGCGGCGCAGCCGTGCTTCGAGCCGCGCCGACAGCAGACGCGCCATGCCGGCGCCCTCGTCCTGCGCGGCGCCGATCGACCGCGCCAGCGCCAGCTTGCCCACATCGTCCTTGCCGTCCTCGGGCGGCAGGCTCTGTTCGATCTGCAGCTGCTGCTCGAAGGCCGCCACGGCGCGCTCCAGCCACGGCAGCTCGGCGGGTGGCAGCGCAAGCAGCTCGTCTTCGAACCAGGCCGCCAGCGCCGGCGCATCGGCCGGCGTGGCGGCGGCCACGCAGGGTGCGCTCCAGAGGTCGAAGCGGTCGAGCGTGCCCCGGCCCTCGCTCGCGGCGGCGGTGCGCGCCAGGCCCAGCCACTGGCGCCAGCGGCGGTCCGACAGCGGCTGCTGCCGCGCCGCGAGCCAGCCGCGCAGCTGGCGGCAGGCGGCCACGAAGTCCTCGCCCAGCGCCACCTGCGCGGCCGCAGCGGCAACGGCCAGGCGCTCGTCATCGGTCAGCGGCAGGGCCGGTGCCGGCGGCTCCTGCGCCGGCAGCGCCAGCAGCTGCGCAAAGGCTTCGTCGCCCACCGGCTGCACCGCCAGGCGCACCAGGAAACGGTCGTAGAACGCGTGCAGTGCTTCGTCGGCCGGCACCTCGTTGCTGGCGGCCACCACGGCGACCAGCGGCACGCGGTGGCGCGTGCTGCCGTTGTCGAACTCGCGTTCGTTCAAGAGCGTGAGCAGCGCGTTGAGGATCGCGGAGTTGGCCTTGAACACCTCGTCGAGGAAGGCGATGCCGGCGGTGGGCAGGAAGCCCTGCACCTGGCGCTCATAACGGTCGTCTTCCAGTGCCTTCAGCGACAGCGGGCCGAAGAGCTCCTCGGGCGTGGAAAAGCGCGTCAGCAGCCGCTCGAACCAGCGCACGCCGGCAAAGGCGCCATGCAGCCGCCGCGCCAGCGCGCTCTTGGCGGTGCCGGGCGGGCCGATCAGCAGCACGTGCTCGCCGGCCAGCGCGGCCAGCAGCGCCAGGCGCGCGGCGGCCTCGCGTTCGAGCAGGCCCTGCGTCATCTGCTGCAGCAGCGTGTGCAGGCGCTCGGGGGTGGGCAGGCCGGCGCGGCTGGCCTTGTCGCGGTCCATGCGGCATTCTGGCCTGCGCCAGCGTGGAACAGGCGCGCGGGTTTTTGCCGTCTTGGCCTGTTGCGGGCTCTGGGTTGTCATGCCGGGCATGAGACCGACCCTGATCGCGCTGGCCTGCTGTGCTGCGCTGCCTGCGCTGGCCCAGGACCAGACCGTGGTCATCACCGGCTCGGTGGTGCAGCGTGCGGCCGACGAGGCGCCCCACGCCATCAGCCTGGTGGGCACCGAGGCGCTGCGCAACGCGGGGCCGATGGTCAACCTCAGCGAAGCGCTGGTGCAGGTGCCGGGCCTGGTGGCCAACAACCGCAGCAACTACGCGCAGGACCTGCAGATCAGCTCACGCGGGTTCGGCGCACGTGCGGGCTTCGGTGTGCGCGGCATCCGGCTCTACGCCGACGGCATCCCGGCCACCGGGCCCGACGGCCAGGGCCAGGTGTCGCACTTCGACATCGCCGGCGCGCAGCGCGTGGAGGTGCTGCGCGGGCCGTTTTCGGTGCTGTACGGCAACAGCTCCGGCGGCGTGATCGCGATCTTCAGCGCAGCGCCCAAGGCGCGCGAGGCCGAGGCCGGCATCGACGGTGGCAGCTTCGGCCTCGTGCAGGGCCGCGTGGCGCTGGCCTTGCCGCTCGAAGGGGGGCTGAGCCTGCGTGTCTCCGCCTCGCACCTGCAGAGCGACGGCTTCCGCCCGCAGAGCGAGGCCAGGAAGACCCAGGCCAACCTGCGCCTGGGCTGGCAGGGTGGCAACGACACCGTGACCGTGCTGCTGGGCCACCTCGACCAGCCGGCGCAGGATCCGCTGGGCCTCACGCGGGCGCAGTACGCGCAGGGCCCCGAGCAGACGGCGCAGGTGGCGCTGGACTTCAACACGCGCAAGACCACCGAGCAGACCCAGGGCGGCGTGAGCTGGCGCCACCGCTTCGACAGCGGCGCGCTGCGCGAGACGCAGCTGGCCCTGTACACCGGCCAGCGCGCGGTGGCGCAGTGGCTGGCCATCCCTGCCGCCACGCAGGGCACGCCGCGCCATGGCGGCGGCGTGATCGACTTCGACCGCGCCTACTCGGGCCTGGACGCCCGCGCGCGCTTCGGCTGGGAGGGCGTGGACCTCGTCGCCGGCATCGCCGCCGACCAGCAGCGTGACGACCGCCGCGGCTACGAGAACTTCACCGGCACGGCACCCAACCAGCAGCTGGGCGTGACGGGCCGGCTGCGCCGCGACGAGGTCAACCGCGCCCGTTCTCAAGACGGCTACGTGCAGGCCGAAGTGGCCCTGCCGGCGCAGCTGCACCTGATGGGTGGCCTGCGCAGCGGCCGCGTCAAGCTCTCGGCCAGCGACAACTACCTGAGCAACGGCGACGACAGCGGCAGCCTCGCCTACGACTACAACAACCCCGTGCTCGGCGTGCGCTGGCAGGCGCTGGAGGGCCTGGCGCTGCACCTCGCCGTGGCACGCGGCTTCGAATCGCCCACGCTCGGTGAACTGGCCTACCGCGCCGACAACACCGGCGGCTTCAACACCACGCTGCAGCCGCAGACCAGCCGCCAGGCCGAGCTGGGCCTGAAGTGGCGCGCAGGCGCCTTCGCGCTCGACGCCGCGCTGTTCGAGGTGCGCACCACCGACGAGATCGGCGTGGCCACCAACAGCGGCGGCCGCAGCGCCTTCCAGAACGTGGGCCGCACGCTGCGGCGCGGTGCCGAGCTGGGCTTCAGCTGGAGGCCGGCGGCGGCGTGGCGCGCGCAGCTGTCGGCGAGCACGCTCTCGGCCACCTACGAAGACGGCTTCCTGGTCTGCGCGGGTGTGCCCTGCACGGCGCCGACGGTGCTGGTGCCGGCGGGCAACCGCATCGCCGGTGCGCCCAAGGGAAACGCCTGGGCCGAGCTGGCCTGGCTCGGCGGCGCCTGGGGCACCTGGGCGCTGGAAGCGCGCGGCATGGGCCGCACGGCGGTGAATGACCGCAACACGGACTTCGCCGCCGGCTATGCGCTGGCCGCGCTGCGCTGGAACAAGACCTACATGCTCGGCGCGGGGCTGAAGCTGGAACTGCTGGCGCGCGTGGACAACCTCTTCGACCACCGCCACGCCGGCAGCGTCATCGTGAACGAGGCCAACAGCCGCTTCTTCGAGCCCGGCGTGCCGCGCAACGGCCTGCTGGCGCTGCGGCTGGTGGCGGCGCTGTGATGCACCGGCGCGGCCTGCTGCTGGCGCTGGCCACGCCGCCCGCGTGGGGCCAGGCGGCCGACCCGCTGGCCGGCGACCCCTACCGCTCGCACCCGTGGATCGACATGCGGCGCAGCTTCCTCGACGACGCGCCGCTGGCCTTCGACGAGCGTGTGCAGGTCCAGGGCCCGGCCTTCGCGGAAGACCCGATGAACGTGCCGATCAGCCTGCGGGTCGATGCCGCGCTGGGGCCGGTGCAGCGCATCGTCGTGCTGGTCGACCGCAACCCGATCAAGGAGGTTCTCGAGTACGAGCCGCGCGAGGCACTGCCGGCGCTCGCCTTCCGCTTCAAGCTCGAGCAAGCCTCGCCGGTGCGGGTGGCCGCCAAGCTGGGCAACGGCCGCTGGGCCGTGGGCGGCACCTGGGTTGATTCCGCTGGCGGCGGCTGCACCGTCAGCGGCAACTCGCGCAAGGACGGCAGCTGGGCTCAGACGCTGGGCAACGTGAGCGGGCGCCTGTTCAGCCGCAGCGAGGGCGCGGCGGCCGCGCGGCTGCGCTTGCAGGTCATGCACCCGATGGACACCGGCCTCGTGGCCGGCGTTCCCGCCTTCTTCGTCAACCGTCTGTCGGTGCGTGACGGCACCGGCCGCGAGCTGGCGCTGCTGAAGGCCTACCCGCCGGTGAGCGAGAACCCGGTGTTCTCGTTCGACTTCCGCGAGCCGCCGGCCGGCGGCGTGCAGGTGGTGGGCACCGACAACAACGGCAACCGCATCACGAGCCGCGTGCGGTGAAAGCCCTGCTGTTTGCACTGCTCCTGCCGGCGGCGGCCTGGGCGCAGCGCGCCGACGTCGCCACGCTGGACTACCGGCTGCAGGCGCGCACCCTGGCGCCGGGCGTGTACGTGGTCGAGGGCGACAACGCCGACTTCGAACGCGCCAACGGCTGCAACATCATCAACACCGGCTTCATCGTCACCGGCGCCGGTGTGGTGGTCATCAACACCGGGCCGAGCCGGCGCTACGGCGAGCAGCTGCGCGCGCTGATCGGCAGGACCACGCGCGAGCCAGTGGCGCTGGTGCTGCACCTGAACCACCACCCCGACTACTTCCTCGGCAACCAGGCCTTTGCCGACGTGCCGCGCCGCGCCACCGCGGCCACGCTCGCCGGCATGCAGCGCGAGGCCGCGGCCTACGAGACCAACCTCTACCGCCTCTGCGGCGACTGGATGAAGGGTACCGAAGCCCTGCTGCCCAGCGGCGACCTGCAACCCGGCCCGCTGCGCCTGGGTGGCCGTGAGCTGCTGCTGCGCGAGTTCGGCGGCCACACCGCCAGCGACCTCGTGCTACACGATGCCGCCGGCGGGGTGCTGTTCGCCGGCGGGCTGGTGTTTGCCGAGCGCGTGCCCACCACACCGCATGCGGAGCTGCAGCGCTGGCTCGCGAGCCTGGAGCGACTGCGGGCGCAGGCCGGGGGCACCGTCGTGCCCAGCCACGGCCCGGTTCACACGGGCCCGCGCGGCATCGACGACACGCGCGACTACCTGCGCTGGCTGGACGCCACCTTCAGCGCCGCGGCCTCGCAGGGCCTGGAGATGAACGAGCTGCTGCGCGCGCCGGTGCCACCGCGTTTTGCCACCTGGGCCGCGTTCGCCACCGAGTACGTGCGCAACGTGGCGCACCTGTATCCGCGCTACGAACAGGCCGCGTTCAGGGCTTCTTCCAAGTGACGCCGGCGGCCGCGAACATCCGGCCCAGCTCGCCCGAATCGGCCAGTTGGTTCACGGCGGCCTGCAGCGCCTGCGCCAGGTCGCCGGCCTCCTTCTTCACGGCCATGCCCACGGCCCAGCCCTCGCGCATGCGCGGCACCGGCAGCGGCTCGATGGCGTAGCGCGGGTCCTTCCCGAGCGTGCTTTCCAGCTCGCTGGCCATGCCGGCGGCGGCGGCCACTTCGCCGCGCTGCAGCGCCGCGGCGGCCTCGGTGCCGTCCTTGAGCTTGGTCACCAGCTGCTCGCGGTAGGCGCCGCCTTCGGCGCCGATGAGCAGCCAGCCCGCCAGCGTCTGCCCCGGCACCGCGATGCGCTGGCCCTTGAACGCGGCCAGGCTCTCCATCTGCGGAACCTGCTGCAAGCTGCGCGCGATGACCACACGCTCGCGCCAGTAGGGCCCGAAGATCTCCACGCGCGGGTTGCTGGCCATCAGCGGCCGGTCCACCGGCACGTGCAGCAAGACGTCGGCCGGGCCGAAGCCCAGGTAGTGCCCGCGCCACACGAGGTTGCGCAGGTCGTCGTTCATGTTCTCGTCGGCATTGAAGGGCAGCGGCGCCAGATCCACCTGCAGCGCCCGGGCCAGCGCCCGCGCCAGCTCCATGTCGATGCCCTTGCCGGCCACGTGGAACGGCGGCATGTCGTTGTACAGGCCCACGCTGAGGCGGCCGCGTGCGCGGATGCGCTCGAGCGCCTTGGGCGTGTCCTGCGCCCACACCGGCGCGGCCAGTGCGGCGGCCGCGCCCAGCAGCCAGCGGCGGCTGCGCCTCACAGCGGCTTCTCCCGCCGCGTCTCGAGGTAGGCCTTCACCGCCCACACCGCCTCCTGGGAGAGGATGCCGTCGAAGGGTGGCATGTACACCGCACCGTTGCGCACCTTGCCCTTGCGCACCGTGGCCGCGTAGTAGCCGTCGACGTCGGCCACGCAGGCGGCCTTCTTGGCCACCACCTTCAGCGCCACACAGTCGTTGTCGAGCTTGCGCAGGTCGGGCGCGATGCCGCCGCTCACGGCCTCCAGGCCGTGGCAGCGTGCGCAGTTCTGGTTGTAGGCCGAGGAGCCGATCTTGATGGCCGCCACGTTGCCGCGGTACGGATTGGCTTCCTTCCAATCCTTGCCCAACTGCGGGAGCGCGCTGGTGTCGACGGCCTGCGGTGTCACGTCGCCATGGGCACTGGCGCCGACAGCGGCAAGGGTCAAACCGCAGGCCATCAGCAGGCCGCGGGTCAGCTTGTGGACAGGTCGATGCATGAGGCTTGTCTCCTGGAGCGTTGAGGTGTCACGACTGCCCGCCGCTCTGCAATGCCCATGCCACGGCTGGCTGGCCCGGCGCTTGCTCCGAAACGCGACAGACAGTCCGAAACACGGCCCAGCCAGCCGGGTTGCCCTAGCATCGAGGGTGATCCCTGCACCTGGTGTGTTTCAGAACGGGACGATGGGGTCGGGCAAGCACGCCGCAGAGCGGCTGCCTACGTTGGGGTTGATGGAGACAAACGCGATGGTGAACCTGCCCAGCGCGCCCGGCCGCGGCCGGCGCAATGACGAACTGGCCCGGCCCATCGCCTCGTCGCTGGCGCTGCCGCCGGCGCACGTGGGCGTGATCGAACAGAGCCATGAACGTTGCGCCGCTCTGGGCCTGAGCCGCATCGAGCGGCCCGACTACGCCCCGCTCGGCCGCCCCGACCTGAACGTGGTGCGCGAACGCAACCGCCGCCTGGGCACCCATGCCGCGCCGGTGATGGAGATGCTGTTCGAGCAGATCGCCGGCACCGAAAGCATGGTGGTGCTGTGCGACAGCGCCGGCACCATCATCCACAGCGTCGGCGACGATGATTTCCTCTCGCGCGCCAGCAAGGTCGCGCTGCAACCCGGCGTGAACTGGAGCGAGCAGGCCAAGGGCACCAACGCCATCGGCACCGCGCTGATCGAGGAGACGCCGACGCTCGTGCATGCCGACGAGCACTTCATGCACGCCAACCACTTTCTCACCTGCAGCGCGGCGCCGGTGCTGGACCCGCGCGGCAACATCCTCGGCGTGCTCGACGTCACCGGCGACCACCGCAGCTACCACCAGCACACGATGGCGCTGGTGAAGATGTCGGCCCGCATGATCGAGAACCACTGGCTCTCGGACGACCACCGCAACGCGATGCGGCTGCACTTCCACAACAGGCCGGAGTTCATCGGCACGCTGATGGAGGGCATCCTCGCCGTGAGCCCCGACGGGCGCATCGTCGGCGCCAACCGCGGTGCGCTGGAGCAGCTGGGCATGAGCGGCGCCAGCCTGCGCATGCAGAGTCTGGTGAGCCTGTTCGGCACCACCGTGGGCGCGCTGGTTGACCGCTTCCGCAGCCCGCTGGCCACGCCGATGGCCGTGCAGGCCGCCAACGGGCGCAGCTTCTTCGTGCACGCCCGCTTCAGCTGGCCGGTGTGGAGCGGTGCCGGCGCCGCCGAGGGCGAGCCCGCCGGGCGCAACGCGCCGGAGCCCGCTGCCGAACCCGCCGAGGCGGGCGAGCCCGGTGCCGCGGCACGCAGCGACCGCGCGCCGGGGCTTGCGCACCTGCAAACCGGCGACCCGCAGGTGGGCTCGGTGGTGGCCAAGGTGCGGCGCGTGCTGGACCGCGACATCCCGATCCTCGTGCTCGGCGAAACCGGCACCGGCAAGGAGTTGGTGGCGCGCGCGATCCACCAGGAGTCGGCGCGCGCGCGGCAGCCCTTTGTGGCGGTGAACTGCGCGTCGATCCCCGAGACGCTGATCGAGGCGGAGCTGTTCGGCTACGAAGAAGGCGCCTTCACCG
>VFQQ010002362.1_pt1 | contig 21572 bp, 15 predicted proteins | sample 3512341 | NCBI WGS metagenome assembly VFQQ01 (sample SAMN10412373, study PRJNA504923) | tailings metagenome | isolation source: Relicate 2 Philex TSF1 revegetated site | place: Philippines: Tuba, Benguet | collected 2017-08-29 | reverse complement strand
CGCCGATCTCGCCGGTGATGACGATGAAGCCCTCGTTGCGCGAGACGCCGTACTCGAGGTAGGCGCGCGCGCGGCGGTGCTGCTTGCTCGCGAAGTAGAAGCTGGGGTCGGGGTTGAGCTGGAAGGGCTTGCTCTTGAGCCCGTAGAAGGCTTCGTACATATCAGCGGAACCGCATCGGTGGGCTTAGAAGCTGATGCCGACGCTGGCCGTCAGCGAGGCCTCGCGATACGGGTCGGTCGGGCTGTTGAAGACGGCGTAGCGGGCCGACAGCGACAGGCTGGCGCGCCGGCCCGGCTGCCCGCTCCAGCCCAGCGACACCGACTTCAGGTCGTTGCCGCGCACGGCGTTGTTGCCGTCGGTGCGTGTCAGGTTGCCGCTGAGCGAGAGCGCCGAGGTCGGCGTCAGACGGTACGACACGCCCAGGTTGACGCCTGACTGCCGCGTGCCGCCGCCGGGCTGCTGCGTGCCCAGGTCCAGGCCCTCGGTCTGCGAACTGAAGGCCGAGGCATTGAGCGTCGTGCGTATGCCCAGCAGCGCAAACGACAGGTCCTGGCGCCGCTGCAGCGTCACGCCCGAGCTCAGCGCGCCGCCCGAGACGATCTCGTCGGGCGAACGGCCGATCTGGCGCAGGAAGTCGCGCACCGCCTGGTCGCGCGTCAGCGGATCGGGGTAGGCCGACGCGAACTGAGCGAAGAGCAGCTGGTACAAGCTGGTCGGCTGGCCGACCCCGTTGGCGCCGGCGCCGCTGGTCGCGTCGCGGGCATCCGAGATGCGCACCACGAAACGGCGCATGCGGTGCTCCACGGAAAGGCTGTGGCCGTCCCCGTAGTAGCGGCGGTCGGTGCGCAGCACGACGTTGGTGCGCTCGGTCGGCGTCCAGCGCAGGCCGGCACCCCAGTTGTCGTAGCTGCTGGTGAAGGCGGCGCCGACGTTGGTGCGCTCCTGGCCGGCGCTGACGTTGAGCTGCAGGTCGGGGTCGGGTCGCCAGATCAGCGACGCGTTGATGCGCTGGGTCGAGGTCTCGCGCCCGACCTTGAAGCGCGTCACCTGGTGCTGCGCCTGCGCCGACCAGCCCAGCCGGGTGCCGGCCGCCAGCGAGGACAGCGACAGGCTGGCGCTGCGGTCGCGCGAGTCGAAGTTGGAGCTGCCGCGCGTCTCGGTCAGGCCCGCATCGACGCGCGCGTCGTACTGGATGCTGCCGGCCAGCTGGCCGCGAACATAGGGCGAGACGCGCAGCGTGCCGACCTCGGCCTGGTTGGGATTGAACTGCAGGCTGTCGGGCGAGGTCTGGCGTCCGAAGGCCGACAGGTTCTGCTTGCTGATCGCGGCGCGCACGTCGACGTAGGCCCAGTTGTCGACCAGCTCGGCCAGCGCGCTGGCGCTGAGGGCGTTGTCGATCGTGCGCGCTTGCGGGTGCTCGGAGTAGTGCGTCGCGTTGAGCGTGTAGCTCAGATTCCCCTGCACGCGGCCGCCGCGGCTGCTCAGGCTGATGCCGGGGCTGATGCGGGTGATGAATTCGCCGCCGTTGTGGCCGCTGGTGCGGCGGCTGGTGTCGGTGTAGGTCTCGGAGGCAGCGAAACTGGGCGTGACGCGCAGCGCGCTCTGCGCCAGTGCCGGCGCACTGCCGGCCCATGCCCCCAAGGCCACGAGTGCCGCCAGGCCCACGGCGCTGGGGCGCAAGCCGGGTCGCGGCACGGAACGGCCCGGCGTGCCAGCGGTTGGTGTCATCGGCCGGACTCAGCCCTGCAGCGGCGCCGGGGCCACCGGCGAGGCCGCGCCCGGGCCAGGCGCGGTGCCGGGTGCGCCCGGCGCCGCGGCGCCGTCGGCCTGGCCATAGCCGTAGCCGTAGCCGTAGCCGTAGCCGTAGCCATAACCGTAGCCGTAGGTGCCGTGCACGGTCTCGCGGGCCTTGTTCAGCACCATCAGCTTGACCGGGCAGCTCTCGATGGTGGCCAGGGCCTGGCGCACGCTGGCCTGCGGCGTGCGGCCGGCATGGACAACGATCACGATCTGGCCCATGTGCGTGGCCAGCACGCGGGACTCGGTGGTCAGCAGCAGCGGTGGCGAGTCGAAGATGATGATGCGGTCGGCGTAGCGCGTGGCCATGTCGTCCAGCAACTGGTTCATCGCCTCGCTGGCCAGCAACTCGGTGGCCTTGGGGTGCGGCGAGCCGCTGGGCAGGATGGTCAGCTTGTCGATGTTGGTGCGCAGCAGCACGTCGGCCATCTCGGCCTTGCCTTCGAGCAGGTCGAGCAGGCCGGGTGCCGGCGGCAGGCCCAGCACGCGCAACACCGAGGGACGCGCGACGTCGGCATCGACCAGCATCACCGTGTGGTCCAGCTCGGCGGCGATGCTCATCGCCAGGTTGATCGAGGTGAAGCTCTTGCCCTCACCAGGCAGGGCGCTGGTGACCATGATCAGGTTGCCGTGCGACACCGTGGCCGCGCCCTTGCCCATCGCGTTGGCAATGAGCGGGCGCTTGAGCACCCGGTACTGGTCGGCAAGGTGGCTGCGCGGCGCATTCGGCGTGACGATGCCCGAGGCCGCAATCGCGGCGAAGTCCAGCTCGATGCGCCTGGAGGTGGTCAGCGGCTCGTCGACTCGGGCGCGCAGCATCCCGGCGTCGGGGGCGGGGGCGGGCGGGGCCGCGGCCGCCACCGGCAGGGCCGGCGCGGGGGCAGCTTGCGCGGGCTCCAGCCCGGCCAGGTCGACGCCGGCCTGGCGGAGTTGCTCGAGCCGCTGGGCGGCCTGTTCAATCAAACTGCTCATCGGATCACCCTGCGTAGCGGCCCATCACCGACATCGCCACCATGCCGGCGACGAACAACCCGACCAGGCTGCCCGAGGCGGCCATGAAGCGCAGCAGGCCCATGCGCTCCTGGCGCCGCTCGGCGTCGCTGAGCACGACGGTGACGACGCCGAGCAGCGGCAGGCCGGTCTTGGCACGCATGTCGTTGGGATCGTCGAAGGTGGGGCGCAGCTGGCTGCCGGCAAAGGCCGTGAACAGGCCGGCAGCCAGCGCAGCCACCAGCGCCAGCGGCAGCATCAGCAGGCGGTTGGGCGACACCGGCTTGGGCGACACGCGCGGCGGTTCGATCAGCTTGAAGTCGGCCACCCCCGAGGCGACGTCGAGTTCGCCCGACATCACCGCCGCCTGGCGGCGAGCCACCAGGTCTTCGTAGTTCTTCTTCGTGATCGCGTAGTCGCGGTTGAGCTGGGCCGCCTCGGCCTCGAGCTGCGGCGCGGACTTCAGCGACTCGCGCGCCTGGTTGTAGCGTGCCTGGTACTCGCCGACACGCGCTCGCAACGACGCGACCTGGATCTCGGCACCGGCGACCATGCGGTTCAGCTCGCTGACGATCAGGCTGGTCTGCGGGCTGGCCTGGCCGCCGATGGCCGAACCACCCCCGCTGCTGAGTGCGGCCTTGCGCAGCGAGGCCACCTCGCGACGCTTCTGGTCCTCGAGATCCTTGAGCAGGCGGCGCGTGCCGACCACATCGGGGTGCTGCTCGGTGTAGCGCTGCAACAGGCCGTCGAGCTGGCGCTTCTGCGCCTCGATGCGGGCGTCCAGCTCGGGCGTGGAGACGTTGATCGCAGACTCCTGCATCAGGCTCTGCGTCGCTGCGCTGCTGCTGCGCCCGGTTTCGGCGGCCAGCTGCTGCTTGGCGGCATCCCGCGCATTCTCGGCTTCTCGCAGCTGCAGCCTGGCCGTCTCGAGCTGCGCCGCGGCTTCGCTCATGCGCGTGGCCGCATCCTTGCCGTCGGCACCCTGCGAGGCGATGTTGCGCAGCTTGAACTCCTTGAGCCGGGTCTCGGCCTCCTCCAGACGGGCCTCGAAGGACTTGATCTGCTCGCTGAGGAAGGCCTTGGCCGAGTCGGTGTCCTTGCGGCTGGCGCCCAGGCCCGACTCGACGAAGATCGAGACCAGCGCCTGGATCACGCGCTTGGCCTTTTCCTGCTCCGAGTCGCGGTAGGACAGCGAGTAGAGGTTCAGCCCGCTGGCGCTGCGCACCTCGATCGACTTCATCAGCTTGTCGACGATCTGGTCCTGTTCGCTCTTGCCCTGGCTCTTGAGGTCCAGATCGGCCATGCGCACCAGCTTCTCGATGTTGGGCCGGCTGATCAGCGTGCGGCTGAGCATGCCGATCTGCTGCTCAACGTTGGGCTGCACCGCCAGGCCCGACATCAGTGGCTTCAGGATCGAGTCGGTATCGACGTACAGGCGCGCGGTGGCCTCGTACTGGTCGGGCACGCGGTAGATGGCGATCACGCCGACCACGGCAACCAGCCAGGACACGACCAGGCCATGCCAACGGAACTTCCACATCCCGCGCAGGACGCTGGTGACCTGTTTGACGATCTCTTCCATGCCGGTGCGGGCCTGCTCAGGGTCGGGTGGGGCTCAGATCGCGAGGCCGAGGCTTCAGAAGAAGCTCTGCGGGATGATCAGGATGTCGCCCGGACGCATCTCGACGTTGGCCGAGACGTCGCCGCGCTTGATCAGGTCGCGCAGGCGCACGGCGTACTGCTTGTTCCCGTCCGAGGTGCGCAGGATGCTCGCGCTGTTGCCGGCGGCGAAGTCGGTGAGCCCGCCAACGGCGATCATCACGTCCAGCAGCGTCATCTTCTGCTTGTAAGGCAGGAACTGCGGCCGGGCCGCCTCGCCGACCACGCGGATCTGTTCGCTGTAGGGCCCGATGAAGTTGGTCACGATCACCGTGACCACCGGGTCGCGCACATAGGTGGACAGCCGCTTCTCGACCTCGCGGGCAACCTCGTTGGAGGTCTTGCCCTGCACCGCCAGCTCGTCGACCAGCGGCGCGGCGATCTTGCCGTCCGGGCGCACCGGCACGGACATCGACAGCTCGGGGTTGCGCCAGACGATGATGTTCAGCGAGTCGCCGGCACCGATCACGTAGGTGTACTCGGGCCCTCCGGCCTGCGCCGGCGCAGGCGGCAGCGCCTCGTTCGGACGGTTTGCGCAGGCACCAAGCAGCAGGACCAGGCCGCCGAGCATCCATCGGCGGGCCAGCGGGAGCGTACGAATGAGCGATGCGACCAAGGCGGACTCCTGTAGGTGTGCACGCGCCATGCGCGGCGACAGGGGCCGGCCTTCGGCATGCCAGCGTGGCAGCAACGGGTGCGCCACGGCGTCGTCCGCCAAGGACCGACCCGCCGCCGCGGGCGGGACCCGTCGATGGTAGCTGCGCCCGCAGGCACCGCCACCCCTTCGCGAACGGCGCGCCACAGCATATTTCACGCCAGCGGCGTCGGCCGCAGCCGCGCGTGGCCTGCCGCGCGCAGCGGTCCGGAAAAGAACAAAGGGCGCCTTTCGGCGCCCTTCGGATTTCCCAGGACTTGGCGGATCAGGCCGCGGTCTTGCGGCGGCGCAGCGCGCCCAGACCCAGCAGCGTGCCGCCGACCAGAGCCAGCGTGCCCGGCTCGGGGATGCCACGGATCATGTCGATCTCGATGTCGATGTTGGCCGTGGTGCCGTTGTTGAGGACCAGCTGGACCGCGCCGACGCGGCTGAAGTCGGCACCGGCGAAGCTGCCAAAGTACAGGTCATAGACACCAGCGCCGGCCGTGGCCGCCGTCGTCGCCGACGACATCGTCCAGGTGTTGGTGTTGGTCGGGTCGGTCCAGACCTGGAAGGTGAACGGGAAGTTCAGGTCGGCACTGTTGACCTGGACGCGGATGCCGACGCCGATCGAGGTCAGGTTGACGCCACCCAGGCCGTTGATGATGGGGGTCAGCTCGTCAAAGCTCTGGCCCACGCCGTCCCAGCGGACGATGCCCACGCCGGCAGCGCCGGAATCCTGCGAGTAGGCGAGTGAACCGCCCCCGACGTCGGCGCGCACGCCGCGGCTGCCGTCCGAGGACGCGTCGCCGGACTTGCGAACGTACAACTCGCGGTGCCCGCCCAGCATGGCGCCAGCGACCTGCGACCACGCCGACCCGGTGTTCACACCACCGGATGTCAGGTCGGTGACGACCGCCTGGGCCACACTGAAATCGTCAATGACGGCCAGCGCATGCGCCGAAGCACCCGCCGCCACCAGCGCCGCAGCCGCGGCGACTTTCAGAAACTTGCTCATGGTTTGGCTCCTTGGGAAATCTGGCTGAGGGCGTTGACAGGTTGATCGCAGCGCCCCACGGCCATCGTGTTTGCACGGCCCGTGCCAGCACCGCAAACTTCAATAAAAACAACAACTTAACAATCGATCAACGGCGTTCCGCCAGGCGCCATTGCGCCGATGTAAGGATTGTCGACGGCTCGCTCGAGCTCGCTTTCTCATATTGTGGAAACACCGGGCTTGCGCAGGCGGCTGAACCGGACCGGATTTCACCATGCGGCGCCAGCGTGCCGAGCGCCATGCGGTTCGAAGCGGTCTCGAACGCGGTTCGCCAGTCCCGGCGGACTGACGGCAACGCCCCGGGTCTCGTCCGCCTTGCCGGAGCGGAGCCACCGGCGCCGCAACCGCAGCGGCGACGGTCATGGCCATGGTTCACAACGGCTCCCTGGTTGCACGCGGCCACGCGCAAGCAGGCTGCGGAAGAAATGGGCCGGGCCAATCGGGATGACAGGGCCAGCTCTGCCACGGACAGAACTGGACCTCGCGTCTCGGCGCCCCGGGGCCTCGCCGGCCCCCCCGATGTACGGCGTACGCCCCCCCGATCACGGGGTCGCGGCGAGCTCTCGCTGCGGGACCGACTCCTACAATGCCTTGGCAAGACCAAACCGAACCTTCGCTGCCCGGCGGCCGCCGCGCGGTTTGGCCACAACGATGTCTGGAGCCCAAGATGAAGCCCGAAGCACCCACCAAGGACGCCCCGACCGGGACCGCGGCCCCGGGTTCCGTGGTCGAAGGGCGCCGCCGGCTGCTGCGCGGCAGCCTCGCCACGGGCCCGGTGCTGATGTCGCTGACCAGCCGCGCGGTGGCGACGGGCGGCGGCGGCGGCGGCAACTGCACGCCGGCCTCGTCCTTCGCCTCGGTCAACCTGAGCCGGCCGGATCGCACGTACACCTGTGGCGGGCGGACGCCCGGCTACTGGAAGCAGGAATGCAAGTTCTGGGATTGGCCGGACGGTTACATCCCCAGCAGCACACCCACCACCGGCTGCACCGGCGGGAATGCCAACTACACGCCTCCCTATGGGGGGCAGGCCACCAGGTTCAACGACGTGTTCGGTTCGGCCGGCGGCTACCCGGGCCAGACCCTGGTCCAGGTGATGAGCCTGCCCGGCAACGACATGGGACGGGACGCGCTCGCGCGCCACATCGTGGCCGCGCTGCTGAACGCCGCCAAGGGCATCACGCCGCCCGCCGTGCTCAGCGTCACGACGGTCAAGAACATCTGGGCCAGCTTCGTCGCGCGCGGCTACTACGAACCCACCGCCGGCATCAAGTGGTATCCCGACTACTCGGAGCCGTCCAGCCCCAACGGGGGCCTGATCGCCTGGCTGAAGACGACCATGCCCGTCTGACGGCGCAGCGGCCCCGTGCCCGTCGACACCGCGCCGTCGCGCTGGCGCTGCACGCCCGATGCGGTTCGCGTGCGCGACTATGGCGACGAGTTGGTCGTGCACCACGAGCCCAGTGTCACCACGCACCTGCTCGAAGGTGCGACGGGCGCGTTGTGGGCGACGCTGCGTGAGCTTGGTCACGCCGTCGACCTGCCCGCACTCTGGGCGCGCTGCTTCGAAGGCGAGCCCGACGACAATGACCTGACGGCGCTGCGCGAGACGCTTGAGCGCCTGCAACGCGTGGGCCTGGTGCAAGCCGAACCGCGCTGAACACCGCGAGAGGTCATCCGTCTGGTTACCGTCGGCGAACTGCCGCGCGACGAGATCGTGCGACGCCTGCGTGGCGAAGGCCTGCGCCTGCACCTGGGGCCGGCCGTCATCTGCGTGCGCACGCCGCTGCTGTCCGTCGCCGACGGCATCGCCAGGCTCTATGCGCGCCACGAGGCCCCCGGGCCGGAACGGTTCGCCGACTTCCATGTCAGCGTCGAGCGGCCGCGTGGCCTGCGCCGATGGTGGCGGCCTCAGGTGCTGTTCCTGGTCGACGGCAGCTCGCCCTTCGCGCCGCTGCCCGGCGACCAGGGTTTCCCGATGCTGGAATGGGGCATGAACTGGTGCCTGTACGGGCACCTGCACCGCTACCTGATCGTCCACGCGGCGGTGGTCGAACGCCATGGCCGGGCGCTGGTGCTGCCGGCCCCGCCGGGCTCGGGCAAGAGCACCCTCTGCGCCGGCCTGATCTGGCGCGGCTGGCGGCTGCTGTCGGACGAACTGACGCTGATCGACCTGGAGACGCTGACCATCACGCCGGCGCCACGCCCGGTCAGCCTGAAGAACGCCTCGATCGACGTGATCAAGGCCTTCGCTCCCGAGGCCCGTTTCGGGTCGGAGGTGCGCGAGACCAGCAAGGGGCGGGTCGCGCACTTCCGCCCGCCGGACGACGCCCTGCGGCGCCGTGACGAGCCCGCCCTGCCCGCCTGGCTGGTGCTGCCCCGCTACCAGGCAGGCGCCCCCACCACGCTGACAGCGCTGAGCCGCGGTCAGGCGCTGATGAGCCTGATCGACAACGCCTTCAACTTCCCCGTGCACGGCCCGCGCGGCTTTGAACGGCTGGCCGATCTGGCCGAGCAGGTGCAGTCCTACCGCCTGCACTACAGCCGCCTCGACGAGGCCACGGCGCTGTTCACCCAGATGGCCGACGCGCTGGGCAGCGCGCAGCGGCGCAGCGCCGCCTGAACGCCGATGTCCAAGGCCCCGCCATTGCTGCTGCAGGTGCTGCGCGCCCCGGCGCGGCTGCGCCAGCTGGACGCCGAGGGGTGGGAGCGGCTGGTGCGCGAGGCCCGTCATGCCGACCTGCTGGCACGCATCGCCAGCCTGGCCGAGGGTCTCGTCGACCTGCCAGCCGGAGTGGGCGGGCACCTGTGCGACATCCGCGTGCTGGCTGCGGCGCAGCAGGCCGAGGTCCGTCGCGAGGTCGAGCACCTGGCCGCGGCGCTTCGGCCGCTGGGCGTGCCGGTGACGCTGCTCAAGGGCGCGGCCTATGTGCTGTCCGGCGCCGCGGCGGCACGCGGGCGGCTGTTCGGCGACGTCGACATCCTGGTGCCACGCGCCAGCCTGGCAGCGGTCGAGGCGGCGCTGATGCAGCACGGCTGGATCACCACCCACCTGGACGCCTACGACCAGCGCTATTACCGCGAGTGGATGCACGAGCTGCCGCCGATGCAGCACATCCACCGCCAGACGGTGGTCGACGTGCACCGCGGCATCCTGCCCGAGACGGCGCGCAACCCGCCCGATGCCGCCCGCCTGCTGCAAGCCGCCCAGGCGGTGCCGGGGCACCGCGGCGTGCAGGTGCTGGCGCCGGCCGACATGCTGCTGCACAGCGCCACCCACCTGTTCCACAACGACGAGTTCAGCCACGGGCTGCGCGACCTCTCGGACATCGACCTGCTGCTGCGCCAGTTTGGCGCCGCCGACCCCGGCTTCTGGGACGGCCTCCATGCGCGCGCCACCGAGTTGAACCTGGTGCGCCCGCTGTACCACGCCCTGCACCATGCCCGCGAGTTGCTGGGCACGCCGGTGCCCGATGCCACCTGGGCCCGGGTGCAGGGCGCCGGCGCGCCCTCGGCCCCCTGGGCCGGCCTGGCCGCCAGCCTGTGGCGGCGCGTGCTCGCGCCCATGCACCCCGACTGTGCCGCCCCCTTCACGCCGCTGGCGCTGGGGCTGCTCTACCTGCGTGGCCACGCGCTGCGCATGCCGCCCGGGCTCCTGGTCCGACACCTGGCCACCAAGGCCCTGATGCGTTCACGCGCACCGCGCGACCCGGCCGCCAACGATCTGCAGGCACCCCGCGTGTAACAACCGGCGTGCAGGATTTAGCGCTCCCGCGGCCGCCGTGCCCTCGGCGGCTGCCCAGGCGGGCCGCGACTGCCTATCCTTGCGAGCTGGATCTGGGCGACCGCCCCCTGCCTGCCGCTGCGCGAGCGCGCAGCGGGCCGGCCCGGCCACCCCCCAACCCATGCTGCGCATCTTCAACCACTACGTCCACCGCGCCACGATCCACAGCATCCTCGGCGACGTGGCGCTGGCCTTCGCGATCATCGCGGCGGCGGCGCTGCTGGTGCTGCGCGGCTCGTTCGACCTGGTGATCCCGGCCGCCGGCACCCATGTGCTGTCGCTGGCAGCCTGCCTGTTCGCCATCAACAGCGCCTCGGGGCTGTACGAAAAAGGCAGCGCCGGCTCGGTCAGCCGCTCGGCAGCCCGCGCCGCCGTGGCGCTGGCCGCGGCGCTGCCCCTGACCTGGTTCGTCTTCGAACTGCTGCCCGATGGCCTGTTGCAGCGCGAGAGCCTGCAGCTGGCGGCGTTGGCCGGCGTGGCGGCGGTGGTGATGCGCCGGGTCTGGCTGGCGCATGGCAGCGCCGCGGCGGCCACGCGCACCCGCATCCTGGTGTTCGGTGCCGGCGCCGCGGCCCGGGTGGTGGGCAGCACACTGCAGGCCGCCGACCCCGACGCGCACATCGTCGGCTACGTCGCCGGCCCGAACGAGCGCGAACCCGCGGTGCCTGCCGAGCTGCTGCTGGAGATGCCGGGCACGCTGCCCGAACTGGCGCATGCACTGCAGGTCGACGAGATCGTCGTCGCGCTGACCGAGCGCCGGTCCGGCAGCATGCCGCTGCGCCAGCTGCTGGACTGCAAGCTGGTCGGCGTCAGCGTGCACGACCTGAACACCCACTTCGAGAAGCGCCTGGGCCAGATCCGCGTGGACTACCTGAACGCCGGCTGGCTGATTTTCGGCGACGGCTTCAACCAGGGCGCCGGACGCACCTTCATCAAGCGCGTCTTCGACATCGTCTTCGCCAGCCTGCTGTTCCTGCTCGCACTGCCCATCATGGCCGTCACCGCGCTGCTGATCCGGTTCGAGAGCGCGGGCCCGGTGCTGTACCGCCAGGAGCGCGTCGGCCTCAGCGGCAGCAGCTTCCAGGTGATCAAGTTCCGCAGCATGCGCACCGACGCCGAGAAGGACGGCAAACCACGCTGGGCGAGCAACAACGACGACCGCGTCACCCGTGTCGGCCATGTCATCCGCCGGCTGCGCATCGACGAGCTGCCCCAGCTGATCAACGTGCTCAAGGGCGAGATGAGCCTGGTCGGGCCGCGCCCGGAGCGCCCGTTCTTCGTCGAGCAGCTCACGCAGGAGATCCCCTTCTTCGCCGTGCGCCACAGCGTCAAGCCGGGCGTCACCGGCTGGGCCCAGGTGCGCTACCAGTACGGCGCCACGGTCGAGGACTCGCAGGAGAAGCTGCAGTACGACCTGTACTACGTGAAGAACCACACCCTGTTCCTCGACCTCGTCGTGCTGTTCGAGACGGTCGGCGTGGTGCTGACCGGAAAGGGCGCGCGCTGAGCGCGGGCCGCCGGCCGCCGCCCTCGGCCCGGCTCGCGGCCGCTGCCGCCGGCTGGCCGGGCCACGGGGGTCCGCGCGCGGCGCTCCGCACGCCACCGGGCCAACCATGACCGTCGCCGGCTACGCACTGGCGGCCCTGCTGCACCTGGCGCTGGCGCTGTACCTGCTCGCGCCGCAGCGCCTCAGGCGCGACGACCGGCCAGGGCAGCTGACCCTGCTGGCAGCCCTGCTGGCCAGCGCCGGCTGGGCCGCCAGCGCCGCGCTCGACGTCGACGCCCAGCATGCCGGCTGGCGCCTGGCCGCCGGCGTGCTGGACGCGCTGCGCTACGCGCTGTGGTTCGCGCTGCTGCTGCGCCTGGCGGGCCGCACCCGCGAGCGGGCGCGCGCCCTGCGCGTGCTGGGCACGCTGGGCGTGGTCCTGCCGCTGCTGGCGCTGGCCCAGACGGCATGGCGCGGTGCCGGCGGGCGGCTCGACGCCGAGCCCAGCCAGGCCGTGCTGGCAGTGGCGCTGGCCATGCCGGTGCTGGGCCTGGTGCTGATCGAGCAGCTGTTCCGCAACCTGCGCGAGGACTCGCGCTGGAACGCCAAGCCGGTGTGCCTGGGCCTGGCCATCGTCTTCGTCTTCGACGTCTACCTGCAGTCCGACGCGCTGCTGTTCGGCCGCTACGACGCCGACGCCGCCGCGGTGCGCGGGCTGGTGCATGGCCTGGCCGTGCCCTTCGTGTTCGTCTCGGCACGCCGGCGCGCCGACTGGATCAACAAGCTGCAGGTCTCGCGTGCCGCGGCCTTCTACTCGGCGACGCTGCTGCTGGCCGGGCTGTACCTGCTGTTCATCTCGGGCATCGGCTACTACGTGCGCTTCTTCGGCGGCGACTGGGGCCGGGCGCTGCAGCTGGGGCTGCTGTTCACCGCGCTGGCCTTCGGCGTCGCGCTGGCGATCTCGGGTTCGCTGCGCAGCTGGCTGCGGGTGTTCCTGGGCAAGCACTTCTTCAGCTACCGCTACGACTACCGCGAGGAGTGGCTGCGCTTCACCGCGCTGCTGTCCTCGGGCAGCTCGCCGCAGCAGGTGGGCGAGCTGGTCGTCAAGGGCCTGGCCGGCATGGTCGAGTGCCCGGCCGGCGCGCTGTGGCTGCGCAGCGGCGGCGACGGCGCACTGGCCCCTTCGCTGCGCTGGAACCTGCCGCGGCCGGCCGGTGCGTCGGCTGCCGAGTGGGCCACCGAGCCGGCCGACTCGCCCTTCGTCGCCTTCCTGCGCGACAAGGGCTGGGTCATCGACCTCGACGAGTTGCGCCGCGCACCGCGGCGCTACCAGGGCCTGACCATGCCGGACTGGCTGGACGGCCTGCCCGACGCCTGGCTGGTGGTGCCGCTGCAGGCCGGCGACGGGCTGCTGGGCTTCGTGCTGCTGGCCAAGCCGCGCACCGCGATGGAGCTGAACTGGGAGGTGCGCGACCTGCTGAAGACCGCCGCGCGCCAGGCCGCCGGCCACCTGGCCCAGATGCTGGCCACCGAGGCGCTGCTCGAGGCGCGCAAGTTCGAGGCCTTCAACCGCATGTCGGCCTTCGTCGTGCACGACCTGAAGAACATCGTCACCCAGCTGGCGCTGATGCTGAAGAATGCCGAGCGCCTGCGCGACAACCCCGAGTTCCAGCAGGACATGCTGCTGACGGTGCAGAGCTCGCTGGAGAAGATGCGCCGGCTGATGCTGCAGCTGCGCGAAGGCGCCAAGCCCACCGGCGGCGGGCGCGGCGTCGAGCTTGCGCCCATCGTGCAGCGGCTGCGCGACGCCGCCACGGCGCGTGGGCGCGAGCTCGAAGTGCCCGAGCTGGAGCGCCTGGCGACGCGCGGCCACGAGGACCGGCTCGAACGCGTGCTGGGCCATCTGGTGGACAACGCCTTCGATGCAACGCCAGCCGAGGGGAGGGTCTGGCTCTCGGTGTCCCGTTACAGTGGCCAGGTGCGGGTCGAGGTGGGCGACACCGGGACCGGGATGAGCGAGGACTTCGTGAAGAACCGCCTGTTCAAGCCCTTCAGCACCACCAAGGGCAGCGGCATGGGCATAGGCAGCTACGAGAGCCACCAATACATTCGGGAGCTGGGCGGCCGCATCGAAGTCAGCAGCCAGCCCGGCGCGGGCACCCGCATCGGCGTGCTGCTGCCCTTGTTCGAAAGCCAGCAGGGCTCGGACCTGCTGCCCGAGGTCGCCGACTGAGCCTGCCAGACACAGCGAACCGATGAGCCAGAACGCCATGCCCCCGCTGCTGATCGTCGAGGACGACCTCGCGCTGCAGAAGCAGATCAAGTGGTCGCTGGACCGCTTCGAGTCGGTCACCGCCGCCGACCGCGAGAGTGCGCTGCTGCAGTTCCGCCGCCACCAGCCGGCGGTGGTGACGATGGACCTGGGCCTGCCGCCCGACCCCGACTCGGTTTCCGAAGGCTTCAAGCTGCTCGAGCAGATGCTGACCATCGACGCCGCGGCCAAGGTCATCGTGCTCACCGGGCAGAACGACCAGGCCAACGCGCTGAAGGCGGTCGCGCTGGGCGCCTACGACTTCCTGGCCAAGCCCTTCGACCCCGAGGTGCTGGCGCTGACCATAGACCGCGCCTGGCGCATGGCCGAGCTGCAGGCCGAGAACCGTCGCCTGCGGGCGCTGCAGCAGCCCGACGCGCTGTCGGGCCTGATCACCCGCGACCCCGAGATGCTGCGCATCGCGCGGCTCATCGAGCGCGTCGCCGCCAGCGACGCCACCGTGCTGCTGCTGGGCGAGAGCGGCACCGGCAAGGAGGTGCTGGCCCAGGGCCTGCACGCGGCCAGCAAGCGCAGCGGCCGCTTCGTGGCCATCAACTGCGCCGCCATCCCCGAGAACCTGCTCGAAAGCGAGCTGTTCGGCTACGAAAAGGGCGCCTTCACCGGTGCAACCAAGACCACGCCTGGCAAGATCGAGACCGCCCACCAGGGCACCTTGATGCTCGACGAGATCGGCGACCTGCCGCACTCGCTGCAGGCCAAGCTGCTGCGCTTCCTGCAGGAGCGCACCATCGACCGGCTGGGTGGTCGGCAGGAGATCCCGGTCGACGTGCGCGTCGTCTGCGCCACCCACCAGGACCTGCCGGCGCTGATCAAGGAAGGCCGCTTCCGCGAAGACCTGTACTACCGGCTGGCCGAGATCGTCGTCGAGATCCCGGCGCTGCGCGAGCGCGCCGGCGACGCCGTGCTGCTGGCCCATGCCTTCCTGCGCCGCTTCGCGCAGGAGCAGCGGCGCAACGGCCTGGCCTACAGCGAGGACGCGATCCGCGCCATCGAGCTGCACGGCTGGCCGGGCAACGTGCGCGAGCTGCTCAACGCCACCAAACGCGCCACCATCATGGCCGACGGCGACCGCGTCACGCCGCAGGACCTGGGCCTGCCGACGCCGGCCGCGCCCGAGGGCGACGCGGCCGGCGGCGTCGAGCGCAGCGACCTCGACCTGCGTGCCGCGCGCGAGGCCGCCGAGCGCCAGACCGTCCTCGCGGCACTGGCGCGCTCCAACGGCAACATCGTCAAGGCCTCCGAGATCCTCGGCATCAGCCGGCCGACGCTGTACGACCTGATGAAGCGCCTGACCATCAAGTGAAGCCGCGCACCGCCACCAAGGACGCCACCGTGAGTGCCCGCCCTGCACCCGCTGCCCGCCTGGCCCATGCCGGCGGCGCCCTGCTGCTGGCCGCCGCGGCACTGCTGCTGCCGGCCTGCACCGACAACTCGCTGCCGGCGCTGCTGGCCGCCGGCAAGACCGCGCTGGCCAAGCACGACACGCGCACCGCGGTGATCCAGTTCAAGAGCGCGCTGCAGAAGGACGCGGCGTCGGGCGAGGCGCGGTATTGGCTGGGCATGGCGCTGCTGCAGGCCGGCGACGCCCGCGCCGCGATGCTCGAGCTCGAGAAGGCGCTGAACCTGAAGTACGACGACGGCCTGGTGGTGCCGGCGCTGGTCAAGGCCATGGTGGCCAGCGGCCACGCGCGCAAGGCGACCGAGGTCTACGACACGCTGCAGCTGTCCGACAAGGCGGCGCAGGCCGAGCTGAAGGCCTCGCTGGCCTCGGCCTGGGCGCAGTTGGGCAACCGCGAACGCGCGCAGGCCGCGGTGAAGGCGGCGCTGGCGGCCCAGCCCGAACATGGCACGGCGCGCGTGCTCGAGGCGCGCATCCTCAGCGTCGAGCGGCGCCACGACGAGGCGCTGGCGGCCACCGAGCGGCTGCTTGCCGCCCAGCCCGGCCTGATCGAAGGCTGGCAGCTCAAGGGCGAGATCCTCTGGTACGTCCGGCGCGACGAGGCCGGCGCGCTGGCCGCCTTCAACCGCGTGCTCGAGATCGACAGCGGCTTCGTGCCGGCGCACTCGGCCATCGTCTCGGTGCACATGGCCCGGCGCGACACCGCCGCCGTGGCGACGCAGGTCGACAAGCTCAAGGCGGTGCAGCCGCGCCACCCGCAGACGCGTTTCCTGGAGGCCCAGCTGGCCTTCGTGCAACGCGACTACAAGCAGGCCCGCGAGATGATCCTCGGGCTGCTGCGCATCGCCCCCGAGCACGCCGGCGTGCTGCAGCTGGCCGGCGCCAACGAGTTCCGCGGTGGTTCGCTGCTGCTGGCCGAGACCTACCTGAACAAGGCGCTGCAGAAGGACCCTGGCCTGCGCGCGGCGCGCATGATGCTGTCGCAGACCTACCTGCGCCTGGGCCAGGCGCCCCGCGCACTGACCGTGATCCAGCCGCTGGTCGAGGGCAGTTCAGGCGACGCCGAGGCCATCGCCGTGGCGGCCGATGCCTTCCTGTCGCTGGCCGACCCGCGCCGCGCCGAGGCGCTGTTCCGCCGTGCCGCCGAGAGCAACCCCGACGACCTGCGCATCCGCTCGGCATTGGCGCTGACGCAGCTGGCGCGCGGCGACAGCGGCGGCTTCGCCGAGCTCGAGGCCATCGCCGCGCGCGACAAGAGCACCTTCGCCGACATGGCGCTGATCAGCGCCCGGCTCAAGCGTGGCGAGTACGAGCTGGCGCTGCAGGCCGCCGACCAGCTGGCCAAGAAGCAGCCCGACACCGCCCAGGTGGCGACCACGCGCGGCCGCATCCACCTGGCGCGCAACGACAGGGCCAAGGCCCGTGCCGAGTTCGACAAGGCGCTGGCCGCCGACCCGCTGTACTTCCCCGCCGCCGTCAGCCTGGCCACGCTGGACATCGACGACAAGCAGCCCGAGAAGGCGCTGAAGCGCTTCGAGGACGTGCTGCGCGGCGACCCCCGCCACTACCAGGCGCGCATGGCCATCGCCGAGCTGAAGACGCGCACCGGGGCGCCGCGCGACGAGGTCACGCAGGTGCTGGCCGAGGCCATCAAGTCCAGCCCGGCCGAGCCCGCGCCGCGGCTGGCGCTGATCGACCACCACCTGCGCAACAAGGAGTTCAAGTCCGCGCTGACCACCGCGCAGGACGCGATCGCCGCGCTGCCCAACAGCCACGAGGTGCTGGACGCGCTGGGCCGCGCGCAGCTCGAGTCGGGCGACCTGCAGCAGGCGCTGAGCTCGTTCCGCAAGCTGGCCGGCGCCAATGCGCTGGCCGCGCTGCCGCACATGCGCCTGGCCGATGTCTACACCGCGATGAAGGACAAGCGCGCCGCCGAGCTCAGCCTGCGCAAGGCACTGGAACTGCAGCCCGACCTGGTGCAGGCGCAGCGCGGCCTGGTCGAGATGGCGCTGGCCGACAACCGCCCCAAGGACGCCGTCGAGCTGGCGCGCAGCATGCAGAGGCAGCGGCCCAAGGACGAGTCGGGCTACCTGTTCGAAGGGCAGCTGCAGGTGCGGCTGAAGAACCCCGAGGGGGCGCTGGCGGCCTACCGACTGGGCGTCGAGCGCGCCGCGACGCCGCGCCTGGCCGCGCGCTACCACGGCGCGCTGCTGTCGCTGAACCGGCGCGCCGACGCCGACCGCTTCGCCGTCGACTGGGAGCGGCGTCACCCGCAGGACCCCGACTTCGACGCCCACCTGGGCAGCGTGTTGCTGCTGCGCGGGGAGTTCGCGCAGGCCGAGCAGCGCTACCGGCGCGTCGTGGCCCAGCATGGCGACGACGCCAGCGCGCTGAACAACCTGGCCTGGCTGCTGCTGCGCCAGGGCAAGCCCGGCGCCCTGCCCTTCGCCGAGCGCGCCAACCAGCTCCAGCCCAACCGGCCACCGGTGATGGACACGCTGGCCTCGGCCCTGCTGGCCGAGGGGCGCGCCAAGGAGGCGCTCGAGCTGCAGCGCAAGGCCGTCGAGCGGGCGCCCGAGGACTTCGCCCTGCGCCTGAACCTGGCCAAGATCGCGATCAAGGCCGACGACAAGGCCCTGGCCCGCAGCGAGCTCGAAAAGATCGCCCGCGCCGGCAAGCGCTTTGCCGGCCAGGACGAGGTGGCATCGCTGTTGAAGACGCTATGACCCAACCCAAGGGCGGGCGCAGCCCGCATGCCGCCCCTGCCAGACCCGGAGGACCGACCATGACCCGCAACACCCCCTGGCGTCGCACGCTGATGGCCACCGCGCTGGCGCTCGCCCTGGCCGCCTGCGGCGGCGAGTCCGAGCAGTCGCTGATCAGCTCGGCCCGCGGCTACCTCGACAAGAAGGACCCCAAGGCCGCCGTCATCCAGCTGAAGAACGCGCTGCAGAAGAACGCCCAGTCGCCCGAGGCGCGTTACCTGCTGGGCAAGGCGCTGCTGGCCTCGGGCGACCCGGTGGCCGCAGCGGTCGAGCTGCGCAAGGCGCAGGAGCTGCGCCACCCCGACGACGAGGTCATTCCCGAGCTGGCGCGCGCGATGCTGATCACCGGCGAGGAAGCCAAGCTGGTCGCCCAGTTCGCCAACATGAAGCTGGCCAAGCCCGAGGCGGCGGCCGACCTGCTGACCACGGTGGCGGCCGCACACGTGGTGATGGGCGACGCCGCCAAGGGCCGCGACGCGGCCCAGGCGGCGCTGCAGGCCAAGCCGATGTATCCGCCGGCCATCGTGCTGCAGTCGCGCCTGAAGGCCGCCGACGGTGCCTACGACGAGGCGCTGTTCCTGCTGGAGGAGGTGCTGAACCGCGAACCCGGGCACGAGCGCGCCGGCACGCTGCGCGCCGAGATCCTGTGGCGCGGCAAGCAGAACCCCGACGCGGCGCTGGCCGGCTTCCGCGACGTGCTGGCCAAGCACCCCGACTCGGTGGCCGCGGCCACCTCGGCGATCACCATCCTGTTCCAGCAGAACAAGCCGGACGACGCGCGCCAGCAGTTCGATGCGCTGAAGAAGGTCGCCCCCAACCACCCCGAGACGCTGTTCTTCGAGGCCCAGCTGGCCTTCAACGACAAGGACTACCGGCGCTGCCGCGAGATCACCGACCGGCTGCTCAAGGCGATGCCCGAGAGCGCCCGCGTGCTGGAGCTGGCCGGTGCCGCCGAGTTCCGCCAGCGCAACTACGTGCAGGCCGAGGCCTTCCTGGGCCGCGCGCTGAAGAACGCGCCGGGTGCCCTGCTGTCGCGGCAGATGCTGGCGCAGTCCTTCCTGCGTTCCGGCCAGCCGTCGCGCGCGCTGGAGGTGCTGGGCCCGGCGGTCGAGGGCAAGTCGCCCGACGCCACCAGCCTGGCGCTGGCCGGCGAGGCCCACCTGGCGCTGGGCGACCACCGTGCCAGCGAGGCCGCCTTCGCGCGCGCCGAGAAGCTGGCACCGGGCGACACCCGCGTGCGCACCGCCGCGGCGATGGCGCAGATGGCGCGCGGCAACACCAGCGCCGGCGTCGCCACGCTGGAGGCGGTGGCTGCCGAGGACAAGGGCCCGCGCGCCGACCTGGCGCTGGTCTCGGCGCGGCTGCGCCAGAACGACGTGGCCGGCGCGCTGAAGGCCATCGACGCCATCGAGAAGAAGCTGCCCGACCGGCCGCTGGCGCACAACCTGCGCGGCCGCGTGATGCTGATCAAGCGCGACATCCCCGCCGCCACCGCCAGTTTCGAGAAGGCCTTGTCGCTGGATGCCAAGTACTTCCCGGCGGTGGCCAGCCTGGCCGCCATCGACCTCAGCGCCGGCAAGCCCGACGCCGCCCGCAAGCGCTTCGACGACTTCCGCAAGGCCAACCCGAACAGCCACCATGTGCTGCTGGCCATGGCCGAGCTGAGCCTGCGCACCGGCAAGCGCGACGAAGCGGTGACGCTGCTGCGCGATGCGGTCAAGGTCAGCCCCGGCGAAGTCGTGCCGCGCCTGCAGCTGATCAACACGCTGGGCACCCTGGGCGACAGCAAGGGCGCCTTGACCGCGGCGCAGGAGGCCGTGGCCGTGATGCCCAACAGTCCCGAGGCCCTGGACGCGCTGGTGCGCGCGCAGCTCGCCGCCGGCGACCAGCAGCAGGCGGTGAGCACCGCGCGCCGCCTGGTCGCCGCGCAGCCCGACCAGGCCATGCACCAGGTGCGCCTGGCCGACGCGCTGGTGGTGGCCAAGGACACCGGCGGCGCCGAGAAGGCCTTGCGCCGCGCGCTGGAGCTGCAGCCCGACCTGGTGCCCGCGTTCCGCGGCCTGGTCGCGCTGTCGCTGATGGACAAGAAGCCCCAGCAGGCGCTGGAGCACGCGCGCCAGTTGCAGAAGGCAAGGCCCAAGGATCCGGCGGGGCCGTCGCTGGAGGGCGATGTCGAGTCGTCGCGCAGGGCCTGGGACGCTGCCGCCGCGGCCTACCGCACGGCATTGCAGCGCGCCAACTCGGCCGACACCGCGATCAAGCTGCACAACGCGCTGCTGGCCGGCGGCAAGTCGGCCGATGCCGAGCGCCTGGTCGCCGACTGGCTGCAGAAGCAGCCCAAGGACCCGGCCTTCCGCTACTACCTGGGCGACCTGTCGCTGGCGCGCGGCCAGCTGCCGCAGGCCGAGCAGCATTACCGCTCGGTGCTGGAGGTGCAGCCGCGCAACGCGCTGGCGCTGAACAACGTCGCCTGGCTGATGGTGCGCCAGGGCAAGCCGGGGGCCGTGGCGCTGGCCGAGCAGGCCAACGAGCTGATGCCCGAGCGCGCCCCCATCCTGGACACGCTGGCACTGGCGCTGGCCAGCGAGGGCAACCCCAAGCGCGCCGTCGAGGTGCAGCAGCGCGCCGTGGCGCGCAGCCCGCAGGACGTGATGCTGAAGCTGAACCTGGCCAAGTTCCTGATCAAGGCCGGCGAGAAGGACCGTGCGCGCGCCGAGCTGCAGGAGCTGGCCAAGCTGGGCGAGAAGTTCTCGGCGCAGGCCGAGGTCGCAGCCCTGCTCAAGACGCTGTGACGGCCGGGATGGGCGAGCCGGCCGCCGCACGCCGGCGCCGCCTGATGTTGGCGGCCGCCGCCGCCCCGCTGGCGGCGCTGGCCGCCGGGCGCGCCGGGGCTACGCCGCTGGTCGAGGTGATCGCGGCGATCAAGGGCTCGGTGCTGCCGGTGGGTGTGTTCAACCCCACGGCGGCGCCGCGCTTCGCCTTCCGGGGCACCGGCTTCGTGGTCGGTGACGGCAACCACCTGGCCACCAACTACCACGTGCTGCCGGCCAACTTCGACAAGCAGGACGGGCCGGTGATCGCCGTGCTGGCCGACCGCCGCAGCGAAGCGACGCAGCTGCGTGCCGCGCGCGTCGTGGCCACCGACCGCGCCCACGACATGGCGCTGCTGCGCTTCGACGGCGAGCCGCTGAAGCCGCTGGCACTGGCCGATCCCGAGACCCGGGTGCGCGAAGGCCAGGCGATCGCGCTGGTCGGTTTCCCGATCGGCGGCACGCTGGGCTTTGCGCCGGTGGCCCACCGCGGCATCGTCGCCTCGGTCACCACGGTGGCGCTGCCGGCCCCCACCGCCGGCCAGCTCGATCCGCGCGCCGTGGCCCGGCTGCGCGATGGCAACTTCCAGGTCTTCCAGCTCGACGCCACCGCCTACCCCGGCAACAGCGGCGGGCCGGTGGTCGATGCCGACACCGGCACCGTGCTGGCGGTGGTCAACATGGTGCTGGTCAAGGGCAGCCGCGAGAGCGCGCTGTCCAGCCCCACCGGGATCAGCTACGCGATCCCGGTGCGCCACCTGCACAAGCTGCTCGCCGGGAGGTAGGCCCCCAAGCTCGCTGCGCTCGCGGCCCCCCGAGGGGGCGCGCCCCGGGCCGGGAGACCCGGACCCGGGGCAG
>VFQQ010002361.1_pt1 | contig 21573 bp, 17 predicted proteins | sample 3512341 | NCBI WGS metagenome assembly VFQQ01 (sample SAMN10412373, study PRJNA504923) | tailings metagenome | isolation source: Relicate 2 Philex TSF1 revegetated site | place: Philippines: Tuba, Benguet | collected 2017-08-29 | reverse complement strand
TCTGCACGCTCTCGCTCTCGTTCAACAACGACGGCCCGCTGGGCACCTTCTTCCGTTACATCGGCGACACGGCGACCTACATCGCCCGCTACGATGACCTGTTCAATGGCAAGGACGAGAAGATCGACGTCAGCAAGGTCGATGTGTCCATGAACGGCATCGAGCTGCAGGACCGCGAGTTCTTCGCCGCCATCCGCGACAAGCGCGAACCCAACGGCAGCGTGAAGCAGGTGCTGCCCTGCTACGAGGTGCTGCACGACCTCGAAAGGCAGCTGGCCTGAGCCGCGCCGGCCACCGCCAGCAGCTGCCCGCGCAACCAGGCGCGCAGCGGGTCCTGCTGGTGGCGGCGGTGCCACAGCAGCAGCATCGGCATCGGCGGGCAGTCCACCGGCGCCGGCGCCACGCTCAAGCCACGCAGCAGGTGCGCTGAGAGGCCGCTGGGCAGTGTGGCGATGCGCGGGCTGCCCAACAGGAACGGCGCCACGCCGCCGAAGTTGGGCACGGTGACGACGAAGCGGCGCAACACGCCGCGCGCGGCCAGCAGCTGGTCGATGTCCAGGCGCCGATCGCGCTCGTGCACCACCGTCACGTGTTCCGCCGCCTGGTAGGCGGCCAGATCGGATGGTGCCGGTGCCACGCTCGCATCGTGGAACACCACGTAGCGGTCCTCGAAGAGCCGCCGCTGCAGCACGTCGGGTGCGTCGGGCGGGCGTGGCGTGATGACGAAGTCGCAGCCGCCTTCGCGCAGCATCTCGGCGCCGGGCACGCCCGAGGGCACGATGCGCAGCGAGAGCCCGGGTGCGGCGGCACGCAGCCGCGCCAGCAGCGGCGGCAGCAGCAGGTCACGCTGCAGCTCGTTGGCGGCGATCGTGACCAGCGCCTCGGCCCTGGCCGGGTCGAAGGCACCGGCCAACACGAAGCCCTGCAGTTCATCCAGCAGCACGCGCGCGCGCGCCGCCAGCACCTCGGCGCGCGCCGTGGGCGCGATGCCTCGGCCCGCGCGCACGAAGAGCTCGTCACCCACGATCGTGCGCAGCCGCTCCAGCTGGTGGCTCACGGCCGACTGCGTGACCGCCAGCCGCTCGGCGGCGCGCGTGATCGAACCCTCTTCGTGCACGGTCACCAGCAGGCGCAGCAGGTGGCCGTCGATGTCGAACACATCGATCGTGCTCATGGATGGAATGAGCGCCGCTGCATGGACGGGGATCATCACGCCGCCCACACTGGCCGGGTCTTGATCCGGAGCAAAGCATCGCCATGGGCCAACAACACGAAGCGATCCCCGGCACCGTCATCTTCGACGGTGCGCAGGCGATGAAGGGCTACGCCCTCAACCGCATGTGCTTCTCGTTCAACCAGGAAGCCAACCGCCAGGCCTTCCTGGCCGACGAGGACGCCTACTGCACGCGCTACGGCTTGAACCCCGCGCAACGCGAGGCGGTGCGCCAGCGCAACGTGCTCAAGATGATCGCCTGCGGCGGCAACGCCTACTACCTGGCCAAGCTGGCCGGCATCTTCGGCCTGGACATGCAGGACATCGGCGCGCAGCAGACCGGCCTCACGCGTGAACAGTTCCAGGCCAGGCTGCTGGCCGCCCGCTGAGGAGCACGAACCCCATGGCGCAGATCATCGGTGGCATCACCACCTCCCACGTGCCGGCCATCGGCAAGGCCATCGCCAAGGGCCTGCAGGACGAGCCCTACTGGAAGCCCTTCTTCGACGGCTTCGGCCCCGTGCGGCATTGGCTGGCCGAAGCGAAACCCGACGTGGTGGTGGTGGTCTACAACGACCACGGCCTGAACTTCTTCCTCGACACGATGCCCACCTTTTCCGTGGGCGCGGCGGCCGAGTACCGCAACGCCGACGAAGGCTGGGGCATCCCCACGCTGCCGGCGTTCAGCGGCCACCAGCCCCTGAGCTGGCACCTGATCGAACAGCTGGTGGAGGCCGAGTTCGACATCACCAGCTGCCAGGCGATGCAGGTGGACCACGCCTTCACGCTGCCGATGGCGTTGCTGTGGCCCGAGCAGAAGTGGCCGGTGAAGGTGGTGCCGGTGTGCGTCAACACCGTGCAGGCGCCGCTGCCCAGTGCAAGGCGCTGCTGGAAACTGGGCGAGGCCCTCGGCCGCGCCGTGGCGGCCTGGCCGGGCCAAGAGCGGGTGCTGGTGCTGGGCACCGGCGGCCTCTCGCACCAACTCGACGGTGAACGCGCGGGTTTCATCAACAAGCGCTTCGACCTCGCGTTCATGGACAGCCTCGAGCGTGACCCCACCTGGGCCTGCCGCTTCGACACGCACCAGATCGTGGAGCAGGCCGGCACGCAGGGCATCGAGCTGCTGATGTGGCTGGCCACCCGCGCGGCACTGGGTGAGCAGGTGCAATGCCTGCACCGCAACTACCACATCCCGATCTCCAACACGGCCTCCGGCCTGATGCTGTTCGAGCCACGCCTCTGAGCGGCCGGCGCGCCGAAGGCCGGCAAAATGGGCCGATGCAGACAGCAGCACGCAGCATCGGCCCCTTCAAGACCCCGGCCCTCGGCCTGGGCTGCATGAACCTCAGCCACGCGTATGGCGCGCCGCCACCGGCGGCCGATGCAGAGCGGCTGCTGCTGGCCGCGCTGGACGAAGGGGTGACGCTCTTCGACACCGCCGCGCTCTACGGCTTTGGTGCCAACGAAACGCTGGTGGGCCGCGTGCTCAAGGCCCAGCGCAGTCGCATCGTGCTGTGCAGCAAGGGTGGCCTCGCCGGCGTGACCTTCCCCGACGGCGTGAAGCGCGTCATCGACGGCCGCCCCGAGGCCATCCGCCGCAACTGCGAAGACAGCCTGCGGCGCCTGCAGACCGAGGTGATCGACCTGTACTACCTGCACCGCTGGCACAAGGCCGTGCCCATCGAGGACAGCGTGGGCGAACTGGCGCGGCTGGTGCAGGAGGGCAAGCTGCGTTCGATCGGCCTCAGCGAGGTCTCGGCCACCACGCTGCGCCGCGCGCATGCGGTGCACCCGATTGCCGCCGTGCAGACCGAGTACTCGCCCTGGACACGCAACCCCGAGATCGCGGTGCTGCAGGCCTGCCGCGAACTCGGCGCCGCCTTCGTGGCCTTCAGCCCGGTGGCACGCGGTGTGTTCACCGACGCACCACCCGAGCCCGCGGCCTTCGACGCCAAGGACATCCGCCGCCCGATGCCGCGTTTCACCGCCGAGCACTGGGGCACCAACCTCGCGCTGCGCGAGCGCCTGGCGGCCTTGGCGCGGGAGGCCGGCTGCACGTTGGCGCAGTTGTCGCTGGCCTGGGTGCTGTCACGTGGCGAGCACGTGATCGCGATCCCCGGCACCACGAAGGTCGAGCACCTGCGCGAGAACATGGGCACGCTGCAGCTGAACATCGCCGCCGAGCTGCTCGACCGTGTGAGCGCGCTGATGCAGCCCGCGGCGGTGAGCGGCCCGCGCTACACGGCCGCCAACCAGGCCGAGGTCGACACCGAGGTCTGGCCGGCCTGATCAGGCCGCCGCGACACCCAGCCGCTGCAGCGTGTCGGTGAGCGTCCTCACCTGCACCGGCTTCACCAGGTAGGCGTCGTAGAGCCCCTGCTCCACCGCACCGTCGGCCGCCGGCACCGGGCTGCCCGAGCACACGATGACCACCGTGCGGCTGCCATCCTCGGCTGCCGCTTCTTCGCTGCGCAGCGAGCGGATCAGCTCCAGCCCGCTCATGCCCGGCAGGTCGAGGTCGCTCACCAGCGCGCGCACGCCGCCTTCGCGCCAGCGCTGCAGTGCGGCGCCGCTGTCGGCGGTGTCGTGTGTTTCGTAGCCGTTCAGGCGCAGCATCTGCGTCAGCAGCACGCGGCTGGTGTCGTCGTCGTCGCAGACCACCACGGTGCCGGGGCGCGCACCGGCACCGTCTTCAGGCGTCATGGCAGGCAGCGTCAGGATCGCACGGGTGCCGGTGCCGGGGGCGCTGTCGAGCACCAAGGTGGCGCCCATCAGCTCGGCCACACGCCGGCTCGTGACCAGCCCCAGGCCGGTGCTGCCTTCGGGCACGGCAAGGCCGGTGGGCTCGTGCACGGTGGCAAAGGGGCGGAACAGCTGCGCCTGTTCGGCTTCGGCGATGCCGATGCCGGTGTCGGCCACCACCAGCTGCAGCTGGCCGTCTTCCAGCACCCGCGCCTGCAGCGTCACCGTGCCCTGCGCGGTGTACTTGCAGGCGTTGGACAGCAGGTTGATCAGCACCTGCTTCAGCCGCAGCGGGTCCAGCTGCACGGTGCGCGGCACGCCGGGCGCGATGTCGAGTTCGAAGCGCAGGCCCTTGGTGTGCGCAGCGGCGCGCCAGGCGCGGCTCAGGTCACCCAGCAGGCGGTGCAGGTCGAAGGCCCGCGGGCGCAGCCGCAGCGGCTCGTGGCCCGAGCGGGCGGCGTCGAGCACGTCGCTCAGCAGTTCCGACAGCGTGTGGGCGGAGTCCTCGGCCACCTGCAGCGCCCTGCGCTGGTCTTCCGTGAGCCCCGCGCGCGGCAGGCTCTGCAGCGCCAGTGACAGCGTGTGCGTGGGCGCGCGCAGCTCGTGGCTGGCGGAGGCCAGCATCAGGCTGCGCGCCTCGGCGTCTTCGGCCAGCTTCTTCTGCAGCTGGTGTTCGGCGGTCACGTCCACCATGTAGCCGGTCCAGATCGTGTGGCCGCGGTCGGTGCGGCCCTGGATGGCTTCGGCCAGGATCCAACGCTCACCGCGGCCCGGCACCTTGAGCAGGCCCACGCGCTTGAAGGGCTCGCCGCTGGCCAGGCAACGCGCCTGGTGCGCCATGGCGGCCTCGTACTCCGCAGGGTCGACGAAGGGCCGCATGGCCTCCAGCACCGTGCGCCGGGGGTCGGGCCTGGCGCCCAGGAAAGCCTCGGCGCCCGGGGTGACGTAGGTGTGGCGCAGGCTGCCATCGGCGTTGAGCACGTAGCGGAAGGCCATGCCCGGCACCGTGGTGGCGATGTCGGTCAGCAGCTCCTCGCTGCGCTGCCGCGCCTTCACCTCGCGCGCCAGGCGGCGGTTCCAGCGCAGCGTGGCGCCCAGCAGCATGGCCACCGCCACCAGCGCCACCAGCGCCGCCGGCAGGTGGCGGCGCCAGGGGAACGGCGGCGCCAGGTCCACCGCCACCCAGCGGCGGAACATGCGTGTGCGTTCGGCGGGTTCGATGTCGGCCAGCGCCAGGTCCACCAGGCCCAGCAGTTCGGCATCGGCGCGCCGCGTGGCGAAGTGGAACTGCGAGGGGATCTCCGGCACCTCGGCCAGGATGCGCAGGCGTTCGCCGTCGGGCTGGTTGATGCGCAGGTTGGCGAACAGCTTGACCTCGATGGCGGCATCGGCCTCGCCGCGGATCACCCGGTCCATGGCGCCCGTCCCACCTTCGGCATCGACCACGGTGATGTCGGGAAAACGCTCCTTCAAGAGCGGCCGCAGCACATGCTGCGGCGGCAGTGCCAGGCGCTTGCCACGCAGGCTGTCCAGGTGCCACCACATCGGCGCGTCATGCCGCGCCACCAGCACGTAGGGCATCTCGACATAGGGCGCCGAGAACAGGAACTCACGCTCGCGTTCGGGCGTGCGCGTGAGCAGCGGCACGAGGTCGATGTCACCGGCGCGCAGGCCGTCGAGCATCTGCGCCACGCTGTCGAAGGCGCGCACCTGCACGGCCACACCCAGGCGCCGTGCCACCTCGTCGCTGTACTCGGCGGCGATGCCGGTGTGCAGGCCCCGTTCGTCCACCTCGTTGAGCAGCGCCAGGCCCTTCACCGCACCCACGCGCCACACCGGCTGCTGGGCCAGCAGCGCCGCCTGCGCGGCCGACACCGGCAGCGGCTTGGCCAGCTGCGTGCCCGCCGGCAGCACCGCCATGGCCAGCAGCTCGTCGGTGGCGCTGTTGCGCAGCGTCTGGATGCCCTTGTTCAGGATGCCGGCCAGCGGCGCCAGTTCCTTGCGCACCGCGAAGTGGTAGTAGCCGCTGCCGTAGGGCAGCATGCGGTTGACCTCCACGCCCGGCACCGGGTCCCGTGCCAGCGTGGCGGCGGCTTCGAGGAAGCTGCCCAGGTACACGTCGCCCTCGCCACGCGCCACGGCGCGCAGCGCGGCCAGCGTGTCGGGCACCTCGACGATCTTTGCGCGTGGGTACTGCCGCCGCACCCAGTCCACGGCCAGGAACTCCTTCTGCAGCACGTAGGTGGCGCGCTCCAGGTCCACCACGGCGCCGGGGCGCGCAAAGAGGGCGCCAGGCCGCGGCGTGGCGCCGAGCGTGAAGGCAAACCGCTCCATGCGCTCGGGCGTGGGCCCGATGGTCATCATCAGGTCCACCTGGCCTTCGCGCAATGCCGCCATGGCCGCGCTCCAGCTCGGCAGCACCACGGGCCTCATGCGCAGCCCGAAGCCGCGCGCCAGCGCCACCAGCATGTCGGGGTGGATGCCACTGACCTCGCCGTCGACCGACACCGCCTCGTAGGGCATGGCCGGCGGCAGCGGCGCCGCCACGCGCAGTTCGGGCAGGCGGGCGATGAAGCGGCGTTCCTCTTCGCTGAGCACCTGCGCACCCAGCAGCACCTTGCCCAGGGCGCCCGGGGCTTCGGTGCGGAAGCGGTGCTGGGGTTGCGCCTGCGCACCCACCATCAGCAACAGGGCCAGGGCAGCCAGCAGCCAGCGACAGGTGCGGAATCCGCGGGGGGCCAAGGGCATGCCGAAAGGATCGGGTGCGCGCGAGGCGGCCAGTGTCGCACGCACCCGGTGGACTTCAGGGCGGTGCAGATCCCGCGCGGCGTGAAGGCCGGCGGGTTTTCTTCGGCGCCGCGAGTGCCACGAAGGCGTCATACAGCGGCTGCGCCGCCGGCGCCAGCGGCCGCCCGGCACGGCGGATGAGGCCCATGCGGCGCGTCACCACCGGTGTGTCCAGCGGGATGCCCACCAGCTGCGCATGGCCCGCGCCCGGCATGGCCATGGCCGGCACCGCAGCCACGCCCAGGCCGGCCTCGACGAGGCCGAGCATCGCCGTCACGTGCTGCGCCTCGCACACGGTATGCATCTGCAGGCCCAGGCCGGCCAGCGCCTGGTCGATGAGCAAGCGGTTGCCGGAACTCTGCGCCACCGCCACCACGTCGTGGGCCACCAGCTCGGCCCAGGCCACGCGGCGGCGGCGCGCCAGCGGGTGGTCGCGCCGGCAGGCGGCCACGAAACGTTCCTCCACGAGCGTGCTGAACTCGATGCCGGCCTCCTGGCTGCCGATGAAGTTGAGCCCGAAGTCGGCCTCGCCGCGCACCACCGCCTGCAGCACCTCGTTGGCGCCGGCGTCATACACCTTCACCCGCGTGCGCGGGTACTCGGCGCGGAACCGCTGCACCACGCCCGAGACGGCGTAGTACACGGTGGAAGGCACGCAGGCCACGGTGACCTCACCCATGCGCGAAGCGGCCACGCCGCGGATGCCCAGCAGCGTGCTGTCGAGCTCGTCGAGCACACCCTGCACGCGGCGCAGGAACTCGCGGCCCACGGTGGTGAGCGCCACGCGGCGCGTGCTGCGCTCCAGCAGCTTCACACCCAGCGCCTGCTCCAGCTTGTCGATGCGGCGGCTGAAGGCCGGCTGCGAGAGGTGCACGCGCTCGGCGGCGCGGCTGAAGTTGCCGAGCTCGGCCACGGCGCGGAAGGCCTGCAGGTCGTCGAGATCGAAGCGGTTGGACATGGCACAGCCCTCTGATTGATGCAGATTGTGGATCAATGCATCGGAACAATGCAATTCACAAGAAAGGCGCCGGCCGCGACGATGCCGGCCATGGAAACGAACCCTGCCGCCCTCGGCGTCCCCTGCGTGCTGATGCGCGCCGGCACCTCGCGCGGCCCCTTCTTCCTGCGCGAATGGCTGCCGGCCGACGACGCGGCGCGTGACGAGGCGCTGATCGGCGCCATCGGCGCCTCCGACCTGCTGCAGGTCGACGGCGTCGGCGGCGGCAGCACGCTCACCAGCAAGGTGGCCATCGTGAGCCGGAGCACGCAGCCCGACTGCGACGTGGACTACCTGTTCGCGCAGGTGGGCGTGGGCACCAGGAGCGTGGACACACGCCCCAACTGCGGCAACATGTTGAGCGGCGTGGGGCCCTTCGCCATCGAGCAGGGCCTGGTGGCCGTGCAGGGGCCGACGACGCGGCTGCGCGTGTTCAACGTCAACACCCGCTCGCGCATCGAGCTCACGGTGCACACGCCCGGCGGCCGCGTGGCCTACGAGGGCAGCACCGGCATCGACGGCGTGGCCGGCACGGCGGCGCCGATCCAGATGGACTTCCTCGACGCCTGGGGCGCGGTGACGGGATCGGTGTTCCCCACCGGCCGGCGCATCGACCTCATCGACGGCGTGCCGATGACCTGCATCGACGCCGCGATGCCGCTGATGATCATCCGCGCAGCCTCGCTCGGCTGCAGTGGCCGCGAGGCGCCGGCCGAGCTCGACGCCAACCGCGCGCTGATGGAGCGCATCGAGTCGCTGCGCCTGAAGGCCGGCGTGCTGATGGGCCTGGGGACCGCTGAACAGGTGCGCGACAGCGTCGTGCCCAAGCCCGTGCTGGTGAGCGCGGGCGACGACGAGCACAGCATCACCAGCCGCTACTTCACGCCGCGCCGCTGCCACGCCTCGCATGCCGTCACCGGCGCCATCGGCGTCAGCGCCGCCTTTGCGCTGCCGGGCACGGTGGCCAGCAGCGAGCGGGCCCAGGAAGGCCCGCGCAGCGTGGCGGTGCTGCACCCGCAGGGGCGCATCGACGTGGCGGTGGAGATCGAAGGCCGCGGCGAACAAGCCGCCATCCGCCGGGCGGCGCTGGTGCGCACGGCGCGAAAGATCTTCGAAGGCCGGCTGCACATCCCCGCCTACGTGTTCTCACGCCAGCCCGCGCACGCCACCGAAACCACCACCGAAACCCCAGAACCCACCGGAGACAAGACCATGAAACCCGTCAGCACCCTGGCCGCGCCGCTCATCGCCGCGGCACTCGCCGCCGCCGCGCCCGCGGCCTTCGCCTTCCCCACCAAGACCATCACCATCGTCGTGCCCACCGCGGCCGGCGGCGGCAACGACGCGATGGCCCGCACCATCGCGCAGAAGCTGGGGCCGCTGCTGGGCCAGACCATCATCGTGGACAACCGCGCCGGTGCCAACGGCAGCATCGCCAGCGAGTTCGTGGCCCGCGCCACGCCCGACGGCCACACGCTGATGCTGGGCTACATCGCCACGCACGCCATGAACCCGGCGCTGCAGAAGCTGCGCTACGACCCGGTGGCCGACTTCGAACCCATCGGCCTCGTGGGCTACTCGCCGACGCTGATGGTGGCCAGCATGAACGCGCCGATCAAGGACGTGAAGGACCTGGTGGCGCAGCTCAAGGCCAAGCCCGACAAGTACGCCTACGCCAGCGCCGGCAACGGCACCGCGCCGCACTACGCCGCCGAGCTGTTCAAGATCAGCGCCGGCGTGGAGATGCTGGGCGTGCCCTACAAGGGTGCCGCGCCCGCGGTGAGCGACACCATCGGCGGCCAGACCGCCGTGATGTTCCCGAGCCTCTTCACCGGCATGCCGCACGTCAAGGCCGGCAAGCTGCGCGGGCTGGCCATCGCCGGGCCCAAGCGCAGCCCGCTGCTGCCCGACGTGCCCACGCTCAAGGAAGCGGGTGTCGAGGGCGTCGAGGTGCAGCAGTGGTACGCCTTCTTCGCCCCGGCCAAGACACCCAAGGCCGTGATCGACAAGCTCAACAGCGCGCTCAACCAGGTGCTCAACGACAAGGAGGTCATCAAACGCATCGAGGACCACGGCGCCGACGTCGAGACCAGCACGCCGGCGCAGCTGGGTACCCTGGTGAAGAGCGAACTCGTGAAGTGGAAGGCCGTGGTCGCCAAGGCCAAACTCACGGCAGACTGAGCAACGGAACTTGAAACGACAGGAGACGAACGACATGAAGAAGCAGCTTTTCACCCTGGGTGCCCTGAGCCTCGCCGCCTGCGCTGCGCTGGCGCAGAGCTCGGTCACGCTGTCGGGCATCGCCGACGCGGCCGTGCGCCACGTGAGCAACGAGGGCCGCGGCTCGATCAAGTCGCTGGTCAGCGGCTCCAACGGCACCAGCCGGCTCGTGATCCGTGGCAGCGAAGACATGGGTGGCGGCCTGAGCGCCGGCTTCTGGCTCGAGCATGGCATTGCGCTGGACACGGGCCTGCCCACTGGCGGCTTCTGGGACCGCCGCAGCACCGTGAGCCTGGTGCACAAGGCCGCGGGCGAACTGCGCCTGGGCCGCGACTTCGTGCCCAGCTACACCGCCTGGAGCCGCTACGACCCGTTCAGCTACGTGGGCGTGGCCGGCAGCAACAACCTGGTGTCGGCAACGCCGCAGGGGCCGATCCGCAGCGCCTTCGGCACCGCGGCCAACACCACGGTGCGCTCGAGCAACAGCTTCCAGTACTTCCTGCCCTCCGGGCTGGGTGGTTTCGAGGGTGTGCTGATGGCCGCGGCCGGTGAAGGTGGCACGGCCGCCAACGGCCAGCACAAGCTGCTGGGCGTGCGGGTGGGCTGGGCCGGCGGGCCGGTGGGTTTCTCGGTGGCGCACACGCGCACCGAGAACGACCTCACCACCAGCGGCCGCTTCACCGACAGCACCGTGGGCGGCACCTGGAACCTGGGCGTGGTGCGGTTGAACGCGGCCTGGCGCGAGTTCAAGCAGAACCTGTCCCAACAGGAGAATCTGCTGGGCGCGGCGGTGGTGCCGGTGGGTGCGGGCGAGATCAAGCTTTCCTACGTCGTGGCGCGCTTCAGCGGCCGCGTGGGCAACACGGTGCTCGACGCCAACGAAGCCTCGCAGATCGGGCTGGGCTACGTGCACAACCTGTCCAAGCGCACGGCGCTGTACACCAGCGCCTCGCGCATCGACAACGAAGGTGCTCTCACCGCGGCGGTGCCGGGTGGCCCGTCGGGCCTGGCCGCCGGGCGCAACTCCACCGGCTTCGAGGCCGGTGTGCGCCACATCTTCTGAAGCGGGGCACACGATGGACAGGCTGCAAGACTGGGTCGGCCGCAGCGAGACGCTGCACGACACCATCGGCGCGACGCCGGTGGTGGCGCTCACCGCCACGCTCGACCACCCCGCGGCACCCGTGCCCATCGGCGCGCCGCTGCCGCCGCTGTGGCACTGGCTGTACTTCCTGCCGGCGCACCGGCAGAGCGAGATCGGTGCCGACGGCCACGCCAAGCGCGGCGGCTTCCTGCCGCCGGTGCCGCTGCCGCGGCGCATGTGGGCCGGCAGCCAGTTCGAGTTCCGGGCGCCCGTGCGCGTGGGCGATGCGGTCAGCCGCACCAGCACGATCGCCGACGTGACCGAGAAGGAAGGCCGCACCGGCAAGCTGGTGTTCGTGAAGGTGCGGCACGAGCTGCGCTGCAACGGCGCCGCCGAGCCGGCGATCGTGGAGTTCCACGACATCGTCTACCGCGAAGCCAAGCAGCCCACCGACGTGGAGCCGCCGCCGCTGGCCGCGCCCACCGGCGCCGCCTGGCAGCGCGAGGTGGTGCCCGACGACGTGCTGCTGTTCCGCTACAGCGCGCTCACCTTCAACGGCCACCGCATCCACTACGACCGCAAGTACGTGACCGAGGTGGAAGGCTACCCGGGCCTGATCGTGCACGGCCCGCTGATCGCCACGCTGCTGATGGACCTGCTGCGGCGCCATGCGCCGGATGCGCAGGTGGCCAGCTTCCGCTTCAAGGCCGTGCGGCCGACCTTCGACCTGCACCCGTTCAAGGTCAACGGGCAACGCGAGGGCAACACCGTGAAGCTCTGGGCGCAGGACCACGAGGGCTGGCTGACGATGGACGCCGTGGCCACGCTGAGAGACTGACATGCAACCGCTCAAGGGCCTCACCGTCGTCACGCTCGAACACGCCATCGCGGCGCCGTTCGCCACGCGCCAGCTCGCCGACCTCGGCGCACGCGTGATCAAGATCGAACGCCCTGGCGTGGGCGACTTCGCGCGCGGCTACGACCAGCGGGTGCGCGGCCTGGCCTCGCACTTCGTGTGGACCAACCGCAGCAAGGAAAGCCTCACGCTGGACGTGAAGCACCCGCAGGCCGCGGAGCTGCTGCTGAAGCTCATCGTCGAGAAGGCCGACTGCGTGGTGCAGAACCTGGCGCCCGGCGCGGCGGCGCGGCTGGGCGTGAGCTGGGCGGCGTTGAAGGAGCGGCGGCCCGACCTCATCGTCTGCGACATCTCGGGTTACGGCGACGACCCGGCCGCGCCCGGCCCCTTCCGCGACAAGAAGGCCTACGACCTGCTGATCCAGAGCGAAAGCGGCTTCGTCAGCATCACCGGCACGCCCGAGGAACCGAGCAAAGCGGGCCTGAGCATCGCCGACATCGCCGCGGGCATGTACGCCTACAGCAACATCCTGGCGGCACTGCTGCAGCGGAACATCGACGGGCAGGGCCGCCGCATCGACCTCAGCATGCTCGAAGCCATGGGCGAGTGGATGGGCTACCCGCTCTACTACGCCTTCGACGGCGCACCGCCGCCGCCGCGTGCCGGCGCCGCGCACGCCACGATCTACCCCTACGGCCCCTTCCCCTGCGGCGACGGCAAGACCGTGATGCTGGGCCTGCAGAACGAACGCGAGTGGCTGCAGTTCTGCCGCGTGGTGCTGCAGCAGCCCGCGCTGGCCGACGACGAACGCTTCAAGGGCAATGCCAAGCGCGTCGCGCAGCGCGACGTGGTGCGTGCGCTCATCGTGGAAGCCTTTGCCGCGCTCACCTCGGCACAGGTGCTGGAGCGCCTTGAAGAGGCACAGATCGCCAACGCCGAGCTGCGCGACATGCGCGGCCTCTGGCAGCACGAGCAGCTGCAGGCCCGCGGCCGCTGGCGCGAGGTGGCCACGCCGGCCGGCCCCGTGCCCACGCTGCTGCCGCCCGGCAGCTGGGGTCCGGACAACGGTGGCGACCCGCGCCTGGACCCCGTGCCCGCGCTCGGCCAGCACACCGATGCGATCCTGGCCGAGCTGGGCCTGGGCGCCGACGACATCCGCGCGCTGCGCGCCGCCGAAGCGATCTGACAGCACCCGCTGCCAAGAGGAGACGAACACACCATGGCCGCCAGCATCATCGACAGCCGCATCTTCCAGGGCATCTTCAGCACCGACGCCATGCGCCAGGTGTGGAGCGACGAGAACCGCACGCAGAAGTACCTGGACATCGAGCGCGCCCTGGCCATCGTGCAGGCCCGCATCGGCCTCATCCCGCAGGAAGCCTGCGACGAGATCGTCAGCCACTGCACGCTCGACCAGATCGACATGGAGCGCCTGCGCCAGCAGACCGAGCGCATCGGCTACCCCATCCTCGGCGTGGTGACGCAGGTCAACCAGCTGTGCCGCGACAAGCTCGGCGAGTACGTGCACTGGGGCGCCACCACGCAGGACATCACCGACACCGCCACGGTGCTGCAGATCCGCGAAGGCCTGGCGCTCGTCGAGCAGGACCTGGCCACGCTGGCCGCGGCGCTGGCGAAGCTCGCGAAGGAGCACCGCCTCACGCCGGTGATCGGCCGCAGCAACCTGCAGCAGGCGATTCCCGTGACCTTCGGCTACAAGATGGCCGGGCTGCTGAGCGCCGTGCAGCGCCACCAGGAGCGGCTGCAGCAGCTGAAGGCCCGCGTGCTGGTGGGTGAGTTCGCCGGCGCCGCCGGCACGCTCGCCTCACTCGAAACCGGCGCCATGGAAACGCAGGCCGGCCTGTGCGCCGAGCTCGGCCTGCAGCAGCCGGTGATCGCCTGGCACACCATCCGCGACAACATCGCCGAGGTCGGCGCCTTCCTCGGCCTCGTGGGCGGCACGCTCGGCAAGCTCAGCATGGACGTGAAGCTGATGATGCAGACCGAGGTGGCCGAGGTCTACGAGCCTTACCACCACGGCCGCGGCAGCAGCAGCACGATGCCGCAGAAGCGCAACCCCATCAGCAGCTGCTACATCCACGCCGCCATCAGCGTCGTGCGCCAGCACGCCGCGGCACTGATGGACGCGATGGTGGCCGACCACGAGCGCAGCACCGGCCCCTGGGAGATCGAGTGGATCGTGCTGCCCGAGGCCTTCTGCCTGATGGCCGGCGCGCTGAAGCAGAGCATCGCGGTCGTTCAGGGGCTGGAGGTGGACGCCAAGGCCATGCTGCGCAACATCGAGATGACACAGGGCCTCGTGATGAGCGAGGCGGTGATGATGGGCCTGGGCACCTACATCGGCCGCGAGTACGCACACGACCTGGTGTACGACCTCTGCCGCGAGGCGCTGGCGAAGAACCAGCCGCTGATCGAGCTGCTGGTGGCACACCCGGAGATCAACAAACACGTGGACCGCGCCGCGCTGCAGGCGATGCTGGACCCGGCCAACTACCTCGGCCAGAGCGGCGTGATGGTGGACCGCGTGCTGGCGCGCATGCCGGGCTGATACCCCCTACGCAGCGGCCCGCAGCCCCGGCCAGGGCCGCCCGCCGGCGCGCCACAACCACACCGCCGCCAGCGCCGGCACCAGCGCCACCAGCCCCTGCGCCACCGGGAGCACGGCCGCCGGCAGTTGGGGCGCCCAGCGCCGCGCGTACAGCAGCAGCACCGCCACCGCCAGCACCCGCGCCACACGCGCCGCCGCGGCGCCCTGCTCCTGCAGCAGCGTGCCGGCGTAGAGGAACAGCGCCGCGGCCACGAACACCAGCGTGAACAGCGTGTTGGCGATGCCGATCGCCGGGCCCTTGGGGTCGTGCCAGAACCACCAAGGCACGAACAGCAGGCACGCGAGCGCCAACACACGCGCCATCACCCGTGCACGGCCGGCGCTGTGCGCGTCGCACAGGCCCACCGCGCCGGCGGTCCGCGCCATCCACGGCAGCAGCGCCACGCCCGCGAGGCCGAAGAGTGCGTCGATCACCAAGGTCAGCGGGTAGCCCAGCACCTCCACCGCCACGCCCTGCCAGGTGGCGGCGAAGGCGATGGCCAGGTTCATCATCGCCATGTAGGCCGTGAACTGCGTGCCGGCCACCAGCGGGTTGGTGACGTCCATGAACACCGCCGTGCGCGTGCCGTACATCAGGCCCATGCCCACGTTGAAGCTGAGCGTGGCGATCCACAGCTGCGTGATCAGCGCCGGGAGCGGCGCACCCCCCGGTGCCCGCGGCATCACATGCCCCGCCTGCTGCAGCACCCACGCCAGGTACAGCACCGGCAGGCTCATCAACAGCGTGTACACCGCCAGCGTGCGGCGGCGGCCGAAGCGGTCGCTGATCCAGCCGCCCAGCACCATGCAGGCGCCGCTGGTGACGGTGCTGACGAGCGCCAGCAGACCCACCGCGTCGTCGTCCATGCCCAGCTCCACGGCCAGGCCGGTCTGCAGCGCGAGGCTGAGCGACATCGCACCTGCCGGCAGCAGCGCCAGCCACACGCCGGTGAAGGCACCGCGCGAGCCCAGGAAGCTGCGGAAGGCGTCGGCCGCGAAGCTGCGCATCTGCGCCAGCGCCGTGCCGGCCTCACCTGCGGCACGCGCGACGAAGGCCTCCTTCATCGGCAGCACCACGAACACCGTCACCGCCAGGATCAGGGCCGCCACGGCGACGATGCTGCCCTGCAGGCCCAGGAAGCCCATCAGGAACAGCACACCCGCGCCACCCAGCGCCTGCCCCAGCGAGGCGCCGGCGAACATCAGCCCGTTGGCCAGGCCCCGCTCGTCCTCGGCCAGCGTGGCCACGGCCAGCGCGTCGATGGCCACGTCCTGCACCGCAGCCACCGTGTTGTGCACGAAAAGGATGGCGGTGAAGAGCGCCAGCCCCTGCGGCAGCGGCACGCCCAGCAGCGCCAGCAGCGTGGCCGCCATGCCCAGCTGCGTGCCGATGATCCAGGCGCGGCGGTGGCCCCAGCGGCGCGAGCGGAACACGTCCACCAGCGGCCCGAAGGCCCACTTGAAGGCCCAGGGCAGGTAGAACGAAGCCACGAAGGCGCCGATCTCCAGCGGCCCCACGCCCATGCGCCGCAGCTGCGTGGCCACCGCGGTGGCGGCAAACCCCAGCGGCACGCCTTCGGTCGTGTAGAGCAGGAAGAACGCGGCCAGGCGGCCGCGCGTGGTGTGCAACAGGTTGGGCAGTGCCATGGCGCGCAGGCTACACGGGCCGGCCCGCATGGTGGGGCGGCGGCGGCTCCGGCACCATCGCGCCGTGCACCCACGCCACACCCCGCCACCCCAACCCACCCGCCGCCACACGCTGCTCACCCTGCTCGGCACGCTGGCCTCGGCCTGCGGTGGTGGGGGCGACGACGGCGCCGGCGCAGCCCCCCTGGCCGGCACGCAACACACCAGCAGCATCCAGTCGGGCATCAACGGCACGGGCTACCCGCTCAACGTCTACCTGCCCGACAACCCGCAGGCCGACCGCAGCTCGCTGCCGGTGGTCTACCTGCTGGACGGCAGCTCGCGCTTCGCAGCGGTGGTGGACATCGTGCGGGCCCGCGGCTGGCGCGTCATCGTCGTCGGCATCGGCAACGAGGCCTTGCGCGGCCGCGACTACGTGCCCGCCAACAGCTGCACACCCGGCGGCGGCGGACATGGCGCCTTCCTCGATTTCATCCGCGCCGAGCTCACGCCCTTCGTGGAGACGCAGTTCGGCGGCCACCCGGGCCGGCGCATCCTGCTCGGACACTCACACGGCGGCAGCTTCGTCCTGCACGCGCTGTTCGCCGAAACGGGTGCCACGCGGCACTTCCGCAGCTACCTCGCCAGCGACGCCTCCATCGGCTGCCTGTCGGCGGATGTCTATGGCTGGGAGGCTGCCCACGCTGCTGCCACGCGCGCGCTGCCGGTGCGCCTGCACGTGGCCTGGGCCACGGCCGGAAACGTCGCCAACGAAGCCTTTGCCAGCCACGTGGCCGGCCGCGCCTACAGCGGCCTCACGCTCGCCGCGCAGGCCTACGGCGCAACGCATCTGGGCATGATCCCAGCCGCCTTTGCCGACGCGCTCGCTTTTGCGCTGGCCTGAGTCGTTGCGGACGCAACCCACCCGGCGCGCCGCCACGCCACGGCGTAGCGCCGGGACAGCCCGGCGTCAATGCCACGAACCCCTCTGTCGAAGCCTGAGGTACGCACCTCAGAATCCGCGCCGAGCTCGACCACAACCCGAGGAGACACACCCATGAAGACCCTCCGCCCCACCCTGGCCGCCCTGGCGCTGGCGGCCTGGGCCGGCACCGCCGCTGCGCAGACGATCGTCGGCGTGAGCTGGTCCAACTTCCAGGAAGAACGCTGGAAGACCGACGAGCGCGCGGTGAAGGAGCAGCTCGCCAAGCTCGGCGGCAGTTATGTCAGCGCCGACGCCGGCGGTTCGCCCGAGAAGCAGCTGGCCGACATCGACGGCCTGGTGGCCAAGGGCGCCAAGGTGCTGATCGTGCTGGCGATGGACAAGGACGCGATCCTGCCGGCCATCGCCAAGGCCAAGGCCAAGAACATCCCCGTCATCGCGTATGACCGGCTGATCGAGGCGCCCGGCGTCTTCTACATCACCTTCGACAACAAGGAGGTGGGCCGCATGCAGGCACGCGGTGTGTTCGCCGCCAAGCCCAAGGGCAACTACGTGATGATCAAGGGCTCGCCCACCGACCCCAACGCCGACTTCCTGCGTGCCGGGCAGCAGGAGGTGCTGGCCGAGGCCATCAAGAAGGGTGACATCAAGATCGTGGGCGAGGAGTACACCGACGGCTGGAAACCCGAGGTGGCGCAGAAGAACATGGAGCAGATCCTCACCAAGAACGCCAACAAGGTGGATGCCGTGGTGGCCAGCAACGACGGCACCGCGGGCGGTGTGGTCGCGGCGCTCTCGGCACGCGGCCTGAAGGGCGTGCCGGTGTCGGGGCAGGACGGCGACCATGCGGCGCTGAACCGCGTGGCGCTGGGCACGCAGACGGTGTCGGTGTGGAAGGACGCGCGTGACCTCGGCCGCGAGGCCGCCACCGCCGCGATGTCGCTGGCCGCCGGCAAGCCGGTGGCCGGCTCCGCGAAGTGGAGCGATGGCGCCAAGAAGATGACGATGGACGCCATGTTCCTCAAGGCCGTGCCGGTGACACGCGCCAACCTCGACGTGGTGGTGGCTGCCGGCCACATCAGCAAGGAAGCGCTCTGCCGCGGCGTGGACAAGGCCACCGGCCCGGCCGCCTGCAAGTGAGGCGCACACCGCCGGCACGATGCTCCAGCGCCTGCACCTGAGCGCGCAGGACCTGCGCCTGGCGCTGATGGGCGCGGTGCTGGCGGTGATGGCGCTGGCCTTCCACGCGCTCACCGGCACCTTCCTGACGCCGGAGAACCTCTACAACATCGCGCAGCAGACGGCCGTGGTGGGCATCGTCGCCACCGCGATGGCGCTGGTGCTGGTGGCGCGGCAGATCGACCTCTCGGTGGGCTCCACGCTCGGCGTGGTCGGCGTGCTGATCGCGTTCCTGATGTACACGCAGCAGTGGCATTGGGTGCCCGCGGTGCTGGCCGGGCTGGCGGTGGCGCTGGTGATCGGCCTGTACCAGGGCTGGCTCACCGCGTACCTGGGCGTGCCTTCGTTCGTGGTGACACTGGGCGGGCTGATGTCGTTCCGCGGCGCGGCGTTCCTCGTCGCCGACGGCAAGACGCAGCCGGTGACCGACAGCACCTTCCTGCTCTTCGGCGGCGGGCTTGAAGGCTCACTCGGCCCGGCGGCGAGCTGGGTGCTGGGCCTGGCTGGCTGCGCCGTGTTGATCGCCGCCACGTTGCAGCGGCGGCGGGCGCAGGCCGCACGCGGTGAAACGGCGCGGCCGTTGGCCTTCGAGCTGGCGCTGCTGTTGCTGTTCTGCGCGCTGGTGCTCGGCTTCGTGGCGACGATGAACGCCTACACGCTCGCCGAGGGCCGCGCCGGCCAGGGTGTGCCAGTGCCGGTGCTGATCTGGGCCGTGGTCACCGGCTTCGTGGCCTTCATCGCGCGCAAGACCCGCTTCGGCCGTTACGTGTACGCGATCGGCGGCAACCCGGAGGCGGCGCGGCTCGTGGGCATCCCCGTGCGGCGTGTGCTGCTGCAGCTGTTCCTGCTGCTGTCCGTGCTGGTGACCATCGCCGCCGTGGTGGCGGTGTCGCGGCTGAACGCCGGCACCAATTCGCTCGGCCTGAACCAGGAGCTGTACGTGGTGGCCGCCGCGGTCATCGGCGGCGTGGCGCTCTCGGGCGGCAGCGGCACGGTGCTGGGCACGGTGCTGGGCGCGCTGATCATCCAGTTCCTCGACAGCGGCCTCTTGCTGCTGGACGTGCCGATCGGCTGGCGCATGGTCATCGTGGGCCAGGTGCTGATCGTGGCGGTGGTGTTCGACGTGCTGTACCGCCGCGCCGCCGGTGAGCGCAGCGAATGAGCAGCGCGCCCCTGGTCCAGCTGCGCGCCGTGGGCAAGGCCTTCGGCGGCGTGCGCGCGGTGGAAGGCGTGAGCCTGGCGCTGCACCCCGGTGAGGTTGTGGCCGTGCTCGGCCACAACGGCGCGGGGAAGTCCACGCTGATGAAGATGCTGGCTGGCGCCCACCCCATCGACAGTGGCGAGATCCTCGTGGCCGGCGAGCGCGTGGTCATCGACAGCCCGCAGCGCGCGCAGGCGCTCGGCATCGAGACCATCTACCAGACGCTGGCGCTGGCCGACAACCTCGACGCCGTGGCCAACCTGTTCCTCGGCCGCGAGCTGCGCACACGCTGGGGCACGCTCGACGAAACCGCCATGGACACGGCGGCGCGTGCCGTGTTCCGGCGCCTGAACCCGAACTTCAAGAACCACCTCATCCCCGTCAAGCAGCTCTCCGGCGGCCAGCGCCAGGTGGTGGCGATCTCACGCGCGCTGCACTTCAACGCGCGTGTGCTGATCATGGACGAGCCCTGCGCCGCGCTCGGCCCCGAGGAGACGCGCATGGTCCACGAGCTGGTGCGCAAGCTCAAGGCGCAGGGCGTGGGCATCTTCCTCATCACGCACGACATGCCCGATGTGTTCGCGCTCTCGGACCGGCTCTCGGTGATGAAGAACGGCCGTGTCGTCGGCACCTACCGCACCGCCGATCTCGACGAGGACGAGGTGCTGGGCATGATCATCGCGGGGCGCCGGCCCGAGGGCGTGCAGGAGCGTGAAGGCCCGGATGGCGCTGGAGCCGCCACAGCCTGAACATCGGCGCCATGCCGATCACACGCCGCCACGTCGTTTCGCTCGCTGCCGCCGCCACGCTCGCGGGCTGCGCCTCCACCCCCCCTGCGCTGCCACCCGGTGCTGCCAAGCTGCTGGCGCCGCGCGGCAAGCTGCGCGCCTGCATCAACCTCGGGAACCCGATCCTCGCGCGGCGCGACGCCGCGGGCGCCGTCAGCGGCGTGTCGGTGGACCTGGCCACGGCGCTGGCGGCGCAGCTGGGCGTGCCGCTGGAACTGGTGGTGGTGGAGGCCGCGCTCAAGTCGGTGGAGACGGTGAAGGGCGACGAGGCCGACGTCGGCTTCTTCGCCATCGATCCACGCCGCAGCGACGGCATCGGCTTCAGCGCGCCCTACGTGCTGATCGAAGGCGCCTACCTCGTGCGCGCCGCATCGCCGATCACCGACAACAACCAGGTCGATCGCGCCGGCACGCGCATCATGGTCGGGCGTGGCAGCGCCTACGACCTCCACCTGAGCCGCGAGCTGAAGAACGCGCAGCTGCTGCGCGCGCCGACCTCACCCGCGGTGGTGGAGCGCTTCCTCGCCGAGAACGCCGATGTCGCCGCGGGCGTGCGCCAGCAGCTGGAGGCAGACGCCGCGAAGCAAGCGGGCCTGCGCGTGCTGCCGGGCCGCTTCATGGTCATCGAGCAGGCCATGGGCCTGCCGCTGCAGCGCGGGCCCGAGGCCACGGCGCTGCTGGCGCGGTACGTCGAGCAGGCGAAGGCCAGCGGCGCGGTGGCGCAGGCGCTGCAACGCCACGGCATCCAGGGCGCCATCGTGGCGCCCGTGCGCAACTAGGGCCTGGCCAGCGAGGTCAGCCCGCGCAGGTCGGCGGCCTGGCCCACGCCCCAGCAGGCGCTGATCAGCGCACTGCAGCGTTGGGCGCCCAGCACCGGCTCGGCCATGCCGCGGAACTTGGCTTCCAGCTGCGCGTCACTCATCGGCCTGGCCAGCGAGCCGATGGCGTGTTCCACGAAGAGGTGCACACGCCGACCGTCGTTGAGCACGGCCGTCACGTCGGCGCTGGCTTCGTCGATCGCGTCGTCGACCACCGCCACCACCTTGCGGCGCAGCGCCACCATGTCGGCGCGGTTGACGATCTCGTCGGCGAACTCGGGCTCGCCGGCACGGCCGAAGGTGAGGCCTGCGGCGCAGCCGTGGTACACGCTGAACTTGGCCTGCAGGCCGTCGGCCGGCTCCTTCTTGCCGGTGAGCTCGAGCACCAGCGAATGCACCTTGAGCTCGATGCGCTCCACCTGCTCGGGCCTGACACCCTGCTCGCGCAGCTGCGCGCAGGCGTCGATGCTGGGGTGGATGACGATGCCGCAGGCGAAGGGCTTGTAGCTGT
>VFQQ010002360.1_pt1 | contig 21599 bp, 20 predicted proteins | sample 3512341 | NCBI WGS metagenome assembly VFQQ01 (sample SAMN10412373, study PRJNA504923) | tailings metagenome | isolation source: Relicate 2 Philex TSF1 revegetated site | place: Philippines: Tuba, Benguet | collected 2017-08-29 | reverse complement strand
CACCGGCAAGCGACCGCCTAAACTGAAAACCCAGATGCGCCGAAGCCTCCGTTAGTAACACCATCAAACCGTCCCGATTGTTCTGACGACGGACACAAACGGATGAGTTCTCGGGCTCAGGCCACGCGGGGCCGGCTTCGAGCGGATCGTAGAGACGTCGGACCAAAACGGGATTTTGTGATGACGACAGTGTGACACCCGAGGAATACTGGTACTAAGAGATTAAGACCGCGCATTCACCGCGATCATGCATCCGCGAAGCGCTCGGCCAGGTGATGGAATATGCGTACTGGCCCGGGGCTCGGGAGCCGCAGCGCTTGATCGCATGCGGAGCTCGATGACGACGGTCGCGCATATCTGCGGCAACTGAATGAACGCTTCCGTCTGCCCGTGGCTTACGAACAGATCGTCTTGGAAGAGTGATCCGATGTTCGATGACCTGATCACGCACCGTGCGCCGCCGCCAAACCGCGTCGGCATGTGCGACGGCGAGCACGAGCAGCATCTGACGGAAGGCGCCGTGATGGTGGCGTTCGCCATGCACCTGCTGCGCACCGTTCCCGGCTTGCGCGAGGTGTCGATCCATCCCGATGGCGAGCACGGCAAGCGCTTTGATTTCAGCGGCTGGCTCGGCAAGCGCGGCTTTGTGATGACGTCCGGCCTCGGCAAGACGGCCTATGGCGGCACGTATGCCGACACGGACGGCAAGACGATTGTGATCAATCCCAGCTCGGGGCGAGGTGATGTCGTCGCCGAAAGCGATGGCATGCGCGTCGTGGCGGAGTGCAAGGGCGGCATCGTCAACACGCGGCATGCGGGGCAGCTTTCACGGCTGCGCCAGGGTCTATGCGAAGTGATTGGCCTCTCGCTTGCGACGCCGCTTGTGGAGAGACGGCGCCAGTTTGCGGTCGTGCCGCGGACGAAGGTGACCGAGACATTGGCGGGACGCATGGCGGCGAGGGCCCTGAGCGCCGGCATTGAAATCGCGCTCGTGGATGCACGGGGCAATGTCTTTGATGTCGGACCGGAGACCGAGGAAGGCCGCCGGGCGTCATGATTTCGCTGCGCCGGCCTTCTTCTGCTTCAACCGCGTGATGTGCGGCTGCATGCGGGTCAGGACCGCTTGCGTGCCGGATTCACTCAGCCACCATTCGCCGCCCGGGGTGATGCCGACCTTCTTGGCAAGCTCTTCGAGTTCGGCGAGCTCTTCCGGCGAGGGTTTGCGTTGCAGGTGAAGCTCCACGAGCGTTTCGCGGTTACCCGAAAATCCACCATAGGAATGGACGCTCGCTTGGTCGAGATTGCCGAGCTCAAGGGCGACCTCGCGTTGTGAATTCCCCCAACGCCCAAGGCCGTCGTGATAGCCGTCGATGCTGGCTTTGTGGGTTTCGACAGCTGCCTGAAATGTCGGGTCGGCGTGGAGGGCTGTCAGATTGAGAACCACGCTGTCCTTCGGAGGCATGATCTTGAATATGACGCCTTGCAGACCTGCTGGGGGCACGCCGCCCTTGAATGCTTTTGCGATGGCGATGTCGGTCGTCCAGGAGGCGATGGTCTCCGGCAGATGATTGTCGGCGAGCAATTGCCAGACCCGGTCCTTTTCGTGGGCCTCCTGTCGGAAGCACGTGGCAGCACAAGTCCGGAAGTGCTTAGGCAGTAAGGCCGCGGCGGTCTTCAGGCGCTCACCGCGCTTAACCTTCTGGTCGTGGCTGCCGCCGCGCTGCCAATCCGATACGGCCTGGATGAGGTCGCGGGTGAAAATTTCGGTGGTCATGGGTGTTCCCGGTTCCCGTCGTATTATATTGAAAAGTGGACGTTTTTGGGCGGAATTTGCGTACGATGCCAGCTCTTATTTACCTGCATATTGAAAAATGGACATTTATGGGCTATTTTTGAATACGATGCTACAGCCCCGCTCCAGTCTCTCGAACTTCATCACGACCCTCCAATCGGAGGGCCGGATCACGTTCACGCGGGCCGAAGCTATCGCCGCTCTGGGCATCACGGAGGCCGCCTTCCTCAAAGCTGCGGCCCGGCTCCAGAAACGCCACACGCTGTTCAATCCCCGGCACGGCTTCTACGTCGCCGTCCCACCGCAGTTCATGAGCTGGGAGGCGCCGCCGCCCACCTGGTACATCGACGCGCTGATGCGCCATGAAGCGCGTCCTTATTATGTAGGCTTGCTCAAGGCGGCCGAACTGCACGGCGCCTCGCATCATGCCGTGATGGAATTCCAAGTCGTGACGGACAAGCAGCTTCGCAAGATCCGGGCGGGGCGCTCTTGGGTTACGTTCTATTTCCGCAAGGATCTGGAGAGCGTCCGCAGGGGCATCGTCGAACGCAAGACAGATACGGGAAAAATGAAAATATCCTCGCCCGAACTGACGGCGCTCGATCTCTTTCGCTACATGCATGTCGCCGGTGGCATCGACGCCGTTGCCACCGTGCTTGCCGATCTCGGCGGAAAACTCGATGGCGAGAAGCTGGCAGCGATGGCGGCGCACTTTGAGCGCGCTTGCAGCCAAAGGCTCGGATATATGCTTGAGCGGCTCGGACACGCCGAGCGTGCGCAGGCTTTGCACAATCACCTGGCCTCCGCGCCGGCGCTGCCGTGGGTGACGCTCGAACCGGTAAAGCGCAGCGCAAAGGCTTCGACGCCGAAACCCATTGAGCGTAATGAGCGATGGCGCGTAGCCGTGGAACGCCACCCGGAGGTGGATGAATGATTCCGACGCAGAATATCGTCGCGTGGTCAAAGGTCGCCCCATGGGCCGAACCGCGGCAAGTCGAGCAAGATCTCATCATCGCGCGGGCGCTCGTCGAGCTGTTCAGCGATCCATTCTTGAGCAAGGAGCTTCGGTTTCGCGGCGGTACGGCGCTCAACAAGCTGCATTTCCCAAAGCCGCTGCGGTACTCCGAGGATATCGATCTGACCCGCACCAAAGAGGGCGCATCAAAGCCTATCTGGGACCGCGTCCACGATTTGCTCGACCCGTGGTTGGGCGATCCTGAGTATCTGCGCAGCCCGGTCGCGCCTGCGCTCCGTTATAGCGTCGCTGCCGAGGATGGCTCGTCGACGATCCGGCTAAAAATCGAGATCAACGAAGTCGAAATCACGCCGCTCGATCCGGCCGGGAGCGTGCCTTTCAAGGTCGACAACCCATGGTTCTCGAGCGCGGCCGACATTCCTGTCTTCTCCACGGAAGAGGTCTTGGCGACGAAGCTGCGGGCCCTGCTTCAGCGCGACAAAGGACGCGACCTGGTGGATCTCGGACATGCGCTCGACATCTTTCCCAAGCTCAACGCGCAGCGGACCGTCGACATATTCGTCGAGTACATGAAGAAGAAGCCGCTTCCGCGGTGGGAGGCCGAAAAGCGCATGTTCGAGAAGCTGGACAGGCGCGGATTTCTCGGCGATGTGCGTCCGCTGCTCACGGCGGAAGAGCAAGCTCGCTTCGACGATGCCGAAGGCAAGCGCGTCTTCAAACGTGTGTTCGACGGATTCGTCAGTCTGATTCCCGGCAAGGAGTGGGCGACAACCCCGGATTTGCGCAAGAAGCACGGCCTGGATGGCAGCGCGGAAAAATCCTGAACCCACAAATGTGGATTTGTGGATTCATGCCCCGGATATCCCGGCCGTGGTCTCAAGAATGCGCGAGAACATATCCCGGATTGAGCGCGCTGAAGTCCTGCAGCGTCGGCACAGCGCTGCGGTATTCCGGCGCCTTGAGATCGAGATCGATGAGTTCATGCACGGCGCCGCCCTGCAGGAGGCGCAGCACCTCGCTCAAGGCCAGCGTCGCGGCCACGGTGCCGACGAACGGCGCGCCGACGGCCTTGCCGGCGAGCAGCGTGACGCCACAGCGATCGAGCGCTCCGCTCGCGAGCATGCCCTTGTATGCGGGGCGGTCCTCGAACTGATCGTCGGCCTGCGCGCTACGCCAGATCTGCGACGCCGGTCGCGACGCCGGAAGCGTATGCAGGCGGATAGCCCGGAAGTCCCGGTGCCCGCGGCCGAGTCCCGCCTCCACCACGAAGTCGAAGCCGACTTGGTCGAGCGCCTGGCGTCCCGCGCCGTTGTCGAGCCCGCACAACGCGACGGCGGGCTCATCGTCCTGGCGCCGGAACGAAGCGTCGAAGAGGCGCTCGTGGATCGCGGCCGAAAAGCCTCGGCGCTCGGCCCAGGCGGCCATGGCGCGCGTCTTCTTGATGTTGATGAGCGTGGAGTCGCTCAAGATCGACGTGCTCTCGGTCGAGGGCGTGATGATGTCGATGTCCTGAAGGACCAGGCTCAGGTCTTGCGGACGGGCGAAAGGCAGAAGCCCGAGCGCCCAAAGATAGGCCTGGCCCAGATGGCCAAGGCCGATGAGCCACAGCCGCGCGGGTAGGAGCGAGAGCACTGGCTCGGTGACGGTAGCGCTAAGCCAGTCGCACGCAGGCGCAGGATCCCAGAGCGACAGACCCACAGCACGCCGTCCCGCGACGCCGACATGGCCGGATACGTAAAGAAAGGCTTCATTCACGGCGAGCGCGGCGGCGAGCATCGGCGCCAGCGCCATGACGGGCGCCGGCACGGGCGCCGCCTCGGCCGGTGCCGGAACGATTCCGCCGCGCCAGCCGGCGAACACGGCACGCACATGAAACGGGGCGAGCCTTGCGGACGGCGAGCCGCCGATCTCGATCACCGGCGTGTCGGCTGCCGGCTCTCCGATGCTGGCGCCGAGGCCCACGATCGCGTCGGCGAGTGGGACGCCGAATGGAAGAGGGACGGCCAGCGGTGCGTCGGGCAACGGCGCCACGCTCACGCCGCCCAGGAAGACGCGCCGCGCGAGCGCGACGGCGGTCAGGAGGGCCGCCTGGTGATGCCGGTCTCGTGCCGCCTCGTCGCCGATACGTAGCGCAAGGCGATATCCGGCGAAGAGCGCTTCGGCTTCGGCGATGCTTGCGGCGGCACCGCTGTCGAGCGCTTGCTTGACCAAGCGATGCAATTTGTCGGCGGCGGTAAATGCGGTCATGGCGGCCTCACAGTCCAATGTGGAAGAAGATGCGGCGGGCCGCGGCCGGCACGGTGTGCCAGCGCTTGCCGCCGAGATACCGGTAGATGCCGACCGACTCCTGCGGCACCGGCGGCCGCGCGAAATCGGGCAGGATGAATGCGATGTGCCCGGCGCGCGAGATCATTGGGTGATCGCGATCGGAGCTGCTCTGCCCCGCGCCGCCGGGATGCACGTGCACGTCGGCGACGACGCTCATGCCGTGCTGCTCGCAGATGTCCCAGAGCGTCCCGAAATAGCGGCCGTCGAAATGTACGATGCCGGTGTCGAGCGCGTGCGGGTCGAGGTCGTCGTAGAGGATGAAGTCGGTGATGCGGGCGCGGCCGTCGGCGCGGTAGCCGAGCAGGAACGCGCCGCTCTCGCGAGTCGCGTTCCGACCGCGCTCGCGCAGCTTCCTGCACAGGCGCTGCCACAGAAACCACGAGCAGGAGATCTCATGCCGCGGCGCCCACAGGCGAGCAATAGTCTGCGCAATTGAGAAGTTCATGAACAAGCTCCAGGTACTGGTTGATGCCGGCGGTCGGCCGCCAGATTTTCGAGGGCAGCTCGTGCCGCCAGTTGTCGTGCCCGACGATGCTCTCGCGGTCGCAGGGCAAGTACAGCGCGGTGCCGCCCTTCCAATCGAGGCGGAACACGGTGCCGAGCCGCCCGCCCTTGCTGCGCGGCCAGCGCGCGGCGGGCAGGACCGTGTTCTTGTCGGGATCCCAAGGCCCGCCGGTCGGCGGCTGCTGCGGATAGCCGGCGCAGTTGAAGCGCAGGACATAAGCGCGACCGTCGGCCGCGCTGACGGCGATCAACACGTGCGGCCAGGCGATGCCGATCAAGCGCCATCGGCCTTCCGCCTGGGCGAGGCGGAAGGCGGGCTTTCCGATATCGGCGCGGAAAGCTCGCTCATCCGGGAGACTCATCACGCCGCTCCCTAGCCGTTGACGCGCTCGTTGGGGACGAGGTCGAAGGCGATCTTGCACGCCGGGCAGGACGCGATCGTGCCCAGATGCGCGCCCGGATCCGGGCGGTCCTTGGTGCCGGCGATCTGCAGCACGTGCTCGCCAGCCTCCTGCGGCGTCATGCCGAACTTCTTCTCGGCCGCCCATGTCTTCACCCGCGCCACGGTCGTGCCCGGGCCGAAGCGGTGGTGCACCGTCTCGCCGTTGAAGGTGACCGCCACCTCGACGTGGCGGCAGCGGTGCAGGTGGGCCTTGATGCCGGAATGGCCGGCATGGTCGCGGACGAGGCAGTTCTCGTCCACAGGCTCGTCGCGGTCTTCGAGGTAGATCAGGGTCTCCTTGGCGAGACTGTGTTTCTCGATGATCGCGATCTTGATGGCGGCGAAGCTGTGCTCCGCGTAGGCTTCGAAATACGCGATCTCGCGGATTCCCTCGCCCTGGTAGAAGACGTCGATTGAAGTCATGTGCAGCACTCCTTGCTGGGATCAGGAGTGCGGCCCCTTTGCCATTCTCCGTCCCTTCAAGAGGTGATCGGAAAAAACAGGGGGTACCCGGAAAGGCCGAGCGCCACTTTTTTAAGAAAGGTCGAGCGGCCCCTTCGGCGCGGCGGGACAGATGAAGAAGTGAGGGCAGCGCGGGCAGGTGACCGGATTGATCTCAGTCGGAAAGTTCCCCGCGTTGATCCCGGAGAGCATCCCTTCCGTCTTGTCGCGCCGGTTGCCGAATTTCTCGTCGCTGATCTCGACGAACTCCATCACGCCGTCGGTCAGATGCAAGGCCTCGACCACGAACCCGTCCTTGAAGTGCGCCTCGCCGGCCAGCCGGTAGAGCGTGTACTCAAGCCCGTCATACTCTTCCTTGGTTCGGTAACCGGTGCGCACGCGCCGCAAGACGACCTTGCCGTCGAGCATTTCGGCGCGCTCATTCGGTTCGACGACAACGCGGCCGCTGGCGAAGTCGATCGCAAGCGGCTCCGATTTCCGGAATCGCCGCCCGGCGCCGGAGCGCACCAACGCGCCAACCAGGCGCGAGGCGAGCTGCCGGTAGTCCCCGGCGAAGGCGTGGTCCTTCGGGCCGCGATCTTGCCAGATGGATTCGAAGGCTTCTTCCGCGTCGGCCTCAGCGGGATCGCCCTCAAGACGCACCTGCGACATCCAGCGGATCAGTTCGTAAAGGCAATCATGCGTTCGGGCGAAGGCGGTTGCCTTGCGCGCGCCGCCAAGCCCGAGCACATGAGTATAAAAGAAGCGGCGCGGGCACTTCTGATAAAGCTCAAGCCGCCGATCGGAGAGGATCCAATCCGGCCCGAAGGTAATTGCGATGGGCTGCGGCCGCGGCGCATCGGGCGGCAAGGGGACGGTCGGGGGCGACGCCGTCTCATGGACCAGCCGCAACAGCGGCTTGGTGAGAAGCTTGGACGATGAGCGCTTGTCGCCATTGTCGTAAAAGCGCGTCTGATAGAGCCGCAGATGCGTGCGCGCGCGCGACATAGCCACGAAGAAGAGACACTCTTCCTCCATCGCGTGCGAACGTTTGGCGTCGTCCGAAACGCTGCCTTCCGCGCCGGCGATGAGCCCCACCGGAGGCGGGCAGCGTTGACCTGTGTAAGAGGTCGGGAAGCTGCGCGTCGCAAGGCCGGGCACGTGCACGGCCTCGAACTCAAGGCCCTTACTGCCGTGGACCGTCATCAGCCGGACCGCATCCATATGCAGGGCAGGGGCCGGCACTTGGCGCAGGTCGCGCTCCTCCGCGAGCAGCACCAGTTGGCGGACCCGATCGAGAGCGCGCTGAATCGGAAGGCCGAAACCGACCGGACTGTGGTCGCGCAAGAAATTCAGAAATTGCCAGACGGCAACGTTGCGCATCCGCGCCGGGACTGTTGCTGCGCCAGCCATGATACGGCCGATGTCGGTGCGATCGAGCAAGTAGACTGTCAGGAAATCCCAAGGTTGGCTTTGCGGTGCGAGCCCTTGCAACTCGGCCGCGAGCCGCCGGAAACCGTCGGCGCCCTCCTTGGACAGGCCGGGCAAATTGCCGAGTTCGGTCAGACGCTCGACCGAGCGCTTCCGCTCATCGCGTAGTTGCGCAAGCGCAACGTAAATGTCTTGAAGCGGAACGCCGTATCGCGGCAGGGCTCCCACGCGAATGAGCGCGTCGCCGAACGGATCCACCGCAAGACTCATGAGCGCCAAGAGGTCGCGGATTTCATCGCGTTCGAACAAGCTTCCCAGATGCAGGACCGGCATGTTGCGCGCTTCAAGCGCGGCGGCGATCTCATTCAGGCGCCGGTTGGAGCGGCATAGGACCGCCTGGTCGCGCAACCGCACGCCCTTGCCCTGCAATTCCTGGATGGCGGCAGCGATGCCTTCCTCTTCATCCTCGTCGCGATCGAACTTGCGCAGATCGAGCCCTTCCGGGCCTGTGCCGCGGTCAGGGGTGAGCTCAAGTGCTAGCATGCCTTTGGACGCGCCCATGTCCTTCGCGAAGGCCGTAAATGCGTCGATGACCTGCTGGGTCGAGCGGTAGCTGATCCCGAGCTGATCGATGTCGGCCGTTGGAAACAACTCCGTCTTAAAGTTCGCCATGTTGACGGAGGAAGCGCCGCGAAAACGGTAGATCGACTGCCGTGCGTCGCCCACGACCCATAGGCGCTTGCCATCGCCCGCGATGGCTTTCACCAGGCGCACGCTTGCCCGGTTCATGTCCTGGTACTCATCGACGAGGACGTGGCGGTGGCGCAACTGAATGGCGGCTTGAATCGCCTTGTTGCCTTCGAGAAGCCGCGTCGGTCCCATGATCAGGTCGCCGAAGTCCACGGCCTTATGGTTGGCCTTGGCCCGCTCGTAGCGCTCGTAGACGGCGGCAATCTCAAGGCACTTCCGCGCGGCTATCTGCTTTTCCTCGTCGTCGCCGGCGTCCTCTTCCATCTTCTTGGCGAGCGCGAGATAGCCCTTGTCGTCGTAGAGCTCGTCCTTGGCGCGTGAGATTGCGCTCAAAATCTCCTTAAGGATCAAGGCCGGATCCCAAAGATTGCGATAGTGTACCAGCGGCAAGGTCGGCAGTATTTCTTCCAGCACCGCAATCGCATCGCTGCGATCGAACAAAGCAGGGTCCGGCGGAAGCTTGAACTCTTCATAGTATCGGCGAACGAGATCGAGTCCGAACGCGTGGAACGTGCCGATCCAAATCTTCGCAGCCTTGTCCGGCGCGGCAGCGCTGACCCGTTCGGCCAATTCACCGGCGGCACGGTTCGAGAAGGTCAGGACGAGGATGGACGCGGGATCGACACCCTCCTCAAGCAGGGAAAGGATGCGCTTGACGAGCGTCTTCGTTTTGCCCGTTCCAGGACCGGCCTGAAGCTGAAACGGCGTGCCGCGATGGGCCGCCGCGCGGTCTTGCGCCGGATCCGGCCGGGACGGTCGGGCGAGGGGGCTTTGGGAGTCGTCTTCCGCGGGAGGCGGCGGCAGAAGTATCACATCCAGGATTTGCTGCCGCACGAGCGGCACTGGCAAATCAAGCTGCTTGGCGATGTCCGATGCGCTCAGGGCTTGATCGACGAACATCCGCCGCGCGAGCGATCGGGGGAAAAGGAACGCTCGCGCGAACACATTGGCCTGCAGCTCCCGGCGCTCATGCGCGCCGTAGTCCTCGACGCGCTGAAGGCCGACCGGCGCCGCCTCCATGGACCGCGATGGGTCGACGTCTTCGGCGCTGCAGGCGGCGGACCCGGCATGGATGCATTCGTGCCCGATCTCGTGTGCGACCACGAGGGCGCGCTGAGAGTCGTTGCCGACGTCCTCGGCGAATATCGTGCCGCTTTGATCGTCGAAGACGGCGCGTGCGCCCTTGAGCGCGGGATCGCCCGTCGGAAGCCAAGTCAATTCAAGCTTGAGATGCTTGATTGCGGCATCGACCAGCTCCATGGGCTTCTTGGGCGTGCCGTCGCCCTCCACCTTATGGTGGAGGTCTTCCGCAGCCTTCCGGATGGGTTCGAACGAATCCATTCTCTAATCCCGAAACGCCAGCAGCTTGCGCTGCTGCTCTTCGCTTAATCCGGACGTCTTCACCGCTTCCTCGAAGCTTTGTCTTGTCGCTGCAGCGGGCTTTCCTTCCGCTTTGTAAAGTTGGCGGCTGGCCGCGACGGACTCTTGTTGCGCGTAAAGGTGCGCAGCCATGGCGTCTGTATCTTCATCCATCTCCTGCGCGAGATGCCGGCAATAGGCTTTTGGAATCGAAATAGGCTCTATCGTCCTATCTCGCAGCTTCGACAAGAAGGCGCTATTCACGTCGAGCTGTGATGCGAGCGCGCGAAATCCTTGCCGGTCGAGCGCTGCGAAAGGGTTTTCGACGGAAGCCGTCGCGGCGCGCGCGGGCGGGGTCGCCGCCTGCGCCTGCCGGCGTTCGAAGATCTGATTTTCAAACTGGCTCATGACGCGCGACACCACGGAGCTGATCGCGTCGGCATCGGCGGGGACATCCTCCTCGTCGCTCCGGTGCATCAGCGAGTCAATCGCAAGCTCGATGGCGAATTCGGTGAGCGCGTGGGCATACTGCGGATAACGACGCGCGAAATCATCGAGCAGATCGGCGTCTGGAACAGCCTTCGCCAGCGACATGGCGTACATGGCGTCTCGCACGGACGTTTGGGTGGCGGCGGTGATCATAGGTCCTCCTTCAAAGTCTTGAGCTGCTTGTCGGCGCGGCTCAGCCGGTTGCGCACGGTGCGGCCTTCCACGTCTAGAATCCTGGCGGCCTCTTCCTCTTCGTGGCCGATGATGCGGCGCAGGACGACCGCCTCCTTTTGGTCGGCGGGCAGGCGGTCCAGGGCGGCGATGACCTCGGGCAGATGGAGGGCATCTTCTTGCGACGGACCGATGCTCGCCATCCGGGATAGCCGCGCTAGCATCTCGTCATCGAGGGCCGGCTCATCCTGTCCGTCGCCGCTTTCGGGAAGGTCGGTCAGCTCCTTGCGCTTGGACAGCGCCTTGCGGACGTAGTCGATGCGAAGGAAGCGAAACGCCCGCAGAAACCGGCATTCATAAAAGTCCAGTTCGTCCTCGTGCCCTTCCGTGCCGTCTTGCGTGAACATCATCGCGAGATCACTGAGGATCTCGTGCCGCACCGACTCGGCATCTCGCATCCGGCCGTCCGGCACCGTGCGCTCGAGATTGGCTTCGGCGCGCTTTAGAAGCTGCGGCATCAGCGCCCTCGCCACACGGTCCTCGCCGCGGCGGATGGCGTCCCGGAGAAGATGAACGAGGCATTCCGACGGCAGAAAGTCGCCGGACTGCGGATTCGTCTCTCGCGCGCGCCGGGAAAGGGTGGCCCAATCCTGGGTCAGCGCGATGTCGATCTTCCGTTCGATGCCCGGCGGGCGGGCCAGGCTCTTCTTCAACAACGGACGTGCCATATCGCCCCCTTTCAGCAGCGGCTTTACCGGGCGTCCAATTCGTTCGGCCCACCCTTCATCAGGTGATCGAAAAAAGAGGGGGGTACCCGGAAAGCTGAATCCGAAATTTTTGAAGTCTAATGTTATCAAGTAAAATCAATATTTTAGTTGGAGCGATAACATAAATTACGGGAAATGACCGGGCATCCAAGACCGTCAGGCGGCCTCCGAACGTGTCGGCGGCGGATCTCACGGACATGCTGCTCGGCTGTTCCGTTCGGCGGCGTCTGTTTCATCGGTCTCATCCTCGTCCCTTTCAACGGTGACGATGAGCCGAAATCACTCCATTACGCAAATCGAGCAAACTGTCCTAAACGCGCTGACGGGCGACAGTGTCCGTCGTCAGAACAATCGGGACGGTTTGAGTCGGTTGTTAACGGAGGCTTCGGCGCATCTGGGTTTGCAGTTTAGGTGGTCGCTTGCCGCTTCGCAGAGCGAGCTTGATTAATTGCACTCGCCTGGACAAGCCACTTTCCGTCGCCCGGCGAATCCCCTTTGGGGGGCGGGCGACGGAAAACCCTAGAAATGTCAACGCCGCTTGACGGCTCTTAATCAGCGGGTCGTAGGTTCGAGCCCTACATCGCCCACCATCGGCCCCGACGAATAAAAAGGCCCTGGTTTCCGACCGGGGCCTTTATTCGTTGCGTGGATCGATGGAAAGCCTTCCCGTTAAAGCCGTCCGTCGAATGCGTCACTTGCTGCTCACCACCTATCTCGACTTTCGATGGTTGGGACGTTCGAGGTTGTTCGAAGCGATGCGCGGCATGATGCGCAACGGATTTCTAGCGCGTTGAACGCGTGTGATTCCTTTTCAGATAGGTAAGATCGTCGCGCGACCAATACTCCGCATTCCATCAACGGCCGAAGCGCCTCAAGCTTGGACTCGCCCGTGAACGTCGTTCTCTGTCCAATATCGCCGCGCCAAGTTCAGTCTGACGCCTATCTCGGTGTCCACCAAGCCTGGGGCAGCTCAATCCAAACACTCAAGAGTTTTATCTACGCGTCGTCATATTGACGAAATCAGTGGCGTGCAAATCTCACTCGGCTAGCGTGCCGCAGGTGCGATGCGTCGCGCGAGACCGAGGGCAGCGAGTGCGGCGAGCACCAAAGCGATACCAGGCATCACCGCGATCCACGGTGCGCGCGCGATATAGGGCCTAGCTTCGGCGATCATCGTGCCCCATTCGGGGGCGGGCGGCGGCACGCCCAATCCAAGGAATCCGAGGGCGGCGATCCCCAGCACCGTATGCGCGAACTGCAGCGCCGCGAGCGCTGCAAGCGGCGGCAGGATGTTCGGCAAGATATGAACGCGCAACAGCCGGACACGGGGCGCACCCAAGGCGCGTGCCGCGCGCGCAAACCCCGCCTCGCGCACGACCAGTGCTTGAGCGCGGGCGATGCGTGCGAACTTGACCCATAAGGTCGCGGCCAGGGCGAGCACCGTGGCCACTTCGCCGCCGCCGGATATCTGCGCGAGGATCACCGCGATCACCAACGACGGCAACGTCACCGTCGTATCGGCGAGGGCGCCCAGCGCCTTGTCGGCAGCCCCGCCGAATTCCGCCATGACGAGGCCGGCGACGATGCCGAACGACCCCGCCAATACGACCGTCGCGATGCCAAGGCGTAGATCGCGGAACGTGGCGTGGGCGACGCGCGCCAGCATGTCGCGTCCCAGATGATCCGTACCGAACGGCAACGCGCTCGACGGCGCTTGCAGCGCGTCGGCTAAAGCGATCGCTGATGGATCTCGCCATGCGCCCACCAGCGCGATCGCCGCGAGGATACCGCCTGCAACGACGAAAAGATCGGGTTTCACCGCACCTCCCTCAGGCGCGGATCGATCCAGCGCAGCAGCACATCTGTCGCCAGATTGATCGTGACCACACCGATCGCGATCAACCCGACGCAAGCAAGCAAGGCGGGCCGGTCGCGCGCTTCGATCGAATCGAGCAGATAGGCGCCGAGCCCCGGAATCGCGAACAGCCGTTCGATCACCAGGGCGCCACCCGCCAGATGCGCGATTTGAAGCGCGATCTGCGGGACGCATGGGACAAGCGACGGTGCGAGCGCATGACGCCAAAAGACGCGCGCGCGCGACGCGCCCTTGGCACGCGCAGCGGCGATATAGGCTTGGCCGTAGACGTCGTCGAGGGCGGCGGCCAGCAGAATTAGCGTGAAGCCGACATGGCCGATGGCTAACGCGAGGGCGGGTAGCACCCAATGTCGCCAGCTTGAGAACCCGCTGACCGGCAGCCAGCCGAGTTCGACCGCGAATACCAGCAGCAGCACGATGCCCGCATAGAACGCCGGGGTAGCGATCGACAATGTGGCCCAAGCATCGGTGAGTGCGCGCGCCACGCGCCCGATCCGCGCCAGCCTTGCGCAAGCCAGCGTCAGGACCAGCGCGATCACAATTGCGAATGCGGTCAGGATCGCCGTATTCGCCGCGCGCGGTAGCAACTCACCCAGAACCGGCCGGCCGCTGCGCAGCGACACGCCAAGCTCGCCGCGCAACGCGTCGCCGAGCCACGCGAGGAATTGCATCCAGAGCGGCCGGTCGAAGCCGAACATTGCCGCCACGGTGGCGACGGCGTCGGCATCCGCGACGGCCGCGGTGTCGCGCAGGAAGATGCGCAAGAACGCGACCTGCGCATCGTCGCCCGGTTGAAGATGGACGAGCGCGAAGGTCAGGAACGTCGCCGCCAAGGTAGTGGCGAGCGCGATCGCAGCGTTGTGGACGAACCGCCCCATGCCTATTGGGGCGCGAAGCGCAGCCGCGAATCCAACATGTAGTCGTGCGCGATCGGGTTGAAGGTGAAATCGTGCAACGCCGAGCTCATCGCGATGCTGACGCCGTAATAGGCGACCGGCACGATCGGCACTGCGTCGTACATGCGCCGTTGAATCTCGTCATAGGCGGCGCGCGCTTGGGCTGGATCGCTTGCCGCCGTCGCTCGGTCGAGCGCGGCGTCGATCGCCTGATCGGCGAAGCCCCAAGTATTCCAGCCGCCGTCTGAGCGATAGACTTGGCGCAGGAAATAATCCGCGTGCGGGAACAACGCGGTCGCCAATGCGGCCAGCCGCATGTCGCCGGGTTTGATCTCGCGTGTGATCGCGGCGAAGGTCGTGACGCGCAATTGCGCGTTGATGCCCACTGCCGCCAATTGCGCTTGGATCGCCGTCGCCAGCGGCACGAGGCCGGGCCGGTTGGCATAGGTGAACAAGGTCGGCGTCAGCGACGTAACGCCCGCTTCACGCAGCAACTGCCGGGCGCGTTCGGGATCGTAGGCTGGAACGTCCAAGCCCTTCGCCGCGAAGTCCATATTCGGCGCGAACACGCCGCCCGCGGGCGAGCCCACGCCCGCCAAAACATGCTTGGCAAGCGCTTCGCGGTCGATCGCGTGCGAGATCGCTTGGCGCACGCGCGGATCGGCATAGGGCGTGCCGTCGATACGGCCGAAATTGAGGGCATAAAGCCGCGCCGTCGTTTCGCGCAGCACCTTGTATCCGCGCCGCGTCAGCAGATCGAAATCGCCGGTCGGCACGTCGGGCGCAAAATCGATTCCGCCGGTTTGCAGTTCCAGCGAGCGCGTGGCTGGATCGGGAATGGCGCGGAATTCGATGCGCGCGATGGCGGGTTTCTCGCCCCAATAGGAATCGTTGCGCGCCAGCGTCACGGTCTGGCGCGCGGCATCCCACGCGGTGACGCGATAGGGGCCGGTGCCGACCGGTACATCGACGGCGCCGGACGCGATCTTCGTCGAGGTCGGCGAGACGATGGCGAGGCGCGCGAGCGACATCGCCGCCGGCAAAGGCGAATAAGGCACGCGGGTGACGATCGTCAGCGTGCGCGCATCGGCCACGCGTACGGCTTCGATCTGCGAAAAGCCCTTGGCGCCGGGATTGCCCGCCAATGCACGCTCGATCGATTGCGCGGTGGCGGCGGCATCGAACGGCGTGCCGTCGTGGAAGCGCACGCCCTCGCGCAGCACGAAGCGCCATTCGCGCTGGGAAGTTTGCGTCCACGACACGGCAAGACCGGGCGCCAGCGTGAAATCCGGATTGGCGTTGGTCAGCGTTTCCGCGACCATCGCCTTTTCCTTGATGAAGGTGCCGTCGTCGGACACCGGATCAAGCGTGGCCAATTCCCACATTTCGGCGACGCGCAGCGGGCGTTCCGGCATTTGGGCGAAGGTGGGGACAGCAACAGCGAGACCGAACAAGCAGGCGAGCGCGACTTTCAAACGCATCCGACGGACTCCGCATTGATTAGAAGGCATGTATGATGAATCAATAAAAATATCATACTTGCAAGTCCGAAATCCCAGGCTCTCAGCGATTGTGCTATCGGTAGGACGGTTTCGACCGTATTGGGGGCGCCTTGTGCAGCGAGTGACAATCACGCTCGACGACGATCTGATGTCCGATCTGGATCGCTTCATCGAAGAACGCGGCTATCAGAATCGATCCGAAGCGATCCGCGATCTCGCACGATCGGGTCTCGTGAAAGCGTCCGCGAAGGCCGATCAGCACGCCCCCTGCGTCGCGGCGGTCGTCTATGTCTATGATCATCACGAGCGCGAATTGCCCAAGCGGCTCGCGCGCCAGTATCACCACCATCACGACATGTCGCTGGCGACGTTCCATGTTCATCTGGACACGGAGAATTGCCTGGAAGTGACAATGCTGAAGGGCAAGCAGGCGGAAGTGAAACACTTCGCCGAGCATGTCATCGCGGAGCGTGGCGTGCGGCACGGCCAGGTCGTGATCGTCCCGATGCCGGCGGGGATGACCAAGCACGGGCACTGACCACGCGGCGCGCCCTGAACATAAAGGTCGGAGCCGCCTAGCTGGCACAGCCCTTCGGTCGGGGATTTGGAGCCACGCGCGCCAAGCAATCGCAGACCTTCCTTTAGTAATTGATTCAAATAGAATTTTTTCGGTTTTCAAAGGTCTTCGCCGTGCTTCGTATCGCGGGTTGCCTTGACAATATGGACGTCACCGGGAGATAAACCGGCCAGCCGGTTTAACATAGTCCAAAGCCGGTGAAACGCAATTTTGGTCCCAACGAGTGGTGTCCGATGACGAAGAGCCGAAAATCCGCGTCCGCATCGTCTGACGCGCCGGGCAGCGCCACGGCACATCCCAACGACGTCGGATTTCTCGAGCTCCATTACTCGATGCTGCGCATCCGCCGTACGGAGGAGAAGCTGCTGCAGGTTTTCTCCGAAGGGAAGATCCCGGGCTTCATCCATGTGAGCATCGGTCAAGAAGCGGTGGCGACAGGCACCTGCGCTTGCCTCGTGCCGGCGGATACGATCTTCACCACCCATCGCGGCCACGGCCATACGCTGGCGAAGGGCATGGAGCTCAAGCCCTTCATGGCCGAAATTTTCGGCCGCGCGAACGGTGCGTGCCATGGCAATTCGGGCTCGATGCATGTCGCCAGCAAGGAAGCCGGTGTCGGCGGCGCAAACGGCATCGTCGGCGCCGGATTGCCGATCTCGCTGGGTACGGCATTCGCCTCCGCGTTCAAGGGAGAAGATACGGTCACGGCGGTGTTCTTCGGCGACGGCGCTTCGAACCAAGGTACCGTCCACGAATCCATGAATCTCGCCGCGTTGTGGAACCTGCCGATCGTTTTCGTCTGCGAGAACAACGGCTGGGCGCAATTCACGGCGCAGAATTCCTACATGAAGATCGACAAGATCGCGCGCCGCGCGGACGGCTACGGCATGCCCGGGGTGACGGTCGACGGCGATGACGTGCTGCAGGTGCGCGCCGCGATGAAACAGGCCGTCGCGCGCGCCAAGGCGGGCGAAGGGCCGACGCTGTTGGAGTGCAAGACCTATCGTTGGTTCGGGCATTACGCGGGCGATCCGCAGAAATACCGTCCCGTCGAAAGCCAGGAGCAGGCGCGCGGCGTGGATTGCATCGCGAACTACGAGAAGTTCTTGATCGAGTCCGCGATCGCCGATCGCGGACTGCTCGACGCGGTAGATCAAAAGGTGCGCGCCGAGATCGAGGATGCGATCGCGTTCGCGGAAGCGTCGCCTCCGTCGGAAAAGGGCGGCTATTTGAACGACGTATACGCTTCCTGAGAGACGCGAGGATTCATTGCCGTGACGCAGACCCGCTACATCAAGGCGATTAACGAAGCCTTGCACGAGGAAATGGCCCGCGACGAACGCGTCGTGATCATCGGCGAAGACGTCGGCGCGCCGGGCGGCGCGTTCGGCGGCACGCGCGGCCTGTTGCAGACCTACGGCGCGCGCCGGGTCAAGGACACGCCGATCAGCGAATCCGCGATCGTCGGGCTGGCGCTGGGCGCCGCGATGAAGGGCTTGCGCCCGGTCGTCGAGGTGATGTTCGCCGACTTCCTGCCCGTCTGCATGGATCAGATTGTCAATCAGATCGCCAAGACGCGCTTCATGTTCGGCGGGCAATTCGCCGCTCCGCTCGTCATTCGCGCACCGGGCGGTGCGGGGCTCAACGCCGGGCCCCAGCATTCGCAAAGCCTCGAGGCGTGGTTCGCGCATATACCAGGCTTGAAGGTCGTGATGCCGGCGACGGCCGGCGACGCGAAAGGCCTACTGAAAAGCGCCATCCGCGACGACGATCCTGTTCTGGTGCTTGAGCACAAGGCGCTCTACGCGTCGTTCGGCGAAGTGCCTGAAGGCGAGCATTTGGTGCCGATCGGCAAGGCCGACGTCCGGCGCGAAGGGCGCGACGTCACGATCGTCACGGCCTCGCGCATGGTGCATCACGTTCTCGAAGCGGCGGAAACGCTGGCGGGGCAAGGGATCGACGTCGAAGTGGTCGATCTGCGGTCCTTGTCGCCGCTCGACAAGGACACGATCTTCCGGTCGGTTGAAAAGACGTCGCGCCTGGTTGTCGCGCACGAGGCGGTGAAATCCTTCGGCATCGGCGCGGAGATCGCCGCGATGGTCAGCGAGGAGATGATCGACGTGCTCGACGCGCCGATCCTGCGGGTCGGCGCCCCGTTTTCGCCCGTGCCTTTCGCGCAGGAAGCCGAGTTCCTTCCCGGCGCGGCCGACGTGGTGCGCGCGGTCGAGAAGGTCATGGCGCGCTGAAGCGCGCGGGCCGGCCGACGTTTGGATGAACACGAAGAAGCAAGTTCGAGGGGCGCGGAATCCATGAGTTCAGCGATCGTGATGCCCAAGGTCGGCCTGACGATGACCGAAGGCAAGATTATGGAATGGAAGAAGCGCGTGGGCGACCGCGTCGAGCTAGGCGAGATCGTGTTCGTGTTCGAGACCGAGAAAGTGAGCTTCGACGTTGAAGCCACGCAAGCCGGCATTATTTCGAAGATTGTCGTGGACGAGGGCGAGACCGTGCCGATCGGCGCCGACGTCGCCTATATGGACGGCGGCGAAGCGGCGGCCGCACCGGGATCGCCCGATGTGAGCGCGGTGCCCGCAACGCCCATGGCCGCGCCCGCCGCGGCACCCGCAATAATGCGCGCCGAGGCAAAGCCGCGCGCCACGCCGCTCGCGCGACGGATCGTCAAGGTGAACGGCATCGATCTCGCCGAGGTCGCGGCATACGCGAACGTCGCGTCGGTCAAGAAGCGCGACGTCGAAGCGTTCCTGGCCGCGCGCGCCGCCAAAAGCGCCGTGCCGCCCGCCGCCGCGCCGCCCGCGCCGGCCGGCCAAGATCGCCTCGTCAAGCTGACCTCGATGCGCGAAATCATCGCGCGGAAGATGATCGCCAGCACGACCCAGGCGGCGCAGGCCTATATGGTCGTCTCGGTGGACGCCGGAAATCTCGGTGTCGCGCGCCGGCGATTGGCGCCGGGCATCGAGAAGAAAACCGGCGTCAAGCCGACGATCACTGACCTTCTGACCAAGCTCGTGGCGGAGGCGATCGGGGCGCATCCGATCGTCAACACGCGCTGGACCGACGAGGGCATCCTTTGGCTCGACGCGATCCATATCGGGATCGCGACCGCGCTCGACGACGGATTGGTCGTGCCGGTCATCGCCGACGCGGGGACGAAGACGCTGTCCGAGATCGCCGTCGCGCGCAACGATCTGATCTCCCGCGCGCGCGCGGGCAAGCTTGAGCCCGAGCGGATGCGCGGCGGCACATTCTCGATCTCCTCGCTCGGCATGTTCGGGGTCGAAGAATTCAGCGCCGTGATCAATCAGCCGGAAAGCGCGATCCTCGCCGTTGGTGCGATCGCCGATTCGCCCGTCGTCCGCGACGGCGCCGTCGTCGTCCGTCCGATGATGAAGCTGACGCTGACCTACGATCACCGGATCATCGACGGCGCCAAGGCGGCAGCATTCCTTGCCACGTTGAAGGATGTCGTGGAATATCCCTTCATCGCGCTCGCCTGATCGCGCTGGCCGGCCCGCTTCGCGCACCCTGGAGTTTCCAACGATCATGTCGCGGCATCTGATATTCGGCGGCGCCTTCAACCCTGTCCATATCGGACATATGCGGGCGGCGATCGAAGTGGCCGAGGCATTGGCGTTCGATCGCACGGTGCTGCTACCGAGCTTCGCGCCCCTGCACAAATCGGACGACGCGTTGCTCCGGTTCGAATTGCGGGTCGAGCTGCTATGGGCGGCGGCACGCGGCGTCAAAGGCTTCGAGGTCAGCGAGATCGAACGCGGTCTGCCGGCGCCATCGACGACTATCCAAACGCTCGAAGCGTTCGAAAAGACGGCGCCCGGCGCGGAACGTCATTTCATGCTCGGCAATCGTGAATTCCTGCGGCTGCACAAATGGCGAAATGGCGCCAGCGTGGTCGAGCTTGCGCATATCGTCGTCGTCTGCCGCAGCGACGTCGATCTCGACGCCATGGCCGCCGACATTTCCGGTGCATGGCCTGAGAGCAAGCGGATCGCGCCGCCGGCGGGTGCCGTCGCGGCATTCGAGTTGAAGCCCGGGCGGCAGGCCGTCGTCGTCGATCTGCCGCGGATCGAAGTTAGTTCCTCGCTGATCCGGGAACGCTGGCTCGCGTCGCGCAGCCTGTCCCATCTCGTTCCCGAGCCGGTGCACGCGTTGATGTTGCGCCATCGCGGCGAGATCGACGCCACTTGGCGTACGGCCCCGCGCATTGCGACGGCTTGATCGGAAGAAGGCCCGGCCTGCGATGACCTACGATCTGCGCGATACGATCTTCGAATCCCTCGGCGGACGCCTGTTCGTCGCCGATATCCGGGTGACGAGCCCCGGCGTGATCTGCGGCGTCGAACGCGCGGCGCAGAAGGCACGCGATCTTGGCTGCGAGGTTTTGAGTGCGCTCGGCGACGGTGACGCGGCGGAAGTCGAAGCGCCGATCCTGACCATCCGCGGAACGGCCAAGGCGATCGCCATGTCGGAGGACTGCGTGCCCGGCGCGATCGCCAAGCCATCGGGCATTTCGCGCGCGATGCGCCAAGCGCAGAAACTGGCCGGCAGCCGTGTGCGGATCGTGTCGGGGGCCGCGAAGAAGATGCCGGAGGAGGCGAAGGATCAATTCCGCCGCGCGGTTCATCGCGGCGGCGGTAGCGGCCGCATCTCCGATAAGCCGTTTCTCTATCTCGACAAGAATTACGTGCGGATCTTCGGTTCCGTGCGCAAGACGCTGGAAGCGATCGCGCCGATGCAAGGCTATGTCCGGGCGATACAGCTGCGCGGCCTGGTCGAGGATATCGGGGACGAAGCGCGTGCGGCACTCGACATGGGCGCCGAAATCCTGATGGTCGATAGCGGGCAAGTCGCGGATCTCGATCGCGTCGCCGGAATGGTGCGCGTGGCGGGTGCGCGCGAACGCACGACCATCGCCTTCGCCGGCGATATCGCGATGGACGATATTCCGGAAATCGCGACGCACGACGTCGACATTCTCGACATCGGCCGCGCGATCCTCGATGCGCCGATCGTCGACATCAAATTCGACGTGCGCACGGATTGACGGCTGCGCGTATTGCGGCTTGCAAAAACTATAACAGTGTTCTAGTTTTTCAGACGACGGGACGTATCGATTTCCCCCGCAGAGGAGCGGCCGGTGACGTATGTGATCACGGAAAATTGCATCAAGTGCAAATTCACCGATTGCGTCGAAGTATGCCCGGTCGATTGCTTCTACGAAGGCGAGAACATGCTCGTCATCCATCCCGACGAGTGCATCGA
>VFQQ010002359.1_pt1 | contig 21611 bp, 21 predicted proteins | sample 3512341 | NCBI WGS metagenome assembly VFQQ01 (sample SAMN10412373, study PRJNA504923) | tailings metagenome | isolation source: Relicate 2 Philex TSF1 revegetated site | place: Philippines: Tuba, Benguet | collected 2017-08-29 | reverse complement strand
TGCGGCTGGGGCGGCGTGTCCGTTCCGCGAGCGGCTCATGGTTCGACGCTCACGGTTCGCTCGGTGTCGCCGCGATGGTGAAGCGCCAGCGGCGCTGACCAGACAAGACAGGCGGGCTTCACTCGCAAAGGTCGCGCAAGGGAGCGGGAGCATCTTGCTCCCGGGTTGGGGGGCGGGAGCAGGATGCTCCCGCTCCTTTGAGGGTCGGGGCGGGGTTGGTGCGGCTGGGGCGGCGTGTCCGTTCCGCGAGCGGCTCATGGTTCGACGCTCACGCCCCACTCGGTGTCGCTGCGATGGTGAAGCGCCAGCGGCGCTGACGCGGTGGCGAAGGTCAGGCTTTGCTCCCGATGCCCGAAACCTCTTTCTCGTGGCTCAGGGGGCCGCAAAACCCTCGGCGACGAAGTGTTCGTCATCACCGATGAATTCCCGCACCCGCTCGCGGTGCATGACCTCGAACGACACGCAGTCCGTCAGGCTCAGCCGGCGTTCGCCGGCCTGTCGGCACCGGGCCGCTCCCAGCCGGTGCAGTTCCTCGTCCACCCACACAATTTCGGAGCGCGCCAGCAGCGTCCGCTGCCAGGCTTCGACCGCTTCCCACCCAAGACGCGTCTGAATCAGCGCCCAGGATTCCTGCACGACGTAGTTGCTGGTCACCAGGCGCCAGCCCTCCGCCTCGGCCCGCAGAAAAAGCGCCCGAGCCTTCCGGTGGTAGGGGTCGTCCGGATTGAGCCCCGCGTAGAAACCAGAGGTGTCGATGAAGACCGTCTTCACCGCAGGGTGTCCACGTAATCGCGATCGTGCGGCTTGAGCGTCTTGGCCGCCTGCGGCCGGAACCGACCCAGCGCCGACTCCAACGGCTCCACGCGTGCCTGCTGCTGCCGGAGATACTGTCCGACCGCCTCGCGCACCTGCTCGGCCAGCCCCTTGCCGGAGCGAGCCCCCAGCGAGCGCAATTGCCGGTATTGCCGCTCCTCGAGTTGGATCTGGGTTCTAATCATGACATCACTTTCTGCCAACATGATGTAATCGTCAAGCTCTCCCCACGGACGCTCTCGGCCGCCACGGACGTCGCCGCGCTGGTGAAGCGCCAGCGGCGCTGACCAGACAAGACAGGCGGGCTTCACTCGCAAAGGTCGCGCAAGGGAGCGGGAGCATCTTGCTCCCGGGTCGGGGGGGGCGGGAGCAGGATGCTCCCGCTCCTTTGAGGGTTGGTGCGGCTGGGCGGCGTGTCCGTTCCGCGAGCGGCTCGCGGTTCGACGCTCACGGCCCGCCGCGGACGCGGCGGCGGCGGAGGGCGCGAGAGACTGATTTTCACTACGTCGTAAAACGGTCTGGACCAATTTACGACGATAACGAAAATAGACGCATGGAAATCCGGCCGCGTTTCTACCACGCCGTGTTGCGTGATCACTTGACCCGCCACCGCCAGATGGCACTCGTGGGCGGACCGCGGCAAGTGGGCAAGACCACGATTTGTCGCGACCTCGCCGACGATTACTTGAATTGGGACAACCTCGACGATCGCCGCAAACTGTTGTCCGGACCAGCGGCGATCGCGGCGGCGGTTGGCTTGGAAAAGCTGCGGGCGAAGCCGCCGGTCGTTGTGCTGGACGAATTGCACAAGCATTCCAAATGGAAAGGGCTGCTCAAGGGACTCTTCGACACCTACGGCGACCGGGCGAGATGGATCGTCACGGGCAGCTCCCGGCTGGAGATTTTCCGCCGGGGTGGTGACAGCCTCATGGGGCGCTATCTGTTGTTCCGCGTGCACCCCTGGTCCGTCGCGGAGTGCCTCCACCCGGCGATACCTGAGAAAGCCATCCGCGCGCCACGGGAAATCGACCCCGCGGACTGGGCGGCGCTGTGGGAACACGGAGGATTTCCCGAACCCTTCCTGAAGCGCGATGCCCGCTTCTCCAGACGGTGGCGCTCCCTGCGCCACGATCAGCTGGCGAAGGAGGATCTGCGTGATGTGACCCGGGTGCAGGACCTCGGCGCCATTGAGGTTCTGATGCGCATGCTGGAGGAGCGGTCCGGTCAGCAGCTCGTCTATTCCAACCTTGCGGCCGAGATTGGAGTTTCGGTGGACACGATTCGGCGATGGGTGGATCTGCTCGGCCGGTTGCATTTTGGTTTTCTGGTGCGGCCCTGGTTTCGGAACGTGACCAAGTCCCTGCGCAAGGAGCCCAAATGGTTTTTGCGGGATTGGTCGGCGGTCGCGGATCCCGGGGCTAAAGCCGAAACCCTGGTGGCCTGTCATCTCCTGAAGTGTGTCGAAGGCTGGACCGATCTCGGCTTGGGCGAATTCCAGCTGCACTACCTGCGGGATAAACTGAAGCGGGAGGTGGACTTCTTGGTCGTGCGCGACGGCAAACCTTGGTTTCTGGCGGAAGTGAAGAAGTCGGAACAAGCCCTGTCTCCTTCGCTCGCGCACTTTCAGACCGAGACCAAGGCGGAACATGCCTTTCAGGTCGTCATCGATCTGCCTTTTGTGGCGGCGAATTGCTTCGCCCACCGTCAGCCGATGGTCGTGCCGGCAAAGACATTCCTCAGCCAACTCCTGTAGCCTGCTCGTCGGAGCCCTTGCTTGCCTCCTTGTTAGCGAGCATCGCGTCCGATTGCCGCCTTCCTTCTCGTGGCTCAGGGGGCCGCAAAACCCTCGGCGACGAAGTGTTCGTCATCACCGATGAATTCCCGCACCCGCTCGCGGTGCATGACCTCGAACGACACGCAGTCCGTCAGGCTCAGCCGGCGTTCGCCGGCCTGTCGGCACCGGGCCGCTCACGAAGGGAGCGGGAGCATCTTGCTCCCGGGTTGGGGGGCGGGAGCAGGATGCTCCCGCTCCTTTGAGGGTTGGTGCGGCTGGGGCGGCGTGTCCGTTCCGCGAGCGGCTCATGGTTCGACGCTCACGGCTCACTCGGTGTCGCTGGCCGTTTCCAACCGCAGGTTCTTCACCTCGATCAGGCCGTTGAGCATGAGGACGACGGACTGGACCATCGGACAGGGCGGGCAGGCGTAGCGCACGCGGTCGCGGACGTAGGCGATGTCGGCGACGTCGAGCGGCTTCATCTCGTCGTTGATCAGCTGGAGGAGCGCGTCGTCCCGCATGTCCTGCGGCCCGGCGGCGAGCTGCCGCAGGGCTTCACGGACCTTGGGGGTGAGCGGCCGCCGATGCATGCGTCGGACGGTGCACAGGCCGGGCCGTTTCGCCAGTCTCGCCTCGCCGGCGCAATCGTGCTGGTCGCCGCGGGCGGGATCGGCAACCGTCGCGACCCCCGTTACCCCCGCATGAAAATATCGTCCTTGTTGTCGGTGTGGCGTCGCGTTGCCGGCTCGCGCGCCGGTCGAGCCGGTGCGCCGGATTCCGCCGGGAGGGGCGTCGCGTCATGAGCCGCGAACTCGTTCTGCTCGGGGCCCTCGCGCTGGCCGTGGGCTTCATCGTGGTGGCGACGACGCGCTGGCGGATGCATCCGTTCCTCGCGTTGTTGCTGGCGGCCCTGGCGGTCGGGCTGAGTGCGGGGCTCGAGGCGCCGAAGGTGCTGGCGGCGCTGACGAACGGTTTCGCGCGCACGGTGGGGGCGATCGGCATCGTGATCGCCTGCGGCTGCATCATCGGCAGCGCGCTCGAGAAAAGCGGTTGCGCGCAGGTGATCGCCGCGGCGGTGCTGCGCCTGACGGGCGAGCGGCGCTCGCTGCTCGCCATGTCGGGCACGGGGGCGGTGGTGTCGATCCCGGTGTTTTGCGACTCGGGCTTCGTGATCCTTTCCTCGCTCGCGAAGTCGCTCGCCCGCCGCACGGGGCAGTCGATGGCGGGTTTCGCGGTGGCGCTGGGGCTCGGTCTCTACACGACGCACTGCCTCGTGCCGCCGACGCCGGGTCCGGTCGCGGCGGCGGGCGCGCTGGGCGCGAGCCTCGGGAGTGTCATCGCCTTCGGCGTGCTCGTGGCCGGGCCGGTCGTGGCGGTGACATCTCTTTACGCCCGGTGGATCGGGCCGCGGATTCCGGTGGCGGCGCCGGCAGAATCCGCCGCGCCGGAGCGCGCGGCGCTGCCGCCGCCGCCGATCGCGGCGGCCGCGTTCCCGCTGGCGCTGCCGGTCGCGCTGATCGCGCTGAAGGCCTGGGTCGATGCGCCCGGGCGGGCGTTCGGCGACGGCTGGCCGGCGCGGGTGCTGTCGTTTGCCGGCGAGCCGGCGATCGCGCTGCTGCTCGGGGTGTTCGCGGCGGCCTGGGTGCTGCGGCGGCACGGGAGCAAGGCCTTCGGGGCGTGGAGCAGCGACGGCGTGAAGGATGCCGGCGCGATCATCCTCATCACGGCGGCCGGCGGCGCCTTCGGCGGCGTGCTGCGGGAGACGCCGCTGACGGAAATCGTCGGCGCGACGGTCGGCCGGATGTCGCTGGGCGGGTGGAGCCTGGTGGTGCCGTTCGCGATCGCCGCGGCGCTCAAGACCGCGCAGGGCTCATCGACGGTCGCGATGATCACCACGGCGGGGCTCATCGCCCCGATGCTCGGGGCGCTGGGGCTGGGCGACGGTCACGGCCCGGTGCTGGCGACGCTCGCGGTGGCCAGCGGCGCGATGATGGTGTCGCACGTGAACGACAGTTTCTTCTGGGTCGTGACCCAATTCTCCGGACTCACCGTGGCGCAGGGTTACCGCACGGTGACGGTGGCCTCGGCGCTCGCCGGGTTGACGGGCTTGGGCGCCGTGCTCGTGCTGCGCGCAGTGTTCGGCTGAGTTTCTCCGGGAAAAAGCAAGCCCGCCCCTCGCAAGGGGCGGGCTGGGCACACACACGGACACAAACGGAAAGAGGGGCTTCGCTCAGGAGCGGGCGGCGATCACGCGGGCCGGCGACGCGGCGAGCGCGCGGGCGGTCTCGGGCTGCCGGGGAAGTGTTTAAAGCACTGGAAATTAAGATGAAAGGGAAGCAATTGGTCTAAAATTTGGGCGCCCTGCGGCTCGGTCACTTATAGCGAGTGTAGCGATTATAGCGTTTATGGACTTGAGTTGGCGCCTCCGGTGACGATGTTGTTCTGCCATGCTGACCACGCGCCACAACCGCCTCGACCCCTCGCTCATCCCCGAGGAGCAACTGGCCGAACTGGCCAAGGTCTTCGCCAAGCCGGACCACGTCGCCCTGATCGACGCGCAGGGCAACCGGACGCATCTGCCCGAGGTCCTGTTCGCCCACTTCGCCCGCATCGTGCGGCTGATGTCGGAAAAGAAAGCCATTGTCATGGTGCCGGAGGATGAAGCCTTCACGACGCAGGCTGCGGCCAACTACCTCGGCGTTTCGCGCCAACATCTCGTCGATTTGCTGGAGCAGAAGAAGATTCCGCACCACAAGGTCGGCACGCATCGGCGCGTGACCTTCAAGGATCTGCTCGCCTACGAGCGCACGCGCGATGCGCTGCGGCGCGAAGCCCTCGATCAACTCGCCGCCGCCGCCGAGGCCGCCGGTGTTTACGATTCCGACTACACCGGGGAGAAGTGAGGGCGGATTACCGGATTTTTCTCGATGCGTGCGTGCTCGCCAACTTCGGCGTGTGCGACCTGCTGTTGAGATTATCCGAGCGTCCGCGGCTGATCGTGCCGCATTGGTCGGCGGAAGTGCTCGCCGAGGTCCGACGCACCCACGTGGAGGCGCTGCGGTGGCCACCGGCGTTGGCCGATTCGTTTCAGACGAGCATCCGGCAGGCTTTTCCCGACGCAGAAGTGGCGGGCTACGAAAGTCTCCTCCCTGCGCTCACCAACGACGAAAAGGACCGACATGTGCTGGCCGCGGCCATCCGCGGCAACTGTCCGCTCATTCTGACCTTCAATCGGAAGCATTTTCCCGCCGAGGCGCTGCAACCGTGGGGCCTCGGCGCGAGCCATCCCCCAGGACTACCTTCTGATTCTCTACGAAATGGAGCCCAAGCAGGTCATGGCTGTTCTCGGTGCCATCGCCGGCAAGCGGAAGCTCGATGTGCAGGACGTCCTGATCCGGCTCGGGAAGGTCCTGCCGGAGTTTTCCCAGCGGTTGCTCGACGACTCGGCCTGAAATTGTTGCTCGGCCCCCCTGCGTCCTTCCCGATCCGGGTGCGTAGTGTGATCCGCGGTGGATCCTCGCGTGGCCGGCGATGCGGCCGCCCAAGGGCGCGAACCTCGAAGTCCACGATAGAATTTCCTCCCGATCGCGTCGGCCCGGTGCGAGCCCTGCGGGCCGCGGCAGGTCGCCAGAGCGGAACCGGGAAAAAGTAAGCCCGCCCCTCGCAAGGGGCGGGCTGGGCACACACACACACGGACACAAACGGAAAGAGGGGCTTCGCTCAGGAGCGGGCGGCGATCACGCGGGCCGGCGACGCGGCGAGCGCGCGGGCGGTCTCGGGCTGCGCTTCCTGCGCCACAGTGCCGAGGGCCGGCAGCTCGGTGCGGACCGGCTGGGCGGCCGCGCGGGCTTCGGCGCGGAATTCCGCGAGGCTCGCGGCGATGGCCTTTTCGCCGTCGGTGTGGCGCTCGGCCGTGACCGTGAAGGCGGCGAGCGTGGTGACCGGCTCATCGAGCGAGGTCGTGGCGGCGGCGGCGTGGAGGCCGAGGCTCAGGCTGGCGAGGGAGAGGAGGAAAGTGATCTTCTTCATGACAGGAGTGGGTTGTTGCCAGCACTACACGCAGTGTGCGTGCCAAGTTGCAGCGGAGTGCGTAAGTGCATGGCAATCTTGGCAGATAAAGATTTGGCGCCGCCGCGGCGGCCCGGGATCGTCCGGCGCGCGGTCACGCTCGCGGTATGCGCGAATCCCACACGCGGGAAAATTTCGGCGGCGCGGGGGCATGCCGCCGTTGTGCCGCGCGGCCGCCGACGCCGGACCGGGTCGGCGCGCCGGGTTTACGAGGCGAGCACGCGCTCGCGGGCGACGAAATAGAGCGGCTGCGCGTCGTCGTCGAGGATCGGCGCGATGCGCACGTCGGCGCGGTAGGGATGGCCGTCCTTGTGGTAATTGACGAGCTGTTCGCGGCACGGGCGGCGTTCCGCCACGGCGGCGCGGATGCGGGCGACGGTGGCGGCGTCGGTGTCGCGGCCCTGCAGCACGCGGCCGGGCTTCTTGCCGCGCAGCTCCTCGAGCGAGTAGCCGCACATGCCGGAGAACGCGGCGTTGATCCACAGGACCCCGCCGTTGGCGTCGGTCACGACCAGGGCGTCGGGCGAATCCTGCGGCGTCGCGGCGGCGGCGGCGAGAATCCGCTCGCGCAGCGTGGCAGGCGGGGCGGCCAGCGCCGGGCGCGGGCCGAGCAGGCTGAGCGCGGCGGCTTCCTGCAGCGCGGCGACGTGGGCCGCGAGCGCGGCATCGAATTCCAGCAGCACCTCGAACGCCTCGCGCTCCGCCGCCGGCATGGAGCCGGAGACGTAGAGCGCTGCGCGATCCTGGAGGACGTCCGAGAGCATGAGGTGAATTCGTAGCGGCTACGGATGCGCAGTCAAAGCGGATGCGGCCGGGAGGCGAAAACATGCCATGCCTCCCACTTCGCCGCCTGGGCGGTGACGGGGGCGCCGGGGGAGCGCGCCCCAGCAGGGCGCGGGCGGGGGCCTACTTGGCGAAGCTGCGGACGAACTTCACCAGCGCGGCGATCTCGTCGGGCGTGAGTTCGTCCTTGTAGCCCTTCTTGCGCTGCTTGCCGTCGACCATCACGCCTTCGGTGACGATCCCGATCAGGTCGGCGTCGGTCTTGTCCGCGAGCGCGGCCTTGTCGGTGTAGTCCTTCAGCTTGAGCCGTTTTCCCTGCTTGGTCTGGCCCGTGCCGTCGGCGCCGTGGCAGGAGGCGCAGGTGTTTTCCCAAATCTCGGCCGCGGGCGCGGCGGCGAGGTGGAGGGCTCCGGCGAAGAGCGCGGTGACGCTGAGGGTGGCGAGTTTGGTCATGGTTTTCATGGCAAATCCTCCATCCGTGCCACGCGTGGGATGACCCGGATTGACTGTGCCGCCGAGGTTGTGCGGATGCCGCGCGCGCGCAACGCCAACCGGCCGGCGCCGCGCGGGATAATGCCGCCGCTACTCGGCGTCATGCCGCGGCGTGATGACCCCGCGGCGGCGCGCCGGGCGATTTCCGGCGCGGCGCGTGAAAAAGCCTTTGAGCTGCGCGCGGGATTTCGCCCGGATGGGGGCATGACGTTCGCCGAGATCGCCGCCGCGCTGCCCCCGTCCGCCGTCACCACCGTGGACGGCCTGCCCTACCCGAAGATCGCCTCGGGCAAGGTGCGCGAGATCTTCGACCTCGGCGACGCGCTGCTGCTCGTGGCGACGGACCGTCTCTCGGCCTTCGACGTCATCCTGCCCGACGGCATCCCGGGCAAGGGCACCATCCTCACCCAGATGAGCCTCTGGTGGTTCGCGCAGACCTCCGGTCTCATCGCCAACCACCTCCTGCCCGACCAGGAGCGCGAGTTCGCCCGCCGCGGCATCGCGAGCCGCGACCTGCAGCTGCGGAGCATGATCGTGCGCAAACTGAAACCCCTCGCCATCGAGTGCGTCGCGCGCGGCTACCTCATCGGCAGCGGCTGGTCGTCGTATCAGAAAAGCGGCCAGGTCTGCGGCATCGCGCTGCCGCCGGGCCTGCGGCAGGCGGACCGCCTGCCCGAGCCGATCTTCACGCCGACGACGAAGGCGCCGAAGGGCCAGCACGACGAGCCGATCGACGACGCGCAGGGCGCGGCGATCGTCGGCGACGCGCTCTACGCGCAGGTGAAGCGCGTGAGCCTCGAGCTCTACCGCTTCGGCCACGAGCGGGCGCGCGCGGCCGGCATGATTCTCGCCGACACGAAGTTCGAGTTCGGCACCGACGCCGCGGGCAACCTCTTCCTCATCGACGAGGTGCTCACGCCCGACTCCTCGCGCTACTGGCCGGCCGACGCCTACGCTCCCGGCATGTCGCCGCCGAGCTACGACAAGCAATTCGTGCGCGACCACCTGCTCAGCCTCAACTGGGACCAGAAGCCGCCCGGCCCGCGCCTGCCGGCCGACGTCATCCTGCGCACCCGCGAGAAGTATCTGGCGGCGTTGAAAAATCTCCTCGGTTGAATCGCTGCTTCCGTTCCGCCCCCGCCATGCCCCCGCGCCGACTTCTTCCGCTCCTCTGCGTCCTTGCCGCCAGCGCAGGCGTGACGCCCGCGGAGGCGCGGTTGGGGGAGAAATTTTCCGACCTGCGCCAGCGCTTCGGCAAGCCGCAGGGCCAGCCGGCGAAGGACATGCAGGTGTGGCTGATCGAGGAGGCCGCCGGGCCGCTCCTCTACACCGTGACCTTCGGCGCCGCCGGGCGCTCGATCGCCGAGGGCCTGAAGCCCCATCGCCACGCGAAGCTCACCGAGTCAGCCGCGCGCGCCTTCATCCGCGACCAGCTCACCGTGCTCGCCGACCCGACCAGGGTGCGCGTCGTGCGCGCCGGCGAAGCCTACACCTTCGCCGGGCAGGCCTTCACCTGCGGCGAAGGCGAACAGGCCTTCCTCGACGAGCAGGGCGGCGTGCTGATCGTGTGGACGCAGCGCGACCCCGCGTCGGTGATGGCCGTGACGGCGGAGTTCGTGCAGCGCAAGACGCCGTAGCGGCCAAGCCGTAGCAGCCGTCGTCAGACGGCTGAAGGATTCGCGCATTTGAAAAAACCAGCCGTCTGACGACGGCTGCTACGAGTGAGTGGCGTTCGCCCAATGGAGGTGGCGCGCTGGCGCGCCACGTTGCGCGCGAGCGCGCAACCTACTCCAAACGTCTCCCGCGCGCCTCACAGCCGGTTCTCTTTCAATTCCCGCAGCGGATAGTGCGTGCCGCGCCAGACGATGCCGCGCTGCGCGTGCGTCACGAGCATCGAGCGCACCAGGATGTAATCCATGATCAGCAGCCCGACCGGCAGGAACAGCCCGTGCCACGCGCGGCCGCCGTCGGCGCGCGTGTTCTCCACCGCCACCGTGAGCATCGCGGCGACCGCCGCCAGGTAGAGCCACCGTTCGGCTCCGCCGGTCAACCCGAGCGCGGCGAGCGGCCAGAAAGAAAACAACGCGTGCGCCGCCACGCCGCCGAGAATCATCCACGCCCGGTAATCGACGCCGGCGTAGGCGTTCTTCGTCAGGCCGCGCACGAGTTCGCCGACGCTTGCATACCACGCGACCGACACGGCGCCGGCGCCGAGCGCGAATTCGCTGCGTCCGCCGGACTTCATCAGCTTGCCGAGCTTGATGTCGTCATCCGGCCGCAGGCGCAGCGGTGCGTGGCCGCCGAGGCGGCGGTAGGTGGCGGTGCGCACGAGGTTGAAGGCGCCGACGCCGCCGTGGCTCGGGCTGCGCGGATCGGGAATCGTCCACGGGCGCAGGAACAGCGCGAAGAGCAGGCTGAACGCCGCGACGCCGATGCCGAGCAGGTGGCCGCGCTCGTGCAGCTGCGGCACGACGGCGAGGTGATCGAGTTGCGCCGCCTCGGCGTGCGCGATGGCGCGCCGCAGCGCGTCGGGCCGGAAATGGACGTCGGCGTCGGTGAACAGGATCCAGCGTCCCGTCGCCCGCTGCGCGCCGCGGTGCAGCGCGTGGTTCTTGCCCAGCCAGCCGGGGCGGAGGCCGGGGATGTGTTCGACGAGGAGGCGCGGGTCGCGCGCGGCGAGCGCATCGAGGATCTCGCCCGTGGCGTCGTCCGAGCGGTCGTTGACGGCGATGAGTTCGAGGTCGGGGTAGTCGAGCGCCAGCATGGTCGGCACGGCGGCGCCGACGGTGGCGGCCTCGTTGCGCGCCGCGAAGACGATCGACACGCGCGGCCACGCGGCGGGCGGCGGGGTGTCGAGCGTGGCCAGCCGGCGCAGGCGGCGGTTGCCGCGCAGGACGTCCCACGCCGCGCCGAGCCAGAGGGCGAGCGTGAGGGCGGCGAAGGCGAGCGGGAGGTCCATGCGCGGAGCGGAAGAGAGTCCCGTGAAAGTGACGCGCGGCCGCGGCGGCGCAACCCGCGTGATGCGGTTGGGGTAGCAGCCGTCGTCAGACGGCTGGGGAAAGGTCCGCACCCATACCCAGCCGTCTTACGACGGCTGCTACAGGTAGGTGGCGCGCTCGCGCGCCACGTTGCGCGCAAGCGCGCAACCTACAGGTTTTGCGACGCGACCGCGCTCGCGCGCCTCACGCGCTCGCTTTTTGCGCGGGGGCGGCCTGGGCCGGCGTGCGGGCGATCAGGACCTTGTCCACGCGGTGGCGGTCCATGTCCATCACCTCGAAGCGCCAGCCGTTCCAATCGAAATAATCGCCCGCGCTCGGGATGCGGCCGAGTTGCGTGACGACGAAGCCGCCGAGCGTCTGGAAATCCGCGGATTCCTCGCCGGGCAGCGCCTTCGCGCCGAGGAGCTGTTTCACCTCGCCGGTGGCGAGCGTGGCATCGACGAGCCACGAGCCGTCTTCGCGGCGCTTGGCCTCGGGCTGGGCGCGGCGGAGCTGGTCGGGCAGGTCGCCGACGATGGCCTCGAGCACGTCGATCAGCGTCACCATGCCCTGGATGCTGCCGAACTCGTCGGTCACGAGCGCGGTGTGCTTGCCGGTTTTCTTGAACTGCTCGAGCACCTGGGTCGCCGTGGCGGTCTCGGGCACGAGGACGGCGGGCGTGACGAGGTTGCGGAGGTTGGTCGGGAGGCCGAAGGCGGCGTGCGCCCACAGGGCCTTGATGTGCACCATGCCGAGCACGTTGTCGCGCTGCTGGTGGTAGACGGGGAAATGCGAGTGGCCGCTGGCGACGATCTTGCGCCAGTTGGCCTCGTCGGGGTCGTCGATGTTGAGCCAGACCATCTTCGGGCGCGGGGTCATGAGCGCCCGGACGGGGCAGCGGTCGAGCGCCATGACGCCCTCGACCATGGCCTTCTCGTCCTTGTGGAAGACGCCGGCGTGCAGGCCCTGCTCGATGAGGGTGGCGACCTCCTCGTCGGTGATGGTGACCTTCGGTTGCGCGGCGGAGCCGAGGAGGCGGCTGAGGGTGTCGGTGCTGATCGTGAGCAGCCACACGAAGGGGCGCACGAGCGTGGCGAAGAACGCCATGGGCTGCGCGAGCAGGATGGTCCAGCGCTCGGGGTTGGCGAGGCCGAGGCGCTTCGGCACCAGTTCGCCGAGCACGATGGTGGCGTAGGTGATGACGACCACGACGGCGCCGAAGCTGAGCGGGTAGGCGTATTCGCCGAGGGTGGGGAACAGGCCCAGCAGCCAGGTGCTGAGGACATCGGCGAAGACCGCGCCCGAGAACGCGCCGGCGGCGATGGCGCTGAGGGTGACGCCCACCTGCACGGTGGCGAGGAAGCGCGTGGGGTTCTCCGCCTGCTCCCAAGCGAGGCGGGCGCGGGCGTTGCCGTGGTCGGCCAGCGTTTTCAGCCGCGACTTGCGCGACGAAACGAGGGCGATTTCCGCCAGGGCGAAGACGCCGTTCGCGATCAGGAGGAAGACGATCACGAGCAGCTCGTTGGTCACCGAAGTCATGGAACACCGAACTTTACGCCCGCCCCCGCCCCCCGCAACCCTTCCCGCCGGTCTTTTGCGCAAGCCGGCGGGGGCGAAGGGGTAGGGGCACGAAAAACCGCCGCCCGCCCGCCATGGCGGCGCCGAGGGGTGGGCGTGGAACTACGCCCGCGGCGCGGGGCCGGCGGCCGACTTCGCGTTCGACACCCGGGGGGCCGCCGGTAGGTTTCGGCGCACTTTCCCCCGCTATGGCGAGTTCCTCCGACCCCAAACTGGCCAACCGCATCCTGCGCGGCCTTGTCATCGGCCTCGTGGCCGGCGTCCTCACCCTCGCGCTCGGCCGTGTCTGGCCCGACGCCCTCGCCTTCATGCAGAAGGTCTCCGTGCAGGTCTTCGACCCGCTCGGCCAGGTCTTCCTGCGGCTGCTGTTCTTCGTCATCATCCCGCTCGTCTTCGCCTCGCTCGCCGGCGGCGTGCTCCAGCTCGGCCGCCCCGACAAGCTCGGGCCGCTGGCCGGGCGCACCTTCCTCTTCTTCTTCCTCAACATGGGCATCGCCGTCGTGCTCGGCCTGCTCGTGATGAACGTCGTCCGCCCCGGCGACTTCATCGACGCCGAGACGAAGACGCGCATCCTCGCCGACTTCGGCGGCGCCGCGCAGTCCCACGTCGCCAACCAGAAGCAGGCGCAGGCCGGCTTCACGCTCATGACGCTGGTCGAGATGTTCATGCCGCGGAATCTTTTCGGCGCCTTCGTCGGCAACAGCCGCGGCAGCATCGGCGACGTGCTCCCGCTCATCCTCTTCGCCATCCTCGTCGGCACCGTCGGCACGTCCTTCGCCGCCGCGCGCCGCGACCAGCTCCTCGCCGGCCTCAGCACCGTGCAGGACCTCATGACCGGCATCGTGCACCTCGCGCTGCGCCTCGCCCCCTACGCCGTGCCGGCGATGATCTACAGCGTCGTCGTCCGCGTCGGCATCGACATCGTGATCGCCCTCGGCGCCTTCGTGCTCAGCTGCATCGCCGTCATGGCCGTGCACCTCTTCGGCACGATGTCGCTCTGGCTCCGCCTCTGGACGAAGTGGCGCCCGCGCGCGTATTTCGCCGCGATCAAGGACGTGATCGTCACCGCCTTCTCCACCAGCTCGAGCGCGGCCACCCTGCCCGCCGCGCTGCAGAACGCCACCGAGACGCTCAAGATCTCGCCCAGCACCGCGGGCTTCGTGCTCCCGCTCGGCACGACGATGAACATGGCCGGCACCGCGCTCTTCGAGGGCTGCGTCGTGCTATTCGTCGCGCAGGTCTACGGCACGCACCTCGACGCGGGCCAGCAGCTCCTGCTCGTCCTCCTCGCCGTGCTCAGTGCGGTGGCCGTCGCCGCCATCCCCGGCGGCTCGCTCCCGCTCATCGCCGGCCTGCTCGCCACCTTCGGCATCCCGGTCGAGGGCATTGGCATCATCCTCGGCGTGGACCGCATCCTCGACATGTGCCGCACGGCGACGAACGTCGGTTGCGACGTCACGACCGCCGTCGTCGTCGACGAACTCGTCAAGAAGGCCGAGGCGAAGCAGGCCGCGGCCGGGCCGGGTTGACCGGCGCCTCCGGCGGCGTTTGCGCGATCCGCGCCGCATCGGCGGCGCGCGCGGCCGGCCCGGCGGATTTCGGCGGCGTCCACGCCGACACGATGCCGCCGTGGAACTGCACGCTCGCGCCCGCATCGTAGACCCACGTCTCGTGGCCGCGGCCGGCGTTGCGCAGCACGGGCACGCCGAGGGCGCGGGCGACCTGCTCGCGGTTGAGCCCCGCGCGCAGCCCGTCCCACGGCGACGCGGCGCGGGCCGCGACCACGGAGGCGGAGGCAAGGCAGGCGGCGAGGAAGAGACGAACCACGTTCACCATGGCTTGCTTATCGCCGGGCCCCGCCGCCCGCGGGAGGAGGAAGTCGCCGCCGACTCCGCTTTGACCGGGTTTTAGCGACCTTGCGCGCCGATTGCCGGGGTGAACCACCCAAGCGTCTTCGGGAGCAGCCCGGCGGCTTGGTCTTTCGGACACCGCGCGTTCGTCGGGTCGCGCTTGCGTCGCTTCCGGTTCCGGCGACTCGGTGAAGGCATGCATCCGTCCGCTTTCCGTGTCCCGCTCCGTCTCCTGGCCCTCGGCGCCGTCCTGCTCGCGCTCGCCGGCTGCGTCACCAACGCGCCGATGGACCTCACGCGCTCGGGACGCGAGTCGCTCCTCACGCCGGCCGATCGGCTCGCCGCCGTGCGTCCGTCGCTCGCCCTCGCCACCCGCGAGGACACGCTCCACCAGATGGGCAACACCTACCGCGTGCAGACTGGCAAGGTGCTGCGCGAAGTCTTCGCCGGCGGTGACGCCGCGCCCGCCGTGGCCGACCTCGTCGACGCCTCGCTCTCGCACCAATTCTCCCGCGGCCTGACGAAGGCCACCGTCACCTACGCCGCCACGATCCGCCTGCGGGACGCGCGCGGCGAACGCACGTTCACCGCCCGCGCCACCGCGGAGACGTTGTGGACGGTGGACCGCGCCGCCCGCGAAGCCGTCGAGCGCGTCGCCCTCGACCTCGCGCGGCAGATCAGGACGGCGCGCGGGTAGGATTTCCGCGCCGCGCGCACGAGGAGGGCGGTCGCCGTTCTTTCAGGGCGTGACGCGCACAACGATCTCAGCCGTGGCTGCGGGAAAATCCGGCAACGCGTGGCGGAACGAAGCGGCGCCGCCGTGCGGGCCCCAGCTTTCCGGGATCGATCCGGCCGCGACGGCGAAGCGATGCGTCGCGAGTTCGCGGCCGGCGGCGTCGCGCAGCGTCACGACGAGGTTGGCGCCGGCAAGGTCGCCCTCCACCGGGCGGCGGATCAGGACGCCGACGAGCGTTGCGGGCTGGCCGGGCAAGCGCTCGATCCAGAAGCGGCCGACCTGTAGTTGCTCGGAATCGACGGCGCTCTTGCGGTAGCCGTCCTGCGTGAGGGCCGGAATCCCGGTGGCGCAGCCGGCGGCGAGCAAGGCAACGCCGCCCAACGCGAGCGCGGCGGCGAGGGCGCGGAGGCGCGGGCGATCAGTGTGCATGGTCGTCATGTTTCTTGGCTTTGGCAAAGCGGGGTGCTTGCGGTGGGGCGGCGGTGATCTCGCGCGGCAGGCGGGTTTGCGCGAGCGCCAGCGCGGCCTGCAATCGCTTGAAGGCGGCGGCGGTCGCGGCGGCCTCGGCGTGTTGCGCGCCGTCGAGCACGTCGTCGGCGATCTTGGCGGCCTGGGTCAGCGCGGCGTCGAGGCGCTTCTTCGCCTCGGCGTCGGGCAGCTTCACCTGGTCGGCGAGCGCGTGCGCGGCGAGATGGATGGTCTCGGCCCAATCGGCCACGCCGTCGAATTTGCCGGCGGCGAGCGCGGTGCCGATGTTTTTGGCCGCGGCGTCGGCGCTCTGCCAGACGACGGGCAACGATGCGTCGCCAAAGAGTTCGGCCCATTCGGCCTGGCCGGGCGAATGGCCGGGGCCGTCCGCGGCGCGGAGCGCGGCGGGCAAGGCGAGGACGAGCAGGGCGAGGAGGACGTGCAGGTGTTTTTTCATGTGGAGGAGGAGGGAGTTGGGTTGGTGGACGGGGGAGACGGGGGAAGCGGCTCGGAGGCGGGGACGAGATCGAGCGGATCGCGCCGGTGGCGGAGCAACGCGAGTTCGGCGGCGCGGCGGCCGAAGAGGAGGAACACCGCCGGCGTCACCGCCATGTCGAGCAACGTCGAACTGATGAGGCCGCCGAGGATGACGACGGCGACGGGGTAGAGGATCTCCTTGCCCGGTTCCTGGGCGGAGAGCACGAGCGGCAGCAGCGCGAGGCCGGCGGTGAGCGCGGTCATCGTCACGGGCACGAGCCGCTCGAGCGAGCCGCGCAGGATCATCTTCACGCCGAAGACCTCGCCCTCCTCCGCCATCAGGTGGAGGTAGTGGGAGATCATCATGATGGTGTTGCGCGTCGCGATGCCGGCGAGGGTGATGAGGCCGACGAGCGTGGCGACGGAGACGGTGCCGACGAGGATCCAGGTGAGCGCGATCGCGCCGACGAAGGCCAGCGGCACGTTCAGCAACACCTGCCCGACGAGCACGGCCGACTGGAAATGCGCGTAGAGCAGCAGGAAGATGATCCCGAGCGTGAGTCCGGCGAGCAACGCGATCAGGCGCGTGGCCCGCTGCTGGCTTTGGAACTGGCCCTCGTAGCTCACGAAATATCCGGGCGCCAGCGGGACGCGCGCGGGCAGCTCGGCCTGGAGCTGCGCGACGATCGAGCCGAGGTCGCGGCCCGCGGTGTTGGCGGAGATGACGATGCGGCGCATCGCGTCCTCGCGGCTGATGGCGTTGGGCCCGAGGCTTTCGCGCACCGCGGCGATCTGGCCGAGCGGCACGCGTCCGCCGGAGGGCGTGTCGAGCAACAGCTCGCGCAACGCGGTCACGTCCGCGCGCGCGTGATCGGCGAAGCGCACGACGAGGTCGATCGTGCGCGTGCCTTCGAGCACCTGGCCGACGACGCGCCCGTTGAGGCCGGCCTCGAGCCGCGCGGCGAGTTCGCCCGGTTGCAGGCCGTGCAGCGCCGCCTGCTCGCGATCCACCTCGATCTGGATCTGCGGGATGAGCACCTGTTTCTCGACCTGCACGTCGACGAGGCCCGGCACCTGCGCCATCACGGCCTCGACCTGCGCGGCGGAGGCGCGGAGGCCCGCGAGGTCGGGGCCGAAGATCTTCACCGCCACCGCCGCCTGCACGCCGGAGAGCATGTGGTCCAGCCGGTGCGAGATCGGCTGGCCGACACTGACGGCGACGCCGGGCAGCTGGGCGAGCCGCGTGCGGATGTCGCTCAGGATGTCGGCGCGGCTGCGCCCGCTGGGCACGAGATCGACGTCGAGCTCCGAGCGATGCACGCCCTCCGCGTGTTCGTCGAGTTCGGCGCGGCCCGTGCGGCGGCCGGTGAGCTGGATCTCGGGGATCGTGAGCAGGAGGCGCTCCGCGACGCGGCCGATGCGATCGCTCTCCTCGAGCGACGTGCCCGGGGCGAGCGCGAGCGTGATGACGGCCGTGCCCTCGTTGAACTCCGGCAGGAAGGTCCGCCCGAGGCGCGGGAACAGCGCCAGCGCGCCAGCCACGAGCGCCAGCGCCAGCACGAGCACAAGCCGCGGATGCCGCAGCGCGGGGCCGAGCACGAAGCGCTCGTCGGCGCGCTTCAACCCGCGCACAAACCAGCCGTCGCGCTCCTCCGCGAGCCGCTTCATGCCCGGCAGCAGATACGAGCAGAGGACGGGGATGACGGTGAGCGAGACGACGAACGACGCCAGCATGGCCACGATGGTGGCGATGCCGATGGGCGCGAAGAGCCGGCCCTCGATGCCGCCGAGCGCGAAGAGCGGCAGGAACACCAGCACGATCACGAGCGTGGCGAAGAGGATGGAGTTGCGCACCTCGCCCGAGGCGTCGGCCACCACGCGCAGCACCGGCCGCGGCGCCGCGGCGTGGCGGTTTTCGCGCAGGCGGCGGAACACGTTCTCCACGTCCACGATCGCGTCGTCCACCACCATGCCCACGGCGACGGCGAGCCCGCCGAGCGTCATCGTGTTGATCGAGATGCCGAGCCAGTGGAACACGAGCGCGGCCACGGCGAAGCTCAGCGGGATCGCCGTCAGCGTGATGACCGTCGTGCGGAAGTTGAGGAGGAAGAGGAACAGGACCACCACCACCATCAGCGCGCCGTCGCGGATCGCCTCCTGGACGTTGGCCACCGCGTGGCGGATGAACGTCGCCTGGCGGAACAGCACGTCCACGCGCAGGTCGGCCGGCAGCGACGGCTGGATCTCCGCCAGCGCGGCCTCGACGCGGCGCGTGAGCTCCGCGGTGTCCGCGCCCGGCTGCTTCTGCACGCCGAGGATGACGGCCGGCCGGCCCGCGACGCCGGCATCGCCGCGCATCGGCTGGATGCCGTGCCCGACCTCCGCCACGTCGCGGAGGAAGACGGGCACGCCGTGCCGGTATTTCACGACGGTGGCACCGATCTGCGCGGGATCGGCGGTGCGGCCGAGGTTGCGCACGAGGCGTTCGAGCGCGCCGTCGGCGACGAAGCCGCCGCCCGTGCCGCCCTGCGCGCGCTCGGCCGCGGCGTTGAGCTCGTCGAAGGTCACGCCCTGCGCGGCCATCCGCTCGGGCACGGCGCGCACCTGCACCTGCTTGCGGCCGCCGCCGATGACGATGACCTGCGAGATGCCGGGGATCGTCAGCAGCCGCGGGCCGATCTGCCAGTCGGCGATGGTGCGCAGGTCCATCGGCGCCGTGCCGCCGTCGGCGGAGGAAAGGCCGATGAGCAGGATCTCGCCCATGACGGACGAGATGGGTCCCATGTGGACCTCGGTGCCGGCGGGGAGCTTGGCCTCGGCGAGCGCGATGCGCTCCTGCACGAGTTGGCGCGCGCGATAGATGTCCTGCCCCCAGTCGAACTCCACGTAGATGATCGACAGCCCCACGCCGCAACTGGCGCGCACGCGCTGCACGCCGGGCGCGCCGTTGAGCGCGGTCTCGAGCGGGAGCGAGACGAGCGTCTCCACTTCCTCGGGCGCGAGACCGGGCGCTTCCGTCATCAGCGTGACGGTCGGCCGGTTCAGATCGGGGAACACGTCGATCGACAGGCGCGTGGCGACGTAGCCGCCGTAGGCCAGCAGCAGCGCGCCGGCCGCCAGCACGAAGAGGCGGTTGCGCAGCGAAAAGGCGATGAGTCGGGTCAGCATGGCGGAGCCGGGTTCAATGCTGGTGGCCGCCCGGGCTGTGCGCGTGGTCTTCCTCGGGCTTCGCCGCCGCGCCGCCGACATACTGGAGCTGGTAGTTGCCGCGCGTGACGACGAGGTCGCCGGGCAACACGCCGTCGACGATCTCGATGAAGCGCTCGTCGCGCAGGCCGGTTACGACCGGCGTGCGCTCGTAGGTCAGCGGTGCGGTCTGGCGGAAGACGAAGAGATCGCCGCCTTCGCCGAGCACGGCGGCGCGCGGCACGACGACGGCGGCCGGCGTGTCCGCGGTGACGAAGGCCAGGCGCAGGCGCATCCCGGGCCGCAGGCGGCCGTCGGGATTGGCGACGCGCACGAAGACCCGCAGCGTGCCGGTTTCGCGGTCGAGGCCGGCGGCCGTGCGTTCAACCGTGCCGGCGAACTCCGCGTCGGGGAACGCCAGCGCACGCGCGCGCACGCGCTGGCCCGGGCGCACGGCGGCGAGCTGGCCCTCGTGGACCGGCGCGACGGCGAACACTTCCGCGAGATCGGCGATCCTGAGCAGCGGCGTCTCGGGCGCGACGGCTTCGCCGGCGAGGGCGCTCAAGTCGAACACGACGCCGTCGCGCGGCGCGATGAAACGCAGGCGCGGCGGCGGATCGGCGACGACGCGCGATTCCAGCTCGAGGAGGAAATCGCCCGCGCGCACGGCATCACCGTCCTGCACGGCGAGCTGGGTCACGCGGCCGGCGATGCGGGGGGAGACGGCGGCGACGCGCGTCTGGTCCGCCTCGACGTGTCCGAGGACGGGGAAGGACCTTTCCAAGGGCTGGAGCACGGCCTCGGTCGTTTGCAGGTCGAGGTTGCGCGCCATCGTCTCGGTCAGGCGGATCGGGCCGGCGGCCGCGGCAAGCGCGCCCGGCTCGTCGCCGTGATCGTGGCCGGGTCCGGCGAAGGCGGCCGTGGCGAGCAGGAGGAAGGAAAGAATGAGTCGTGGCATGGGAAAGAGGGTCAGTTGGATTCGGGGACGAGGCCGAGGAGGGATTCGGCGGTGGCGAGCGCGGCGGCGTAACGTGCGGCGGCGGCGAGATAATCCTGCTCGAGCGCGAGGTGTTGCTGGCGGAATTGCGCGAGCTGCTGGCCGGGAATCTCGCCGCGGTTGTAGGCGGCGCGCAGCGCGGGCGGCAACGGGGCGCGTGCGGCCACGGCGGCGCGAAAGTCGAGCACCGCCGGCCGCAGGCGGCGGACCGCGGAGAGGGCGGCGCCGGCCTCGGCGGCGAGTTCGCCGCGCACGGCGTCGAGCCTCGCCTCGGCTTGGTGCAGCGCGGCCTGACGCTCGAGCACATCGCCGCGGTTGTCCGTGCGCCCGCGCCAGGGGAGCGAGGCGCCGACGCGGAGCTGCGGCTCGTTCTCGCGCCGGCCCGTGGCGTCGTTCGCGCGGTTGGCGAACTCGAGCCCCGCGCCGATCTTCCACGCGGCGCGCGTCTCGGCCTCGGCGAGCCCAAGCGCGGCGGCAGCCTCGCGCACGGCGTGCTCCGCCAGCGCGACCTCCGGGCGGCGCGCGAGGAACGACGGCGCATCGGGCAGCGGCCGCGCGAGCAAGTCGTCGAGCCCGCCGTCGAGCGCGAGCGCCTCCGCGTCCGTCAGCCGCAACCGGTGGCGCAGGCGGTCGAGCGCGGCGTCCGCCTCGGCCGCGGCGAGACCGGCGGCGTGGCCGGCGCGCAACACCTCGACGCGGAGCAGTTCGAGGTCGGAGTCGGGCACTTCGCCGGCGGCGTGGCGGCGTTCGAGCGGGGCGAGGAATTCGCGGTGCGCGGCGAGGTTGCGCTCCGCGGCCTCGCGGCGGGCGGTTTGCACCAGCGCGTCGTAGTGGAGCGCGCGCACTTCGCCGGCGACACGCACGAGGCGTTCGCGCACGGCGGGCTCGACCGCCCCGGTGCCGAGTTGCGCGAGCGCGCGGGCGGCGGCCGCGGTCTCGGGGCGGATGAGTTGGCGGCTCACGCCGACGCCGACACTCCATTCACCGCCGGAGGAGAGCGGCGCCGAGCCGGTCAGCTCAAGCTCCGGCCGCGGACGGTGGGCTGCCTGGACTTCGCGCGCGGCGGCCAGAGCGGCGCCCCGGCGCAACGGTTCGAGCGCGGGATCGCGGCTCCACGCCAGGCGGATGGCATCGTCGACGGATAACGCCGCCGGCTGGGCGGCCGCGGCGAGCGCGGTGCAGAGAAGAAGGAGGACGGAACGGAACATGGAATCGATTGCTGGCTGATGAACGGAGGGAGTCGCCGCGCAGGCGGTGACGTTCGGCACGCCGCGACGGGCGGCGAAGAAGTGCGCAACGCGCACGCCGGTCCGATGCAACCGGACCGGGAAAATCAGGCCGCCGCCGGGGGCGCGACCGCATCCGGCGCACAGCGCCAGTCGAAGAGCCAGAGATTCAGCCGCGCGGATCG
>VFQQ010002358.1_pt1 | contig 21613 bp, 24 predicted proteins | sample 3512341 | NCBI WGS metagenome assembly VFQQ01 (sample SAMN10412373, study PRJNA504923) | tailings metagenome | isolation source: Relicate 2 Philex TSF1 revegetated site | place: Philippines: Tuba, Benguet | collected 2017-08-29 | reverse complement strand
CAACAACGTCAAGCAGGGCGCCTTCTACATGGCGGGCCGGCTGTACGGCTTCGAGTTCGTCAAGCTGGCCAAGGGCGCGGTCCCGGTCTTCCATCCGGACGTCGAGGTCTTCGAGGTCAAGGACAAGGCCAGCGGCAAGCACATCGGCCTGTTCTACTCCGACGACTTCGCCCGTCCGGGCAAGCGGTCGGGCGCCTGGATGACCACCTATCGGGCCCATTCGACCTACGACGGCCCGCAGAACGTCCTGGCCTCGAACAACAACAACTTCACCAAGGCGGAAGCCGGTCAGCCGCTGCTGATCTCGCTGGACGACGCCCAGACGCTGTTCCACGAGTTCGGCCACGCGCTGCACTATCTGTCGTCGGTCGTGGTCTACCCCGACCTCGGCAACACGCCGCGCGACTTCGTCGAGTATCCCTCGCAGGTGCACGAGCACTGGGTGCTGACCCGTCCGATCCTCGACGGCTTCATGAAGCACGTCGAGACCGGCAAGCCGATGCCGCAGGCGCTGGTCGAGAAGATCGACGCCTCGGGCACCTTCAACCAGGGCTATGCGACGGTCAGCTACCTGTCGTCGGCGCTGGTCGACATGGACCTGCACACCCGCGCCGACCCGCCGACCGACATCGACGCCTTCGAGCGTGAGAGCCTGGCGCGCTACGGCATGCCGAAGGAGATCGTGATGCGGCACCGCCTGCCGCAGTTCAATCACCTCTTCACCTCGGACGCCTACTCGGCCGGCTACTACTCCTACCTCTGGTCGGAAGTGATGGACGCCGACACCTGGGCCTACTTCGAGGAGAGCGGCGATCCGTTCAACCCGGACATCGCCAAGCGCTACAAGTCGATCATCCTGGCGCCGGGCAACAGCACGGACCGTGCGGAAGCCTACCGCGCCTTCCGCGGCCGCGACCCGGACGTGAAGGCGCTGCTGAAGGTCCGGGGCTTCCCGACCACGTAGGCGCAACCGACAGCGAGAAGGCCGCGGTTCGAGAGGACCGCGGCCTTTTTCTTTGAGGTCTTTTTCTTTGAATGGGCGATGGCCATGTCGGAGCCGAGGGCGCTCGTTCGTTCTCGAGTCAGTTGTAAGGAGACCCTCATGATCGACATCACCGGCATCGACCACATCGTCCTGCGCGCCCGCGATGGAGAGGGGCTGGTGCGGTTCTACACCGAGGTGCTGGGACTGACCGTCGAGCGGCGGCAGGACGCCATCGGCCTGGTCCAGCTGCGCGCCGGGCGGAACCTGATCGACATCGTGCCGGTCGACGGCAAGCTGGGCCGCATGGGCGGCGCAGCGCCGGGCGCCGAGGGCCGCAACCTGGACCACTTCTGCCTGAACATCCGCGACTTCGACATCGACCGGGTGAAGGCGCACCTGGATGCGCACGACGTCGAACTGGGCGAGGAAGGCCTGCGCTACGGCGCCGGCGGCGAGGGCCTGTCGATCTACCTCAAGGATCCCGAGGGGAACGGGGTGGAGCTGCGGGGCTGATCCTCGCCGCGGAGCCGGCTACCGGAAAGCCCTCCGGCGGTAGGTGAGCATCACGACATAGGCGACGACCAGGATGCCGATGCACAGGGCGAGAGCGATCCGAGTGTCGATATCGAGCGGCGGCCGGTTCATGACCGGCCGCCCGCGGCTCTGTCGATCGCATCGATGAGCCGGTCGCGCTCCTTGTTGATCCAGTGACCGTCGGCATAATTCGCGATGAACGTCTCCACGAACGTGGCCGGGTCGTCGCCGAAGATCTCGCGGACGGGGACGCCGTTCGCCGCGCTTTCCTCGAACAGGTCCGTGAGATCGCCGTACATCCGCACCGCGACGTCGCCCTTGGCGACCCCTCCCGCGTACATCAGGTATCGCTCCAGCGCCTCGAACGCGGCGCGGTAGTTCGCGGGGAGGCGTTTGATGCGCGCCTTGCACTCCCGGTACTGCTTCTTCTGCTCAAGCGATCCGGTGACCAGCTCGATCCATCCGATGGCCATGACTATTTCCTTTCCGCATGGAGCTGTTCGAGCCGTTCCGCGAGGAAGCTCCATGTCCTCCAGAACTCTTCGAGATGGGCCCGCCCCTTGGCGTTGAGGGCGTAGACCTTGCGGGGCGGCCCCTTCTCCGAGGGGACCTTCTCGACATCGACCAAGCCCTTCTGCTCGTTCCTGACCAGCAGGGCGTAGACGGTGCCTTCGGCGATATCTGTGAAGCCCTGCTCCCTCAGCCGCGTCGTGATCTCGTAGCCATACGCGGGCCGCGCGGAGAGCAGTGCGAGGACGAGGCCCTCAAGCGTGCCCTTGAGCATCTCGGTCATCTGCCTGCTCATGAGGCGTCTCCCGTCTACTTAGTATTGCTATCTAGTGGTATATAGCGACGCTAAGTAGCTGAGGTCAAGCTCTGAGCGATGAGGCGGGCAGGCATCTTGATTTCCGGGCCTTTTCCGCGCATAAGGCCCGCCTTCCGGCGCAGATGCAGTTCAGCGCCCTCCACCATCACGACCCCCGCGCCTATCTCATTGCGGGACGAGGATGGCGAGGCCCCCCGTCGACGTGATCGTCCACGGGGGCGAATTGCGTTTGGGCGATTGAGGTAACGAATGTTCGAAGGCCTTACAGAACGGCTCAGCGGCGTATTCGACCGGCTCTCCGGTCGCGGCGTGCTGGGCGAGAAGGACATCGACGAGGCGCTGCGCGAGGTCCGCGTCGCGCTGCTCGAGGCCGACGTCGCCCTGCCGGTGGTCAAGGACTTCATCGCCAAGGCCAAGGAAAGCGCGACCGGCGAGGCCGTGATCCGCTCGATCCGCCCCGCCGACCAGGTGGTGAAGATCGTCTACGACGGCCTGGTCGAGATGCTGGGCGGCGAGGAGGCCGAGGGCCTCAAGCTGGCCCTGAACCCGCCGTCGATCATCCTGATGGCCGGCCTCCAGGGCTCCGGCAAGACCACCACCGCCGCCAAGCTGGCCCTGCGCCTGACCAGGACGGACCGCAAGAAGGTCCTGATGGCCTCGCTCGACACCCGCCGTCCGGCGGCGATGGAGCAGCTGGCCACCCTGGGCAAGCAGATCGAGGTCGACACCCTGCCGATCGTCGCCGGCCAGAGCGCCGTCGACATCGCCCGCCGCGCGCTGCAGGCGGCCAAGCTGTCGGGCTACGACGTCCTGATCCTCGACACCGCCGGCCGCACCACGCTCGACGAGCAGATGATGGCCGAGGCGGCGCAGATCGCGCAGATCGCGGTCCCGACCGAGACCCTGCTGGTCGCCGACAGCCTGACCGGCCAGGACGCCGTCCGTACGGCCAAGGCCTTCCACGAACGCCTGCCGCTGACCGGCCTGGTGCTGACCCGCGCCGACGGCGACGGGCGCGGCGGCGCGGCCCTGTCGATGCGGGCCGTCACGGGCCTGCCGATCAAGTTCCTGGGCGCCGGCGAGAAGGTCGAGGCGCTGGACGTCTTCGACGCCCGCCGCGTGGCCGGCCGCATCCTGGGCCAGGGCGACGTCGTCGCGCTGGTCGAGAAGGCGGCCGCCGACCTCGACCAGGCCAAGGCCGAGGCCATGGCCAAGAAGCTGGCCAAGGGTCAGTTCGATCTGGAGATGATGTCCGACCAGCTCGCCCAGATGGAGCGGATGGGCGGCATGGAAGGCCTGATGGGCATGCTGCCCGGCGTCCAGAAGATGAAGAAGCAGATCGCCGAGTCCGGTCTGAACGACAAGTCGATCGGCCGCCAGCGCGCCATCATCGGCTCGATGACCAAGGCGGAACGCCGCAAGCCCGATCTCCTGCAGGCCTCGCGCAAGCGCCGCATCGCGGCCGGCGCCGGCGTGGACGTGGCCGAGGTGAACCGGCTGTTGAAGCAGCATCGCCAGATGGCCGATGCGATGAAGATGATGACCCGCAACGGCGGCGCCGGCCTGGCGAAGATGGCCGGCATGCTGGGCGGCGGCGGCATGAACCGCCTGAAGAATCTCGGCGGCGGCAAGATGCCGGAGCCGGATGCGAAGGAATTCGAACAGCTGCAGCAGAAGCTCCAGGGCCTCGGCGGCGGCGCACCCAACCCCGGGGGGCTTCCGGGCCTCGGCGGCCCCGCGCTGCCGCCCGGTTTCAACCCGTTCAAGAAATAGAACGACCTAGAGGACTACCGTTATGCTGAAGATCCGTCTCGCCCGTGGCGGCGCCAAGAAGCGCCCCTACTACTCGATCGTCGTCGCCGACAGCCACTCGCCCCGCGACGGCCGTTTCATCGAGAAGGTCGGCACCTACAACCCGCTGCTGCCGAAGGACGGCCCGACCCCGCGCGTCACGCTGAAGCTCGAGTCGATCCAGGCCTGGATCGCCAAGGGCGCCCAGCCGACCGACCGCGTCGCCCGTTTCCTGGCCGCCGAAGGCGTCGGCCAGTGGAAGCAAGGCAACAACCCGAACAAGGGCAAGCCGGGCAAGAAGGCCGAGGAACGCGCCGCCGAGCGCGCCCAGCGCGAAACCGACCGCGCCGAAGCCGCCGCCGCGGCCAAGGCCGAGGCTGAAGCCGCCGCCGCCGCGGCCGCCGCTGCTCCGGCTCCGGAACCCGAGGCCGCCCCGGTCGAGGAAGCTCCGGCCGCCGAAGTCGCCGCTGAGGAAGCCGCTCCGGAAGCCGCTGCTGAAGAGGCTCCGGCCGCTGAAGCCGCCGCCGAAGAACAAGCCTAACCTTCTACCGAGCGCCCTCGCGAAAGCGGGGGCCCAAGCTGCCTTCGACGGAGCACGGCCCATGGCTGCCCCAACCTCAGCTTGGGTTCCCGCCTTCGCGGGAACGATCGGTTAGATGGGGCAGGACCGTCTCATCGCCGTCGGCCGCGTCGCGGGCGCCTTTGGCGTCCGCGGCGAGGTGCGGATCAGCACCTTCACGGAAGAGCCCCTGGCGCTGGCCCGCTATCGCGAGCTGAAGCGTCAGGACGGCTCGCCCGCCCTGACCATCGCCACCGCGCGGGAAGCCAAGGACGGCGTCATCGTCCGCTGCCCGGGCGTGGAGACCAAGGAACAGGCCGACGCCCTGCGCGGCCTGCGCCTCTTCGTTTCGCGCGACGCCCTGCCGGAGCCGGACGAGGACGAGTTCTATCTCGCCGACCTGATCGGCCTGGCCGCGGTGACGCCGGAAGGCGAACGGATCGGCAAGGTGAAGTCCGTGCAGGACTTCGGCGCCGGCGACATCCTCGAGATCATTCCGGAAGAAGGCGGGCCGACCTGGTATCTGCCGTTCACCCGCGACGCCGTGCCCGAGGTGAAGATCGCCGACGGCCTGATCGTCGCCGTACGGCCCAACGAGATCGAGTAGCGCTCCGGCGATCGGGCGCCCATGTCTGCCGGACCGCCGCGCGGAGCAGAGCCATGGTCGACAAGCCCGTCAGGGTCCCCGGACCCGACCATCCCATCACCCTCACCACCACGCCCGGGCGGGTCGTGGTCAGCCTGGGCGACCAGGTGATCGTCGACACCCGGGCGGCGCTGACGCTCCAGGAAGCGTCCTACCCCGCGGTCCAGTACCTCCCGCGCGCCGACGCGCGGATGGACCTGCTGGAGCGGACCGACCACGCGACCTACTGTCCCTACAAGGGCGACTGCGGTTACTTCAGCCTGCTGCCCGCTGGAGCGGCTGGAGAGAACGCGGTCTGGACCTACGAGGCGCCCTATCCGGCGGTCGCCGCCATCAAGGACTATCTGGCCTTCTATCCCGACCGCGTGAGCATCCGCATCGAGCCGTAGCGTCCGGGCTCGCGCCGTGCGTAGGCTGGCGGCGACAGCGGAGACCCGCCGATGAGCCAGGCCATCCACGCCTCCTGCGACGCCGCCTCCGCCCAGGCCGCGCGCCCGGCCGCCGGATCTGTGCCGCCCGTCCACGCGGCGATGATCCTGGCCGCGACGATCCTCGCCTCCAGCCTGGCCTTCGTGGACGGCTCGGTGGTCAACGTCGGCCTGCCGGCGATCGCCGCCGACTTCCACGCCCGGGCCGAGGATCTGCAATGGGTGATCAACGCCTATCTGCTGCCGCTCAGCGCGCTGCTGCTGCTTGGCGGCGCGGCGGGCGACCGGTTCGGGCGGCGCTCGGTGCTGACGGTCGGGACGACGATCTTCGCGGTCGCCTCCGTCCTCTGCGCCTGGGCGCCGAACCTGGAATGGCTGCTCGCGGGACGGGGGCTTCAGGGGTTGGGCGCGGCGCTGTTGCTGCCCAACAGCCTGGCCATCCTGGGCGAGTCCTTCACGGGTGAAGCGCGGGGGCGCGCGATCGGCGTCTGGGCCGCGATGGGCGCGGTGGCCGGGGCGATCGGGCCGGTGCTCGGCGGCTGGCTGATCGACACGGTCGGCTGGCGGGCGATCTTCCTGATCAATCTGCCGCTGGCGGCCGGCGCGATCGGCCTGGCGCTCGCCTATGTGCATGAGCCGCGCCCCGACGGCCGGCAGCCGCTCGACTGGGCCGGCGGCGTCCTGGCCACCCTGTCGCTGGGCGCCCTGACCTGGGGGCTGACGGTGGGGACCGGCCCGGGCGGCTGGACCCTGCCGGCCATCGCGGCGATCGTCGTCGGCCTGGCCGCGGCCGGGATCTTCCTCGTCGTGGAGCATCGGCGGGGCGAGCGGGCGATGATGCCCCTGGCGTTGTTCGGCTCGCGCGGCTTCGTCGGCCTGACCGTGCTGACGGTGCTGCTGTACGGGGCGCTGAGCGGGGTGTTCCTGCTGGTTCCGTACATGCTGATGCAGGCGGGCGGCTACAGCGGAACGGCGGCGGGCGCCGCGCTGCTGCCGTTCCCGCTGGTCATGGCGGCGGCTTCGCCGCTGATGGGCGGACTGGCCGGCCGGCTCGGCTCCCGCGGTCTGCTGACGATCGGGCCGTTGATCGTGGGCGCAGGCTTCCTGGCCATGCTCTGGATGGGCCCGGGCGCCGGCTATTGGACCAGCGTCTTGCCCGGCGTGCTGCTCGTCGCGGTGGGCATGGCCTGCGCGGCCGCCCCGCTGACCAACGCCGTGCTGTCGTCGGTGGACGAGGCGCACGCCGGCGCCGCCTCCGGCTTCAACAGCGCCGCGGCGCGCACCGGCGGCCTGGTCGCCACGGCCCTGCTGGGCGTGGTCCTGGCCGCGAGCGGCGAGGCGCTGGCCGCGGGATTCCGCGTCGCGGTCGTCGTCGGCGCGGTCGCCGCCGTCTCGGCGGGCCTCAGCGCCTGGCTGCTGGTGGGGCGCGACCGGCCGCGAGGCTAGGCGGCGCGGCGGCGAGATCGACGCTCACCGCCCGCAGGGCCCGCATGGCGCGGGCGCGCTCTGATTCGCCCTCGCGCGACGGCAGGGGGAGGTCCGGCTGGACGCCCGCCACCTCGTCCGTTCCGTCGGCCCGCAGCCGGGCGCAGTCGGGCATGCGGAACCGCAGCCGCGTCGACGTCAGGGTCAACGGCGCCTCGTCGGTCATGAAGCCGCAGCCGGCCCCGCCGGTGCGGTCCCCGATCGTCTTCGCGACGCCGTTGTCCCGCATGACGGCGGCGAACATCTCGGCGGACGAGTAGGTCTTGCCGTTGGTGAGGACATAGACCGGGCCGGTCCAGGCGCCGCGCCAGCGATCGACCGTCGTGACGCTGGACAGGACCTCGGCCGCCGCGCGGTCCGTGAAGGTTCCTGCCGGGGCGTCGCTGAGCTGGCCGCCCGCGAAACCCGTCCCGACCAGCCGGTTGCAGGCTTCCAACCGCCAGGGACGCTGCTCGCGCCAGACCCAGGACAGGTCGCAGGCCGGCTTCGCCAGGGCCTTGCGGCTGGCGGAGACGGTGTCCAGGGCTCGGCGCAACGCGATCTTCGCCTCCGGAGCGGACGCGGCCTTCAGCGCTTCGTCGAGCGCTTCGGTCTCCTCGTCGAGATAGGTCGACGCCTGCGGCCCGGCGACCATCAGCAGGCGCGCCGAGACCACCGGCCTGTCGGTGAACAGCCTGGCCATCCAGTCGCCGCTGTCGTTGCCGCCGCTGTTGCCGCCGACATCGACGATGACCCCCTGCGCTCCGTCGGTCCGGAACTGTCGGAGCTGTTCGGCCAGGGCGGAGAGCCAGGCGTCGCGGATGCCGGTGCGCAGGTTTCTGACGGTGACGGGTCGCCCCGTCGCCGCGAGCTCGGCCCAGGCGCGCCGGCAGACATCCGGAAAGGGGACGGGCCGGAAATTCTGGATCCGGACCACCCCGATCTTCCGCCCGTCCGGCGCGACGATCTCGCCCGCCCGGAACGGCGTGCTCAGCCCGTCGCCGGCGAGCTTGAACCCGGGCAAGCTCTCGAACGGCAGGGAGAACGCGATCGGCGCGGTGGCGGCGAAGCCCAGCGCCGCGCAACCGCCGCTCGGATCGGCGGGATCAAGCGCGGCGGTTTCCGGCTCGGGCTCGGGGGTCGCCGAAGCGGGCGACAGCGTCGGCAGTTCCGAGAAATGCCCATCCCGGAAGCTCGCCGCGAAGGCGCGCAAGGCCGCGCGGGCCTCGTCCTCGCTCGTGGCGGCGTCCAGCGCCGCCCGGGCCCGCCGGTCGGCCGCGGGCAGGTTGGCCCCGCTCTCGGGCGAGGCCATCCAGGCCAGGTTGGCGTAGGAGGCTTCGAGCGCCGCTTCCAGCTGGTCGAGGTCGGCGCGCCAGGCCGCGCGGCCCGGCTCGGCGGCCGGGGCCGGGCTCGCCGCCAGCAGCGACAGGGCGAGGATCAACGGGCGGCCGGTCTTCATGCGCTCACTCACTCACGTCCAGAGACGAAGCATTGAAGCGCCGTCGCGGCTTCGCGTCTTGGATCGCCAGGCCGGTTTTGGATCTAGGAGAGGCGGCGATATGCGGCCGGCGTGACGCCGATTTCGGCCTTGAAGGCGCGGTTGAGGTGGGCCTGGTCGCAGAAGCCGCAGATCTGGGCCACCTCGCTCAGGGGCGTCCGCGTGTTGGCGAGCAGATCGGCCGCGCGCGCCAGCCTGAGCCGCCGCTGATGCTCGCCGACCGAGCGTCCGAACGCCCGCCGGAAGGCCCGCGACAGCTGGGCCGAGGGGCGTCCGGCCGCCCGGGCGACGTCCTCGAGACCGACGGGCCGATCGACATGGGCCTCGATGTAGTCGAGCGCCGCGCGCAGCCAGGGCTCGGGCCCCGACGCCGTGTCGCGGGCGCCGCGTCCGAACAGGGCCAGCAGCTCATGTGAAAGGCCGTCGACGGCCGCGGCCGAGAACGGGTCGTCGAGCGCCAGTTCGAAGGCTATCCGTCGGCCGAGATCGCCGATCCGGGCTGACCGCAGGGACGGGGCCTCGCGCAGCGCCACATGCTCGGCCAGATGGTCGAGGGTCGCCGCCGTCGGCCGGAACAGCAGCTTCACCGCGCCGCGCTTGCCGAAGCGCTGGGCATGCGGCTCGTCCGACGGGCAGTAGAGCAAGGCGCCGGCGCCGTGATCGGCGGCGCGGCCACGGATCGTCTCCTCGTAGTCCCCCGACAGCACGACGCAGAGGCTGGCCTCGTCGTGGTGGTGTGCGGCCATACGGCTCGCGGGCGCGTAGCGGGCCAGGCGGATTGAGGAGAACGGCGCCGGCATGGATGATCCTCCGCCCTAGGTTTTCACCCGCATCAGGCATTCCTGGGCGACCGAGGCGGCCAGCCGGCCGTCACGGGTGTACATCTCGCCGCGGATGAAGCCCCGGCCTTGCGAGGTCGAGGGGCAGTCCTGGTCGAACAGCACCCAGTCGTTGAAGTCGCAGGGGCGATGGAACCACATGGCGTGGTCAAGGCTGGCCGACTGCAGGCCGGGCGTGCGCCAGGTCAGGCCGTGGACGCGCAGGGCGGTCTCCATGAAGGCCATGTCCGAGGCGTAGGCCAGGCAGGCCTGCTGCAGCTTGATCGAGTCGCCGATCGGGGCCTTGGCCCGCATCCAGACCTGCTTGCGCGGAGCCTTGGGGACCGGCTTGAGAATGTCCTGCGGGTCGGGCCAGCGCACCTCGACCGGGCGGCGCTTCATATGCTCGATGACCTGGGCCGGCACGTCCTTGTTGCTGGCCAGGGCCTGCTCCATTTCGGTGGCCACGGTTTCGGGATCGGGATGCATCGGCATCGGCGACTGGTAGTCCAGCCCGTCTTCGGCGACCTGGAACGAGGCGGCCAGGTTGAAGATCTGCTTGCCGTTCTGGACCGCGATCACCCGGCGGGTGGTGAAGGTGCCGCCGTCGCGCGAACGGTCGACCTCGTAAAGCACCGGCTTGGTCACGTCGCCCGGACGGATGAAGTAGGCGTGGAGCGAATGGCAGATGCGGTCTTCGACCGTCTCGTAGGCCGCCAGCAGCGCCTGGGCGATGACCAGCCCGCCGAAGATGCGCGGGAAGCCCTCGTTGGGCGACACCCCGCGGAACAGGTTCAGCTCGATCGGCTCGAGGGCCAGGGTCTCGATCAGGTTTTCGCTCTCTTCCATGTGAACGCCATTAAGACCGCGGGCCGGGGCGGGCAAGCGGCCTTGCTGTCGCCATCGAACGCTGCGCAGTTTGCCGCAGCCTTGGAGACGCAACCTTGATCCTGACCAGCCTCGCCGCCGCCTCGCTGATGTTCGCCGCCGCGCCCGACACCGCGCTGGCCTACGCCGAGGCGCTGGTCCGGGCGGAGAAGTACGAGGACGATCCGGCCGCGACCCGCTATCGCGAGACGATCCTCCAGCCGGTGCTGGGCAAGTCGATCCGGGGGATCTTCGACGCCTGCGGGCAGGGCGCCACGCCGGCGGGTCGGCCGAACTTCTCCGTGATCCTCAGCTTCAAGGGCGGCAAGTTCGACGCCGCGCGCCAGACCATGGACAATCCGGTCGCTCAGTGCGTGGCCGAACGGCTGGCGCGGCTGGATTATCCGGCTCCGCCCTATCCCGACTTCGCCGAGGAGCTGCACCTGGAGATGTCGCCGGCGAGATGACCTCCCTCTGGGGGGCTGTCGGCGCAGCCGACTGAGGGGGTCTGGAGCGGTCGGGGCGATGCAGGTTCGCCGTCGCGTCCGCTGACCCCCTCCGTCTCGCCCTTTGGGGAGCCACCTCCCCCGGAGGCAAGGAGCCCTTGAAGCGGATTCGACCACGAGGACCCCGCCTGCTAGATCGCGCCCATGCCGTTCACCGCCACCGTCCTGACCATGTTCCCAGACGCCTTTCCGGGCCCGCTCGGCGTTTCGCTGATCGGCACGGCCTGGCGCGAGCAGGACCTGTGGCGATTGGAAACAGTGGACATTCGCGGCTTTTCCAAGGATAAGCGCGGCTTCCTCGACGACACCCCCGCGGGTGGCGGTCCGGGGCAGGTGATGAAGGCGGACGTAATCGCGGCGGCGCTCGACAGTGTCGACCTCGCGGGACGGCCGCTTTTGTACATGAGCGCACGGGGCAGGCCCCTGACCCAGGCGCGCGTCAAACAGTGGGCCGAGGCGCCGGGGATCATCGTCCTCTGCGGCCGGTTCGAGGGGGTGGACCAGCGGGTGCTCGACGCCCGGGGGTTCGAGGAGGTCTCCGTCGGAGACGCGGTCCTCGCCGGTGGCGAGGCGGCGGCGATGGTGGCGATCGAAGCGTGCGTCCGTCTGGTTCCGGGAGTGCTCGGCCAGCCGGAGTCGCTGAGTGAAGAAAGCTTCGAGGACGGTCTCCTCGAGCATCCGCAGTACACGCGACCGCGGACGTTCGAAGGGCTCGACATCCCCGAAGTGCTGTTGTCCGGCGACCACGGAAAGGTCGCCAAGTGGCGCCGGCAGATGCGTGAAGAGACGACCCGCGAGCGGCGGCCCGACCTTTGGGACCGTCATCTCGCCAACCGACAACCAAAGGGCAGATAAAGCCCGACGACAGAAAGGACACGACGATGGCCAAGAACATCATCGCCGAACTCGAGCAGGAAGAAACCGCCCGTCTGCAGGCGATCCGCTCGACCCCGAACTTCCAGCCGGGCGACACCGTCCGCGTCAACGTCAAGATCAAGGAAGGCGAGCGCGAGCGCGTCCAGGCGTACGAAGGCGTCTGCATCGCCCGTTCCGGCTCGGGCCTCCACGAGAATTTCACGGTCCGCAAGATCAGCTTCGGCGAAGGCGTCGAGCGGGTCTTCCCGATCATGTCGCCGATGATCGACTCGATCGAAGTGAAGCGTCGCGGCGTCGTCCGTCGCGCCAAGCTCTACTACCTGCGCGACCGTCGCGGTAAGTCGGCCCGGATCGCCGAGCGTCAGATCCAGAAGGACGCTCCGGCCGAGACCGCCGGCGAGTAAGCCTTCCGGCGACAGCCGAAAGAGACAAGCCCCGGACCGAGAGGTCCGGGGCTTTTTCGTTCACGGCGGCCTTCGCCCTCGAGCGACCGACACGCGGCCTAGACGAAGAAGCCGTCGAGAAACGCCGCCGCCTCGGCGGAAAGGGCGACGACCTTGTTCGTCGCCTGGCGGTAGAACTTGAAGTTCAGCTCCGTGCCCGGGCGGCCGTCGTTCCAATCGTCCAGCGGTTTCAACTCGCGTCGTCCGAGCGGCCGCGTCGGCGTGCCGGCGCGTTCCACCGAAAGGCTGATCCGCGGCGTTTGCCGCGCGACGCCCGGGAGGGGCGCCACGGCCTCGACGGCCGTGACGACGCCGCGGGCGATCAGCCCCCGGCCGCCTTCGTTCTCGCTGGCGAAGACGAAGATCACATCGCCCGCCCGGACAAGTTTGCCGCCGTACATCGTCTTCTGCCGGGAAAAGACGAAGTCCGCCGCTTCCGGATCCGCAACCTCGGCCTTGATGGCGTATGTCGGGCGCGGCGGCACGGGTCTCGCCTAGCCTTTCGTCCTGGCGATCCAGGCGTCGACCTGCGCCTCCAGCACGCCGAGCGGCAGGGCGCCGTTGTGCAGGATCACGTCGTGGAAGCCGCGGATGTCGAACCTGGCGCCGAGCGCAGCCTGCGCCTTCTTCCGAAGGCCCATGATCTTCAGCTCGCCGACCTTGTAGCTGGTCGCCTGGCCCGGCCAGCACAGATAGCGCTCGACCTCCTTCTGGATGTCGCGCTCGCTGAGCAGGGTGTTCTCGCGGAAGAAGTCCATCGCCTGCTGCTTGGTCCAGCGCTTGGCGTGCAGGCCGGTGTCCGTGACCAGACGCACCGCGCGCCAGGCCTCGGTCGAGAGGCGGCCGAAGTCGGAATAGGGGTCCTGGTAGAAGCCCATCTCCTTGCCGAGCCGTTCCGAATAGAGACCCCAGCCCTCGGTGTAGGCGCCGTAGAAGCCGAACTTGCGGAACTTGGGCAGGCCTTCGAGCTCCTGCGCCAGGGCGATCTGGAAGTGGTGACCCGGCGCGCCCTCGTGATAGCTGATGCCCTCGATCTGAGGCTTGAGCACCTGCCGCATGTCCGAGAGGTTCACGTAGTAGATGCCCGGCCGCGAGCCGTCGGGCGTCGGCGGGTTGTAGAAGGCGATGCCGGCGGTGGCTTCGCGCCAGCTCTCCACCGCCCGGACTTCCAGCGGAGCCTTGGGCAGGCGGCCGAACCAGCGGGGGGCGACCTTCATCACCTGGGCGATGTAGCCGGTGGCGTCCTTCAGGTAGGCGGCCTTGCCTTCGGCGGTGTTCGGGTACTGGAACTTCGGGTCGGTCTTCAGAAGCTTGAAGAAGTCCTGCAGCGAGCCCTTGAAGCCGACCTTGTCCATGATCGACCGCATCTCGCCCTGGATGCGCTTCAGCTCGTCCAGGCCGGTCTGGTGGATCTGGTCGGCCGTCAGGTCGGTCGACGTGGAGTCCTTCAGCCGCCAGGCATAGTAGGCGGCGCCGTCGGGCAGGGCCCAGACGCCGTTGGCGCCCTTGGACTGCGGCCGGATCTCGGCCTGGGCGGCGAGGAAGGTCTCGACGCCCTGTTTGAACGGTCCGGTCAGGGCCGCCTTGCCGTCGGTGATCAGGCCGGCCTTGACGTCGTCGCCCACCTTCAGGGCGTTGACCTTCTTCTGGAAGTCGGCCCAGACGGCGCAGTCGGGGCCGCCGTCGAACGGCGCGCCTGCGATCAGCTTGCGGGTGTCGGCGTCGACCGGCGCGAAGGTGAAGTCGGGCGCCACCACGCCCTTGGCCGCGCGGGCCTTCAGCTCGTCGGTGACCTCGCCCAGGGCGCGCTTCACCTCGATCAGGCGGGCGACATAGGCGCGGGCGTCGTCGACGCTGTCGACGCGATGCTGGTTGATCATGAACACCGCGACCTGTCCGGCCGGGCTGCCGTTGCTGGTCGCCAGGTAGCCGTGCCGCCGCCACCTCGCGCCCGCGCGGTCGTCGTTCACGCCTTCTTCGAACAGGCTCCAGGACAGGCGTGAAGCGGGGCTGAGCTTGGCCGGGTCGAACTGGGCCTTCATTCGGGCCAGTTGCCCTTCGCTCAGAGCCAGAGCCTTGGCGGCGCCGGCGTCGGTGTAGTCGTCCAGCCTGTCGTAGTCGGTCTTCAGGCCGAGGCTGGTCTGGAACTCAGGACTCAGCGCCAGCCTCTCGTCGAAGGCGGCGTCCAGGAAGGCGTTGAAGCGGGCGTCCTCCGCCGTTTCGGCGGCGAAGGCGGTCCGGGCCATGGGCGCGGCCAGGAGCAGGCCGGCGAGGGTGAGGCGACGGGTGACGGCGGGCTGGAACAAGACTCTGGAACTCCCCGGTATGATTTTGCGGGGAGGAGGCCACGGTTTTCCGATGCTGTCACGTTAGCGAGCTGTCACCTCAGGGCGCGCGTTCCGCGTGGCAGGGCAGGCCGTCGTCCAGCTTGAGCCAAGGGTGCTGTCGGCTGGTCCAGATATGCTCGGTCGGCGCGACCAGGGCGTGGTCGTCCAGTGTGCCGAAACTGACCGCCATCTGGTCGACCGCCGGACGCTCGCTGAACAGGGGCGAACCGCAGGTCGGGCACGAGTGCCGCAGGACCCCCTCCGAGGAGGGAAAGGCGCGTGTTTCGCCGTCGATGGCGATCTGTCCGCGCAGGAACATCACCCGCGCGAAGAAGGGCGCGCCGGTGAACTTCTGGCAGTTGAGGCAGTGGCAGGCGCGGATGTTCACCGGCTCGCCGTGGGTGCGATAACGGACGCGGCCGCAGAGGCAGCCGCCGGTCAGGGAGGGCGTCGTCATGCGCAAGATCATGCCCGGCGATGCTGCATCGCACTAGACTAGGAGGCATGGTCGGCCCTACATGCGCGGCATGTCCGGCCAAAACGCTCCGAAAACGCTCTACGACAAGATCTGGGACGCGCATGTCGTCGCGGAAGAAGGCGGCGAGGCGATCCTCTACATCGACCTGCACCTGATCCATGAGGTGACCACGCCCCAGGCTTTCGCCGGCCTTCGCACGGCGGGTCGCAAGGTGCGCCGTCCGGACCGCACCCTCGCCGTGGCCGACCACAACACCCCGACGGAGGGCCAGGCCCTGGGCGTCGACGCCGTGCAGGATCCCGAGGCGCGCCTGCAGCTGCAGACGCTGGGCCGCAACGTCGCCGACGCCGGCATCGAGTACATCCCGATGGGCGACGTCCGGAACGGCATCGTCCACGTCGTCGGGCCCGAGCAGGGCCGCACCCAGCCGGGGATGACCGTGGTCTGCGGCGACAGCCACACGTCCACCCACGGCGCCTTCGGGGCGCTGGCCCACGGCATCGGCACCAGCGAGGTCGAGCACGTCCTGGCCACCCAGACCCTGCGCGCCCGCAAGTCGAAGAACATGCGCGTGGTCGTCGACGGCAAGCCGGGCCCCGGCGTCGGCGCCAAGGACATCGCCCTGGCCGTGATCGGCGAAATCGGCACGGCCGGCGGCACCGGCTACGTCATCGAGTTCGCCGGCGAGGCCGTGCGCGACCTGACGATGGAGGGGCGCATGACCCTCTGCAACCTGACCATCGAGGGCGGCGCCCGCGCCGGCCTGATCGCGCCCGACGACAAGACCTTCGACTACATCCGCGGCCGTCCTGCAGCGCCCAAGGGCGCGGCCTGGGACATGGCGCTGGCCTATTGGAGGACCTTCGTCACCGACGAGGCCGCGGTGTTCGACCGCGAGGTCCGGCTGGACGCCGCCCGGATCGCGCCGACCGTCACCTGGGGAACCAGCCCCGAGGACGTGATCCCGGTCACCGGCGTGGTGCCGGACCCCGCCAGCTTCTCCACGCCCGATAAACGGGCCGCCGCCGAACGGGCGCTGGCCTACATGGGCCTGGAGGCCGGCCAGCCGATCACCGAGGCCAGGATCGACCGCGTCTTCATCGGCAGCTGCACCAACAGCCGCATCGAGGACCTGCGCGCCGCCGCCGCCGTGGTCCAGCAGGCTTTCCTGGAAGGCAGGCTCGTCGCCCCGCACGTCAGCGCCATGATCGTCCCCGGCTCCGGCCTGGTGAAGGAGCAGGCCGAGTCCGAGGGGCTGGACGCCATCTTCAAGGCCGCCGGCTTCGACTGGCGCGAGCCGGGCTGCTCGATGTGCCTGGGCATGAACCCCGACAAGCTCGAACCCGGCCAGCGCTGCGCCTCGACCAGCAACCGCAACTTCGAGGGCCGCCAGGGGCGTGGGGGGCGCACGCACCTGATGAGCCCCGCCATGGCCGCCGCCGCCGCCATCGCCGGTCATATCGCGGACGTCCGGGACTTCCTGTGATCGACGGTCTCGATCATGTGGCCGTGGTCGTTCACGACCTCGACGCCGCCATCGACGGCTACACCCGCCTGCTGGGCCGCGCGCCGAACTGGCGCGGCGCCGACGGCGGGGCGCATCATGCCTGGTTCCAGCTGGGCAACACCGCGCTCGACGTCATCGCTCCGACCGGCGAGGGCCATACCGGCAGCCAGATCCAGGCTCGTCTCGCGAGCCACGGCGAGGGCGTCTGGGCGCTGGCCTTCGGGACGCCCGACATGGTCGAGGCGCGTCGTCGGCTGGAACGGGTGGGGATCGCCTCGTCCGAACCGCTGCCGATCCGCTCGACCCATCCCGACACGGGCGAGAAACGCCGCTGGCTGACCTCGGTCGCCGACGCGGCGGCGACGCACGGGACCAACCTGTTCCTGATCGAGACCGCGCCGGAGACCTGGCCGACCTCGCCGGTCACCGTCGACGAGGGTTCGTCGATCGCGGGGCTGGACCACGTCGTCGTGCAGACGCCCAATCCGGATCGCGCCGCCGCCCTCTACGGCGCGCGTCTGGGCCTGGACATGCGGCTGGACCGCAGCAACCCCGACTGGGGCATGCGGCTGATGTTCTTCCGCGTCGGCGACCTCGTCGTCGAGATCGCCCATCCGCTGAAGGACGGCGTCTCCGGCGGTCCCGACAGGCCCTGGGGCCTGAGCTGGCGTGTCGCCAACGTGGCCGCCGCGCACGACCGCATGGGCGGCCAGCGCGTCGAGGTCTCGCCCATCCGCCCCGGCCGCAAGCCGGGCACCTCCGTGTTCACCGTCAAGGGCGCGCCGGGCGGCGTGCCGACGCTCGTGATAGGACCCGCCCAATGAAAGCCTTCACCCGCCTCGACGGCCGCGCTGCGGCGCTGAGCCTGGCCAACATCGACACCGACCAGATCATCCCCGCGCAATTCCTCAAGACCGTGGAGCGGGAAGGCCTGGGCCGCGGCCTGTTTTTCGGCTTCCGCTATGACGACGGCGGCGATCCGCGCCCGGACTTCGTGCTGAACAAGCCGGAGTTTGCGGGCGCCCGGATTCTGATCGCGGGCGACAACTTCGGTTGCGGCAGCTCCCGGGAGCACGCCCCCTGGGCGCTGCAGGACTTCGGCATCGACTGCGTGATCGCCTCGTCGTTCGCCGACATCTTCTTCAACAACTGCTTCAACAACGGTCTGCTGCCGGTCGTGCTGAAGCCCGAGGAGGTCGAGGCCCTGATGGCCGAGGCCCTGGGCGGCAACCACGTCTTCACCGTCGATCTGGAAGCGCAGACCGTCACGGCCCCGTCCGGCGCCAGGTTCCATTTCGACATCGATCCGGGTCGCCGCGAGAAGATGCTCAAGGGGCTGGACGCCATCGGCGAGACCCTGGAGCACGCGGGCGACATCGACGTGTTCGAGAGCAAGCGCGCCATCGGCCAGCCCTGGCTGGAGGCCTGAGCGGGGTGATCCTGGTCCTGGGCACGATCCGACTGCCGGCCGAAGCCATCGAACGGGCCCGCCCGGCGATGGAGGCGATGATGACCGCCAGCCGCGCCGAAGACGGCTGTCTCGAATATGCCTACTCCTACGATCTGCTGGACCCCGGCCTGGTCCGCGTGACCGAGGCCTGGCGCGACCGCGAGGCGCTGGCCGCTCATTTCCGGACCCCGCACCTGGCCGCCTGGCGCGCGGCGTTCCCCGAACTTTCCATCACCGACCGACGCCTGGCGCTCTACGAGGCCGGCGATCCCGAACCGATTTGAGATCATGACCCAGACCCTGCTCCTGCTGCCCGGCGACGGCATCGGCCCCGAGGTGACCGCGGAAGTGCGCCGCGTGGCGGCCGCCCTGACGCCCGACCTGAACATCGAGGAGCGCGACTTCGGCGGCCGGTCCTACGACCTGCACGGCGCGCCGATCACCGACGAGGCGGTGGCGACGGCCCTGGTCTCCGACGCGGTGCTGATGGGCGCCGTGGGCGGTCCGAAGTGGGCGGGCGTCGAGCGCCTGAAGCGGCCGGAGATGGGCCTGCTGCGCTTGCGCAAGGAGATGGACGTCTACGCCAACCTGCGTCCGGCCCTCTGTTTCGACGCCCTGGCCGACGCCTCCAGCCTCAAGCGCGAGGTGGTGGCCGGCCTGGACATCATGATCGTCCGTGAGCTGACCGGCGGCGTCTACTTCGGCGAGCCGCGCGGCGTCGAGACCCTGGCCGACGGCCAGAAGCGCGGCTTCGACACCCAGGTCTACACGACCGGCGAGATCGAGCGGGTCAGCCGCGTCGCCTTCGAGCTGGCGCGCGGCCGCCGCAACAAGGTGACCTCGGCCGAGAAGTCGAACGTCATGGAGAGCGGCCTGCTCTGGCGCGAGGTAGTGACCGATCTCCACAAACGCGAATACGCCGACGTCGAGCTGGAGCACATGCTGGCCGACAACGCCGCCATGCAGCTGGTCCGCCGGCCGAGCCAGTTCGACGTGCTGCTGACCGACAACCTGTTCGGCGACATCCTGTCGGACGCGGCGGCGCAGCTGACCGGCTCGCTGGGCATGCTGCCGTCGGCGGCGCTGGGCGCGGCGGGCAAGCCGGGCCTCTATGAGCCGATCCACGGCTCGGCGCCCGACATCGCCGGCCAGGGCCTGGCCAATCCGCTGGCGGCGATCCTGTCGTTCGAGATGGCGCTGCGCTGGTCGCTCGGTCGCGCCGGCGAGGCCGACCGTCTGTTCGCGGCGGTCGAGGCCGCCCTGGCCGCCGGCGCCCGCACCCGCGACGTCGGCGGCGGCCTCACGACGGCGCAGATGGGCGACGCGGTCCTCGCGGCGCTCTGACAAACGCCGCCGGCTGGGGTAAGCCTGCAGCCATGTCCGCCGACGATCCTCACGAGCGGCTCGCGCGCCGCGAGCTCGAAGCCTGGCGCCGCGAGATGCTGCGCGACCCGTCCGCCCTGGAGAAGGCGGCGAAGGGACTGCAGGTCCGCGTCAACGCCCTGATCCCCGAGAAGGTCCACGCCGCGATCACCAAGGTCATCGAGCAGATGACCCGCGGCATCCTGGTCGGTTCGGACTTCGTCACCGCCGAGCCGCTGCGCAACGCCTCGCTGGCCGAGCGGGAGCTGCGGGTCCGCAAGGCGATCACGGGCTATCGCAACGTCGCGTCGATCGAAGGCGGCGTGACCGGGGCGGGCGGCTTCCTGGCGGCGGCCGCCGATTTCCCGGCGCTGATCGCGATCAAGATCAAGCTGCTGTTCGAGATCGCCGCCCTCTACGGCCACGACGGGGCCGACTGGCGCGAGCGCCTGTACATCCTGGCCATCTTCCAGCTGGCTTTCTCGGGGCCGGACCATCGCCGGGAGATCTACGAGGCGATGATCGCCGGTAACCATCCCGCCTCGCCGGAGGACTTCGACTGGCGGCGATTCCAGCAGGAGTATCGCGACTACATCGACCTGGCGAAACTGGCCCAGATGTTGCCCGTGGTCGGGGCCCCGGTCGGCGCGATCGTCAACTGGCGCTTGCTGGAGCGGCTCGGGGAGACGGCGGTCAACGCCTACCGCCTGCGTTGGTTCGAGGGTCGTAGTAGTTGAATCCAAACAGATTTCCCGCATGGAGAATAAATTCTCAAAATCGACGTTCAAGTGAGAATTGGTTAACCGCCGCCACGCGAAAGAGGCAGGGCGGGGAAAGGGGTTTGTGTCGGTACCCGCGGACACAACTCGGGGACACAGATGAACAATCTCAGGATTTCGGCCAAGTTGGCCGTCGCCTTCGCGGCGATGATCGGCGTTTCCGCCGTCTCGTCGATCGTTCTCTTCTTCAGCCTTCAGCAGATCAGCGACGCGGCCGACGCCGCCACGCGCAGCATGTCGCTCGCGGCCAAGATCGAGACGGTCATGGCCGAGGTGATAGACCAGCAGAACTCCATGCGCGCCTTTGTGGCCAATCCCGCCCAGACCACGCAGGCCGAGGCCTACGCCAAGACCCAGGCCGCCGTCGACAAGGGGCTGGACGAGTTCGCCGCCACGACCCAGGTGCCGGAACAGAAGGGTCGCATCGAGGTGATGCGCAAGGCCGTGCTGGCCTGGCGCGCCGAGGTCGGGGATCCGATCATGGCCATGGCCCGTAATCCGGAGACCGTGCAGCAGGCCCGCGACATCGCCGGCAAGCCGTCGCTGGGCGATATCCGCAAGGCGAAGTCCGACATCTCGGACGCCGCCGCCGAACTGGTCGCCATGCGCAACGCGACGCGCGACGCCGCCCAGAAGACGGCCAACGGCGCGCTGCTGATCGGCGGCCTGGCCTCGATCGGCGTCGCCATCGCCATGGCCGCCCTGCTGGGTCGCACCATCTCGGCCCCGGTGAACGCCATGAACGCCCTGATGCGCCGGCTGGCGGCAGGCGACAACAGCGTCGAGATCAAGGGCGCCGAGCGTCGTGACGAGATCGGCGAGATGGCCGCGGCCGTGCAGGTGTTCAAGGACGCCGCCATCGAGAAGCTGCGTCTCGAGGAAGAGGCCGAGGCTCAGCGCCGCCAAGCCGAGGCCGACCGTCTCGAACGCGAGCGTCTGAAAGCCATCGACGAAGAGCAGGACCGGATCGCGATCACCGCCCTCGGCGAGGCTCTGACCCGCCTGGCGGGCGGCGATCTGACCCACCGGATCAACGTCGAGTTCGCGCCGCGAGCCATCAAGCTGCGCGAGGACTTCAACGCCGCCGCGGCCAAGCTGCGCAACACCCTGCAGGCCATCAACGGCTCGACCAGCGGCGTGCGGACGGGCTCGGACGAGATCGCCCTGGCCGCCGACGACCTGTCGCGTCGCACGGAGCAGCAGGCCGCCAGCCTGGAAGAGACCGCCGCGGCGCTCGACCAGATCACCGCCACCGTCCGCAAGACGGCGGCCGGCGCCCAGGACGCCTCGGGCCTCGTCGCGGATGCTCGCAAGGGCGCCGAGGAATCCGGCCGTGTCGTCGACCGCGCGGTGTCGGCCATGGGCGAGATCGAGGAGTCCTCGCGCCAGATCGCCCAGATCATCGGGGTGATCGACGAGATCGCCTTCCAGACCAATCTGCTGGCCCTGAACGCCGGGGTCGAGGCGGC
>VFQQ010002357.1_pt1 | contig 21641 bp, 19 predicted proteins | sample 3512341 | NCBI WGS metagenome assembly VFQQ01 (sample SAMN10412373, study PRJNA504923) | tailings metagenome | isolation source: Relicate 2 Philex TSF1 revegetated site | place: Philippines: Tuba, Benguet | collected 2017-08-29 | reverse complement strand
GAGGTCCGCGACACCATGAAAGCCACCGAAGGCGTAGCGCCGCGCGGCTGGCTTGGGCCGTTCATTTCGCAGAGCGCAAAGACGCCGGAGCTGCTCAAGGAAGCCGGCTTCGACTACATGCTCGACTGGTGGTTCGACGACCAGCCGCAGTGGTTCCGCACCGACAACGGGCCGATCCTCGCGGTGCCTTATCCGTCGATGGAGCTCAACGATCTCCCCGCCTATGTGAACCGCAAGGCGTCGGACAGCGATTTCACCCGGATGGCCATCGACGCCTTTGACGAGCAGCTGGCCGAGAGCAAGCGCTTCCCGCAGGTCTACAGCCTCTCGCTGCACACGTTCCTCACCGGCCAGCCCCATCGCATCCGGCAACTGCGCACGGTGTTCGACCATATCGTCCGGCATCGCGACCAAGTTTGGCTGACGACGCCAGGCAAGATTGCCGACCACATTCTATCGCTTCCTCCAGACACGGTGCCCCTGCCATGAGCGAGACCGAAGAGGCCGTCCCGACGGCCGACACGATAGCCAAGCGGCTGTTCCTCAGCGTCGACGGAGTTGGCGGCTGGGTTGCCATCGGCGTGGGCGCCATGGCGGCGGCCGAAGGGCTGCGGCTCGGGCTGGGCACACTATCGCGCATGGGGCCGGGCTATTTCCCGATGGCGGCCGGTGTCGTGCTGCTCGGGCTGGGACTGCTGATGCTGGTCAACGCCGTGCGCAAGGGTGGGGCCATCGCCCGCGTGCCGTTCGGCCTGCCGGTGGTCATCCTCCTCGTGTCCCTGATCTCGTTCGGCGTGCTGCTGCCCATGTTCGGGCTGGCGCCGGCGACCGTCGTGCTGATGCTACTTGCGGCCTTCGCCGTCACCGGACGGATCGGCGTGGGTGACATCGTCTTTGCCGTCGCCACCAGCGTGGTCGCGGTCCTCGTCTTCATCAACGGTCTCGGCGTCGTTCTTCCCGCCGTGCGCTGGCCGTTCTAACTCTTCAAGAAGGGAAGCTCGCCATGGACGCAGTCGTCAGCCTTTTCGGCGGCATCGCCGCGACACTCACCTGGCCGGCGCTATTTTACAGCCTGCTCGGCGTCAGTCTCGGCATGGTGGTGGGCGTGCTGCCCGGCGTCGGGCCGATGGCGGCCATCGCACTGCTGCTGCCGGTCACGTTCCACATCTCGCCGTCCGAGGCGCTGATCATGCTCGCCGGCATCTACTATGGCGCGCAGTATGGCGGCTCGATCACCTCGATCCTGCTCAACCTGCCGGGGAATGCGTCCTCGGCGGTGGTCTGCATCGATGGGCATCCCATGGCGCGACAGGGGCGTGCCGGCGTAGCACTGTTCATCACCACGCTCGGCTCGTTCATAGGCAGCAATCTGGCCATCGTGCTTCTCGTCGCCTTCGCGGTGCCGCTCGCCAGCGTCGCGCTGCAGTTCTCGGCGGCCGACTATTTCTCGATGATGCTGCTCGGTCTGATCGCCGCGGCGACGCTGTCGCAGGGATCGGTGGTCAAGGGTATCGTGATGGTGCTGTTCGGCATCGTGCTCGGCTGCGTCGGTTCGGACGTCAACAGCGGCGCACAACGCTTCACCTATGGCTTTGTCGGTCTCTGGGACGGCATCAGCATCGTGGCGGTGGCGATGGGCTTCTTCGGCGTCACGGAGGTGATCTCGAACCTGCGCGAACCGAGCCAGGGCGCGCATGTGACGAGCGTCAAATGGCGTAACCTGTGGCCGAGCAAGAAGGATCTCAGGGATTCGAGCGGCCCCATTGTGCGGGGTTCGCTGCTGGGCTCGCTGTTCGGCATTCTGCCCGGTACCGGTACGGCGATCTCGGCCTTCCTCGCCTACCTCGTCGAAAAGAAGATCAGCAAGACGCCGGAGCGCTTCGGCAACGGCGCCATCGAAGGCATTGCCAGCGCGGAATCGGCGAATAATGCGACGGCGCAGAGCGCATTCATCCCGACGCTGACGCTGGGCATTCCGGCCGATGGCGTGATGGCGCTGCTGCTCGCAGCGATGATGATCCACGGCATCCAGCCGGGCCCGCGCTTCCTCACCGAGCACCCCGATATCTTCTGGGGCCTCGTCGGCAGCTTCGTGGTCGGCAACCTGCTGCTGGTGATCCTCAACCTGCCGCTGATCGGCATTTGGGTGAAGATGCTGTCGATCCCGTACCGCTATCTCGGGCCGCTGATCGTGCTGCTCATCGGCATCGGCGTTTATGGCATCAAGAACAACGCCGGCGACATCTTCTTCGTGGTTGCGTTCGGCGCCATCGGCTACATCCTGCACCGGCTCCGCTTCCAGGCTGCGCCTCTGCTCCTCGGACTTGTACTGGGGCCGATGATCGAAGAGAATCTGCGGCGCGCCCTGCTTCTGTCGCGTGGCAACTACCTGGTCTTCCTGGAACGTCCCATCAGCGCGTTTTTCGTCGTACTGACGGTGCTGCTCCTTGTTTCGTCCGTCTGGTCGCCGTGGAAGGCGTTCAAGAAGCGGGCCGACGCCACCGCCTAACTGGCGGCGGCGGCCCGGGTGAGGGTTCGATGCTGATAGCGGCCGCGACCGATCGCGGAATCGACCAGTACACTGTCGCGCAGCACCCAGGTGCCGCGCGCCAGGGTGTGCCGCACCGCGCCGCGAAGGGTGCGGCCCTCGTAGATCGAGTACCCGCAGTCGCTGGCGATATCGTCCTTGCCGATGGTCTTTTCGGCATCCAGATCGATGAAGGCGAGGTCGGCATCGAAACCCACATCGATGCGACCCTTAGTGCCGAGGCCCATCAGCCGCGCTGGGTTGGCGGCAGTGAGTTCGGCGATCCGCACCAGCGACAGGCCGCGCTTGTGGTAGCCCTCGGACAGCGGCACCTGCAGGAAGGTGTCGAGCCCCGGGCAGCCGGGCGAGGCCGTCCAGATGTCGCCCTGCTTGGCGCCGAGCCCGCGGTGGAGATGGTCGCTGGCCAGCGTATCGATGTCGCCATCGATCAGCGCCTGCCACAGCGCCTCGCGATCGGCGGGCGTGCGCAGCGGCGGGTTGATCTTGCCGACGATGCCGATCGGATCGGTCACGTCGTGGGTAAGGTAGTGGTTGCAGGTCTCGATATGGATGTCGAACCCTTCGGCCCGAGCCGTCAGCGCCTGCTCCAGGGCCTCGGCGGAGGAAGTGTGGACGCAATAGAGCGGACTGCCGGCAATGTCGGCCAGATAGGCGATGCGGCGGATAGCCTCGGCCTCGATGAAGGGCGGACGCGCATCGTTCCAGGTGGCGAGCGTCGCCGGCGCCCCGCCTTCACGCAGGCGCTTGCCGAGCAGCCAGGCGATTTCCATGTTCTCGGGATGCGGGTTGAGCATGCCGCCATGCGCGGCGAGCTGTTCGAGCAACGCGAAGGCGAAGCCGTCGTCGATGGGCGGCAGGCCAAGCCGCTGACCCTCGGTGCCGCGAATGTTCATGAAGAGCTTCGTGGTCGGCGCGCCGAATTCCTTGATGTAGCGCGGCACCGCCAGCAGCTGCTCCTGCGTGGCGATGACGAAGTGGAAGCCGAAGTCGATGCGCGCGCCCGCTTCGGTGGTGGCGACCATGTCGTGGAAGAAGCCCTCATAGGGGTCGGCGCTCATCACATAGGAGATCACGGTGGTGACGCCACCACGCGCGGCAGCGGCAGTCTCAGTCTGGGCGTCCTCGGGCACGCGCGGGCGGGAGATGTCGTTGCCGTGGCCGAGATGGATGTGGCCATCGATAGCGCCCGGCAGGATGACGAGGCCGGAGGCATCAATGCGCTCGGCATCACCCACCTCGGTTCCGGGCGCCAGCAACGCCGCGATCTTTTCGCCCTCGATCAGCAGATCAAGCTTTTCCACGGCTGGCGGCCGAACCACTTCGGCTCCGACGATCAGTTTGCGCGCAGCATGCATGACGATCTCCCTCCGGCTGTGTCCGCTCATTTTGAAACGTCGAATACACTGATCTGTCAAGTGTTGACAGTTTGCGCTTCGCTGACTACCTACGCCCATACCAGAGGAGAGGTTCCATGGACGTCGTCGCTCTAGAAAAGATGCCCACGCTGAGTGATCAGGCGCTCGAGCGCATCACCGAGCTGATCATCCGTGGCGACCTCGAGCCAGGCTCCCGCGTGCAGGAAGCCGTGCTGGCCCGCCAGTTGGGTATCAGCCGCGGTCCGCTGCGTGAAGCCATCAGCCGCCTCGAAGGCCGCGGCCTGCTGATCCGCGTGCCGCATATCGGGGTGAAGGTCGCCAATCCTTCGATCGAGGAGATCATCGACCTCTACATGATGCGCGAAGTACTCGAAGGCCTCGCCTGCCGGCTGGCGGCCGAGCGCCTCAGCGACGACGAGCTCAAGCGGCTCCGCAGCGTGCTGTTCGATCATTCCGCCCATGACGACGTGAAGGCCGGCACCGGCTACTACCAGTCACCGGGCGACCAGGACTTCCATTTCCAGATCATCAAGGGCAGCCGGCAGGCGCGACTGATCGAGACGCTGCTCGGCGATCTCTACCAACAGCTGCGCATCTTCCGGTACCGCTCGAGCGTCAATCCGGGCCGCGCCAAGGCCGCCTATGACGAGCATGTCGGCATTCTCGAAGCGCTGGAAAAGCGCGACGGCGATCTCGCCGAAAAGCTGATGCGGCAGCATCAGCTCCATGCCCGCCAGTCCCTGCAGGACTCGGTCGCCGCCACCGCTCGCGGCACGACCGCGGCCTGATCCCCCAAGGAGAGTCCGACTTGAAGCAATCCGCAGGAGCCACGCTGCGCAGCATCCTCGACGAGCGGCGCGCCGTCCTCGTCCCGGGGGTGATGAACGCCCTTGCCGCCCGCATCGCCGACGACGAAGGGTTCGAGGCGCTCTACGTCACCGGCGCGGGGCTCACCAATGCGTTCATGGGCAAGCCGGATGTGGGACTGATCGACCTGACGCAGATCGGGCTCAACCTTGCCATGATCCGCGACGTCACCGACCTGCCGCTGATCGTGGATGCAGATACCGGCTTCGGCAATGCGGTCAACGTCTACCACACCATCCGCCAGTTGGAGCGGGCCGGCGCCAATGCGGTGCAACTCGAAGACCAGTCGATGCCCAAGCGCTGCGGCCATTTCGACGGCAAGTCGGTGATCTCGATGGAAGAGATGGGGCAGAAGGTGAAGGCCGCTGTCGACGCGCGCCGGAGCGAAGACATGCTGGTCGTCGCCCGCACCGATGTCTACGCCACCGAAGGCCTCGACGCCGCCATCGACCGCGCCCTCCACTTCATCGAATGCGGCGCCGACGTGACCTTCGTCGAAGCGCCGCGCTCGGTGGAGGATTTCAGGGTCATCTGCGACCGCCTGCCGGTGCCACAGGTCGCCAATATCGTCATCGGCGGCAAGACGCAGCCGGCATCGCTGGAGGAGCTCACGGGCGCCGGCGTCGGCATGGCGCTCTACGCCAATGCGGCGCTGCAGGGCGCGATGCTAGGCATGCAGTCGGCGCTCAAGCGGCTCAAGGGCGACGGCATGCTGGAAGAATCCAGCGGCGTCGTCATCGGCTTCAAGGAGCGCCAGCGTCTCGTCGGCAAGCCCGAGATCGACGCACTCGAAAAGACCTATTCCACCTGAGGGAGACTGCCGTGAAGCCGTGGACCAACATTATCCCGCAGTCGGACCTCGACAATTACGAGAAAGCCGGTTTCGGCGGCGCGTCGCCGCTGGGCAAGAAGCCGGCGCTGCTGATCATCGACGTGCAGTACCGCACAGTGGGTACCACGCCGATGCCGTTCGACGAGGCGGTGAAGGAGTTCCGCACCAGCACCGGCGAAGTCGGCTGGAAGGCTGTCGCCAATATCGTGCCGCTACTGGCGCTGTTTCGCGAGCGCGGCTGGCCGGTGATCTACCCCTATGTGGCCCCCAAGATCGCGCATGATTTCGGCCGCCTGGCCGAGAAATCCCCTGGCCTGATGACCATCGCCGCCAAGGGCTACGAGTTCGTGGCCGAAGTGGCTCCGGGCGAGAAGGACCTGCTGCTGCCCAAGCGCCATCCGAGCGCGTTCTTCGGTACGCCGCTGGTGAGTTATCTCGTCGACATGGGTGTCGACACGCTGATCACCACCGGCTGCAGCACCTCGGGCTGCGTGCGCGGTACAGTGGTGGATGGTTTCTCCTACAATTTTCGGGTCGGCGTGCCGAGCGACGCCGTATTCGACCGGTCCGAGGTGTCGCACGCGGTCAATCTCTTCGACCTGGCGTCCAAATATGCCGACGTCTCGACCACGGCGGAGATGATCGAAAAGCTCCGCGCTATTCAGCCCTAAGTTCCGGGAAGCCGACCATGCGTATCTACGAAGCTCTCGCCAATGCCTTTGCCCGCGAGGGCGTCGAGGTCGGCTTTACCCTGATGGGCGATGGCAACATGCACTTTGCCACGGCGCTGTCGCAGAAGCCGGGCATGCGCACCTACATGGTGCGGCATGAGCATGCGGCGGTGGCGGCGGCGAGCGCTTATTCCCGATCAAGCGGCAAGGTCGGCGTCGCCTCGGTGACCTGCGGGCCGGGCCTGACGCAGCTGTCCACGGCGCTGGCCAGCGCAGTCTACGCTCGCATTCCGGTGGTGGTGTTCGCCGGCGAGAGCCCGATCGACAAATCCTGGTACGGCCAGCGCATCGAGCAAGCGCCAATCGTCACGGCCACCGGTGCGCACTACATCCACGCCCACAGCCGGCCGCGCATGCAGGAATTCGTGCGCGATGCCTTCTTGGTCGCGCGCACCGAGATGCGGCCGGTGGTGATCGGCGTGCCCTACGACACCCAGCTCGAGCCGTTCGAACACGACGCCGACTATGTGCCCTCGACCGACTTCATCCCGCAGCTGCAGCCGCTGCTACCGCATCCACGCGAGCTCAACGCGGCACTGGTGGCGATCGAAGGTGCACAACGGATCGTGCTGATCGGCGGCCGTGGCGCGCAGCTCTCTGGCGCCGAAGCGCTCTGCCGGCAGTTCGCCGCACAGATCGATGGCCTGCTCGCTACCACGCTCCTCGCCCGCGGCCTCTTCGACGAAGACGCCTTCAGCCTCGGTATTGCGGGCGGTTACTCTTCTGCGGTGGCGCGCGAGCAGCTCAAGACCGCCGACCTCGTGGTCGCGGTGGGGGCAAGCCTCAACTATCACACGATGGACGGCGGCAACCTCTTCCCCAATGCCACGGTGCTGCAGATCGACAGCGAGCCGGTGGGGATGCGCGATGCACTCAAGACCGGGGACATCTATCTACGGGCCGACGCCCGCGAGGCCATGCAGGCGATCATGGAGCGACTGTCGCAGAGCCCGGCGCGCGCCGCGAGCTGGCGGTCCAACGCGCTGGCCGAGCGGCTGCGCAGCGAACCGCACGACCCACACCAGTTCGAGCGGGACGATCCGTTCATGGACCCACGCGATGCAGTAACGGCGCTAGACGCGGTGCTGCCCAAGGACTGGCTGCTGGTCAACGGCACCGGGCACAGCGCGGCCTTCTCTGCCCACATGCGCGGCCGTCGGCCCGAGAACTTCCTCACCATTCGCGAGTTCGGCGCCATCGGCAACGGCCTCTGCTACGCCATCGGCGTAGCGGCAGCGTATCCGGACAAGACTGTGGCCGTGATCGACGGCGACGGTAGCCTGCTCATGCATGCCCAGGAGCTCGAGACCATCCGGCGGCACGGCCTCCGCATCCTCATCTGCGCCCTGAACGATGGGGCCTACGGCCCAGAAATCCATAAGCTCCGCCACGACGGAATAGACGATTTCGGCTCGATGTTCGGACGTGGAGATCTCGGTCAAATCGCCCGAGGATTCGGGCTGGACGGTCGCGTGATCAACTCCACCGATGAGCTCAAACCGGCGCTGGAAGCCTTCGCGACTGGCGCAGCACTGTGGGACCTCCACGTCTCGGACCAGGTGGTCTCGCCAATGATGCGCCGGGCGGTCTCGAAGCGAATGAAGCTCGCATAGCAGAACCACATCGGACTCACTTGGGTCAAAGCAGACATCCACGGCAGACTGATCTAGATCTGTCTCCAGGCCGGGCGGCCGGTGCTGGACACGTGGACGCAGGGAATATGAAGGGCTTTTCAATATCCGGGGGCCTCCCTATACCGGTTCACGTCACTAGATCGAGGATGAACCGCTGCCGGACTTTCCATTGGATATCGCGTTGGCAGCCCTATGCGGGTTACCGTTCGTGGCCTGTGCCCTCGCCTACGTTCTTCACGGAAGGTTGGCTGGTGGCGCTGCCGCGGTAGCTGGTGGCCTGGCGGCGCTTCTGCTGGCGATCACGCTGGCGCTGTTTCCGGCTGTGTCCGAGCTTGGAACGATCTCCCACCGCATCGAGTGGATCCCACAGCTCGGGCTCAACCTGACGCTGCGGATGGATGGGCTGGCGTGGCTGTTCTGCGTGCTCATCACGTTTATCGGACTGCTGGTCGTGCTTTATGCGCGCTACTACATGTCGCCAAAGGATCCGGTGGCGCGGTTTTTCTCGCTGCTGCTGGCCTTCATGGGCGCCATGATCGGGCTGGTGCTGTCGGGGAACCTGATCCAGCTCGCCATCTTCTGGGAACTGACCAGCCTCGTTTCTTTCCTGCTCATTGGCTACTGGTATCATCGCGCCGACGCCCGTGACGGCGCCCGCATGGCGCTTATCGTCACCGGGACCGGCGGGCTGGCGCTGTTCGTGGCCATGCTGCTGATCGGCCATATCGTGGGCAGCTACGAACTCGACGTGGTGCTCGCCTCGGGCAGCATCATTGTCGAAAGCCCGCTCTATCCGCTGACGCTGGTGCTGTTCCTGCTTGCCGCCTTCACCAAGAGCGCGCAGTTCCCGTTCCAGTTCTGGCTGCCCAACGCCATGACGGCGCCGACGCCGGTCTCGGCCTTCCTGCATTCGGCCACCATGGTGAAGGCCGGCGTCTTCATCCTCGCCCGCTTCTGGCCGGTGATGCACGATTCCCAGCTCTGGTTCTGGATCGTCACCTATACGGGCCTCGCCACGATGATCTTCGGGGCGCTGACGGCCTTGTTCCAGCGCGACCTCAAAGGCCTCCTCGCCTATTCGACCATCAGCCACCTCGGGTTGATCACCACCCTCTTGGGCATGGGCACGCCGCTGGCGGCGGTTGCGGCCATCTTCCACATCGCGAACCACGCGACCTTCAAGGCCTCGCTGTTCATGGCCGTGGGCATCATCGACCACGAAACCGGTACGCGCGACGTCCGGAAGCTCAGCGGGCTGCTGAAATTCATGCCGGTCACCGGCGCTTTCGCCATCATCGCCAGCGGCGCCATGGCGGGCGTGCCGCTGCTCAATGGCTTCCTGTCCAAGGAAATGTTCTTCACCGAGACGGCCGAGTTCCATCCAGACGTATTCGTGAACTACTCGCTGCCGATCGGCGCGACCATCGCGGGCATGCTGTCGGTGGCCTACTCGATCAAGTTCGTGCACGGCGTCTTCTTCGGACCGCCGCCGACCGAGCTGGAGAAGGTGCCGCACGAGCCGCCGGCGCTGATGCGCCGCCCGATCGAACTGCTGGTGGTGATCTGCCTCGCCGTCGGCGTCATTCCGGGGCTGACCATCGGACCCTTCCTGGCCGAAGCGGTGCGCTCGGTGCTTGGCGCCGAAACGCCCTACTACAGCCTCTCGGTCTGGCACGGCTTCAACCTGCCGCTGCTGATGAGCGTGATCGCCATGCTGGGCGGCGGCGTGATCTACGTCTCCTATTACCGGCGCCTGCGCGATGTTGACGGCGTACCATTCCTGCGTCGTTTCCGCGGACAGCGCATCTTCGAGCGCCTGCTGATCAACGCCACGAACAAGTGGGCCCGCAACTTCGTGCAATGGTTCGGCACACAGCGGCTGCAGCCGCAGGTGTTCACCGTTGTGTTCCTGGCACTTGCCGCAGGCGTCGTGGCGGGCTGGGCACGCATGGGCAATCTGCCGCTGCCGTCCAGTTTCGATCCGGTGCTCGGCATCGTGTGGCTGCTGGGCGGCATCAGCGCCATGGCGGCGGCGCACCAGGCCAAGTTCCACCGGCTGGCGGCGATGATCCTGATGGGTGGCGCGGGCCTGGCCACCTGCATCACCTTCGCCTGGCTGTCTGCGCCCGACCTGGCGCTGACCCAGCTGCTGGCTGAAATCGCCACCACGGTGCTGATCCTGCTCGGCCTGCGCTGGCTGCCCAAGCGACAGCCCGTGCCGGAGGACCTGACGCTGAAAATGCGCTTCCGCCGCGTCCGTGACGTCGGCCTCGCTGCCTGTGTCGGCCTCGGCGCGGCGGTGGCAAGCTACGCCATCATGACGCGCAGCGCCCCTGAGGGGATTTCCGAGTTTTTCCTCGCCAATGCCTACAGCCAGGGCGGTGGCACCAATGTCGTCAACGTCATGCTGGTCGATTTCCGCGGTTTCGACACCATGGGCGAGATCACGGTGCTGGGCGTGGTGGCACTGACCGTGTTCGGTCTGCTCCGCCGCTTCCGCCCGGGCCTCGACAGTTCCGACCGCCCCGAGCAGCAGCGGGTTCTCGACGATATCAACGACGGCTCCGGCCAGCGCGTGGCCGACGATTTCCTGCGCATTCCGGCACTGATCATGAGCTGGATGTTCCCGGTGATCATCGTCATCGCGCTCTACATGCTGTTGCGCGGGCACGACCAGCCGGGCGGCGGCTTCATCGCCGGCATCATCATGTCGCTGGCCTTCATCCTGCAATACATGGCGAACGGCACGCGCTGGGTCGAGGAGCGGCTGCGGGTGCTGCCAGTGCTGTGGATCGGGTGGGGTTTGCTGCTCGCCATGCTGACGGGCCTGGGCGCTATGGCACTAGGCTATCCGTTCCTCACCTCGGCCTTCGCCTATCTCGATATTCCGTTGATCGGCAAGGTGCCAATGGCGACCGCGCTGATCTTCGATCTGGGAGTTTTTGCCCTCGTGGTCGGCGCCACGGTGCTGATGCTGATCGCGCTGGCGCACCAGTCCATACGCAAGCCCAAGCCTGCCGGCTCGGCCAAACCCAAGGAACGTGCGGGAGCGGCGCGATGGAACTGATACTCTCCATCGCCATCGGTGTGCTCGCTTCATCGGGCGTCTATCTGATCCTGCGGCCGCGCACCTTCCAGGTGATCATCGGGCTCAGCCTGATCTCCTATGCGGTCAACCTCTTCATCCTGGCCATGGGACGGCTGCGCATGAATGCGGCGCCGATTCTTTCCGGTAGTGAGGCGAACCCGGCCGACTATGCCGACCCGGTGCCGCAGGCGCTGGTGCTGACCGCCATCGTCATCGGCTTTGCCATGACGGCGCTCTTTCTCGTAGTGCTGCTGGCCGCCCGCGGTCTTACCGGCAACGACCACGTCGACGGGAAGGGCAGCTGATGGACAACATGAACCACATCGCCATCCTGCCGATCCTGGTGCCGATGGCGGCCGTCATCGTCAACCTGGTACTGGGCGGCTCGCGGTCGGCGGCCAAGCTGCTGGGGCTCAACATCGCGTTCAGCATCATCCTGCTGCTGGTGTCAGTCCTGCTGCTCGTCGTTCTCGCCCAGACTGGCGACAACCTCGCGGCGGTCTACCCACTCGGCAACTGGCCGGTGCCGTTTGGCATCGTGCTGGTGGCCGATCGGCTCGCCGCCGTCATGGTGCTGATCACCGGGATCCTGTCGCTCGCGGCGCTCGTCTTCTCAACGGCCCGCTGGCACAATCGCGGCACCAACTTCTTCCCGCTGTTCCATGCCCTGACTATGGGCCTGAACGGCGCCTTCCTCACCGGCGACCTGTTCAACCTCTTCGTCTTCTTCGAGTTGCTGCTCGCCGCATCATATGGCCTGGCGCTGCATGGTGGAGGACGCAACCGGGTGAAGGCGGCGCTGCATTACATCGCCATCAACCTGGTGGCATCGTTCCTCTTCCTCATCGGCGTGGCGCTGATCTACGCCACCACCGGCACGCTCAACATGGCCGACATCGCACGGGCGGTGCCGCTGATCGCGCCGGACGATCGCGGTCTCTTCGACGCCGGCGCCGCGGTGCTGGGTATAGCCTTCCTGATCAAGGCCGGGTCGTGGCCACTGCATTTCTGGCTGCCCAACACCTACTCGTCCGCCGCTCCGCCGGTGGCTGCGCTGTTCGCAGTGATGACCAAGGTCGGTTTCTACGCCATCCTGCGCCTCTGGACGCTGGTCTTCGCCAATTCTTCCGGTCCGGAACTGGCCTTCGGCCAGACCGTTCTGATGGTGCTCGGGCTGGCGACCGTCGCCTATGGCAGCATCGGCGCGCTGTCGAGCAAAGCACTCGACAGGCTGGCGAGCTACCTGATCCTCGTCTCTGCCGGAACGCTGCTGCTTGCAGTGTCCTACAATGCTCCAGGTGTCACCAGCGGCGCGCTGTACTATGTCGTCGTCGCCACGCTGGCGGCCGGCGCCATTTTTCTCCTCAAGGACGTGCTCGACCAGATCCTGCCCGCCGAAGCGCAACTGCTCGCCGTGTCGCTCGAACTCTACGGCGACGAGGAAGAAGCGCTCGATGAGGACGAGGAGGTCAGCCGCCACGTGCCCGGCGCCGCCACGCTGGTCAGTTGGTGCTTCGCGATCGCAGCGCTCATCATGGCCGGCCTGCCGCCGCTCTCCGGCTTCCTGTCGAAATTCGCCATGATCTCCGCCGTGCTCGACGCCAGCGAGGGCCATGGCGCAGCGACCTGGTGGTTCATCGGCGCGATCATCCTGTCGGGCCTTCTCGTGCTGATCGCCATGGTTCGCAACGGAATCAACATCCTCTGGACCTCGCTGCCCGAAAGCGAAACGCTGCGGGTGCGGGCCGTCGAGATCAGTCCGATCATCGCACTCCTGGGCTTCTGCGTGCTGATGGCCATCGCGGCCGGCCCGGCTATGGCCTTCTTCGCCGACACCGCCAGTTTCATCCATTCACCCACCGGCTATGTCGGCGTGGTGCTGCCGCCCGCTGAGGTGACGCCATGAGGCGCCTCCTTCCCCACCCGATCCTCGCGGCGATTCTGCTCGTCCTCTGGCTGGTCCTGCAGCAGTCGATCGGGCTCGGCCACATCATCCTGGGCAGCATCATCGCCGTGCTGGCGTCGCTGGCAGCCAATGCGGTCCTGCCCGAGCAGGTCGTGCTCAAGCGGCCGTGGAAGCTGGTCCAGCTGATCGCGGTGGCCGGCGTCGATGTGGTGCAATCGAACCTTGCCGTCCTCATGATCCTCCTCAACCCAAAGGCGAGGCCGACGGCAGGCTTCATCGAGATGAAGCTCGAGCTCACCAACCGGCTCGGGCTCGCTGTCCTGGCATGCCTGCTTACCGCCACGCCGGGTAGCGCCTGGCTCGAATACAATGGCGAGCGCAACACCGTGCTGATCCACGTGCTCGACCTCAAGGATGAGGCCGAGTGGGTGGCCAGCATCAAGAAGCGTTACGAATCCCTGCTGCTGGAGATCTTTGAATGAGCCAGGCCATCCTCGACTGGAGTCTGATCATCGCCCAGGTCATGCTCGGCATCGGCATGCTGGCCACACTCTACCGAATGGTGCGTGGTCCCCGCGCCCAGGACCGCATCCTTGCGCTCGACGCGCTCTACGTCGTGGGCCTCCTGCTCCTGATCACTCTGGGCATCCGAACCGGCTCGCAGATTTACTTCGAACTCGCCATGTTGATGGGTCTGCTCGGCTTTGTCGGCACGGTGGCGCTGGCAAAGTTCCTGTTCCGCGGCGAGGTGATCGAATGACGGGCGACGTGCCGCTCTGGCTGGCGATTCTCGTTTCGGCCTTCGTGCTGTTCGGCGCCCTGCTCACCATGGCGGGCTGTATCGGCCTGGTCCGGCTTCGCGACTTCTACCTGCGCATCCATGCCCCCACCATGGGCACCAGCATGGGTGGCGGCCTGATCCTGCTAGCCTCGGCTATATATTTCACGGTGATAGGGCAGCGTGCCGTCGTCCACGAAATGGTGATCTTCGTCTTCATCACCGCCACCACACCCGTCACGCTGATGCTTCTCGCGCGCGCCACCCTCTTCCGCAATCGCGCTGAGGAAAAGACTGAGGCCGCCCGTGAAGATCAGGGGAACACTGGGTTACCGTGACTTGCCGCGATCTGGGACCGAGGCGACTGCCCTACCCTCATGCCGATGCCAGCAGGACTTCCGTCCGGCTCGTCTAGCCCGCGAATGTGCGATGAGTGGAGGCGCGGAAATGCGCCTCCAGAGCGGCGACGGCGCTGTCGGTGTCGCGGCGTTCGAGGCAGGCGATGACGGCGAGGTGCTCGTCGATCGTCTCGAGCAGCGCGGCGCGGAAGCCGGGGCGGCGGTGGACGATCTGCGCCATGCGGATATTGTCCTGCAGGCGCTGATGCGTATCGAGAATGGTGCGGTTATCGAGCGCCTCGACGATTTCCCGGTGCATTCGGTTGTCGAGCGCGAGGAAGCGCAACTGCGCCGTTTCGAACGGACCACCTTCGGTGAGGCCATTGCGGCACTCTTCGTGGCTCTCGCGCATATTGGCCAGCCACTCGTCGCTCACGGTATCGCCGAAACTGCGTAGCGCGAAAACCTCGATCATGATGCGGAACTGGTAATTCTCGCGGATGAATTTGACCTCCGGATAGACGATCCGGATGCCGGTGCGCGGCTTGATTTCGACCAGCCCAAACTCCTCGAGCAGGACCAGCGTCTCGCGCAGCGGTGACAGCGACACCCCGAGCAGATCGCAGAGTTCATTCTGCGTCACCACCATGCCGGCCTGCAGCCGGCCATCCTGCATGGCGGCGCGGAAACGGCGGTAGCCGTCATTGTCCTGGCGAATATCTGACACGTCATCCTCGGGTCGGCCGCGATCAGCCTCCCATACCTTAGTCTATGATTGGGTCAATCTGAAATATCACAGAGTGGTCAACTCTAGCAGCCGCGAGCGGACCATTTCCTGTGAAATGACGGCCCTTCGCGCGTCCACAACCCGTAAGCGGCCATTTGCATGGGCTTGACTTGAGATATCACAGCTCGGAATAAATATCTCAGATATGGAGGAGACGAATGAAGATCACGGGTTTCACGGGTTGGCTGGTGGAGCATGACCCCGGGCCGGACTTTATCTGGCGCGATGGCCTGCCCGGCTCGTGGGGCGATATCCCGCGCGGCTCGAAGCCGCGCAAAGCGGTGATCCGGATGGAGACCGATGCCGGCCTCTATGGCGCCATGGAGATCAACCGCGGCGACTCGGTGATCGACCTCGTGCGCCGCCGCTACCACGAATTCATCGGCGAGAACCCGCTGCTCACCGAGCGGATGTGGAAGCTGATCTGGGAGATCGACCGCGTGGAGGAAATCCACATGCGGCATCTGGGCCTGCTCGACGTGCTGTGCTGGGACGTGAAATCCAAGCAGGCCAACATGCCGATCTACCAGATGCTGGGCGGCGATGACCGCGTCGTGCCGGCCTATGCCTCGACGGTCACCTGGCCGACGATGGGCGAGTACGAACGCTACATCAAGATGTGCCGCGACATCGGCTTCAAGGCCTTCAAGCTTCACGCCTGGGGCGGTCCGGTAAAGCGCGACATCGAGCTTTGCACGAACCTTCGCAAATGGGTCGGTGACGACGCCGACCTGATGTTCGACGGCTCCGCCGGCTGGGACTATGTGAATGCGCTCGAGTTCGGCAAGGCGATCCAGGACCTCGGCTTCCTCTGGTACGAGGAACCGATGCGCGAGTTCCACCTCGGCGCCTACACCAAGCTCTGCGAAAAGCTCGATATCCCGATCCTTGCCGCGGAAACCTCGGATGGCGTGCATGGCAACATGGCGACCTGGATCGAGAACAAGGCGCTCGACATGGTGCGCGTCTCGGCCTTCTACAAAGGCGGCTTCACCGGTTCGATGAAGGTGGCGCACCTCGGCGAAAGCCATGGCATGCGCGCGCAGGTGCACGGCATGAGCCTCGAGAACGCGCAGATCTGCGCGGCCATCTCCAACAACGACTATTACGAGCAGCTGGTGATGAACGAGGAGCAGATCCGCGGCCTCGACAAGCTCGGCAAGCTCGCGATCGTCGACGGCAACCTTACGGTCAGCGACGAACCGGGCGTTGGCTACGAGTATGACTGGAAGCAACTCGATGAAACCTGCCTGACGAAGGTCGAAGTCACCGAGCGCTTGACGCCACCCCCAAACTTGGTACCGTGGCACTGATATATCAGTTATATAATCTGAGAGATCAAAAGGGAGGAGTGAATGACCATGAATTTCGACCGCAGGTCGATTCTGAAGATGGGCGGCAGCCTGCTGGCTGCCTCGGCACTGACGCCCGTCAGCGCCTTTGCCCAGTCCAAGACCATCAACTACTGGCACACCTTCACCAGCCAGTCCGAACAGGCAGGCCTCGACGCCGTGCTCGCGCTGTTCAAGGCCGCTCACCCCGACATCGCGGTGACGCCCGAGAACATTCCGAACCCGGAATTCATGGCCAAGATCACCGCTGCCGTGGTCGCCAACACCCGTCCGAGCGTCACCATGGTGTCGTCGGAGCGCTTCCAGGACCTGCTGGCCATGGGCGCCCTGTCGGACATCACCGATCGTGTGTCGAGCTGGGACCGTCGCCCCGATTTCGCTGACCAGCGCTTCGACTCGATCACCGCCGACGGCAAGATCTACGGCGTGCCGGGCTTCACGTTTGTCGACTGGATCTACTACCGCAAGGACTGGTTCGAGGAAGCCGGCATTGCGGTGCCGACGACCCTCGCCGAAATGTATGACGCGGCGGTCAAGCTGACCGATGCCAGCAAGAACCGCTTCGGCTTCGGCCTCCGCGGTGGCCCGGGCGGCCAGAACCCGATCATCAACATGATGGAAGCCTTCGGTTCGCCGGTTCTGCATGCCGACGGCACCATCGGCCTCGATCGCGAAAAGGCCATCGAGGGCGTCGCCTACTGGTCCGATATGGCCAAGAACGCCGCGCCGCCGAGCGCCGCGAACGACGGCTTCCGCCAGATCATCGAAGGCTTCCAGACAGGCCAGACGGCGATGATCTACCACCACACCGGCTCGTACCAGGACATCGCGTCCAAGCTCGAACCCGGCGTGCAGTTCGGCACCATGGCGATCCCGGCCGGCCCGGTGAACCGCGTGGCGCGTCTCGCCTACGCCTATAACTGCATCACCAAGCCCGAGGACGCCGACGCGGCCTGGGAATGGATCAAGTTCTGGGGCGAACCGGACGCTGCCGTGGCCTTCCTCGAAAAGACCGGCTACTTCCCGGCCTCGACGACCGCCGCTGCCGACGACCGCATCTCGGGCAACCCGATGTACAAAGCCGCCGCGGACACGCTCGGTTTCGGCATTCCGCAGCCGAGCTTCCCGGGTGCCGCCGGCTGGGCCGAGAGCACCGTGCTCCCCGCCTTCCAGCGCATCCTGATCGGCGAAGCGACGCCCGAACAGGCCGTCGACGAGATGATCACCGGCCTCGCCGACGCCACTGCCTAACCTCCCGCGGGTGGCCGCCAGCGATGGCGGCCACCCGTTTCCGTTCCGCCCTTCCCTCCGGGAGATACGATGAGCCGCGTTTCCGCTGCCAGTCCCCCGCCGCGTTCGGTGTGGGACAGCCTCAATCCGGTCCGCCTGATCGGTGAGCTGTCCGAAACCAGGTACTGGATGTACCTGCTGCTGCTGCCCAGTGCGCTGCTGATCACGGCCGTCGTGCTGTATCCGACCCTATACGGCATGCAGATGAGCTTTACCGAGATGCGGCTCAACCGGCCGGCCGGTAACGGCGCCTTCGTGGCGCTCAAGCACTACCAGCGCATGATCACCGACCCGATCTTCTGGGTGTCGCTGCGCAATACGGCGGTGTGGGTGACGAGCTCCATCGCGCTCGAATTTCTCGTCGGCCTCGTCGCGGCGCTGGCGCTCAACCGCAACCTGCCCGGCACCAAGATCCTGGCCGTGCTGATCCTGCTGCCCTACTTCCTGCCCAACGTCGTTGCCGGCCATATGTGGGCGCTGATGCTGGACCCGCGGCTCGGCGTCATCAACGACGTGCTGGTACGGCTCGGCATGCTCGAGAGCTACAAGGCGTGGTTCGCCGACCCCGCGACCGCCATGGGCGCGGCCATCCTCGTCGAGGTCTGGCACAGCTTCCCGTTCTTCACCCTCCTGATCATGGCGGGCCTCAAGAGCATCCCGACCGACCTCTACAAGGCCGCCGACATCGACGGCGCGGGCGCGTTCGCCCAGCTCCGCTTGATCACGCTGCCGATGCTCAAGACCATCATCGCAGCTGCGGTGATCCTGCGCGTCATCGGGCTCGTCAACTCGCCCGACCTGCTGCTGATCCTCACTTCCGGCGGCCCCGGCCGCTCGACCCAAGTGCTGAGCCTCTATGCCTTCCAGATGGCCTACAAGGATTTCAACTTCGGCTATGCGGGCGCGCTCAGCGTGGTGATGTTCATCCTGCTGATGGGCTTTGCCTACGTCTACATCCGGCTCTCCAAGGTCAACCAGGATTAGCGTCATGGCCCAGACCCGCTCCGGCTCAAAGCTCATTTGGAACATCGCCGCCTACGCGGTGCTGATTCTGCTCGCCTTCATCTGCATCTTCCCGATCATCTGGACCTTCCTGACCTCCATCAAGGTCGAGGAAGACATCGTGACGCGCGAGATGATCTACATCCCGACCCGCTTCACCTTCGATTGGTATGTGCGGCTCTGGAACCAGTCCGGCTATCCGGTACTGGTGATGAACAGCCTGATCACCACCTCGGTGACGGTATTGATCTGCCTGATCACCGGCACCATCGCCTCCTACTCGTTCTCGCGCTTCAACTTCGCCGGACGCACGCAGCTGATGCTGGCCTACCTAGTCGTGCGCATGTTCCCGGCGGTGCTGATGATCATCCCGCTGTTCATGGTCATGCGGAGTTTCGGGCTGCTCGACAGCTCCGTTGGCCTCGCAGTCGCCTATACCAGCTTCCTGCTGCCGCTCTTTGTCTGGATGCTGAAGGGCTTCTTCGACGGGGCGCCCAAGGAGCTCGAGAGCGCGGCGCGCATCGACGGCTCGACCCGCATCGGCGCGATGTTCCGCATCGTCATCCCGATCGCCCGTAACGGACTCGTCGCCACCTGCGTCTTCGTCGCCATCGCGGCGTGGAACGAGTACCTCTTCGCGCTGATGCTGACCACGAGCCAGGGCTCGCGCACCTGGCCGGTCGGCCTGCAACTGATGGTCGGCGAGTTCCAGCTGCCCTGGGGCATGCTGGCGGCCGGCGGCATCATCTCAATCATTCCCGTGATCGTGCTCTTCGCACTCGTGCAGCGCGTCATGGTTGCCGGCATCACCGCCGGCGCAGTCAAGGGTTAGGGCCGATGGCAACTCTATCGATCAATGGCGTCCGCAAGAGTTTCGGGTCACTCGAGGTCCTCAGGAACATCGACATCGAACTCGAGGACGGCGGCTTCCTGGTGCTGCTCGGACCGTCGGGGTGCGGCAAGTCCACCCTGCTCTCGATCATCGCCGGGCTGGAGCCAAGCTCGGGCGGCGACATCCTGATCGGGGAGCGGAACGTCAACGACGTGCATCCCAAGGATCGCAACATCGCCATGGTGTTCCAGAGCTATGCGCTCTACCCCACCATGCCGGTGCGCCGGAATATCGGTTTCGGCCTCGAAATGCGGAAGGTGCCGCAGGCCGAGCGCGATGCTGCCGTGCAGAAGGCGGCGCAACTGCTGCAGATCGAGCACCTGCTCGACCGCAAGCCGGCGCAGCTTTCAGGCGGCCAGCGCCAACGCGTCGCCATGGGGCGCGCTATCGTCCGCGATCCCGACCTGTTCCTCTTCGACGAGCCGCTCTCCAACCTCGATGCCAAGCTGCGCGTCGAGATGCGGACCGAGATCAAGCGCCTGCATGACCGGCTGGGCACCTCGGTCGTCTACGTTACGCACGACCAGGTCGAGGCGATGACGCTGGGCACCAAGGTGGCCGTGATGAAGGAAGGCGTGATCCAGCAGATCGCCGACCCGCAGACCATCTACGAACGCCCGGCCAACATGTTTGTCGCCGGCTTTATCGGCTCGCCGACGATGAACTTCCTCTCCGGCACGCTGGAAAAGGACGGCAGCAGCTTTGCGCTGCGGCATGGCGAGGGCGTCCTGCCATTGCCGGCTCTGGCGCAGGATGTCGGCGGGTTTGTCGGGCGCAAGGTGGTGGCGGGCATCCGCCCCGAAAGCATCGGCGCCGGCAACGGACCGGCGACATTTGCCGGCAAGGTGGACGTGGTCGAACCGACCGGGCCGGACACGATGGTGATCGTCTCAGTGGGCGGCCAGTTGATCACCGCGCGCCTCGGGTCGCGCGACCGCCCTGCCCTCGGCGATACGCTGACGCTGGCGGTCAATACCGCCGAAGTGAACCTGTTCGATCCCGAGAGCGGTAATCGCATTTAGGCCGCTCGGGCCACCAATATTTGAGGGGATAGTGCAATGAAGGACCTGCGCATCAAGCGCCTGACCGTGACCCAGTACAAGTGGAAGCGGCGCGACCTCGTCGGAGACTATAACGGCTTCAACCACGTCTATCTCAAAGGCGGCGAGGTAGAGTTCACCGATTACGTCATGACGGTCGAAACCGAAGCCGGTGTCACCGGCGAATATTCCGGCGGCGTCGGCGTCAGCTACGCGCAGGTCGCGATGGCCGCGCAGTATCTGCTCGGCAAGAATGCCCTCGAACGCGAGCTGATCTGGAACGACCTCAAGCGCGCGCTGCGCAAGCACGACAAATTCGGCATGGGGCCGATCGACTGCGCCCTCTGGGACATTGCCGGCAAGGTCGCTGGACAGCCGGTCTATCAGCTGCTGGGCGGCTGGCGCGACAAGCTGCCGGCCTATGCCTCGACCTTCCACGGCGATGAGAACGGTGGTCTCGACAGCCCGGAGGCGTTCGGCGACTTCGCGGTGCAATGCCGCGAGATGGGATACCCCGCCTTCAAGATTCACGGCTGGGGGCACGGGCCCATCCGCCGCGAGCAGCAGGCCGTGCTCGCCACCCGCAAGGCGGTGGGCGACGCCATGGACCTGATGATCGACCCTGGCTGCGAGTACGAGAATTTCGGCGACGCCCTGAAAGTTGGACAGGCCTGCGACGAGGCCAATTACTTCTGGTACGAGGACCCCTACAAGGATGGCGGCCTGTCCGCCTATGCCCACAAGCGGCTGCGCGAACTGATCAACACGCCGATCCTGATGGGCGAACATATCCGCGGCATCGAGTCCCGAGTCGATAACCTCATCGCCGAAGGCACCGATTATGTGCGCGCCGATGTCGACTACGATGGCGGCATCACCGGCGTCATGAAGCTGGCGCATGTGGCCGAAGGCTTTGGCATGGATTGCGAAATCCACGCGCCGGGCCATGCGCCGCGCCACTGCATGGCGTCGATCCGCAACACCAACTACTACGAGCTTGGCCTCGTGAACCCTAGGGTCGCTGGCTGGAAGAGCCAGCATCAGGTGCATGCCGACGACTATTCCGACGACCTCGATGCGGTGGACAGCAACGGCTGCGTGCCGGTGCCGCAGGGCGTCGGCCTCGGCTACAATCTCAACTGGGACTGGATCAAAAAGCACGCGACCGGCACCACGGTCT
>VFQQ010002356.1_pt1 | contig 21672 bp, 16 predicted proteins | sample 3512341 | NCBI WGS metagenome assembly VFQQ01 (sample SAMN10412373, study PRJNA504923) | tailings metagenome | isolation source: Relicate 2 Philex TSF1 revegetated site | place: Philippines: Tuba, Benguet | collected 2017-08-29 | reverse complement strand
CATGAGGCTCCGGAAGGCCGCGCCTTCCTTGTGCATGTCGATGAAGATCTCGCCGATCGTGCCGTCCTCATACTCGCCGGTGCGCAGGTAAACCTTGTGCCCGCCGACTTCGGCCTTCTGGGTATAGCCCTTGCGGCGGCCGGGCAGCTTTTCCCGGCGGGCGCGCTCGCGCTCCACCACGCGCTCCACGATCTTCTCGACGATCTTTTCCGCCACCATCACCGTGCGCTGCGGCACGGGCTCGGCGATCAGCGCCGCGACCTTGTCTTCGGCCTCGTCGTCGTCATTGTCGTTGTCGGCGATGAGCGAAGAGGAGAGCGGCTGGCTCAGCTTCGATCCGTCCCGGTAGAGGGCGTTGGCTTTGAGCGCCAGCTTCCACGACAGCATATAGGCCTCGCCGCATTCCTTCACCGATGCCGCGTTCGGCATGTTGATGGTCTTGCTGATGGCGCCCGAGATGAACGGCTGCGCCGCCGCCATCATGCGGATATGGCTCTCGACGCTCAGGAACCGTTTGCCGGTGCGTCCGCACGGGTTCGCGCAATCGAACACGGGCAGGTGCTCGGCTTTCAGGTGCGGCGCACCCTCCAGCGTCATCGCCCCGCAGACATAAAGGTTCGCCGCCTCGATCTCCGCCTTGCTGAAACCGATGGCGCTCAGCAGGTCGAACCCTGCATCGTCCATCTGGTCCTCGGTCAGGCGCAGCACGTTCAGGCAGAATTCCTCGCCCAGCGTCCAGCGGTTGAAGACGAAGCGGATGTCGAACGCCTGTTCCAGCGCCTCTTCGATGGCGTCGATCTGCGCCGGGCCGAAACCCTTGGCGGTCAGCGCCGCGTGGCTCACCGCATTGCTGCCCGCCAGCGTGCCGTGGCCGACGGCGTAGCCGGTGATCTCGGCCTGCTGCTCGGTCGTGTAGCCAAGGCTGGTCAGCGCCGCAGGGACGGCCTGGTTGATGATCTTGAAGTAGCCGCCACCGGCCAGCTTCTTGAACTTCACCAGCGCGAAGTCCGGCTCGATGCCGGTCGTGTCGCAATCCATCACCAGGCCGATCGTGCCGGTGGGGGCGATGACGGTCGCCTGCGCGTTGCGGAAGCCGGCGACTTCACCAAGCTCCAGCGCCTTGTCCCACGACGCGGCAGCGGCCTCGGCCAGCCCCTCGATGGAGCAGGCGGCGGCGTTCAGCGGCACGGGCGCGATCTGAACCTGCTCGTATCCGGTCAGCTCGCCATACGCCGCGCGGCGGTGGTTGCGGATGACGCGCAGCATGTGGTGCGCGTTGCGGGCATAGCCGGGGAACGCGCCCATCTCGCCCGCCATCTCGGCGCTGGTGGCATAGGCGGTGCCGGTCATCAGCGCCGACAGGGCGGCGGCGATCGCGCGGCCTTCGTCGCTGTCATAGGCGATGCCGGATGACATCAGCATCCCGCCGATATTCGCGAAGCCAAGGCCCAGCGTGCGGAAGTCATAGCTGCGCTGCGCGATCTCGCGGCTCGGGAACTGCGCCATCATCACGCTGATCTCCAGCACGATGGTCCACAGCCGGCAGGCATGGGTGAAGCCGTCAATATCGAACCCGCCGTCTTCGTCACGGAAGCGGGCGAGGTTGACCGACGCCAGATTGCACGCCGTGTCGTCCAGGAACATGTACTCGCTGCACGGATTGCTCGCGCGGATCGCGCCGCTCTCCGGGCAGGTGTGCCAGTCGTTGATCGTCGTGTGGAACTGGATACCGGGGTCGGCGCAGCTCCACGCCGCCGCGCTGATCTTCTCCCAAAGGTCGCGCGCCTTGATGACCTTCGCCGGCTTGCCGCCGACGCGGCGCGTCAGCGTCCAGTCGCCGCCGGTTTCCACCGCGCGCAGGAACGCATCGTTCACGCGCACCGTGTTGTTGGAGTTCTGGCCGCTGACGGTGAGATAGGCGTCGCTGTCCCAGTCCGTGTCATAGGTCGGGATCGAAATCTCGGTATAGCCCTGGCGCGCATAGGCGATGATGCGCTGGATCGCGTTCTCGGGGATCATCGCCTTCTTCGCCGCGCGGATCTCGCGCTTCAGCGCCGGGTTCTTCGCGGGGTCAAAGCAATCGTCGCCCGTGCCCTCGCAGTTCACGCAGGCGCGCAGCACCGCGTTCAGGTGCTTCTCCATCGCCTTCGACCCGGCGACGAGGGCGGCGACCTTCTGCTCCTCGATCACCTTCCAGTCGATGAAGGCCTCGATATCCGGATGGTCGGCATCCACCACCACCATCTTCGCCGCGCGGCGCGTCGTGCCGCCGCTCTTGATCGCGCCCGCCGCCCGGTCGCCGATCTTCAGCCAGCTCATCAGGCCCGACGATTTCCCGCCGCCCGCCAGCGGCTCATTCTCACCGCGCAGCGCGCTGAAATTCGTGCCCGTGCCCGATCCGTATTTGAACAACCGCGCTTCACGAACCCACAGGTCCATGATGCCGCCTTCGTTCACCAGATCGTCCGATATGCCCTGGATGAAGCAGGCATGCGGCTGCGGCCGCTCATACGAGCTGGTCGAGGCTTTCAGCTCGCCGCTCTCGTGGTCGACATAGAAATGCCCCTGCGCCGGGCCGTCGATGCCATAGGCCCAGTTCAGCCCGGTGTTGAACCACTGGGGCGAGTTGGGCGCCGCCATCTGCATCGCCAGCATGTGGCGCATTTCGTCGAAGAAGGCGCGGGCGTCGGCCTCGGCGTCGAAATAGCCGCCCTTCCAGCCCCAATAGGTCCACGCCCCCGCCATCCGGTCGAACACCTGTTTGGCGCTCGTCTCACCACCACCGGACTCAACCTGGCTTTCATGCCGCCACAACCACGCTGGAACGTCGCTTTCGGGTCGCTTTTCACCCCCCGCCACAACGCCTTTTCTACGGAAGTACTTCTGCGCCAGCACGTCGCTGGCAACCTGGCTCCAATGCGCCGGAACCTCGATGTTTTCCTGCCGGAAAACGCTCGAACCGTCCGGATTCCGGATCTCGCTGGTCACCTTGTGAAAGGCGATCCCGGCATAGGCATCCTGGGCGGCGGATTGGGTGAAACGGCGGGTAATACGCATGGCTCTACTCGTGCTCGGTTTCAGAGTCGGGTCTGCCTGTGCCGGGCGCGTGCCCGTCAGCGTCAAACCCAGCAAAATCAGTCGTTTAGTCCCCCTGCTGACGGTCGCCCGCCCGGCACAGCATCGAACACCCATCGCGCGTCCGGTGCAACAGATATTGAGTTAAGATCGAAGCTACCCACAACATCTTGCGGTTGTTTGGCCGGTGTATCAGGCACTTAGCCGCTGGAAAAAATTTTGCAGCCGCCTATAAGGGCGCATGGGTCTGATCAGCAGCATCTTCACCTGGTGGAACGGCGCAACCGCCGGAACCTATTGGACAACTTGGCGCTCCGGCACCTTCGTGGGTGAGGACACCCAGGGGAATCGCTACTACCGCAACAACGACGCCTCCCGCCGCTGGGTCATCTACAAGGGATTGGCCGAGCCCAGCCGCGTCCCGCCCGAATGGCACCACTGGCTCCACCACACCTGCGAAAAACCGCCGACGGAAGACCCGCCGCTGGTCCAGCCGTGGGAAAAACCTCACGTCCCCAACATGACCGGCACGCCCTACGCCTATCGCCCCAAGGGCAGCCTTTACGCCGCCGGACAGCGGCCAAAAGCGACGGGTGACTACGAGGCCTGGTCGCCCTCCGACTAGGTTTGGCCGCAATTCTCAGGCTTTGATCCCGATATGCTCACCCGCGCCGCCCTTGTGATTCTGGCCGCTTTCACCGGCGCCGCCCTCGCGCAGGACAGCGCGCCTGCGCCTGTGATCATCAAACTCGGCGATCTCCCCAGCGTCCTGACGCGCGACGCCAAGTTCGATGACGCCGTGCCCGACGAAAAAGGCGTGCGCCGCTCCGTCGTCATGGGTGGTCTCGATAAGATCACGGCGCGCACGTTCCGTTTCGAGGCGCCGGTCGGCCACACGGTGAAGTTCAAGAAGCTGCTGATCACCGCGCGCACCTGCTATGTGCGCCCGCCGGAGGAGACGCCGGAAACCTCGGTCTTCGTCGAGATCAGCGAGCCGCCGCCGCAGGGTGGCGACGAGCTGCGCCGCCTGTTCTCGGGCTGGATGTTTGCCTCCAGCCCCGGCCTCAATGCGCTTGAGCACCCGGTCTACGATGTCTGGGTCGTCGGCTGCCGCGTGGACGATCCGAACAATCCCGGCGCGCCGTCGATGGTGTCGACCGACGAGACTGATCAGCAGGCCGATCTGCCCAGCATCGACGACACGATCGAGCAGGACGACGGCGCCCGCGAGTGAAACTGCGCCGGCGTGGCGACAGCCTCTGCCAACAGCTTCCTGTAATCTGACCGTGTAATCTCGACCGCGCCGAATTGCGCCAGGTGCGTGGTGAGATACTGCGTATCGAGCAGGCGGAAGCCGCTTTCGCGCAGGATATGCACCAGAGCCGCCAGGGCGATCTTGCTGGCGTCGTTTGCGCGGCTGAACATGCTCTCGCCGAAGAACGCCGCGCCCAGCGACACGCCGTAAAGCCCACCGACCAGTTCGCCATCCTTGCGGCACTCGACGCTGTGCGCATGGCCGCGCTCAAAAAGGTCGGTGTAGAGCGCGACAATCGGCTCGCTGATCCAGGACTCATCGGCGCCCGGACGCGGCGCGGCGCAGGCCCGCATCACATCCTCGAACGCCGTATCGACGGTGATCTCGTACGGCTCGTGCCGCATCGTGCGGGCGAGCCGGGCAGGCAGGTGAAAGCCGTCGAGCGGAATGATGCCGCGCCGGTCAGGATCGAACCAGTGAAGCTCCGGGTCGTCCCGGCTCATCGCCATCGGGAAAACCCCGACGGCATAGGCTTTCAGCAGCAGATCGGAATCGACGCCCTGCATCAGCTCCGGTTCAGGAACTCTTCCAGCCAGTGAATGTGATACTCGCCGTTCTGGAAGTCCGGCTCGTTCATCAGTTTCTGGAACAGCGGAATGGTCGTTTCCACGCCATCGACGACGAACTCGTCCAGAGAGCGGCGCAGGCGCATCAGACATTCCGTCCGGTTGCGGCCGTGCACGATGAGCTTGCCGATGAGGCTGTCGTAATAGGGCGGGATCGCGTAGCCGGCATAGGCGGCGCTATCGACGCGCACGCCAAGACCGCCCGGCGTGTGCCAGTTGCGGATCGTGCCGGGCGAGGGGCGGAAGGTCACCGGGTTCTCGGCGTTGATGCGGCATTCCATGGCATGGCCGCGGAATTCGATGTCGGCCTGCGTGAGGCCCAACTCGGCGCCGTTGGCGACGCGGATCTGCTCGCGCACCAGATCCAGCCCGGTGATCATCTCGGTGATCGGATGCTCCACCTGCAGGCGGGTGTTCATTTCGATGAAATAGAACTCGCCGTTCTCGTAGAGGAACTCGACCGTGCCGACGCCGATATAGCCAAGCTTGCGCATGGCGTTGGCGACGATTTCGCCGATCTCGCTGCGCTGGCTGGCGTTGAGGGCAGGGGAGGTCGCTTCCTCCAGCACCTTCTGGTGACGGCGCTGCAGCGAGCAGTCGCGCTCGCCAAGATGCAGCGCGTTGCCGTGCATGTCGCACAGCACCTGGATCTCGATGTGGCGCGGGGTGGAGAGATATTTCTCGATATAGACGGTGTCGTCGCCAAAGGCGGACTTGGCCTCGTTACGCGCGAGCGAGATCTGCTCGAGCAGCACGTCGGCGCTTTCGGCGATCTTCATGCCGCGGCCGCCGCCGCCGGAGGCCGCCTTGATGAGGACCGGGTAGCCGATCTTCGCGGCGACATCGAGCGCCTCGCTGTCGAGCACCGCGCCGTCGCTGCCCGGCACCACGGGAATGCCGAGCGCCTTGGCCGTCTTCTTGGCTTCTACCTTGTCGCCCATCGTGCGGATGTGCTGCGCGGTGGGGCCGATGAAGGTGATATTGTGCGCCGTGACGATCTCGGCGAAGCGGGCGTTTTCCGACAGGAAACCGTAGCCGGGGTGGATCGCGTTGGCGTTGGTGATCTCGCAGGCCGCGATCAGCGCCGGGATGTTGAGATAGCTGTCCTTGGCCGGCGGCGGGCCGATGCAGACGCTCTCGTCGGCCATGCGCACATGCATGGCGTTGGCGTCGGCGGTGGAGTGAACCGCCACCGTCTTGATGCCCATTTCGCGGCAGGCGCGCACGACGCGCATGGCGATTTCGCCGCGATTGGCGATGAGAACCTTGTCGAACATCGGCGTTGCCCGCCTATTCGATGATCATGAGAACTTCGCCGTACTCGACCGGCCGTGCATCGCTGACCATGATCTGCACGATCTTGCCGGCCTTGTGCGCTGGGATCGGGTTCATCGTCTTCATCGCTTCGACGATGAGGAGCGTCTGGTCTTCCTTCACGGTGTCGCCCACCTGGACGAACGGCGCAGCGCCCGGCTGCGGCGACAGATAGGCGGTGCCGACCATCGGCGAGGAAACGGCGCCGGGATGCTTCGACCAGTCCTGCTCGGCGGCGGGTGCAGCCTTGGCGGGCGTAGCCGCCGGAGCCGCAGCGGCCGGGGCAGCCGCGACGGGCGGAGCGGCGTAGACGACGGGAGCGGCCACGCTGGCGGCGCGCGATACGCGCACTTTCAGGCCGGCGCGTTCGACTTCGATCTCGGTCACGCCCGCTTTTTCAAGCAGGTGGGCCAGCGTCGTCACGAAGGCGATATCGTTTTCCGGCTGGTCGGGGGTGGACGTCTTGCTAGCCAAATTCAACCTCGAAGAAAGAAGGGGCGGCTCCGGGCCGCGGTCAGGTCAGCGTGTCTTCGGCGTCTTGGCGATCAGAGCTGCGGCCGCATCGACCGCCAGTTCGTAGCCATGTGCGCCCAGCCCGACGATCAGTCCGTCTGCTGCCGCTGAAACGAAGGAATGGTGGCGGAACGGCTCCCGCTTGTGGATGTTCGACAGATGAACTTCCACCACCGGAAGGTCAACCGCCTTGAGCGCATCGTGAATGGCCACCGACGTATGCGAGTAGCCGGCGGCATTAATGATGACGGCAGCGCCATTTTCACGCGCTTCGTGAAGCCATTCGACGATCTCGCCTTCCCGGTTGGTCTGGCGGAAAACCACCGCAAAACCGGCGGCCTTTGCCCGGGCGGTGGACAGGGCCTCCAACTCGGCCAGGGTGGTCGTGCCGTAGATCTCCGGTTCCCGCTTGCCCAGCAGGTTGAGATTAGGCCCGTTCAGAATATAGATCGGCTTCGACATCGCGCGGCGCGGGTCCGTTCATCCGGCAAAAGAGGCGGCTTTATAGCCTCCCCCCGGCGGACTTGAAAGCTTAAGGCAGGACAAGGACTTGCAGCTCAATCTCACGATAAACGGCGAGTTGAGACGGTTGGAGGGTCCGCTGAACGTCGCCGGGCTGCTCGCGGCCCTAGGCCTAACCGGCGGCAAGGTGGCGGTCGAGCGAAACCTCGAAATCGTCCCGCGCTCGGGCTGGAACGACGAAGCGGTCGCCGACGGCGACCGCTTCGAAATCGTGCGCTTTATCGGCGGCGGCTAGGCCGCCGCTGGCGGCTCAATCGGGCGTGCCGCCATTGTTGTCGTCGGGGTCTTCCGCATCAGGTATCCCGTCGTGATCCGCGTCCGCTTCCGGCTCTTCGGTCGCTTCGGCGGGTTCCTCGGTCGTCTCGTCCGCAGGTTCGGCGGCCGGCTCGTCGGCAGGCTCTTCTGTCGTTTCTTCGGCGGGTTCTTCTGTCGGTTCATCGGCCGGCACGGCTTCTTCAGGCTCGTCCGCCGGTTCGTCCTCACCCAACTCTTCCTCGGCCGCGTTGTTGGCGGCTTCGTCGTCGAGCGGCTCGGCCGAAATCTTGTCGGCTTCCTCGTCGGCGGTCGCGGCCGGGTCTTCGACCTCAGGCGGCGGCGAAGCGAGTTCGGCGGCGTCGGCCGCTTCCAGCGCTTCGTGACCGGGCGCAGCGGCGGCGGCTTCGTCGGCAGCGGAAGCCACGTTGTCGATGCCGGCGTCAGCCTGCTCGATGATCGTGTTGTTGATGATGGTCGAGTTGATCTCGACCGTCACGGGCAGCGCTACGGGCGTTTCGTAGGCCGGATAGTCGTAGCCCGTGTAGTAGGTGTCGTAGACCGGCAGGTAGTCGTTATAGACGCTGTACCAGTAGTTATACGGGTCGAGATAATACGCGGCGATCGCCGGATCGTAGGCGAGCCAGTAGTCGTAATAGCCGTCGTAATAGCCAAACGCTTCGTCCAGCCCGAGCAGCGCCAGCCACTGATATTCGGGCGAGCGGTTCAGCTCTTCCGCGCGGGCCAGCAGATCGAGCAGATAGGCCAGCTCGGCGGCTTCAGCCTCGTCCTGCGCGCGCTTGGCTTTCAGGTCGGCGATCTGGCGTTCCAGGGCCGCGATGCGGCGGCCGTTCTCCTGGGCCTGCTGCGGCGTGCCGGGCTTGGCGCCGCTCAGCTTCTTCATCGTGCGGTCCCAGGCCGCGTTGAAGGCGCGCATGCCTTCCGCGGCGGCCGGATCGTCGATCTTCGCCTTCTTGAAGGTCGAGTTCAGCTTGCCGACGGCCTTGCCGGCGCCGCTGACGGCCTTGGCCAGCGCCTTGTCGTCCTTGGCCGCGATGGCCGCTTTCACCGCCGCCATCGCCTTGTCGGCGCTGGAGATGGCTTTGAGGAACGGCGCGGACTTTGCCAGCTTGTCGGCCGGCAGGGCCTTGGTGGAGATCAGGGTCGCCGAGAGCGCACGCTGCGCCTTGCGGAGCAGTTCGCCCCCCGTCGCCTTGGCGGCGGTAGCGGTCGCCATCAGCGCGGCGCTGGAGGCGGGAAGGGCGGCTGTCGAAGCCTGGGCCTGCAGTCCCAGGATAGCGGCGAGCGACGCAGTGGCCAGAAGGCCGCTGAACGCGGAAGTACGGATTTTCATTGGCAGTATCATCCTTGGCGCGAGCAGGAGGCCCGGCGGCGGGAGTCATACGCCCGGCTGCAGGCCGGGATATGGCGCATTCCGTCGCAGGTCGGCGTTGTGCTGTCCGCCCTCAGCCCCTAAGTCTCGGCCATGAGCACCGACCCCGCCGCCGACACCTGGACCGTCGCAGGACGGACCTTTTCGTCCCGCCTCATCATCGGCACCGGCAAGTACAAATCCTACGAGGAGAACGCTGAGGCGCTGGCAGCGAGCGGCGCCGACATCGTCACGGTCGCCGTGCGCCGCGTGAACCTGTCGAACCCGAACGAGCCGATGCTGGTCGACTTCATCGACCCGAAGAAGGTGACCTATCTGCCCAACACCGCCGGTTGCTACACCGGCGAAGAGGCGATGCGGACGCTGCGGCTGGCGCGCGAGGCCGGTGACTGGAAGCTCGTGAAGCTGGAAGTCCTCGGCGACCGCAAGACTCTCTATCCCGATATGATCGAGACGCTGCGGGCGACCGAGATCCTCACCAAGGACGGCTTCGAGGTGATGGTCTATTGCAGCGACGATCCGCTGATGGCGAAGCGCTGCGAGGATGCCGGCGCCGTCGCGATCATGCCTTTGGCCGCGCCCATTGGCTCAGGCCTCGGCATCCAGAACCCGGTGAACATCCGGCTGATCATCGAGCAGTCGAAGGTGCCGGTGCTGGTTGACGCCGGTGTCGGCACGGCCAGCGACGCTGCCGTCGCGATGGAGCTGGGCTGCGAAGGTGTGCTGATGAACACCGCCATCGCCGAGGCCAAGAATCCCGTCCTCATGGCGAGCGCGATGAAGCACGCCGTCATCGCGGGCCGTCAGGCCTATCTCGCCGGCCGCATGCCGAAGAAGCTCTATGCCGATCCGTCCAGCCCGCTCGCCGGGCTGATCTGACCCCGCTTCAGCCGCCGCGGTGTTCGGCGACGGCGGACTTCATCTCGTCTACGCTGATCGCGCCGGGATAAAGCTTGTCGCCGATGATGAAGGCCGGCGTGCCGTCGACGCCGATCTTCTCCGCCAGCTCGTGGTTCTTGGCGATGATGTCCGCAACCTCGGGCGCTTCCATATCGGCCTTCAGCTTCGTCACATCGAGGCCCTGACCGGCGGCGATGTCGTAGATCGCTGCACTGTCGAGCCCGTCGGCGCCCAGCAGCGCCTGGTGGAAGGCCCAGTACTTGTCGTCGCCCTGCTTGCGTGCGGCGATGGCGGCCTTCGAGGCTTCCGTCGAGGTCGCGCCCAGAATGGGGAATTCCTTGAAGACGATGCGCACGCCGTTATCCGCCGCCATGAACGCGACGATGTCGTCCCGCACCTTCTTGCAGTAGCCGCAACGGTAGTCGAAGAACTCGACCACCGTGACGTCGCCGTTCGGATTGCCGCCGACATAGGAGAAGCCGTCGTTCAGCAGGGCGTCCTGGCTGCTCGCGATGGCCGACTTGGCCGTCTCGGCGGCTTGCCGTTCCTCGCGGGCGCGCAGCTCGACCAGCATCTCGTTCAGGATTTCGGGGTTCGCCAGCAGATAGTCGCGGACGATCTTCTCGACCTCTTCCTTGGTCATCTCGGCGGCCGACGCCTGCGGCGCAGCGGCGAGAAGGACGAGGCCGGCGACGCCGGCGCGGAACATGGTGCTGAAACGCATCTGTCAGTGATCTCCGAATAACTCTTCAGGCTGGTTGGCATTCACATTGAACGAGAACCCGCCGCGGCCGTTGCGGCCGCCTTGGCGCGAGGTCTGGGCTTCCGCGATGACGACGATGTCGTCGGCGCGGCCGGCTTCGCGCGAACCCTGCGGCAGCATCTGTCGGGCGCGCGTGGCGAAGCGGATCGCATCGGGATAGTTGCCATTATAGAAGCGCTGCTCGGCCATCGACAGCGCAGCCATGCCTTCATCGCCAAGCGAGGCATAGGCGAAGGAGAGCTGCAGCCAGGCGAAGGCGTTGGTGTTGTCGCGGCGGAGAGACTCTGTGAGCACGTCGCGCGCGCGGCCCATCATCTTCTGGTCTTCCAGCGCCACCAGCGTTGCGCCGAGATTCACCTGCAGCAGCGGCGCGTCGGGTTTCAGCTTCACCGACTTTTCGAACGCGCGGGCGGCCCCGGCGAAATCGCGCTGCTCGGCCACGATCTGACCCTTCAGCTCCCAGTAATAGGGATTGTCGGGATAGCGCGAGATCAGCGTGTCGATCTCGCGATTAGCCTGCGCAAAGTCCGGCGTGCGGTAATAGGCGACGGCGCGGGCATAGAGCGCCGCATCGGACTGATCGCTGCCGGGATACTGGCGCAGCGTCGATTGCGGCTGGTTCATGAAGCCGCGGATCTTCGCCTGGATCAGTTTGTACTTTTCGATGTCGGCGGCGGTGTCGACATTGTCCTTGTAGGGCGACGACTCGACGCGTGCCGACAGCGAACTCATGCGGTCGCGGGACATCGGGTGCGAGCGCGCGTAGGGGTCCTGCATGCGAGCGGTCAGCAATTCCTGCTGCGCCATCTTCTCGAATGTCTCGATCATGCCGCGGCCGCTCTTCTTGATCTTATCAAGATACGAGATGGCCGCCTGGTCGGCGGAGCTTTCCTGCACGCGGGAATAGCCGAGGACGGCGCGCTGCATCGCCTGCTGCGCGCCCATGATGATGCCCATCCCGGCCTGGCCTTCGCCGGCCAGCATCGCGGCAAGGCCGGCGAGCATGGTGATGAGGAAGGGCGTCGCCTCATTCATCATGTCGTCGCTGGAGCGCGCGAGGTGACCGCCCGCGATGTGTCCGGTTTCGTGCGCGAGAACGCCGAGCAGCTGGTTCGGCGTATCCAGCTGGTCGATCAGGCCCGTCGTGACGAAGATGTTCTGCCCGCCCGCCACGAAGGCGTTAAAGACGTGGTCGCTGACCAGGTAGATATGAACCGCATTCGGGTCGATGCCCGCCGCGTTCAGCACGGGACGCGTTTCGTCCCACAGGAATTCTTCGATCTCGGTATCGCGCGCCACCGAAACGGCGAAGGCCGGCGCGGTCCATGCCAGCGTCACGGCGGCAGCAACCGCCATGGTCAGTTGGCGCAAGTGAGGTCGGGTCAAGGGCTGCTCCCGTCAATCGCTACACGAGGCGGCGGTGCAAAGTCCGAACGCTACAGCCCCCGTTGCCGCGTCCGGCGATCACCGCCGTTGGGTTAGGTAGTAGGGCGGGCCGCGCCAAGTCAATTGCGGCGGCGTCGCGGTCTCTCACGAAGACTTGCGCGGGCGCGCCAGCTTCTTCGCCATGACCGCGTCGAAGGCGAGTTTCAGGCCGCTCTTCACGGCTGCCGGATCGGCGGTTTTCAGCAGCACCCGCGTGGCGCCGCCTTTGCCCCATCCGCCCGGCACGGGCGTGAAGGTGTCCGGTGCACCCGCGACCAGGATGTCCTGCTCGTCGGGCGTCACCTTCACCATCGCGTGGTCGCGTTCGGGATAGCCTAGCGTCGCGAAGATGCGCCCGTTCGCGCGGAAGTCGGCATGGCCCATATGCGAGCCTTCCACCGCACCCGTCAGGCTCAACGCAGCCTTCCGGAATGCGGCGGGCGTCATGTCAGCCTTCGCGCTTCTTCCACCAGCCGGCCTTTGCCGGGCCGGACTCGCTGGGGCCGACCACGATCACTTCCGACGTCTCGACCTCGGGCACGATGAAGACGCGCGGGGCCGGTTCGGCAGGCGCGGGCGGCATGATCGGTTCCGGTTCGGGCACCGGATCGATGCTGGCGGGCACAGGATCGAGAACTGCGGCGATTTGCTCCGGCTCGGGCGCTTTCGCTTCCGGGTCCGGTTCCGGCAGCGGGTCTGGCACAGGGTCGTGGATGACGACCGCTTCCGGCAGCGGTTCGGGCGCGGGAACGGGTTCGCTTGCAGGCGCGGCTTCCACTGGGGCGGGCGTCACCGGCTCGCTGACGGCGGCCGTGACAGCGGCAGGGATCGGACGCGCTTCCGGTTCGGCAGCAGGTGCATCGCTACGCGAGCCAAAGCCGAAGAAGCGGGCGATCGCGGCGGTCGCCGACGACTTGTCGCGTTTCGGCGCAGCCGGGGCCGCCGGCTCGGCGGCGACCGCGATATCCTGTTCGTTGATCGCGGCGACGGTCTCGTCGTCGCTCTCGCCGTCAGCGTCCGCGCCTTCGGCGTTCTCACCGGCATTGCCGTTGAACTCGCCCTCGGGACGGCCATTGCGGCGGCCACCACGGCGGCCACGGCGGCGGCGGCGGCGATCGCCACCATCACGCGCGCCTTCAGCCGCCGCTACATCCGCTTCGCCTTCACCGTCGGTTGCGGCTTCCTGCACGGGCGCGTCGCCCTCTGCGGCAGCACCCTCCGCACCTTCGGCCTGAACCGGGGCAGGGCGGCGCTCGCGATCGTCACGGTCGCGGCCACGTCCGCCGCGGCGACGGCGTCCACCGCGTCCGCCGCGGTCGTCGCGCTCACGGCGCTCGCGCGGCTCGCGGGTTTCGACTTCCTCGATATTGCTCTCGCCCTCGACGGTCTCTTCCTCGTCGTCCGAGGCGTCGAACGACGGCTCGGGCATCATCGCCAGCGCCGTCTCGGCCGAGACGGCGTTCGACTGGGAGGCGCGGCGCGAGCGGAAACCGCCTGGTGCACCGATCTCGACTTCGCAGTCCGCGCCATACATGTCGGGCTTCGCTTCCACGAAGATCGAAACGCCCAGGCGCTCTTCCATCGCGCCGATATCGGCGCGCTTGTGGTTGAGGATGTAGACGGCGACTTCCGTCGGGACGCGCACGGTGATGCCGTCGGTGCGGCTCGACTGGGCTTCTTCCTCGACCTGGCGCAGGGCGCGCAGCGCGAGGCTCTCCACCGAACGGATCAGGCCTGTGCCGTTGCAGTGCGGGCAGGCGATGGTGGAGCCTTCCACCATGCCGGGGCGCAGGCGCTGGCGCGACATCTCCAAGAGGCCGAACGGCGAAATTCGTCCGAGCTGGATGCGCGCGCGATCGTGGCGCAGACAATCTTTCAGGCGCCGCTCGACCGCCCGGTCGTTGCGGTTCTCCTCCATGTCGATGAAGTCGATGACGATCAGGCCCGCAAGGTCGCGCAGGCGCAGCTGGCGCGCGATTTCCTCTGCGGCTTCCAGGTTCGTCTTGTGCGCGGTGTCCTCGATATTGCTTTCGCGCGTCGAGCGGCCCGAGTTCACGTCGATCGCGACGAGCGCCTCGGTCTGGTTGATGATGATGTAGCCGCCCGACTTCAGCTGGACGCGCGGGTTGAACATGGAGTCGAGCTGGTTCTCGACGCGGTATTTCTGGAAGAGCGACTGTCCGCCTTCGTATTTCTTCACCGAGTCGATCTGCTGCGGCATGATCATCTTGGTGAAGGTGTGGGCCTCTTCGAACCCTTCATCGCCCTCGACGATGATCTCCTCGATGTCCTTGGAGAACTGGTCGCGGATCGCGCGCTTGATGAGGTTGCCCTCCTCGTAGACGAGGGCAGGGGCGCTGGAGCGCAGCGTCAGGTCGCGGATCGAATCCCAAAGGCGCAGCAGGTATTCGTAGTCGCGCTGGATTTCCTGCTTGGTGCGGCTGGCGCCCGCCGTGCGGACGATCAGGCCCATGCCCTCCGGCACGTCCAGGCTCTCGGCGGCGTCTTTCAGGCGGCGGCGGTCGGACGAATTGGTGATCTTGCGCGAGATGCCGCCGCCCCGGCCGGAGTTCGGCATCAGCACGCAGTAACGGCCAGCAAGCGAGAGATAGGTGGTTAGCGCCGCGCCTTTGTTGCCGCGCTCTTCCTTAACGACCTGGATCAGCAGGATCTGACGCTTCTTGATGACTTCCTGGATCTTATACTGGCGCATGCGCGGCGAGCGGCGGCGCTGCTCGACGGCTTCGTCCTCAGCGACGTCGTCTTCGCCGGCGCTGATGATTTCCGGCTCGACGGCCTGAACGGCGACAACTTCGACTTGGTTCTCACCGGCCGGGGCCTCGTCGCCCGAGGCTGCATCCGTGTCCTCTGCGGCGGGTTCAGGCGCGGCCTCGGCAGTGGCCGGCTCAGCCTTCGCTGCGGCAGCTTCAGCCGGGGCAGCTTCGAAACCCGAAGCAAGGCCGGCGTCCTCGTCGGCGACGACAGCCATGATCGGCAGCGGGTCGTCCGACTCGATCGTGCCTTCCGGCGCGTCCGTCACGGCTTCGGGAGCGGCAGCCGGCTTGTCGTCGTCGTCATAGTTATGGCGACGCTCTTCGGCGCGCTGGGCGGCTAGCAGCGCCTGACGGTCGGCGACCGGGATCTGATAGTAGTCGGGGTGGATTTCGCTGAAGGCGAGGAAGCCGTGGCGGTTGCCGCCATACTCGACGAAAGCCGCCTGCAGCGAGGGCTCCACGCGCGTCACTTTTGCGAGGAAAATATTGCCCTTAAGAGGGCGTCTTGAAGCGGACTCGAAGTCGAACTCTTCGACGCGGTTACCCGACAGAATGACGACGCGCGTCTCTTCCGGGTGGGAGGCGTCGATGAGCATACGCTTGGACATGGGAAACTCCTGTGAGCGCCCGCCGGCCGCGCGCTAAGGGCGCTGCGGCTCCGGTCATCCGGGGCTGCTCGATATGAGAGGAAAAGGGGCTTGCGCCGCGCGCGGACGGGGAGCGAAAGCTCCATGCATCCGTTTTGATCCGCGCAGGGCGCATTCAGGTCTTGCTCCGCGCCGGTCTGGGCGCTTGGGCGATTGGCGGCGACGCGCGGGGCGGACGTCCTTTGCGGGAAACCGACACGCGCGCATCGGTCGTCCGGGTGCGTGTCGCCGGCATCAGAGGGGAATGGGGGTCAGTCGCCTGCGCCCGGGCTTCCCGCCCTGGGGGCGACCCCGAAGGATCGATGGGCTTTTGTAGCGGTATGACAGTTGCGGACGCAACATGTTCCTGACGCTTACCGTAACGTAACGCGCCGTCTCGACGGTAACGCTAACGCAAGACAAAGCTGCTAACGTCCTGTTCCGATTCAGGAATGGTGGAGCCATCGGTGACGACAGAACGTCGCCCGATCATGCAGCTTCTGGTTGCGCTGGCGCTCGCCGCCTGCGTGTGCCTTGGCGTTTCCGCGCCTGCGATGGCCGAACCCGTGGCGACCGACGCCCGACTCGGCGAGCACCCCGAACATACCCGCTTCGTCCTCGACCTGACCGAACCGGTCGAATACCGGCTTTTCAGCCTGGCCGACCCCTACCGCATCGTCCTGGAAATGCCCGCCGTCTCCTGGCGCCTCTCAAAGCAGGCCGGTCTCAGCGGTGCCGGTCTGGTCCGCTCTTACCGCTACGGCCTCTTTGGCCACAGCCGCTCGCGCGTCGTTCTGGAATTGAACGACCCGGCCAAGGTCCAGGCCGACTTCATCATGCCGCCGGAGGATGGCAAACCCGCCCGCCTCGTGCTCGACCTCGTGCCGGTCAGCAAGGCTGAGTTCCTCGAAACCGCCGGCTGGCCGGATGATGGCAACGCGCCCGCCGCCGAAGCAAAGCCCGAAGAGGTACCGGAAGGCAGCGCGCCGGTCGGGCAGGGCGACGGCCGCTTCATCATCGCTCTCGATGCCGGTCATGGCGGCCCCGATCCTGGCGCGACCGGCGCGGGCGGCACGCTGGAAAAGGAAGTCGTCCTCAAGGCGACCCTCGCCCTGCGTGACGAACTGGAGCGCCGGGGCGACTACACCGTCGTCCTGATCCGCGAGGACGACACGTTCCTGAACAAGAAAGACCGCGTCCGCGCCGCCCGGGCCGCGCGCGCCGACCTTTTCATCTCGCTGCACGCGGATACGATCAGCAATTCCGCCATTCACGGCGCCTCCGTCTACACGCTCTCCGAAAGCGCCTCCGACGCCGAAGCCGCGGAACTCGCCGAGTCCGAAAACGCCTCCGACATCATCGCCGGCGTCGACCTCTCGGGCGAAGGCGACGACGTGAACTCGATCCTCATCGATCTCGCCCAGCGCGAGACGAAGAACCGCTCCACCATCTTCGCGCAGCTCCTGCTGCCGGAACTCGACGCCCAGACGGGCCTCTTGGCCCAGCCGCTGCGCTCCGCCGGGTTCCGCGTCCTGAAAGCCCCCGACGTCCCGAGCGTCCTGATCGAACTCGGGTTCCTGTCGAACCCCACCGACGAGGCCCGCCTCCTCAGCGACGATTGGCGGGAGGGCATGGCTGCCGCTATCGCGAACGCCGTGGACACCTACTACGCCCGCATGTCGTCCGTCGCCCAGTCGGGTGGCGAGGGCCTCACCGCCCATTAATCCGGCCCTTCAGCCTCCAAACCGCCATAGTTATCGCCGAACAGACAGGCTAGAATCGCCGTGAGTCAGGGTGCGGCGCGCGCGGGTTGCCTATGCGGTTTCTGAAGTTCTTCTTTCTGTCGTTCCTCACCATCATCGGTGTCGGCGCGCTGGGCGCCGGCCTGGCGCTGTGGTTCCTGTCGAGCGACCTGCCGGACGCCGAGACGCTCGCCAAGTACGAGCCGCCCGTCACCACGCGCGTGCATGCCTATGACGGTACGCTGATCGCCGAGTTCGCGACCGAACGCCGCCTCTTCGTCCCCATCGACGACATCCCGCCGCTGGTGAAGAACGCCTTCATCGCCGCCGAAGACAAGAACTTCTACCTCCACCCCGGCTTCGACCCCACCGGCATCGCCCGCGCGCTGCTGGCGAACCTGAGCAAGGGCGACGACGAACGCCCCGAGGGCGCCTCGACCATCACCCAGCAGGTCGCCCGCAACTTCTTCCTCAGCAACGAAGTCGCGACCATCCGCAAGATCAAAGAGATCCTGCTTTCGATGCGGATCGAGGCGACCTTCTCCAAGGACAAGATCCTCGAGCTCTACCTCAACCAGATTTTCCTGGGGCAGAACTCCTACGGCGTCGCCTCCGCCGCGCTGAACTATTTCGACAAGTCGCTGGACGAGCTGACCATCGAAGAGGTCGCCTATCTCGCCGCGCTGCCCAAGCAGCCCTCGCGCTACCACCCCATCCGCGACAAGGCTGCCGCCGTCGGACGCCGCAACTATGTCATCGATCAGATGGTCGAGGTCGGCTACGTCTCGAAGGCCGACGGCGAGGCCGCGAAGAAGAAAGACCTCATCGCGAAATTCCGCCCGGTCGGCACACGCTATGACGGCGCAGAGTATTTCGCGGAGGAAGCCCGCCGCGTCATCACCAACAAATACGGCATCGACAAGCTGATGATGGGCGGCCTCTCGGTCCGCACCACGCTCGATTCCAAGATGCAGTCGATCGCCCTCAACGCCTTCCGTGTCGGGCTGCAGCGTTATGATCGTCCCTCGGGCTGGCACGGTCCGGTCACCACCATCGAGCTTGGTGCAGGCTGGGAAAAACGTCTCGACGCGATCCCTTCGGCCAGGGACGTCACCGGCTGGCGGATCGCCGTCATCATGGACGCGAGCGGTACCTGGGAAGTCGGCTTCGTCGACGGCACCACCGGCAAGGTTCCGGAATCGGGCCGCAAGCTCTCGGGCAGCGGGAAAGCCAAGGCTGGCGACGTGATCTATGTCGAAGCCTCGGGCGATGAGGGCAATTACGCGCTCCGCCAGATCCCGACGGTCAATGGCGGCCTCGTCATTCTCGATCCGCACTCCAGCCGTGTTCTCGCGCTGGTCGGCGGCTTCTCCTATTACGACAGCGTCTTCAACCGTGCGACGCAGGCGATGCGTCAGACCGGCTCGTCGTTCAAGCCGTTCGTCTACGCGACCGCGCTCGACAACGGCTACACGCCGTCCAGCTTGGTGCTCGACGGCCCGGTCTCGCTGCCGATGGGCAATGGCCGTGTGTGGCGTCCGCAGAACTCCGACGGCCGCTATCTCGGCATGGCGACGCTGCGCCAGGGCCTTGAGAAGTCCCGCAACCTGATGACCGTGCGTCTCGCCTACGATGTCGGCATGAAGCAGGTGGTCGATCGCGTGAAGCGCTCGGGCGTATACGACAAGATCGACCCCGTCCTTGCCAACGCGCTTGGCGCCGCCGAAACCACGGTGATGAAGCTGGCGGGCGGCTACGCCACCTTCCTCAATGGCGGCCGCGTCATCGCGCCGACCATCATCGACCGTATCCAGGATCGCTACGGCAAAACCATCTTCCGCCATGACGACCGCGCCTGCGACGGCTGCTACGCGCCGGCCGGCTGGACGGGACAGGAAGAGCCTCTGCTGCCCGATATCGGCCGCGAGGAATTCGACCCCCGCACCGGCTTCCAGGTCGCGACCATCCTGCAGGGCGTCGTCCAGCGCGGCACCGCGCGCGCTGCCTTCAAGAATCTGAAGGACTATCCGATCGGCGGCAAGACCGGCACGACCAACGACGCCAAGGACGTGTGGTTCGTCGGTTTCACGGCCGACTTGATCATCGCCGCCTATGTCGGCTTCGACCAGCCCAAGCCGCTCCGCCGCGGCAGCTTCGGCGGCACCGTCGTCGCGCCGATCGTCGCCGATATTTTTGCGACGGTTCTACCGGAAACGGGCGCGCTGCCGCTGCGTACCCCGCCCGGCGTCGTGATGATGCGGGTCAACGCCGTGTCGGGCCGTCCGACCTCGGCGGAAGACCCCGGCGCGATCATGGAGCCGTTCAAGCTCGGCACCGACCCGGACTCGAAAGAGGCCAACACGGCCGGCGCCGACGAGGCCGATTACCCGGCCGAAGAGGCGCCCCCGCCGCCGCCGGAAGACGTTAACGCCGGCACCGGTCTCTACTGATCTAAGTGCCTGAGGCGGCTCGACAAGCCGCCCGGCATCGGCCACCCTCATCACAGTCACGGCTTGAAAAAAGGGCCGGACAGGGGAGGACCGATGAAGATCGACGAAGACAAGCTGGGCATGAAAGGCCCCGACTCCAACATGGCGTTGAACCCCATCGTCGGGGTCAACCCGGAGGAGTTGTGGCGCGCCGCCGGCCTCGTCCTCACGGAAATCGTCCGTCAGCCGACCCTGTTCGCCAAGCATGGCGGGTCGTTCATGAAGGACATGGCCGACGTCATGCTCGGCAATTCCAAGCTGGAAGCCGAAGCCAAGGACAAGCGCTTCCAGCACGAGGTCTGGAAGAAGAGCCCGGTCTTCAAGCGCGGCATGCAGGGCTGGCTCGCCTTCAAGAAGAACCTGAAGGAATGGATGGGCGACCTCGAGCTTGAGGACAACGACAAGACACGCGCCAACTTCATCCTCGATATCTTCGCCGACGCGATGGCGCCGACCAATACGCTGCTCGGCAACCCGCTGGCGCTCAAGACGGCCTGGGACACCAGGGGAAAATCGCTCGCCAAGGGGATGAAGAATTTCCTCGACGACATGCGCCACAATGGCGGCCTGCCCAGTCAGGTCGACAAGCGCCCCTTCAAGGTCGGCGAGAACCTCGCCACCACCGAAGGCAGTGTCGTCTTCAAGACCGAAATGCTGGAGCTCATTCAGTACAAGCCGCTGGCCGACGAGGTGTATGAGACGCCGCTCCTCATCATCCCGCCGCAGATCAACAAGTTCTATGCGTCAGACCTGACGCCCGACCGCTCGATGTTCCGCTACCTCCTCACCAAGGGGCAGCAGCTCTTCGCGATCTCCTGGCGCAATCCCGGCAAGGAGCACGCCGACTGGGGCCTTGAGGCCTATGTCCGCGAGATCATGAGGGCGATCGACGCCGTCTGCGCCATCACCAAACAGAAGCAGGTCAACATCTCCGGCGCCTGCTCGGGCGGCATCACCCAAGCCATGCTTCTGTCTTACATGGCCGCCAAGAACGACAAGCGCGTGAAGGCCGCGACCTTCATGGTCTGCGTGCTCGATGCGCGCCCGGAAGACAGTGAGATCGGCGCGTTCATTTCGCCACGCTCTATCAAGCTCGCCAAGGCGCGCTCCAAGCAGAAGGGCATCCTGACGGGTCAGGATCTCAGCCGCACTTTCGCCTGGCTGCGCCCGAACGACCTCATCTGGAATTACGTCGTCAACAACTACCTGCTCGGCAACGACCCGCCGCCCTTCGACATCCTCTACTGGAACAACGACTCCACGAACCTGTCGATGAAGCTGCACCACGACTATCTCGACATGTACGAGAGCGAGCCGATGAAGAACCCCGGCAAGGTCTCGTTCATGGGCCACAAGATCAATCTCGGGAAGATCGATCAGGACGTGTTCTTCCTCGCCGGCGTGACGGATCACATCACGCCGTGGAAGGCGGTCTATCGCTCGATGAAGCTGCTGGGCTCGAAGGACAAGACGTTCATTCTCTCGTCCAGCGGCCACATCCAGTCGCTCATCAATCCGCCGGGCAATCCGAAGTCACGCTTCTTCACCAACCCGTCGCTGCCCGACGATGTCGAGCAGTTCCCGAACGGCGCGTCGCAGACCGTCGCGTCCTGGTGGGATACGTGGGTCGAATGGCTCTCGGCCCGCGGCGGTGCGCTGAAGCCGGCGCCCAAGAAGCTCGGTGACGCCAAGCACAAGCCCGGCGCCAAGGCGCCTGGCGATTACGTGCATGGCTAAGCGCGCGAGCGCAGAATCGGTTAGCGTCGGAAAGCGCTTGGGGGCGCGCCGCCGCAGTGCGGCCAATGGGGGCAAGCGTATGAGTTCTGAGAAGCCGTCACACCGTAAACCCGAAATCTCGATGCAGACGGTCGGATGGCAGACCTATCGCACGGCCATCTGGCGCGCCGAACGGCGCACGGCCGAACGCCCGCTGCTGTTCTTCAACGGCATCGGCGCGAACCTCGAACTCATCCAGCCGCTCGCGGACCTGATGACCGAGCGCG
>VFQQ010002355.1_pt1 | contig 21677 bp, 42 predicted proteins | sample 3512341 | NCBI WGS metagenome assembly VFQQ01 (sample SAMN10412373, study PRJNA504923) | tailings metagenome | isolation source: Relicate 2 Philex TSF1 revegetated site | place: Philippines: Tuba, Benguet | collected 2017-08-29 | reverse complement strand
CCGCCCTGTCACCCCCACAGACGAGCTGGAGCGCGTGCTGCCGGTGGTGCCCTCCAGCCAGCAGGCCGCCTTCTTTGCGGGGTCGGCAACGGACGGCGTGCAGCGCTGGGGCGCCTCACTCGCCCTCACCGTGCTGTTCAGCAAGGTGGGCAGGGAGGGCGCCGCCTGCTGGGCTGCTTTGGTCTGCACGCAGCAGGTGGCAGCACTTGCTTACGTTTGGATTGGAACATTGTTGGTGCCAGCTCGGGCTAAGTCGGCATGACTTCTCGAGGTTCCGCCCCTTGCCTCGCTGCCACCTGCTGCCCAGCGCACGCTGCTTGCCCGGCTCACCCTTCCCTGCTGCGCGTGCCACGCATGCAGATTGCGCTGCTGGCGGCCACCTCGCTGTCCTGGCCGCTCTGGTGGCCCTGGGCGCTGGCCGCCAAGAAGAACCTGGCGGTCCGGCGCCAGTTCAGGTGGGTGTATTATTTTGCTTTGCTGCTTGCTTTGGCCAACGTCATGCCCGCCCTGTAGCAGTTACCTTAACTCATGCAGCCTTGCCTCTGGCACTGGCATCCATTAAGGTTCGGGCAGCGCACACACCACCACTTGCACGCGCCAGCCGCTCCCGCAGCAGCCAACCATCCTCACCCGCCATGCTCCCCCGCAATTGCCGCAGGCACGGCGGCCTGTGGCGCACGCAGGTGCTGGAGGTGACCACCACGGGGCGCCCCCGCCCCTTCTCCTCCACCGATGAAGGAGGCCTGCTGGGCAGCACCATGCGCATGGCACGCGTGCTGGTGGGCGACCCCGGGGGAGCCCAGGCCGAGATGCGCCTGCCCTACGACAGCAGGTGGGGGCCACAGCTGAGCAGGGTGTGAGCTTGCAGGGCCGCGCCCGGCATGGCTTGGGGGGTGGAGCTGGGCTGGGCACGGCCTCGGCGTGAATTCGTGGGCGAGGAGTCCCCTGGGTCTGGCACCTCGCTGATGTGCAAAGGCCGCTTACTGCTGCACCTTATACCTCTTACCGCACCCCATCCTCTGTACCACTCCCACAGGTACGAGCTGATCCGGCCGGGTGAACCTGCGGAGCTGGTGGTGCTGTGCAGCGACACATCCTTTCAATCCTTCAAGGTTAGTGGGCTATCGTCTTGCTGTGGTGTGCCGTGGCGTGCTGCGCGTGTCGAGTGCATGGGCAGCTGCAAGATGGGGTGGCACCCGGAGGCCCTTGCTTCAGAGCCAACCAGCCACACTCAAGTATGTCGTTCGTCTTGCTCAACTGCTTGTGGTTAACCTTCAATGTTGTGGGCCCCCGTGTTGACTGCAGGCGGTCAAGGATGCTTACCTGCCCAACTCGGGCCTGTGGGTCAGCGAGTACCCGCACTGCGACCGCACACAGTTCCTGGAGGTCTCGCTGCAGGTGGGGCCTGGGTGCGCAGGTGTCCAGGACCTTTGCCCGCCCAGAGCATTTGGCCGAAGAAACACGTGTTGCTGGCAAGGGAGGGACCCTCACCTGCCCCCCGCTTTTCATACAAGTGCAGCCAACCCTTTTTTACATCTTTCTTTTGGTTGATGCAGGTGGAGCGGGAGGCGCAAGAGGCCCTCGATGCGCAGCAGTGGCAGCAGCAGCAGCAGCAGCAGGGCGGCGCGGCGCAGCAGCAGTCATACAGCGGCAGCGAGAGCGACCAGGCGTTTTACGGGCCGGCGGGCGGCTGGTCTCAGGATGAAGGCTATGGCAGCACAGGCCGCTACTGAGTGTATGTAGGCTAGCAATGAGCTTAATCAGGTTGTGCAATTGCAAACACGGCTGCCATTGCATGAGCAAGAGCAAAACCTAGCGCCGGCGGGGCGGGGCGCAGCACAGTGCTCAGCCTTCTATGCTCCGATCGGACTGACTGATAATATCTGGGCAACTGCTGCACTCGTTGGAAGCCATGCGGTTCACGATTGAGCTGCAGGAGCGCACGCTCATAGTTGCGGCTGCAGCCCTGCTGCTGGTTTGGGCGCTGCTCAAGCTGCGCAGGCTTCGCACATCGCCCCGAGTGTGCTGCGACACCACCAAACGCAATCTCAAGGTGGGCTCAGCCGCCGCCGCCACCGCCGCCGCTGGTTCTCGGTGTCGAGTTGCGCCCGCTCCAGCATCCCTGGGCCCCCCTCCCTTGATCCTAGACAGCATACGCCGCCTAATGCTGTGCGGGTGTTCGACTGCTCAGGCCAGTTTAGCACCTCTCGCTTTATGTGCAGGTCGTGGTCACGGGCAGCAGCCGGGGCCTTGGGCTGGAGCTGGCCCGCCACTTTCTGCAGCTCGGCGACGACGTGGTAATATCCAGCCGCACTGCAAATGCAGTGGATGATGCGGCCCAACAGCTGCGCAGGGTAGGTATTAACCAGTGTTGCACTCTGACTGCCTTGTTGCTGCATTGAACGCAAGTAAAGCAGACGTCCATCGCATGCTGGCCGATTTGCACAGTTGGGCCTGGATGCCGTGCTGTCTTCTTGGGTTGAGATGGGGCTGTCACACGCAAACACTGCTGGCTGTTTGCCACCTGCCCGCCCGCAGGAGTTTCCTGAGCGCACAGTCGTGGCGGTGCCATGCGATGTGAGCAAGCATCAGGATGTGCAGGCGCTGGTTGGCAAGGCCGCCCACGAGTTGGGCCGCATTGTAAGTCGGGTGGCCAGGGCTGGGTTGCCGGCGAACCTTGCAGTGTACCGGAAGTGAAGCCAGCTTGTGTTGATTTGCTTTTACTATTTGTTGCTTGCACTGTTGCTTTGCATGCTTGGATAAATGGGTATCCTGTCTTGCCCACTGCTGCACTTTGACTGCATGTAAGCCCCCAACGTCCAGCCTGCCTGCCCCCCTGGCCTGTTGGCAGGACATCCTGGTGGCCAATGCAGCCCTGTCCGCCAAGGCCAAGGCCCCAGCCGCCGCCAGCAGTGCAGAGGAGCAGGCGGCAATCGTGGCAACCAACCTGGGGGGCGCGCTGCTGTGCGCCGCAGCGGCCATGAAGGAGATGCAGCGCCAGCCTGGCGGCGGCAAGGTGTTCCTCATGGATGGGGCTGGCAGGTGAGCGATTCAAGAGGGTTGAGAGTTACTGTAGGTGGGGATGCCCGGCTGCCACTGGCCGGTGAGCTGCCCAGGTTGCCGGCAATTACACCTGATTGTATTGCCTGTCGATCCCGAGTATGCAGCCGTGGCCAGCCGACGCCTGGCAACGCCGCCTACGGCGCCTGCAAGCGCGGTCTTGTTCAGCTGCGTGCCAGCCTCGCAGCGGAGGCTCGCGAGGCCAACAAGGCAGCCGCAGCTGGTGGCAGCGGCGGCCAGGTGTCGGTGCACCTCTGCAGCCCTGGCATGGTAGCAACTGACCTCCTGCTGCGCTATGCTACAAACCCACGCTCTGGTGGGTGGGTGGGGCTGCTGCAAGGGGTGAACGCACAGGGGCAGCAAATACTCGTGGGTTTGTGGGAGGGTAGCAGAGACTGCAGTGGGGCCAAACGTGTGGGCTGAACACATTGTTACACATCCCCTGACGGCATTCCATTGATTGTACACAAATCACTGCAGCCAAATTCATAAACATCCTCGCTGAGGAGCCATCGACAGTGGCGGCCTGGCTGGTGCCTCGCATGCGGTGAGCTGGGACAGCTCAAGCAGGCCGGGGTGGGCGCGTCGCTGCTCAGTTTGCTGCCTTTTGGCCGCAGTCGTGCTGTGTGCATGCTTCCAAATTTTCTGTGCTTCCTCGACTGCTACTTCCACTTACACATCTACCCTCGCCCCAACCTTGACATTGCACTCAACTCAACGGTCCGTCCACCCCATCTGCCGCACTTCTCCCTGCAGGGGTGTGACGGGGCAGGGTGCGTACTTCAAGTTCCTCACGCCAGCCGGTGCCGCCTGGCGCTTCCTGACCGCGCGCCGCCGCCGCGGCCGCTTTGTGCCGGAGGGCGGCAGCACGCCCGAGGGGTATCAACAGCTGCCGGCCGGCGAGCCAGGCAACAGCGCCCCGGCGACGGTAGCGCGGCCTGCAGACGACTAGGCCTGATGCCGGGCAGGTTTCTGTGCAGCTATGTACATGTCTCTGCCAATTACATTAGTCTGTGCGCCTCTACCTGTGATGTGTTTTTGCCGGGTCGGCCGCCGCCGCCGCCGCCTCGCTGGCGCCGGACCAGACGCCCGCATGCATGCTTCTTGCGCATAGACTATCTGCAAACGTGCTGATTAAGCGACTGCACCACTCAGATAGGCCTACAAGCGCTCCACAAGCGACTTGGGCGTCGGGCAGGGCGGGCACGTGCAACCCAGCCCGCCGCAGCGCAGCGAGCAGCAGCTGAGGGCACGATGAGCATATCAAGGGAGGGCGGGCCTGCCTGGCGACACTGCGAGCGCGGCGCCGGCTGCGCAGCCCCAGCGGCCTCTAGCAGCCAGCCGGCCACCTGGATCTCTTCTAGCGGCGACTGGGAGCTGGTACAGTCGCATGCGACACGCGCGCGACAGCGCCAGCAGTTGCAGCCCGGCCGCCGCCTTCTCCGCACCGCCGCCGCCGCTGGCTGCGATAGCACTGCGGCCTCTGTGCCGCCGCTAGCAGGCATGGCCCAGTTACGCTTTGCCTCGTTAGCAGCAGCGCATGCGCAGGCAGACGGCAAGCAGTTTAGCGCGGACGGGCTGCAGGCGGTGCCAGCTGCTGTGATGGAGGGTGAGTGGCGGACAGAATCTGCAGGCGTCCATACCAAGTGCTAGTGCCTGTGGCCGATGGTCCCTGCTGCATCTACCGCTGCGATACATGGATCACCTCTTTTGCCCCTCACTATGCAGGCGCCCACCAGAAGCAGTACGCCTGGGACGGGCGGCGGCTGCGGGCGCTGGAACCAGAGGACTGGGTGCAGGTGCGGCCTGGCTGGGGCTGGGATGTGGAGCCGTGCTGGCTGTGGTGTCAGCTGCAGACTGGGGTTGGAGCTGGGAAGCTGGACTGCCAGCCGCAGACCCCAATTCGCATCAGACCTGCTGCTGCGGATTGCCATTGGTGTCTCTGTGGCTGGCTGGCTGCCGAGCAGCAGAGCAGCCCGAGTGGCATGCCGCTGCACGATATTTTTGCCCACCGAGCGTCCATCTTCCAACAATGCTTGCAACACATTTCCCGCCCCCTGCCAGGGCGCCGAGACGGTGCGCACGCTGCGGGGGCGCCTGCGGCGCGCGCTGCACGACCTGCATACAGCCTTTTTCCCAAACCCGGCAGAGGTGTCGCCAGGTGGGCCTTGCGGAGTGTTGGCCTGTGGCGGCCTGGTGCGTGGCGATGCAGCAGGCGCATGCCCTTGTCCACCCACCGTTGCTGCCTTCATTCTACCGCAACCTCCGCTCCATCATCCCTGCTGCTCCATCGTTGCCCTCCCCTCACCACAGACTACTGGGACTACGCCAAGTACCGCGCCTGGCACCGCCTGTTCAGCAGCATGTCCACCATATTTGCCACGCAGGTGGGGCAGCCGCACTAGGGGTTGCGGCTGGCGCTGAATGCGGTCGCCTGTTATCCGTTGTTGTGGTTCATCCCTAGTTGGCAGGCCCTGCCCGGCCAGTGCACCCATGCCGGCCCCATTCTTGCCCGCCCACCCACACGCTTTCCCTGCCACCCAACCCTGCAGTCACTGCTGCAAGCGGTGGGCGTGGGCGCCAAGCGCTCGCTGCCTGCGGCCGCCACCATCAACTGGGTGCTGAAGGATGGGCTGGGGCGGCTGGGCCGCCTCACCGTGGCCACCCGGTTTGGCGAGAGCTTCGACTCAGACTTGAAGCGGTTCCGGTACACCACAAGCGTTATTTATGCAGTCAGCCTCAGGTGTGTAGGTTGTCAGCCTTGGGTGGGCCGGTGGGTACGAGCGGTGTGGCGAGGTGCCTCAGGCCCGCGGGCGGGAGGTGGAGAGGCAAGCGGTAGCGGCGCTCGGCAGTTATTGCCGCCGCAGGCTCTCTGGGCATGCCGCCGCCAGCAGTGGCCAGCCTGAGGGCTCACAGGCGCCGCCATGTCACCTGCACTCAGTTGGCTGCTTTCCTCCCTCTTCTGCAGTCTGGAGTTCCTGACGCCGCTGGCGCCGCAGCACTTTTTGCTCATGGCCAGCTTGGCCAACGTGGGCAAGAGCATCGGTGCGCTGAGTGCCTGCGCCTTGCGCCTCGTGGGGCAGAGGCCTGCCTTGATGTGTGCAGTCATGCTGGGCTGTCCTGTGACTCTCACTGCCGATCCTCCCTTGGTCCTGCAGGCCTCACCACCTTCATTGCCACGCAGCCCGCCTTCCACCGCTCCTTCTGCCTGCGAGAAAACATGGCGGACATTTCCGCCAAGACGCAGGTACGTCGCGGGCTGCAAGGGCTGGGAGGAGTGCGGCGGGGGGGACGGGATGCATGGCAAGCGCACCAAGGAGTTGCGTCGCCGTCCATTCCACTGTGCAGCAGGCCAGTTCCATGCATGCATCTTGCCCGTAAGCCCTGCGCAATGCTGGGTGACCAGCTCAGGCACCTGGCGTCACACTGACTCCTCTCTCTGTCGCGTGCCTGTCCTCACCGCAGGCGCAGCAGATGGTGATGGACAACTTGGGGCTGGCCACGGCCGTGGGACTCAACTACCTGTGCCGGCACACGGGTGGGTGCCGTGGGGTTTGCACGCACTGACCAGCCGGACCACACCGCCATGATGCAAGATGATGGATGCCAGAGGGCGTGCTGCTTGGGCGGCACTGAGTGGCCCCTCAAACCCGTTGCCATCGCCCGCTCCTGTGATGGCCACGGCATGCCCGCTCAGCCATGCCCGCCATCCACACCCTCCCCTCTCAGAGGCTGCGCGGCGCGCGCTGCCGCTGGTCATGCTGCCGCTGCTGGCTGCGGGCGATCTAACAGCCATCTACAACGAGCTGCGCGCCATCCACCTGCGCACGCTGAACAAGGTGGGGGGTTGCAGGGGATCGGTCGCAGTCGGATGCAACGAATGGGCTGCGGCTGATAGGCATTGCTGACCTGGGGGCATCAAACAAGCGTGGCTACAATTTTGGGGCTTGGTTCTCCGACCTTGGGACTTCACAGCTCGATATCCAGAAACAGCGGAGTTCTGACCACGACTGTGCCCGCCACGCCCTGCGCCCCGCAGGAGCGGGCGGAGATCATTGCACAGCACTGGCTGCAGGAGGGACGAGTGCCCACACCACGCCAGGTGGGGTTGCAATCTGCTGTGGGCAAGGAGGGGCACGGGGAAGTAGCGTTTCAACACGGGTGCTGTGCAAATGCTGGGCAGCCCGGGGAGAGTCGCATGCTGGCGAGGTGTTGCTCGGAGCTTGCTTGCCTGTATCACCCAACATGCCAGCATGCTTGCTTTGCTGCTCGCCCTGCCCTGCTGCAGGTCAGCGAGGAGGAGCGGTTTGTGCTGCCGCCGCACATCGAGGGTGAGCCAGGGCAGCTGCTGCCTACCGCCCTGCGTCCTAGCGCTGCTGCTTGTTGGTGCTGGTGTGAAGAGCATTCACAGCCGTGCTGCACCTGGTCCTGTGGCAAGAGTCGAGCGGCACCCACACGGCCCGCCCTCCTCATATATCCTCACCGGCACTAGTTACCTGTCCCCCTTTGCTGCAGTGGGGCACATGCCACTCACAATCTCGTCATTGGACAAAGCGGTGCGCAGTGCGGCAGACCTGGACCTGTTTGAGCGGCAGGCCCGGTGAGAGGGCAGGGGGTGGGTGCTGTGGGCTGTGTTGCATGCAGGGCCAGGGCTGGATTCAGGCGTAACCCACCTTCCTCCTTCTCCCCTGCCCGCTTGAAAACATAGTGAGATATGTCTCTGGGCATCTCTGGCTGCTCATAACAGTTGTGCGCATTTCATTCCTGAACCTGCCACCCAGGGACGACCGCTACTTTGTGACGTGCACGCCACCTGGCAGCCCCCGACGGTCGCATGCTTCACAACAGCAGCAGCAGCAGCCCGGCAGCGGCAGCGGCTCGCGGTGGCGGCTGCTGCAGCCGCCACCAATGCCGTGGCAGCGCGCTGCACACGCCGGCAGTGTGCGCGTCTGCTTGCGGTAAGCAGGTGGCCGATTAACTGCTGCTGTTTTCCAGGCATCGTTGGACTGTTGTCAATGCCTGTGGCGTTGTCCTCATCTCAATGATTTGGCATGGTGGGTTCACGTTTGCCTGCTGCTCCCCCACCTGCTGCCCTTGCAGGCAGGACGCAAAGGAGCGAGACATTGTGCAGGCGGTGCTGCAGGCGGCCTACATCCGGCAGCTGCTGGACGTGCCGCCCGCAGGCAGCAATTACCCAGCACCCGCAGCAGCAGCGCAGCAGCAGCAGAGTAGTGCAGTACCAGCGTCATCAGCAGCAGCAGGTGCAGCAGCAGGCGAGGTAGATGTGCGAGCAATAGTGGCAGACAGCAGCAAGAAGGCGCGCAGCAGCCTGCAGCCCTTCATCTCCCAGGCAAGCTGGGTGGTCCCGGCAGCCGGGCTGTTATGCTCGTGTGCGGGCTGCCGACTTGCTGTCCTGCAGAAACACCGCTGCCTGCCCCCTTTTGTTGCCACAATGCCATATCCCCCTCTTGTGCCCCAAATTCTCCTGCCGCAGCTGGAGGAGCAGGGCTGGCAGATGAGCCCCTTCATGCTCAGCAGCACCGAGAAGCAGCGGTTCCTGCGGCTGTGAGGCGGACGGAGTGGAGGCCCCCGCTTCCTGAGCACAAGCGCATGGGCAGGATGCGGGTGGTGCTGTACAGCCCGGCATGAAAAGTGATGGCGGCGACCGACAACAACGCAGCTCGTAACAGCAGTAATGCACAGATACATCCACAATCAATTCGCCCATCTGACATTTCTCCTCCAATTTTCCCTCGGCCCCTGTCCCAGTTTGCCTGTGCTGATGTTGGCCTGCTGCGCCTGCAATTTGGCAGCCGTCCTGTACAGCACTCACCAGCTGGAGAGGGCCAACGGATATGTGTAGCTCGGATGACCAGGTGCAAAGGGCAGGCGGTCTGAGAGAGCGGAGATGCAGACATGCATGCATGAGTGGGGCGTCCGCTGCGCACGCCGGCCGGCGGCGCCGCTGATCCGTCAGAATGCTCGCCGTTGCTGCAATTGTTTCAGCATATTCCTTCTGCGGTACATTTCCCGCTCTTCTTCCGGAGCACTAGGTGGCCCCAGGGAAGCGGGCAGGTGCTCCCGGAAGCCAGCCCGCGGCCGGCCGCACAAGGCTGCAGCGCTGAGCGCACACGCCATTGGTGTCGAGGTCAAGCCAGCGGGGTATGCTGGTGCCGACTCGGTTCCTTCTGCTGCCGTCGCCGCTGCCGCTGCCGCCGCCGTCTTTTGCCCTCACGGCTCCACCAGCTTCTGACCATGGGGCTGGCTCATCACAACACCCTCCTTGTGGCGTCCCCTGCCTCTGCCAGCAGGCCCCCAACCTCGCCGGCGCCCGCACCATGCATGTGCGGCTGCCGGGGGTGCTGGCCCGCGTGGCGGCACCGCCCCCAGCGGTGCTGGGCCTCTATATGCAGCTGCTGTCCAGCGCCTGCGTCACTGTGATGAGCTTGGTGGCCAAGGTGAGATGTGTGCCGACGAAGTGCGCTGACGAAGTGTGGCGTGTAATTGGCGCTGGGCAAATGGGCTGGGGGCAAATGCGCTGGGGCAAATGCGCTGGGGCAAATGCGCCCGCTGGGCAAATGGGCTTCTCATTTCCCGCCCTGTAATTCCAGGTGGCGGGCCACCTGGGGCTGCCAGTGTTCGAGATTGTGCTGGCCCGCAGCTTGGTCCTAATCGTCATGTCAGCCGCCATGCTGGCACGGCGAGGCGCATCGGCCGAGTGGCCCTGGCGCAGCGAGCGGTGCGCGGATGGTGCGGAGCATGCATGGGGCTGCCGCCGTGCTTAGATTATCCTTATCAAATGCACATGCTGCTGGCAGGCAGTACAGCTGCACATCCGCATCGGCAGCTGGATTGCTGACGGTGCACCATGCGCCCTCCCACGTGCAGGAGGATGCTGCTGTTGGTCCGCGGCATGCTGGGCTTTGGCGCGGTCAGCTGCCTATACTGGGCAGTGCAGGTGCGGGCAGCTGCCAGCCACAACGGGTCGCTTGTTCTGAGCCAGTGGTTTTGCTGCCGGTTGTCTGCGTTTATGTCCCATTTGCCGATGCAGTTTCACGTTCAGGCTCCGCCATGCACCCATCTCCCTGCTCCCTTGGTGGTGTTCCTTTCCCTTTGCAGTATTTGCCTCTGGGCGATACCGCAGTGCTCACCTTCCTGACCCCAGTATTCGTGGCAGCTGCTGCCCCTGTTGTGCTTAAGGAGCGGGCGGGCAAGGGAGTGGCTCTGGCCATGCCGCTGTGTGTTGCAGGCAAGGCTGGGTGGGGTGTTGAAAGGGGAAGTTCTTGTGGCACAGACCTTGCTTCCGCCATGCTTTGCTTGAAACTTCGTGAAGTATGATCAACTCTGCCTTGCACTCACTCTTCCATGCTTCCCATCTCCTGCAGGCGTGGTGCTGGTGGCACAGCCGGAGTTTCTGTGTGGCGCGGGAGCTCAGGCGCTGAGCGCCATTGGTGTGGCCATTGCCATCGGCCAGGCAAGCAGGGTGGAGGGTGTTTGGGCGGGGCATGGCTGGCCCAGTTGACGCACCATCACATCCAACCGACTAGGCGCCTGCCAACCTCTTCCCTCTCTCCTTCCCCCTGCAGGCTGTCTTCTCGGCCGCCGCCAAGCTGTGCATTCGCTCCCTAGGCAGCACCGAGCCGGTGGCAAGCATCATTTTTGCCATGGCTGGAGTGAGCACAGTCGGCAGCACCCTGTTTTGTGCGCTGCTGCCCCACCACTTTGTGGTGCCGCGCTCCGCCGCCGCCTGGGGCCTGCTGCTGGCCGCGGGACTGCTGGGCTGCGCCGTGCAGCTGCTGGCCACCACGGCGCTCAAGCTATCAAAGGCGGCTCCAGTCATCTCCATGAGCTATTTTTCGGGTAAGTGGGGGGCTGTCTGGTTAGTCAAGGACGGAACGGCGGGCGGTGCAGCACGCAAAGTGCAGGTTGTGTCATTGTCATTCATGCGGCTTGCAACTGCCAGGCCCTTAACTGGCTCCTTGGCCCCGACTGCTCCACTCATGCAGTGGTGTGGGGCTTATTGCTGGACCTGGCAGTGTACCACCAGACGCCCTCGCTCCTGTCCCTGTGAGCAGCAGCTGTGCTGCTTCTTTCCTTGCTGGGCGGTGTCGGGACTGTGAGGGTCGTTTTGGACAGGTGCCTGCAGGGCTGCTTGGCCTGCAAATCACTAGTCTGCGTGAGCTTGCATGAGTCACGCAGCTCACCCATGTGCCCACCCTGACTTGCCCACACGCCCACAGGCTGGGTGCGGCGCTGGTGTGCGCCTCCAGCTTCATAATTGTGAGCTTTGAGGCGCGCAGCAAGGATGCTCCAGTGGGCCTGAAGGTGGCCAAGAACAGCACCAGGCTGGAGGTGGAGGCAGATTCCCACTGGCACCGCCTGGAGGCGGGGGCGGGCGGCAGCACAGCGGGCGCCGCAGCGGACGAGGCGGACGGGCAGCTGCAGCTGGCTGAGGCCTGGAGGGGGTCGGCCACAGCAGCTTCTGCTGCAGCAGCTGCTGATGCTGTGAGGCAGAGGCAGTATGCAGGAGAGGACGCCGTGGAGGATGAGCGGGCGCCATTGGTGCGACCGCAGCGGCCGCCCTCCTCTCAGTTATAGTTCGATGGTGTCCGCATCAAACACATCTCGTGTACCATTGATTCACAAAGCCCATGCTGTATCCTCTTCATCGCAGCTTGCATGCATGTACCCCGTGCATGACCCCGCACGTGTATGATTAAATCATTCTTTCCCGCGATGTGCTTGCGACTGCCATGTTGCCATGTTGTCACTATGCTACGCTGTCGTGCAGTCATGTATCCTCTCATCCAGTTTGCCATGTGAGCCACGAGCGCAAGGCTGTGGCGTCGACGGCAGCGCATTGGCGGCGGCACCAGATCTTTTGATCATGGGCCATGAAGGGAGCGCACCTGCCTGCGGCATGTCATCACGTGCTACGCCTTCTTCCAGCCGGCGTTCCAGTTCGCGGGGGAGCCCGTTCGGCGGCTGTGAAGCGGCACCCGCCCGAGCCCCGGTCGAACACCGCCGCTCCGGCCTCCTGCTCTCGTGAACAGCACCCAAATGCCGTCTATCACGCCGATTGCCGCCGTGCGCGCCTTCCGGGCGCTCCTTCTTCTGGCGGCGGTCGCCGCCGCCGTCGCCGCCGCTCCCGCACCGGCGGCCGCTTGCGCAAGGCCGCTGAAAATTGCAGCCTTCAAGGAGTTCACAGGCAGGTTTGACCGATAATACGCCATGACACTCTTCGGCAGACCACGCATTGTTTACTGCTCCCTCCTTCAAGTCGAGCCCCGTTGCCTGGCATGCTGTAGAGCCCGCCGTGCAAGGCCAACCCCCCTCTGCTCTGGCAATTTGCCCCTGCAGCTTTCATCCTGGATGGAGCTCAGGCGGCGGGAGTGCCGATGGAGGAGGTCACCTGGTGAGGGCTCAAATGCGCCTGTTACCAGCAGGGTGGGGAAGCTGCCAGCATGCTGATAACAGGCGTCAGGCATGTGCTGCATGTGCCCCCTCGGCCCCGCTGTGCCTGCACACATGCCGGCACCCCTGCCGCGGCCGCTGGCGCAGGGTGAAGAATGCGGACGAGGCGCACCAGTACCTGGAGACAGGGGGTGAGGCGGGCAGGGGCAGGAGCAGCATCCTGCAGCGTGCTGTGGCCCCAGCAGCAGGCATGGGCGGGTATGGGCTGCATGCCGGCTTGATGCCTGTAGACATCCCTGCGCTGCATGCTCCCATTGTCTACCCACCTGCCTGTCTAACCGCGCCCCAAACCCGATACCAACTCAACTTCTTCATGTGCCTGCTACAGAGCGTGACGTGGTGTTCATGTCGTATGATGACACTCTGTCCATCACCCTGGGGGACGGCTTCAATGGGACCGCCATTGTGTGGCCGGTGCACGGAGGTGCGCGGTGCAGGGGAGGCACAGGTGTGGCAGAGCGACTGACAGGCGGCTGTGCGCCCAGGCCTGCGCATGCTTTCAGCATGCATGGTGCCCGGCACAGCTGCTGACGCACTGATGCATTGCCTTGAATTGACTTTGCCATCGTCTCTCCCCAGGCATGCTGTCCCTGTGCGGCGAAGTGGACCCTGCCGCAAACAAAACCACCGTGGGCATCGACACCACCACCGGTGCGCTGGTCCACCTCAGAGGAATGCAAAGTATTAAACACTCTACCCTGCGCCCATGCCGAGCAGAAGCATAGCTGCTGGCTCATGATGCAGCGATAAGATAGCAGCGCTAGATGCGGTGGCGGTCATCCGCATCCAAGGCTGGCGGCATGCACGCAGGCTGCAGCGCGCCTTGCTGTTAATGTCTCCTTCCCACCTGTGTGCCTGCCAGGCTATGCGCGTGCTCTGCGCTACCACCTGTCCTCCAGCCTGTCTCCCGATGAGTACGAAGCACTAGACTGGGTGAAGGCAGGGGCCACCAACATCCGGTTCCAGGCAAGGCTCTAAATTGGAGGCAGGCGCCTGCGCAAACATAACGCTGCGGCTGATGAGGCAGCTATGTGTGCCAGGCCTGCCACAGCCATCATGTTCCGCATGTCTCCTGCCTTGCGGCCCCGACACGATGTGACTCTCACGCTCCTCACCATACCTCTGCCCTGTTGTCAGGCCCTGCTGAACGGCTCCCTGGATGCCACGCTTCTCAACCCGCCCTTCAACATCCTTGTGAGCCCGGCTGAACCAAATGGCCCCACACAGCTGCAAAACGCCTATGTGGGCAGCTGATTGATGCACCACAACTGGTTTGGGACCTGATGCTTCTGGTGACAAAAAGAAGCAGCGCTGTACCGACTGCTCGTGGCCCACTCCCATCCCACAGGCTGAGGCACAGGGGCTGGCCTGCACCCCCATGGCCGATGTGCTGGGGCCATACCAGGGTGAGCTGCTGCCAACAGCGGAATCAAGGGATGCTTGCAGCTTGCCGTACAGCCCGAGGATCTGTGCATGGAGGGTTTGCTCTAGCGATCTCTGCTGTGTCCCGACATAAATACAAACACCGGGCGTGCAGGTGTGGTAGCGCACGTGACCCAAGACTTCCTGGCCGACCCTGCAAACGTGGCCTGCCTGCAAGCCCTGGCTGACGCGTCGGCGGCAGTGGTGGTTGGGCTGCGGAGCGACCCCACGGCCGCTGTGGATGCGTTGACCGGTGAGCGCTCTGTTGAGAAGTGTGCATCGATGTCTGACTCCGCTGCACAGCTGGGGAAAATGTGGACTGCCCAGCAGCTCCTCCCGCAACATGCCTCCGCTCTCCCGTGCCCCCTCCCCTCCAAGCGCAGCCTTCTACAACACCACCTCCGACACGGCCTCTGCCATCTACGACGCGCTGTGGCAGCCCAACGGCCTGGCCAGCGGGCTGTGCTTCAACGCCAGCCAGCTGGCGGGAACTGAGGCCATCTACGCATGGGACACAAAGCAGGAGGTGCCGGCCAACCGCACCTGGGTGCAGGACATCTTTTGCTGACCCCATTGGGCAAATAATGCCTTTTATTTGGTAACATGTGTGTCGAATCCATGCCATGGTTGTCAGCGCTGTGTCATCTACTGTTAACTCCTTCTCACCATCCCTCTCATATGTCTGTGCGTTGCCCCTCCCTTCAGTCAAGCATGGCCTTGCCATTCCTAACGACTATAAAAAAGACTGCACACGTGAGCTCCCCAGGCAGCCCTGGCTGATGCAGCACCAGTTGGCAAGTTTCATGGAGGTGCTGGCCAAGCACGCGCAGTGCTACCCACGGCAAGTACGTACGCAGTGCACACAGCTGAGCAGCAGGGCTGCTGCCGCTACCATGAAGGGCCACAGAGGCACTCTTTTGCTGTAAGCAGGGTGCTGTCGTGTGGGTGCGTCTGCGGCCGCGGCTGCTCGTCATCAGCAGAAGATGTCCTGCACCCAGGGCCGTTTGGCAGGCACCTCCAGCTTCGTGTCCCAGGCAAAGATGGCCTCGGTGCCCGCCAGCTGGCTGGTGTTGAAGCACAGCCCACTGGCCAGACCATTGGGCTGCCACAGCGCGTCGTAGATGGCAGAGGCCGTGTCAGAGGTGGTGTTGTAGAAGGCTGCACTTGGAGGGGAGGGGCACGGGATGGCGGAGGCATGTTGCGGGAGGAGCTGCTGGGCATAATAACTCTAGCTGGATGGTCCCAGTTGGTAATCATTCCAGCCCGACAGCAGCGCTCACAGGTCAACGCATCCACAGCGGCCGTGGGGTCGCTCCGCAGCCCCGCCACGACTGCCGCCGACGCGTCAGCCAGGGCTTGCAGGCAGGCCACGTTTGCGGGGTCGGCCAGGTAGTCCCGTGTCACATGCGCGACCGTGCCTGAAGGGGGAGGGGAAGACAGATGGGCCTACATGTGGGATTGCCAACCAGTGGCGGTCGATTGCCAGAGCTGCTCCTTGGTGACGCAGGCCGATCGCCAGCTGCTGGCAGTGGACAAACGACGTTGGCCCATTGTCTCCTCATATCATGGCATGCGGGAGCCCGCCCACCGAGCACCTTGGTTGCAATGTGTGTGTGCTGCTTTAGCATTGATGAAGCTCAGCAATGGCCATGCTCAGCGTGAAGCGTGTAACGTGAGCCAAGTGAAAAAACTGAGCACCTTGGAAGGGGCCCAGTATCTCGGCCATGGGGGCGCAGGCCAGCCCTTGCGCCTCCGCCTGCAGCCAAGGGTGCGTATGCGCGGGGCAAAGGAGTCGGGCTAGCGCCACGAGCAAGCTGCACGGCTGCGAGCCTCTTCACAAGCCGCACGGCAGCAGCCCAGCCACGTGCGCGCCGCACCAAAACGCTGAAGGGCGGGTTGAGCAGCGTGGCATCCAGGGATCCGTTCATCAGTGCCTGTGGAGCAGTTGCAATGGCAGCTCGTTGGCGGCAGGTGGGAGTGTGCGGTGCAGGCCCCGTTTGGATGAGGCGGATGGACAGCCCGCACAGAGCACAGCTTCTGGCCGGCAGTATGGGTGCCCACTGCCTGCCACCACATGCAGCTTGCCTGGAAGCGAAGCTCGGTAGCTCCCGCCTTGACCCAATCCAATGCCTCATATTCTTCGGGGGACAGGCTGGTGGACAGGTGGTAGCGCAGCGCACGCGCGTAGCCTGGCAGGTTAGGGCAAGGGTGCGGGGCAGCGTTCGCCATCTGTTCCGGTGGTGCTTGATGGTGCCGCCCTGCACACTGGCTGGAGGGCACTGCCTTTTCTTCCATGCATCACTCCTGCCCTCTCGCCATCATGGTACCCAAGCAAACTGGGCAGACGCACCGGTGTTAGTATCGATGCCCACAACTGATTTGTTGGCAGACGGGTCCACAGTGCCGCACAGCGACAGCATGCCTGCAGCGAAGATTTCAACAGGCAGGCTTCAAGGTTGGAAGAGCATCTAGGTCAAGTGGGCAGCTGGCGAGCAGCGCTCATGCAGGCGCAACACACGCGCGCGTGCAGCAGAGACAGGCGCAGTCTTCACAGCCGCATGGCAATCGACAAGCACGCCCTGGCTCGCCCTCCCCGCACGCACCGCCGTGCACGGGCCACACAATGGCGGTGCCGTTGAAGCCGTCCTCCAAGGCGACAGACAGAGTGTCGTCATACGACATGAACACCACGTCACGCGCTATAGCAAAGGGGCAGAAGAAAGGGAGGGGGGAGGGCGAACGGTTCGAACCGTTGCAGGCAAGCGGCCTGCCGCGCAGCCTAAAGCCCAGCACCGGCGAGCGCCCGCTGCTGCGCCTTCACTCCATGCGAAGCAGGCCGCAGCAGGCGCAGCATGCTGCAGAGTGCCGCTCCCAATTCCCGTACCCCCGGTCTCCAGGTATTGGTGCGCCTCGTCAGCATTCTTCACCCTGCGCTAGCGGCAGCAGCGTGCATGGTGGTTGAGGAGGCGGCGGGCAGAACAGGCACATCAGGCAGGGTGCACCTTGCTAACTTGAGTCCCTACCACGTGATGTCGTCCATTGGCACGCCTGCAGCCCGAGCGCCATCCAGGATGTAGGCTGCATGTGTGCCACAGGGCGGCGCGGTCTGTCTCTGGCCCCGACAAGAGCGCACTGAGCATGGTGTGAGCGTTCCCCAGCACACAACATGAGCTCATTGGTCCAATCAATCACGACAGCCATTGTCGCACCCGTGAAGTCTTTGAAGGCGCCAATCGTCAACGGTCTGGAGCAGGCGCCACCCAGCAGGGAGGGTGCTGGCGCGGCGGCAGCAGCGGCGGCGGCGGCGGCCAGCAGCAGAAGTGCTCGCACGGCACCCATTTCGCTCTGCTGTGCCAATGCGACTAACTGTGTTTCTCAGTGGGGTCCACAAGCGCTCGCTCCAGCTCGCTCACAGTGGGTGCGCCGCTTCTCTGGGCGCGCCCTCCTGCGAGTCTCTTCTTGACTACTTGACTACAAGCCTGAAGAGGCTGCGCAAGCGCAGTTGCGTTCCTGCCCGAGCCCTCGAACGAGAAGAACCGGAGAAGAACCCGGTTCCGGCACCACATGCGGTCCCTCCTCCCGCTTCATGAGAGGGACCCTGCACCACTCTCGCAAGGCTGTGCACTGCCCGTGGCCACCTCAGTCAGTCTAAGACATGCTCGCTCCACTTGACCGGACAGACTGCACACCTGAGGCATCCAGGCAGCCCTGGCTTGAGCAGTGGCAGTCGGCAAGTACATGATGGCTGCCGGCTGCCGGCGGCAAGCAAGGGCAGCAGCAGTGCCATCCAGTGCGAATCAAATGGCCTGCTGCTGATGCTCAATGATTGCTGCCATTATTTCTGCCTCTGGCTGGCTGGCTGGCTGGCTGCCTATCGCGGCCCAAACTGGGGCCGGGAATGTGCAAGGCGGCGGCCCTCTCGCGAGCTCAGTTGCCCGCCAGCAGCCAGTTGGCGGCACGCTCAAGGTTGCCTTGCGTGACGCGCAGCGCACGCTCCGCCTGCTGTGGTGCAAAGCCCAGCGCGGTCAGCATGTCCACGTCAGCTGGAACGGGCACATATGGCCCTCCTCCTCCTCCTCCTCCCCCGCCGCTGCTCCCGCCCCCGCCTCGTGCCTTGCCGCCGCCCGCTGTGCCTGCTGCCGAGGGCGGGCGGTCGTTGTGGCGGGTGGACGCCCTGAGGACCGGCGCTGCTGCAGGCTCGCTGCCGTCCCTGCTGTCCTCCGCTGCTAGATCCACCACAACTGCAGGTGGTGCTGCCGTCTGCTGCTGCCTCTGCGCTGCCTGCGGCGCCTGCTGCCGAGCAAACATGGCACCAATGTTGGCAGAGCCATGCACGCTGCCCGGCTTGCCTGCACCGCCCGCCTTGCCTGCCCGCTTGGCTGCTGGCGCACTGGCTGCTGCCTCTGATGCCGCCCGCTTCAGCCCAGCTGGCCCCGCTGCCGCCGCCGCTGCTGCTCCACCGCCTATGCTGCTGCTGCTGCTGGCTGCTGCTCCGAGGGCCCCGGGCGGTGCCGAGGCTGCAGGGCCCGCTGCGGGCCGCGGCTTGAAAAAGTCCATGACCGTTTTGGGGGCGGTGAACGCCTTGCGCAGGGCCTTGGGGTCCACCGTGGTGGGCGCCTCTGAGGAAGGGGAGGGCCAAAATGTGCGGCATTTTGAGCGGGGGTCAGCGGCGCAGAAGTGCAACACCCTGCCAAGCTGCGTGTTCACTCGCTTGGCAAAACATGGGCAAACAAATGATGACCTCCCCCCAATATGAGTAAGCTGCACAGCCACCACACCGGCAGGCACCCACCTGTGGTGCGCTGCAGCGGCGCAATGCCGTCTGTAGCCGCCGCCGCAGCCGCCTGCTGCTGCTGCGAGCTCAGCACCGCCACCACCTCGGGTAGGAGGTGGGAGGGGTAGCGCACGCCTGCAGGGGGTAACCAATGCGCCAGAAAGAAGAGGTTGGTGGCTGATGCACGAGAGACATACTGAACAGCTGCTGGTTGCCCAGCTGGACCACCAGTCCCGATGCAAGGCATACAACAGTGGGCAGGCTCGCCGGCCCAAGGCGCTCCCGACCTATGAGCGGCAGCGAGCCGTCCCCAAAGTCGACCCGCACGATGCGCAGCGCTGCGGCAAGGGGTGGGAGGGGCACATGTGGGGAGGCACTTTTGTTACTGTTTCCGTTTTGCAGGGCAGATGCAACGGCATCTACCGCCAAGCTCCTCGTCGCTGGTGTCTGGCTGACCGCGGGATGGACGACTGCAGCACAGCATGTGACTCAATGCCTGCACCCAAGCTTCATTTTCCATTTTCATTAATCAACAACGGCTGCCCTCCCTCGCCTCGGTCGCTCTTGGACAGCTCCATCTCGTGCCGCCCCAGCACCCGCTCCAGGCTGTCCCAGATGCGCACCACGCTGCCAGACAGGATGGTCACGCCCGTCAGGCGGCGACCCACCTGCGGGAGCGGGCAACAGGTGGGCGGGATTGGGTATTATTGTCGAGGGGCAGTGGCGCAAGGTGCCAGGCTGCAGATGGCTGCGCATTGCCACGAGTTGCAGAGCGCGAGCAATGACGCAGCTGACTCAAGAGTACGCCCTAGCATGTCCCCGCCCACAGCCCACACCAAGCGCACCATGCAGCTGTCGCCCGTCTGGCAGTGCGGGCCGTGCATGCAGGCGTGCAGGCTGCCCTCGTACGAGGCCTCCCAGCCTTCACGAGCCTCCTCCTCTGAGGGGCATGCCAGGCAGCCAAGCGCAGTGGGTTAGGGCTGCTTGCAGGCTACCGCTGTTTGTGAGGAATGCTGGGCCATGGTGCCACACGTGTACACATGCCAGCCAGGCTTGCTGCTGCCCCACTGCCTCCTGCAACTGCGCTAGCCGCCTTGAGCAGCCTTGGAGGTGTACTTACTGTAGCCCCTCACCTGAGATGGGCACGTACTTGGCCTGAAGCTCGTCAATGTCCATTTCAAAGAAGGAGGGGCCTGGAGGGAAGGCGATGGTGGCAGGCAGCGGGAGCAAGGGCAGGCAGCAGTCAAAGCGGGTGACCGAATTGTGGGCATGCAGGTGCAATTGTGTTGGGGCAGCGCGCGCCTGTTGCCAGCTGCACTGCTAGAAAGCACACAAGCAAGCAGTGCTCCCAGCGTTGGGCAGCATTTGTCCCCTTCCCCCCACCCCACCCAACTGCCCCCTTAACCCCCCACCCGTGTTGGGCCGGCAGATGGAGAACACGTTGTGCGCCCCCGGCTTCTGCAGCGCCAGCAGGTAGGTGGTGCGCCCAAACATGGGCCGGCGGCTGGCGCGGAAGCCAGAGCGGTCGGAGGGGCCTGCGGAAAAACAGAATGGGTTTGCAGGTCTGCCAATGCATAAAACGCATACCTTTCAGTGATGCCATGCACTGGGTTTTGTACAACTTGACGCCAGTCCCCATGCGCACAGCCCACAAACAGCATGGCATAGATGCCAGGCCGCAGCCCGCAGCCACCGCCCGAGCAACCCACCCGAGCGCTCGTGCGCCAGGCGCGCGCAGGCGGCCTCAAAGCTCATGCCTCGGTCGATGGACAGGTCGTGTCGCAGCGTGGGCAGGCCGGTGAAGGGGTCCACCCACAGCTCCTGCGAGGCAGGTGGGGACGTGGGTGGGAAGGGCACAGACCGAAAGGTGAGAGATTCACTGATTGTGAAGGGGTCCACCCTCAGCTGCTGTGGGGCAGGTGGGAGGGAAGCGAGCGTGAAGGGTTCAACCGCAGCTGGATGCATGGCATAAACACAGGCCAGATGCGGATTCCAACAGACCAGCCTGGCCAGCGCGGTCAGGTACGCAGCTCGACAGCCCGCCAACCCACGCAGCCCCCCTGCCCTGCTCCCCCCACCTGCGCCTCCCCCGCCCGCTGGATGCTCTGCCCGGGCAGGTCGCTCACACCCTCAAAGTACTGCACAGGGGCAGGGAGGAGGCCAGGCGAAACGGGTGACGCGGGACAACCAGCAACTGCGCCAGTCCTCGAACAACGCGTTCCTCGCTGCCTCAACCACAAGCCGCCATGTCAACACTGCCCTATAGGCGCCCCCACCTTGCCCTCCGCCTTGGCCGCCCGGATCTCGGCCGCCAGCGTGGCTTGAAAGTACTGCGGGCCATGAGAACCGAAGCACAGGGCTTTTGATTGCTCATGTCAAGCAACTGGGTCACAGCGGCTGGAGGCTGGCGCAGGCGGACATTGCAAGAAACACTGTGGCAGACCGGCTTGCTTCCGCAAAGAACGGGCCGCACTTGGAACAGCAGGTTTTGCCGCCCGACCGGCAGGCCCAGCAGGCGGTTCAGGAAGCGGCTGCGGTTGGGAGAGGAGGAGCGGTTTCCAAGCTGTGAGGCCATGAGCAATCTACCAGCTCTGAGCTTCGGCAGCAGTGGACAGCTGGTGTTGCACCCCAAAGTGCCCCCCACCCGCGAATCACAGATCCAGCCATTAGTGGCATGGCGACAAACGCTGTGCTCACCGAACGTCCCCCACATCTTTGCCGGCCGCCTCCTTCACACTCGTGTCCTCAGCAACGGTGTCGCCCCGAGGGGCCGCCAGCCCAATACCCTGCAGCAGAGCGGCCGGGTGGTGTAAGGCCAGGGCAGGCAGATGGAGGAAACTGTGGGGAGACCGGAAGGAGGCAGCAGGCTATGCGCCCCACCACCAGCAGCAGAGCAGCAGCAGCAGCAGCAGCAGCAGCAGCAGCAGCAGCAGCAGCAGCAGCAGCA
>VFQQ010002354.1_pt1 | contig 21695 bp, 31 predicted proteins | sample 3512341 | NCBI WGS metagenome assembly VFQQ01 (sample SAMN10412373, study PRJNA504923) | tailings metagenome | isolation source: Relicate 2 Philex TSF1 revegetated site | place: Philippines: Tuba, Benguet | collected 2017-08-29 | reverse complement strand
AAGGCCCCCCACCAGGCCCAGCTTGCCACCTCCTTCCCCAACCACCCCAACCAACCCACCCCCCAGGCCCTCACCCCATGGACGCCAGCACCAGGTTCCAGCAGCGCACGCGGCCGCCCTTGCAGTCCAGGATCCAGTCTGTGTAAGTGCCGGGCGGCCCCACGCTGTCCGGCTTGTCCTCCCCAGTGTCCTTCTTCTTGCCGCCGCTCGAGTCAGTGACGGCCGTGGCCTTGCCGGGCTTGGAAGCGGGCTTGTCGCCTGCAGGGCGGGGCACAGGAGGGGAGGACAGGCAGGCGGAGGTGACGGCTGTGCGGGCTGGAGCTTGGAAAGGGTGAGGGCAGGGTGATGGGGGTGGCACGGTGCAGCAGGCTGTGCAGCCGTAGGGCACATGGCTGCCACCTTCAGCAACCTGCTGCCAAAACACATCTGCTGCCCCTCCTGCCGGCGCACCTGACGAGGGCTTGGGTGAGGGCTCCGGCGAAGGCTCTGGCTCAGGCTGAGCGGGCGGCGAGGGCTCAGCTGCCGGTGACGGTGAGGGCGTGCCGCTCGTCGCCGCCTCCACCTCGGCTGCCCGGTCCAGCAGCCCCATTGCTTCCAGGTCGTCGCTGCGGGCGTCCCAAATCAGGGCCGCCACCGCATCCCGCACATACTCCTCGGCTGTCAGGCCCACGCTCTCATAGTAGGCCATGTAGCACAGGTGGGTGAGCAGCGCCACCTGCAGGTTGGTGCGGGGATGGGAGGAGGTGCGGGGCTTGGTGTATGTTGTATGTGCATGTGCACGTTCTGCTGGCACAGGCAGCCAGGCGCGCATGTACGCTTTTTGCTCCGGTGTGGGAAAAAGCCCACCAGCCCGCATGCAGCAATGCTTGGTGCACGGCAACCGTGTATACCAGCATCATGCCCGGCCACTCACCCGCCGCTCGTCGTCGGTCATGTCCGCCACCTGCTTCGGCTCGGCAGTCGCCAGGTCCTTCAGCACCTGGGGAGTGCTCTTCACTGTGTCGCACTGCAGGGGCAGGTAATTGAGGAGGCGGGTTGGGGGTGCAGGGGTCAGGCACGCAACGACATGATAGTGAATGGCGAGGGCAGGCTTGGGCAGCGCTTGCCCCATCCCTGGGCAAGCCCACTTGCGCACCTGCTGCCCAAAGATGCCCCTGGCTGCGTCATCGGCGAATGCAACCTGGGGAGACAGGTTGCTGATGATGGCACACACTGCGGGGAGAGGGGGGTGGAGGGCAGGACGCTGTAAGAGGAAGACGTGCAGGCTGGAAGCAGGACATGGCCAGGGCAGCTGCTGCACATGATTGCTGGGCAGGCGTGGGCTGTCCTTGAAGCCTTACAGCAGGCAGAGGCAACCCCCAACTGCCCTTCAACCCTGCCTCTCACCCGGCGAGGCATTTGCGTCTCCATCGGGCTTGACCTTGATGGAGGGGTAGGACCGCCAGCTCAGCGCGTTGCCGCTGTAGAACCACGACGACTCATTCACGTTCAAGCTTAGGCCTTGGCCCTCATAGTTGGACCCCGCCAGCTCCACCGCCGGCTGCTTAATCTCCGCAAACGCGGCTGCGGAAGGGGCAGGGGCAGCGAGCCAATGCTGCGGGGTGAGAGGCAGCATGCCCAGCAGCAGCAGGGAGGGTTGCATGTCGCAAGCTTTGTGGTGCCCTGGCGAAACACCCAAGCCGGACCTGGATTCTACTCACCGGGAGTGAGGCCCAGCTGCTCGGGGTTGCCAAACAGGCGGCGGTACCAGTCGTGCAGGTCGCCAACTGTCATGAATACAGAGCCTGCAAGGCAGCACGAAGGGCAGGGTGCCAGAAAGGAAGCGTCATGTGAGCCGAGGATCCCTACGCAGTGCTTGCCGCGGTGCCTGATGCAGGCAAGGGCACGGTAAGGACCAGCACTGTTGCTAAGTGCATGCATGCAGCCAGCCGGGCTGAGCACCTGCGTCCTTGCTGAGGTCAAAGCCCTGGAAGCCGCTGTTGGCGGTGATGGAGCCGTTCACATTCAGGCTGACGTAAAGTGGCGTGGCGCCTGCAGGCGGGCAGACAGGAGGCTGGGGCAGTGAGAACGCAGGCAGGCACGCCAGGCTGGCGAGCAGGGGGACAGGCCGTCCAAGCCAAGCTTGGAAATGCGCCAGCCAGACCACCTTTGCACCCCCCTGCAGGTGCAGTGGCACGCACCCGCGGACGCAGTGAACAGCGAGACATAGCCCGGGTTGTTGACCAGGTTCTCAACCAGGCTGCCTCCGGTGCCAGGCACAAACACGGCGCCCGTCAGGTTGGCGGGCGTAAAGATGGAAGCCTTGAGGTAATCGCCTAGCGATTGGTTGCTGACCTGCGGCAGGATCAGGGTCGGGCGGGAGTGCAAAGCTCGCAGGACCGGCTGATAGAGCGGGGGGACCACTGATTCCTCACCGACTCACGAGCCACCATCGCATGCACGCCCAAACATGCGCCTGTCCTTGCTGCCCCCTGTGTGTCCTCACCCGCTCCACAATGTGCGACAGCAGCGCATAGGCGTCATCAGAGTACGAGTATTGCTCGCCGGGCTTGGCCGCCAGCGGCTGGCCCAGCGTCCAGTTTGCCACCACCATGATGGGGTTGCGGTTGGCCGCTGCACATAGGAAGAGATTCAGTGCGGCACATCACGAGTCAGGGACGGCTGGCTGTGTGTGCCTAGCCTGGCTGGCACGCGCGGTCGAAGGGGTTGAGAGGAAGTGGGCGCACGTGCAACACTGGAATTCACCTGCAAAAACGCAGCAGGCCACAGCCAGGGCCGGCATCTGCGGCTGCGCTGCCTTCATAATCACTCGAATGCAGACTGGGGCCCCAAGAGCAGAGATGGCGCAAACGCACTGGCTGCACTGCAGCAGCAGCGTGCGCACCTGGTGCTGCGGCAGCAATGGCACGCGCCGCCTGGCAGTGCTCTGCCTGCCAGTCCAGCGGCGTCGTGCACGCAGAGCTGTCCCACAGCCCGCTGGTGTGCGACAGCACCTGCACAGCAGTGGTGAGGACAGGATGTTGCCGGAATCACTTGCGAGGGGAATGCGAACAAGGGGGAAAGAAAGGTACCCGCTGCCTAACAGGCACTTGTTGCTGCTATTCCATGGCCCTGCAGCGTCCGAACAGGCAGAAACAGCTGCCGCATTGCAATGCTGCTAATCCGTCGGCAACCAAGGCAGCAGCCTGCGCTGCTTGCCTGCGCAATCGTCGGCTGCTCGCACGGGTCGGTGGCCGCAGTGCCATGCACGCGGGGGCACCAGGGGCCCGCCAGCCCAAACTCCACTGGGTCGATGTACTGGCTCACAGGGGCGCTGCAGCAGTGTTGCAGCAGTGGGCAGGCATTGAGGGCAGCTACAAGCAGCAGCCAGGTCGGGGAAGGCCATGCCCGTACCGGACGGCAGGGGCGGCAGCATGGGAGTGAAGTGCGCGGCCGCAGCGATTATCAAGAGATGCCATCCCTTCCCCAGCCGCATGCGCAGCTGCTGGCCGCACCTGATGTTGAGCAGGCCCTTGGACTCCAGCTGGTGCAGTGCCACCGCCACCATCAGGTTTTCATTGGCCGCCGTGGGCATGCGCAGGTCGGCACTCATCGGCGCCTTGAGCTCAAAGGAGGCCGTGCCGTAGGCGTCCTGCAGGGCAGGCAGCAGCGGGGGACACTCATACCACCTCCTACAAGCCATCCAAGGTGCAAGTGGGCCCGCAGGCAGCGTAGGAGGGACGGCCAGCTCGGCGCCTAGCTTCCAGCCGCCGGCGCCGCCACCCTTACGCCGCCGCCGCCGCCGCCTGCGGCTGCCCCGGGCGGGCACCGGGCGCCTTGATCGGCTTTCCACAGCCCATCGAGGTGCTCAGTGCCCCTGCAAGCCCCCTCACCTTGTAGAGAGCGTCGCCCGCGCCGTCCGAGCAGGCGACCACACCCGCCCATAGGTTCAGGTCGGCCAATTGCTTCAGGAAGCGCTTGGTCGTGGCTTCCTTGGCCTTGCGGTCGAGCCCCAGCGCCTGGCCGCGGGCCATGGCAGCTAGCTGGGCAAGAAGGAGGGCCAGGAGCAGGCCGCCCAGCCGCCCAGCGCCACGGGGAAGCCGTGCAGCCATCGCGCCGGCCGGCAGGCGCGCGTTCGGCTGCCACTCTTGAAGCGAACACCTGCGTTCGCAAGGTCGCCCGAGGTGCAGCCCCGGGCCTGCAGAATCTCGGGCTGATCACTGGCAGTGCCAATTGAGCGGATTCGCGTGTGGTCAGGGGGTAGCCGGCTGCAGCTGCAGCGGGCAGCGGGCAGCGCAGACCGGCCGCAGTGCACGCATCTCCAGATCGGCATGAGGCACCAACCCCTGATTAATTAGGCTCTGTTGGCAGCCGCAGCCAATCTAGTTTACATGTATATTGCGGGCCGCAAAGAACAATGATTCGGCCCATCATTTGAACGCAAGGGATCGCCAGGATGGATGCAGCAGCCATTTCGGGAGTGAGCAAGCGGGTTCATGAGATGAAGCGCTCCTCAAACCGTGGGTCTGAGAGCCGGCAGGCGGACGTGCGCCCGAAGAAGTTGTATCTGTTGTCCGCCACTGCATCATAGAACCCGTCCTTAACGGGCCGTGGCAGCACGCCCAGCACCGCCGCCACGAGCGGGAGGGGCATGTGTAGTCCGCCGGCAATTCGCAGAATTGCATCCGACTTGATGTAGCTGCCCTGCTGCTCTACTAGCACAATGGACGATATGTCGTCGGGAGCGCGGCCCGACCGCTGCAGCAGCGCACGCCCTGGAGCAGGAGGGAGAAGATGCAGAGTGTGCCGACGTCGGCAGAGAACCCAGCCTGCGCACACTAGGGCAGCCGGCTGCTCACCCACAGCATGCCACGTTTATAGCCATTCGAAAGCATGCCAGGTGCGCCAGAGACTGCATGCTGCAGTCAACAAAACTCACCGCAGTCTGATTGCAGGGCCGCAAACCGGAACACGCCTTTGCGGTCCAGGGCCAGCATCGTGTTGACACCACCGTTGCACAGGTTGCACACGCCATCGAACAGAATGACAGGCTGCAAGGGTGCATGATAAGAGTGCAGACGTGGGTCGGGAGGGATGCAGGTGTGGGTGGGGGAGCATCAGAGCACGCCGCACTGCACTGCACAGCCCGTCAATTGAGCGGCTCTTTCAGGCCCTCTCCGATTTCCAAAGTACGCCTGAATCAGCCTCACTCTTTAAAGCATGCCTGTAAACTCACCCTGACATCTCCACCAGCAAAGTACTCATCTCCTGGCCGGCTGGATGAGGCAGCCTGTGGAGCAGCTGCACCGCTTGAAGCCGCCGCCGCCGCCGCTGCCGCCACTGGCCGCCGCCGGCGGGGTGGTAGACTGCCGCGCAATGCCTGTACGCGATTCCAGCAGCGGCTGCGAGTGTACTGGGCCGTCGCGGGCGTGTGTTGACTGGCGCTGCTGCAAAGCGCGGGCGCTTGGGCCGCGAGCATGGCTCCTGCTGCCTCTGCTCCTGTGCAAAGTTATGTGATCGCTGACAAGTGGCGGGCAAGGGACGACACACGAAGATGAAGGGCTGTATGCCGCGGCGCGCTGGGCTGAGTTGCCAACAGTTGCGGCCAGCGCTCCACATTCCCTTGCACCGTGCTCCCAGGCTCCTCTGCTAGCGTGTAAAATTGTTGCACTAGTAATGCAGTCTGCAAGATGTGTTGCACTAGTAGGTTGGCTTCAAGCAGAGTCTGGCCCAACTGGACGCTAGTCCTGGTGTCAAAATGGGCAGGAAAACAACACAGCGCAAGTAGTCCGGCGGGCAACGAGGCAGGCCGCCAATGGTGATGCAGCGTTCAGTTTGGAACGCAGAATGAAAGGGAGAGGGGTTGGAATCATGTGAGTGAATTAAATGGCCGACTGAGGGAAAAGGATGAAGTGCAATGAAAGGAGAGGCAGGATCAGGTGCATTCAACGGGGGTGTTCCATGGGGTCGAATGAGGCGGCTCCAATTGAGCAATCGACGCAGAGAGCGGAATCCAAGTATGGCATGGCATCAAGGGTGGTGTGTTTAGGCCAGAGGCCGAGGACCAGCCAGCAGCGAGGCGTGCTGCATGAGCTGCTGCAGGTGGGCGGCTGCAGGGGCGCCGGGCATTGAGTTGGCAGCCGAGGCAAACAGAGCCAGCAGGGAGGCCAGATGGGGCCCCGGCCCGGCGGCCACCTCGGCCGCGTTGGGGCCAGAATGTGTGGCCCCAGGCGCCAGTGACTGCTGCTGGGCCACAGCCTGCAGCACAGCAGAGGCCGCCGCCAGGCTGCTGGATGCCGCGGGCAGCGGCTGCTCGCCAGCGGACTCGCTCTTCACCAGCTGCGGCGCAGCGCCCTGCTGCTGCTGCTGCTGCTGCTGCAGCTTCTGCAGCTGTGCGGGGGTGAGCGCCTGTGGGGGCAGGCCGGTAAGCACCTCGGCCACCGAGCGCCTTAAGTCGGCCAGCTGCTCAGCCAGCCGAGCGTGCTGCTGCGCGTGCGCCGCCAGCGCTGCCTTGAGCTGCGCCTGCTGCTCCTGCAGCGCCGCCACGCGGCTGGCCACCTCAGGGGCATGTGCACCCGGCTGCTGCTGCAGGGGCGCCGCGGCGGCGGCGGGTGCGGCGGCCGCCAGCTGCTGGCCCAGGCTGTCCAGGTCTGAGGAAGCACCCAGCTCCAGGCTGTGCAGCTCATCATGCTGCGCTGCCGCCAGCTCAGCAAGCTCCAGAAGCTTGTCGATGCCCTCTGGCTGCTCCGGCTGTGCGGCGGCTGCCTCCACGGCGGGCGGCAGGCCCGGCAGCGGCAGCGGCGGCAGGGGCAGCCCCGCCGGCTGCGGCAGCAGCACCGGCACCGCGCCCTCTGGCAGCGGGCCGGCCGAAGCGCCCAGGCCGCTCAAGAAGACAGGCAGCGCGTCGGTGATGCCGGGCAAGGCTGGCAGGGTCGGCCACACGCCGCTGCTGGCTGCCATCAGGCCGGGGGAGGCCAGGGCGGTGGGGCTGCTGCGTGCCCGCTTGGCGGCGGGAGCGGCCAGCTCTGCATCCAGGCTGCGGCCGCCGCTCAGGCCCATTGCGGGCAGCGGCGGCAGGTGCTGCTGCAGGCGGCGCAGGCTGGCGGCGTGACCGCGTGCACCGTGCGAGCACGACACGCCCTCCGACAGCCTGAACTTTTGGAGGTGGCTGCGGGGAGGGGCAGCGGTGGAGCGGCGGCCAGTCAGCAGTCATTGCCGGGATCTGAACAGGGCTATGATGAACAGCTGGCTGCCTTGCCCCTGCCCCCCTGCCGGGCCACCCACCTCTTGACGTGCGCAAGTGTGAGGCCCACCACCCGCATCTTGGCCACAATGTCCTTGGGCTGCACAGAGCAGGGGGTTGGTGGGGCGAACAGTGACCATCAGTCGAGGTGATTATGAGGGCAACTCTCTTGGCAGCAGCTGGCAAGCAAGGCATCTGGATCTGGGCGGGAACCACGCCGGCAGGCAGCAGCAGCAGCAGCAGCAGCAGCGCCAGCAGCAGCACCGGCCATGCGGCCCACCTTGGCGAGCGCGCTGCCGCCCAGCTCGGCCACCGCCTGGCAGAAGCGCTGGTGCAGGGCGGGGGACCAGCGCAGGCGCTCCTTGGCATCCACGGTGATGCGCAGCGGCTCTTGCTCCTCCAGACGCAGCTGCGGCAGGTGCGGCAGGCCCGGCAGCGGCGCTGCTGCGTCACCGCTGGCTGTCTGAGAGGAGCTGTGCGCGCGGGGCAGCACCTCTCCGGGGTGCAGGGCCACGTCGCTGCTGCTGTGCTCGCTGCTGTGCTCGGCCTCGCTGGGCGGCACCGGCGCGGCCAGCGTCACGGGCGACGGCAGCCCCTCCACGCCTGCATCGGCAGCGGCAGGAGCCATCGCATTGAACGAGCACGCGCTTGCTGCAGGCAGGGCAAGTGGGGAAGCCAAGGGGGACCTCGAGCACTGCCGACCCTCACACCAACCAGTGCGCACCGGGTTTGCCCATTGTCCGAACCGGGGAGCTGGTTGCTGGTGACATCGGCCCTCAGATTCGATGGGGCTGCGCTCGTGCGAGGGTGCGCGGTTTGCAAGTCTACTCCAGTCACTGCCTGCGCTGCAGTATCTGTGGCTTTGCGCTGTCCAGGGCCTGTAGCGGCATGCCAGGCGCGTGCAAGGAACGACAGGAAGGCGGAACCGAGGCGGGCCAGGCCTAGATGCATCAGATGCCCGCGAGCGCATGAAGCACTTCTCGGCAGCCCTGCAGACAGCCCCGCAGTGCGCAGGCAACGGCATCGAACACGATCCAAGGGACGCATGCCAAGCCAATGCTGCTGCTGCCGCTCCCGCCGCCGCCGCCGACCGCCCGTCGGCAGCCCGTCTCTGCCCCCCGCTTCGTCAGGACCGACCTTCTGGACACCAGCTGCCACTGCAGTGCAGCTACTGACGTCTACCGACTGGGGCTTCCAGGGCAAAAGCCACCGGATGTCGAAACCCCTTGGACATCGGCACTGCCCGCCGATGGGCCGCATGCACAGGATTTCGTGCGATTGCTGGGCAGTGCCGCAAGTTGGGTGGCCCATAGCTCAAGATGGCAACCGGCCCCTGTGCACCTCTGCCAACCTGCTAGGTTGATGGCAGGAAGGGTTAAGTGGCAAGCACACATGCCCTGCACCCTAACAACCAGCTAACGCGACCAGCCATAAGCGGCGCCCGGCACGGCACGGCAGCGGCGACATGGCCCGCCGGCGGTCGACCATGAATAAACCTGAGCCACCGTGCCGTTATTAACGATCACACGCCCTACTCACATCCTCCTGGTCATCCTCTAGAGTCTCGCCGGGACGCACAGCGCCGGGCCAGCAACTTGGTTCGCTTGCCCCGCGACTGTCGGCAGCCCCGCCGCGCCAGCAAGAACGTGCAGGTGCCCCGGGTGCCGCTCACAAGCCCGCCTGGCGCTGCCGGGCACCCGCCACTGCTGCTGCCGCCGGCGCCGCCGCCACCACTCCCGCCGCGTGCATCTGCACCTTGCACTCATGTCGATCACTTTGCCCTTGCTGCCTGCAGGCTGTGAACAAACCGAGTCATCAATATGGCAGCAACGGCAGTAGCACCAATGACCGTGGTTGTGCCGGTAAGCCCCAATGGCTTGCACTTGCTCTTGTTTCGAGCAAGCCGGCCCTCGGCGCCTCGCATGTGCGTACCGGCTGCCATGCGAAGTCGGCTGCGTAGCTTTTCCAACTCACCTGCCACCTCCTGCCCTTGCTTCAATCCAGGCCAGCTCGCGGCTGCGGCCCCAGCAGCCGCAATCGTGCAGCATGCGGGCGGCGTGGGTGCCTCAGCGCCGCCTCCGGCTGTGGCGCCAGGCGCTGCTCGTGCGCGCCAGCAGCAACGGCAATGGCAATGGCAACGGCAATGGCAATGGTAATGGCGCAGCCATCGACAAGCGCGAGGTGAGAGTCACAGTGAGGGTGCAAAGTTTGGACAATGGTAGCTACCCACGCTAGGGATCCTTACTGGTACCTCCCCTGCACCTCCCACCCTCCTCCCAGCGCATGACGACCAGCGTGGCAATCGTGGGAAGCGGTCCCGCCGCCCACACCGCCGCCATCTACCTGGCGCGCGCTGAGCTGGAGCCCATCCTGTTTGAGGGCTGGATGGCCAACGGGCTGGCTCCTGGCGGCCAGCTCACCACCACCACGTGAGGCTGGAAGCTGTGCTTTGTTGGACAACCCATGCGCCTGCTCGCAACCCCTGCGTCGGTTATCAGTCCTCAATGCTGCAAAATCCCTTGCTCTGTCGCAGATACGTGGAGAACTTCCCCGGCTTCCCCGAGCCCATCCTGGGCGCAGACCTGTGCGATCGCTTCCGCCAACAGTCGGTGAACTACGGAACGCGAATCTACACTGAGACGGTCGACAAGCTTGAGCTGCTCAACGTGCGAGAGAGGCTTGGGAGGCTGCCTGGGGCTGGGGCTCTGCATGCATGCCCTGGAATGCGTGCGTGGGGCCGCTGCCGGGCGCCCTGGTGCCACCAGCCATTCTGCGAGCACTGCCGTCTTTACCGGCCACTGCCCTGCTTCACACTGGCCCATCCCTCACCCGCCTGCTCCCCAGGGCCCGCCTTTCCGGCTGGAAACCGAGAACCGGGTCGTGGAGGCGGACGCGGTCATCATTGCCACGGGTGCAGCCGCCCGCAAGTTGCCCATCAAGGGGCTGGAGCAGTACTGGAACAACGGCATCTCCGCCTGCGCCGTCTGCGACGGCTCCTCCCCGCTGTTCCGGTGCGCGCCTGCGGGTGCACGCTTGCAGCACGACTCCGTGCACGCATGCAGCGCCGCTGTGCTGTCTCCTCAGCAGGCCCGACACCCCGGTTGCTTGTCCCAACAGCTGCTCCTCACACTCCATCCATCCATCTATCGGCGTCTGCCCTTGCTCTCCCCCCTCTGCAGCAACAAGCCGGTGGCGGTGATTGGCGGGGGCGACGTGGCGTGCGAGGAGGCGCTGTTCCTGGCGCGCTACGCCTCCAAGGTCTACATCGTGCAGCGCTTCGATCACCTGGAGGTATGCGGTTGATGTGGCACTGCAGCGCCTGGGCTTGGGAGGACTGAGCCTGGGAGAGGGCTGAGCCGCTTTGTGCATCACATGTACATCAGTTTGCTGCTGATTGTCCGCAAAAAATCCCTCCATCCCTCCTCTCATCCCCCCGCCTCCTGTGCGCAGTCCTCCAAGGTGATGGCGCGGCGCGCGGTGAGCCACCCCAAGGTGGAGGTCCTGTTCAGCCACGAGTGCCAGGAGGCCTACGGCGGCGAGGACGGCACCCTGAGTGAGCAGGCTGGGGCGGCGGGTGGAGTGTGGCTGGCCTAGTCTGGACAGCCACACATTGCAAGCCTTGCGACACCGCTGCTGCGCTGGCGGTGCCTATGCTGATGCTCAGACGACTTGGCCAGCACCAGCACCGCCCTTCCAGCCACCCTCTTGACTCCTTGCCGCAACGCCCTGCTTCCCGGCGTCTGCCCCACGTGCAGCCGGCATCGTGCTGCGCAACAACCAGACCCAGGAGATCACTTACCTGCCCGTGGGCGGCCTCTTCTTTGCCATCGGTGAGCTCGCCCATTCGCCGCCAAGTGCCTGCTTCTGTGCGCCGTTTGTTGCGATGGCACAGAGCAGCCCTGGACGGCGCAGCAGATGCTTTGGCCCAGGCCACCGCAAGCTTGTGAACCTCGCCCACTCGACCCAGCCTGCCGGTCGCTGCCTGCGCCTGCTGTAGGCCACGCCCCGGCCACCACATTCCTGGGCGGCCAGCTGGAGTTGGACAGCCATGGGTACATTGTGACACCCCCGGGAGGCACCTCAACCAGCGTCTCTGGTGCGCTCCAGCCTGCTTGCCTAACTTGCACAGCTCTGCATTGCTAGCTGGCCGTGGCGTGTTGGCTGCATCACCCTGGCAGCGTGTATGGGTGGCAGGGCCTTAGCTGGTGCTGCCTGGCTGAAGATATGGCGTGCACTTGCTGTGTGCAGGCGTGTTTGCGGCGGGCGACGTGCAGGACTGGCAGTGGCGGCAGGCCATTACCGCCGCAGGCTCAGGTGGGCCTGGGGGGAGACGGTTGGTCTTTCAGTTGTTTTGGCCAACGCGGCATAGCTGAGTTCTGCCTGCCTGGGCTCTCCAAAACCCCTGTCAACAGCTGTATGCAGCACCTGTTGATGCCGCTACATAACATCACACCCGCTCGCAGGCTGCATGGCCGCCAAGGAGGCGGAGGAGTTCCTCAGCCAGCTGGCGCTGGAGGCCGAGAAGGGCGGCGATGCCGTGGTACTCAACGCGGCCTGGGTGTCAGAGGTGCGCCAGCAGGAGCGCAAGCTGCGCAAGGAGCGGAAGGCGGCCGAGGCAGCAGCGGCAGCCGCCGCCGCTGGCGCCCCGCCCGAGCCCACGCCCGTGGCGTGAGCTGGCAGGCGCACCAACTATGACTGCTCGCCGCAAGATAAAGCAATGAGCAACTATGGCTGCCACCCACAAGTGCAGCCGAGCTCTCTCTTTCTGTCCATAAAGGTGCGGCCGCTGACCGGCCCGTTTCCGGAGAGCGCACGCAAGCAAGCACACCTCCCATAATAGCCTGCGTGCCTCCCTACAGTGTGTTTTTCCGTCTTTCCCTCAGCGCCTTTGCTGTTCCGATTTTCGACCGTCTGCCACACCACCCCAGCCCCAGCAGTGCCTGCCGTGAACAGTGCTCCTTGAGATTCCTGCACGTGCGCCGCTAATACTAGTAACATCTGACCGCCTTTCTTCCAACCTGTCCCTACTAGGCGCAGCAGCACTGTCTTCTCTCCTCGCTGTTTCTTGTTGCCCACATGTTTGATGAACGCCCTGCCTCTCCCATCATCCATTTTCTTTTTGCCAATGATAGATAGAGCCGTCTGTGTGACTGGCACGCTTGCACGCAGTCCTTTGATCCCACGTCTGCTGCCTTTGATCGACGCACCACTGTCCGAAGCAGCTCGGCTGTATACATACTCGCTCTCAAAGTGTAAGAATCGAGGAATCAAGGGCAGAGGGCAACAGTTTGCAAGGGTAGGGCGATCAAATGACACACAGGTGGGGCGGAAGGACAGGAGGCAGTTGAGTTGGGTTGGGTTGGTTGGTTGCTTCCGGGCGGGCTTAGAAGCGCAGCGCAGCAAACTCAGCACCCAGTGGCGACAAGCTGCTTGTTGGCTGCGGCCCACCTGCTGGCTGCGTGGGCGGAGCCTTGGCTGCGCTGGGCGGGGCAGAGCCCCAGTCTCCCCAGCTGCTGGTGCGCTGGCTGTGCGGCGGCGCGCCTGCTGGCTGGGCCTTGCCGCCGCTGGCCGCTGCGGAGCCCCAGTCGCCCCAGCTGGTCGTGCGCTGCGTGCGCAGCGGTGCCTGTGGGGCAAAGGGATTGCTGGCCGCGGACTCATGCTCCGGCACAGGAGCAGCTGCATACTCTGCCCATGATGAGGTGCTAGAGCTGCGCCATGCTGATCCCGACAGCTGCGCCTGCAGCACGGGCGGCGGGGGTGGCAGGCCGCTCGCCAAGCTGTGGCGCCGCGGGGAGGACAGCTGCTCACTGGCTTGAGCCGCAGCCAAGTGCACCGCATCTGCAAACACGTCCTGCGTCACAGACAGCGGCGAGTGCTGCAGGCTGGCGCCGCTGGCGGCGCTGCTGCTGCTGCTGCGCAGTGGCGCCATGCCGGCACTGGCGCTGCTTGAATGGGCAAGGCCGGCACCCAGCGGGCTCGGCACAGCTCCGCTGCTGCTGTGCCGGTGCACTGCTGCAAACCCCTGTGCGAGCGGGCTGTGAATGCTGTCCCGGCACATGGGGGGCAGCGACGTGTGGTGGGCTGCAGAAGCGGGCTGCTCCCCAAACGTTGCCCAGCCCGCGGCCATGCCTTGAAAGAGCACCGACTGTGGGGCATGCTGCGTGGAAGGCTGCGACGGCTGCTGGGGCTGCTGCACACCAGCTGGAGGTGCATCGGCAGGCTGCAAGTGTGCTGCCTGCCCGCGCTGCTGCTGTGGTTGATGCTGCTGCTGCTGCTGCTGCTGCTGCACAGGCGCTGCTACCGGCTGCTGCTGTGCCTGCTTTGACTGCTGGGGCTGCTGTTGCACTGCGGGTGGGGCCGCCTGCTCTGGCGCCACTGGCTGAGGTGCTGGGTGCAGCCACTCGGGCGGTTGATATGGCGAGGATGGCACCTGCTGGCTGGCAGCTGCCGCACCCGCCAAGCCGCTGGTCTGCCGCAGCACAGCGCTGCCCAGGGCTGCAGCGCCCAGCGGGCCTGCTGCAGGGGCAAGCATGATGGGCGCCCGCTCCGCCGGCTCCTGCTGTGCAGCCGGGCTGCCATAGCTAGTCGAGGCTGGTGCCGCCTCTTCAAACGTGGCCCAGCCTTTGGGAGTCTCTGCTGTGCCGCTGCCGTGCTGCTGCGGCACTGCGATTGCCGAGCGTCCAGGCGAGCCAAACAGCTGCTGCGGCGTGGTCCCCACGTGCGGGTGGTTCTGTGCATACTGCCGCTGCCGCCACCGCGCAGCTTCCTGCGCTGGGCTGACCAAATCAGCCAATGCTGGACAGGCCGCCCCTGCTGCAGACGCCAGGCCCGCTGCACTAACCGCTGCCGCCCCTGCGGCGGCCGCAGCTGACCGCCTGTCAGCAACCGGCTCCAGGCCTGCCGCATTGCTAGCCTTGCTGGGCGAGTGGGCTGCTGCTGATGCCATGCCGCTGGCTGGCTCGGGCTGCTGGTCCGCCGGTCCCAGCCGGCTGGCGCCGTGCTGCGCTGACAAGCGCATGCTGCTGGCATGCTGCATGGGCCCGCCTGCCCGGCTGCCAACACCCAGCGGCGGCAGGGACAGGACTGGCGGCGAGTAGGCTCCTGACGGGGCAACCTGAAACAGCGCGCCAAACGAGCGGCTGGCTCCCATGGCTGCACCCAGCGGTCCCGCAGAGCTGCGCACTTGAGAGGCTGAGGGGCGCTGCGGCTCGACGCTTGCCTCAGAAGCCACTGCACCATGGAGACACAGGAGGGTGCACTTGAGCAAGGGTGTGTTGAGCGGTGCATGCCAGCTTGATTGCAGGCAAGCATGCCAGCCAGCTGGTCAGTGGCAACTCTTTAGGCACCAGCAGTGCTGACCTGACTCGTCATCGCTGTCCGCCCCAAAAAACATGTCGGGCTGCAGCTGCTCCAGCGACGGCTGCACACCACCGTTCATGGCTGCCAGGGTGGCAGACGGCCTGCAGGCGAGCAGCGGGTGGTGTGGCAACATTGAGCCTGGGCAGGCAGGCAGCGTATTGCGCTGTGCAACAGCGCAGTTGCAAAGTGATTCAACACAGCTGACCAATGCAGTTGCACTCTACAGCCAAAGGACAGCCACCCAAGCTAGGCGCACCGTGACAGGTTGTTGAAGCTGCTGGAGCGGCTGTGAGTCCTGCTGCTGGAGAAGCTGGAGGCGCTGCGGCGAGCCAGGCCCAGCGTGTGGGCATTGGGGCTGACGCGCGCCAGGACAGGGCCGCTGACCGCGCGCCTGCAGTGGGAAGGTGGGGCAGCAGGAGGGCGCTGGTCAGCTCCAGGCACACTGCATTTTGCCACCTTGAGAGACAGCTCAGTAATGCTCAGTATTGCAACGCAATTTGCGCGGGCATTACAAGCCAGCCCCGATCATGCCCGCCCCTTGCCCATGCCTGCATGCCTCCCACTCACCCAGCCAAGACCTCCTCCTGCTGGCTGGCCCCCGCATGCTTGATGGAGGCCACCAGCGCGCCGCTGCCCTGCTTCACCGCCGCCCCCGCCTTGCGCAGCAGGTTGCCCAGCCGGCCCTTGGAGCCAGCCACTGCAGTGGGCAGCGCCACCCCCACGATGCGCACGCCCTGCCGCGCGCTGCGCTCCGCCACCTGCGCATCGGGGCAAGCAGTGCGGCTGGTGGGCAGGAGGCATGGAACGGATTTCGTGCTGCTGCCCTAGTTGTGGGAACGCAACCCCTTGCCTAGCCCATGGTGCAATGTGACAGCAAGGGGTGCTGCACTTCTTAGCCTGCTGATCAAATGTGTAAACCTCACACACCTTGAGCTCAAAGCGGTCCCCGGTAGCGTAGCCCTCGCTGGCCAGCTTCAGGCGCTCGGTGATGAACACCTCCAGCATCTGAAAGGTCAGAACAGGGGTGGGTGAGGTAGTAATGGCTCAGTGCTCCTTGGAGGCTGCCCACAAAGCCAACCCTTGAGCCAGACAATGCTGAACAAGCAATAGTGTTCCCTGCTTGCCTGCGAGTTGCGGAACTGTTGCAGGAAGGCAGCGACCTTGGCCTTGCGCTTGAATGCTGCAATGAAGGCAGCCTGGTCAAATACAAAGCCGTGCGCCCTGCACAGGAGTGGCGGCAAGGAGCTTAGGAGCGCTGAGCTTGGGCAGTGATGGAGCTGCAGGCGCGTGCAAAACCGGAGCACAATCTCGGGTTCGCACCACATGACAGCAAAGCCAAACAGCGGCTGCCCCCCTTCACCTGGGGTTCTCATCCTCCACCGCCCGCTCCTCCCGCCCATTGATCGAGCTGGCCCTGCTGCCACCAGCGGAGCCGTTGGCCGTTGGCAGCGCTGCGGCTGCCGCCGGCGGGCGGTCAATGCCCAGGGCCAGAGCCGCGGGGGTGATCTCATCATCCCGCCGGACAAACTTGCGATAGGAGCCCACGAGGCGCAGGAAGAAGTCCTGTGCCACGTGAGGGGGAGTGCCAGAGGAGCACAATTCAGGAGCATGTCAAGGAGAGTGTCAGCAGCCGTATGTTGACAACATGCAGCTTAGCAGACCCAGGCTTTGCGCCATGCCATGCGCAGTGTACCTGCAGCAGCTCCGTGCACTTAGGCGTGCTGTCGAACTCGGTGGGGCTCTGGATGTGATCTCGCACCACCTGCAGCAGCCAGGGTGCGACGCAGGCAAGGCAGTTGTTAGGATGGCAGCAAACTGCAGCAGAATACAACACACCCTGGCAAGCTGCAGCTGACGAAATGCAGCTTCCTAACTGATCACCCAGCTGCTACAGAAGTAGCAGGTTAAACCAGCAGCAGCTCTGCGCCTCTCGCATCCATCCCGAGCAGAGCGCACAGCTGCCCGCACCTCGAACACGTCCTCCAGCTCCCGTGCAAACGGCAGCTGCCAGTAGTCGTCGGTTGGGCTGCCCAGCTCCGGCGTGCATGAGCCCTGCAGATTGCCGCAGCAGAAGGGTTCAGGTCAGAAGCCCACACAGCATGCCTTGAGATGCAGGGGTTGATGCGGCGCAGAAACATCACAGCAGGCACTTCTGCAATTTGTTGCCAGGCCAGCTGCGGTGCTGCAGCACCCACCAGGCAGTCCAGGTCAAACATGACCACCTCCTCCAGCGGCGTGCCGCGCAGCAGCGGCAGGCAGTCGGCCTGGATGCCCACCAGGTAGGGCATGGGGGCGGCCAAGTAGTCCTGCAGAGGGGACAAGGAGCGGCCACGGTGTTGCCGTGAGGCGCCATCACAAGTGTGGTTGGGAGTGGGGCCAGCCTCCCAAGGTCAGCCGCACTCGAATGCTGGTCACTCCTTGTCGTGTGGCCGATGGTGTCCCTGCCCCCGAGCCCACCCTCCCTCGCCCCCGCCACCGCACCTTGAGCGCCAGCGGCAGCAGCGGCAGGTAGATGTGCTGCCAGGAGAAGGGGTAGATGAGCGCGTTGGCGGCGTGCACCGCTGCAGACACGGTGTCTGCGTCGCGTGCCACCAGGATGATGCGCCGCTCCAGCAGCAGGGAGGCCACCAGCGTGACCGCCTGGCGCGGCGTGAGGAACCACAGCAGGCGTGCCAGCGAGATGCCGCTATTGGCCACGCCGTTGCCCAGGTCAGGGGGCACCTGCGGGCAGGCAAGTGGTCAGGTTGAGTCAGCAGGCACGAGAACCAAGTGTGCCAGTGTCCACCACTCGTAGGCAACGAGCGGGCGGCTTGGCCTGCAGGCAGTTTGTTGTCTTGCTTGTTCGGCGGCCAGCGTTGCAGACGCAGGAACTACCCATTCATCCAACACATGCACCACACTTTGCAGAAGCTGACCAGCACCCACCTCCAGCTCAATGGCATCCGCGCTCAGGCCCAGCTGTGCACCCGCCTGGCCCGGCGGCGCCAGCGCGCGGCGCATGCGGTCAACGACCACCGGCGCGCCGCTGAGGGGCAGCGGCAGGCGCAGCACGGCGCCCAGTGGCGGTGCCGGGCGCCCGGCGGCTGCCACCGCCAGCTGGGCGGGCAGGCTGGCCAGGAAGAGGGCGGCGGGGGCATCGGGCGGCAGCGCCTCGCAGCCGGCGTGCGGCGCCAGCAGCTGCTCTACCACCTCCAGCGCCTTGGAGAAGAAGGGCTGCCAGCAGTGCGGCGACAGGATACACAGCACCTGCGGCCAGCGCTTGACGGTGCCGCGCTCGCCGGCAGCAGGGCGGAACGTGGGGTCGTGCGTGCGCCGGCAGACGCCGTGCAGCCGGCCGCCGTCGCCGCCGGTGAGCGTGAAGGTGAACTCGGCGGTCACCAGGTAGGCCGAGGGCTTGACGCTGTCGGCTCCCAGCGGAAAGCAGAAGCCCACGGCATTTTCCACGGTGGGGGCGCCGCCGTTGGCCCGCACGCCCGGCGGCGCAAAGCGGCAGAAGGGCGCAAGGCGCGGCGGAGCGGCGGCGCCGCTGCCGCCCTGGCCGGGCGGCGTCGCCCGTGCGACGAAGAACGCCTCGAACAGCGCCATGGCGGCCGGAGGCCCCCGGCGGGCTCACGGGTACGCCATAAGCGCCCGGTGGGTTGCAGAAGCACGCACGGTCGGCGGGGGCAGGCGAACGCCCTGCTGCAGGTACGAGACGGGTGTTAGAAATGCTAAGAGGAGCGGGAGGCCGGGCGTTACACTGCTGAGGCCCAGCAGGGCAGCAGGGAGGAAATGCGCTGCGGAGCGCTGCGATCACGGCTTGAGCATTCACCATTGAGTACCGATCGCTTCATAAAAGTTAAAAAAGCTGCAGCCAGGCCGAGAACCCGCTCCAGCAGCAAAGCGACCAGAGGCTTCGCTTGCAGACGCCCGCTACGCCTTGGCTCTATCAATTCAATTGATCAACGGAGTGGGGAGGGATCCCCTAACCCGATGGGCGATGCGGCAGAAGCCGGCGGCGGCGGCGGCAGCGGCGGCACGGCCCCAGGTGAAATGGCTGGCTGCTGGCACCAGAGCTTTCTTGATGATCCCCAACCCAGCCCAACGCCCTGCTGCCACCCCCTTCTCCCGCAGAGCTGGTGTCGCACCCCAGCGCCGCCTCGCTCAACTTGCACCTGCCGCTGAGCCCTGTGGTGGCGCCTGCCGTCAACGGCGGCGATGCCAGCGATGCCAGCGCCTTTGCTGCTGCGGCGCCTGGCGTCGAGCCCACCAGCCCACGCAGCCCACGCTCGCCACGCATGACACGCTCATCCTCATCCCGGCAGTACTGCGCTGCCCTTTTGCAGCGGCCGGGGACGGAGGTCTATACTTGGGGCCGCGGCGACTGCGGCCAGCTGGGCACCGGCAGCCTGGAGGACAGCCCCGTGCCTGCGGTGGTCAAGGGGCTGCGCGGCCGCAACATTCTCACCCTGGCGGCGGGAGCGTTTGATACAGCCATGGTCACAGGTGAGGGGCACTTAACGAGGTGCCTGTGCTGGTGCTTTGCAGCATGGCGCAGGCAGCAGCGCTCGCTTGCGCATTGCCGCACCCTGCCCACCTGCCAGTTGGTGCATGCTACGAATATTAAACACCCTCTTTCACGCTCCCTCTCCTTGCCCAAGCTGATGGTGAGCTGTATGTGGTGGGCAGCAATGACTCCTCCCAGCTGGGCATCCGGCAGCAGGAGTGCGTGCCGGAGCCCACCCGCGTGCAGGGTCTGGAGAGCCGCCAAGTGGACCAGGTGCGCCCGACCTGCTGTGAATGTCTGTGTGGGTATCTGTGCTGCTCAGCACATCGCCACTTTAAACCTTAGGAGCCCTTCGCAGCAGGCATGCTGAAACTTGCTGTCCTGTCGGTTGCAGGTGGCCTGCGGCGCGCTGCACAGTTTGGCCCTCATAGATGACGGCACGGTGGCCGCGTTTGGGGACAACGAGTTTGGGCAGACGGGCTTGGAATCCAGCGGAACGCAGGTGTGTTTGACACTATGGTTCATATTTGTCTGTGCATTGTCGAGCAGGTGGGGTCGAATCGTCCAGGGCAGCTGCAACGCTTGGACTGCTGACATGATCTCCACATCCAACAACCTGAACTGGTCCCTTGTCCGAACAGGTGGACCGGCCGCGAGTGGTGAAAGACTTGGGCAGCATGCACATTGTGCGCCTCGCGGCCGGCGGCTCCCACACCCTGTTGCTTTCCTCAACGGGCGGTGTGTTCAGCTGCGGCAGTGCGGTGTGCGGGCAGCTAGGGCGTGACACGAGCAAAGGTGGGTTGTGAAGCATGGAGCTCACACTGGCCTTGAGTGTTGGCATGGCGGGCTGTGTTGCTGCCGGTCATTTAAAGCTGTGCCTCCAAGCTGCCCTCCCTCCCACCCTCTGGCTCGGTTCCACCATTCCTGCGCCAATGCTCCTGCAGGTGCCGAGGTGCTGCGCCCCGTCAGCAGGCTGTGGCCGCTGGGAGTGGTCCAAGTGGCGGCCGGAGATGCGCACTCCGCTGCCCTGCTGGTGGATGGCCGACTGCTCACCTGGGTGAGAGGCCCTTGCTGGTGTGGTTGTTGGCATGCTTTGCCTGGCAGATGTGCATCTTTCGCTGGCGATTTGGCAGCTGAACTGGTGCAAGGATGCGTTCGCCTGGTGCTTGCTAGCGGGCATCTCAGGAGCCACCTCCCTTGCGCCCACATGCCTGCAGGGCCGGGGCAAGTATGGCGCGCTGGGGCTTGGCGACTTTGAGAACCGCTCCGTGCCCACGCTCGTGCGCTCGCTGGCGGGGGTGGCAATTCGCCAGGTTAGCTGCGGAGACGACCACACCGCGCTGCTGGCCGAGGATGGCACCGTGTACACCATGGGCAGGTGAGAGGCGGTGGTGTTGCAAGTCCCTGCAGCAGAGCTCAGCAGCAGGGCTGGGCAGGGTGCGCTGAGCTGGATGGGTTCTGCTGCTCGGGCAGAGCTACGCTGATTGTTCTTGCCCCAGCTTGATGCGCTAGCCATATCCTGTACACGTCTTCTGCGTCTGCTTCGCATTGCAGGGGCACGTGGGGCCAGACGGGGCACTCGCACACAGACAACACGTGCCTGCCGCAGCGGGTGGATGCGCTGGCAGGGCAGCGCATCGTGCAGGCAAGCGCTGCAGCTCCTCAGCACCGCATGGGCGCTGCATGAAGGTGCAACTAATGGGAGGCAGCACGCTTGCGCCAACTGGACTGCATTCAACTTTTTAAGCTTACTCAATCACTCATGTTGCCGGCCGTGTGCCATGCAGGTCGCGGCGGGCGGGCGGCACACCCTGGTTCTAGCTGACACCAACGTGCTGTGGGCCTTTGGCTGCAACGAGAGCATGCAGCTGGCAGCACCGGCCACCACATCGCAGCCGACGCCGCATGTGGTGCAGGGCCTGCCCCAGGGCTGCCCCATCCTGTTTGTGGCTGCCGGGGGTGACCACTCGGCTGCTGTGGTGGACCGGCATGCCAGCGTGGAGGGCGGGTCGATCGGTAAGCTACCTGGTTTTCAGTCGAGCTGCAGGCAGCATCGTGCCAACTACTGTTGATGTACCTCACTGTGGGACGTGCACATGTCCATTTCTGCTGATCTGCACCTGCCTGCACCTTCCTTCGTGCCAGCCTTTATGCAAGTGGACCATCTGCTCCGCCTCTTGTTTGCAGGGCCCTGTGCCGGTCGGCCCCATGGCGAGCAGTGGTGTGCGGTGCAGCTGCCTGACCTGCTACAGCTAGCTGTGGAGGCCGCCGCAGCCAATGGCGACCCTGCTGCTCAGAAGGTCAAGTTTGAGGCAGTCATGGCGGCAGTGGAAAGCGTCTTTGCATCGCCAGGATACCTCTTGGCGGCCTGCCGCCCGCAGCCACAACGGCAGCGGCGGCGGCCGAGCAGCAAGGAGCAGCAGCCAGCAGGGGAGGATGGCGCTGAGCCAATGGATAGCAGCCCCTGGGCAGAGCAGCAGCAGCAGGCAGCAGCTGATGCAGGGCGGGCAGCAGTGCAAGGGGGCCAGGACACGCATGCGCAGCAAACAGCAGCAGGTCCGGCTGGCCACAGCCAGCAGCAGCAGCAGCAGCAGCAGCAGCAGCAGCAGCAGCAGCAGCAGCAGCAGC
>VFQQ010002353.1_pt1 | contig 21695 bp, 35 predicted proteins | sample 3512341 | NCBI WGS metagenome assembly VFQQ01 (sample SAMN10412373, study PRJNA504923) | tailings metagenome | isolation source: Relicate 2 Philex TSF1 revegetated site | place: Philippines: Tuba, Benguet | collected 2017-08-29 | reverse complement strand
CGTGAAACTGCTCGTAGAAGTCCAGCGGCTTCTCCTGCACAGGGTGGCAGAAACTGTCGGTGGGTCAGAAGAGCGCAGCCCCAGCCCGATGACGTGGAACTGCTCGGAAGAAACGCAGCCGCTTCTCCTGTGCAGGGTGGCAGAAACTGTCGGTGGGTCAGAAGAGCGCAGCCCCAGCACGATGGCGTGGAACTGCTCGGAGAAAACCCAGCCGCTTCTCCTGTGCAGCGGGGCAGCTTGCTGCACAACAGCACAGGCGCGCAGCAATAAATGGAACAGTCCCCAGCGCACCTGGAGCCTGCAGTGGTGTGCATGACCGCCACACTTGGCAAAACGACCCGCCAGAACAAGTGCCGTCACCCACAAACAGCAAGCAAGCAGCCTGCCTGGATCATGCAGTGGTGCGCGGTGACCGTCACACCAGGGATTCGCTCCATGATGCGAGCGGACGCCACCTCAGCCTTGCTCTTGCCCACGTCGCCCATCCTGCACGCATTAGATCCATGCTGGTAGTGACGCCAGTGCGGCAGTGTTGCCGGCCGCCTTGGGGTCACACAGTGCAGCACTCCAAGCAGCAGCATTCGCAGCAGTCCAAACACAGCCGCAGTCACAGCAGTCGCAACGGCATCATTCGCTGCAGTTCGGCGCCATGCCAAAGCAGACTTGGCCCTTACCGGAACAGGAACTGGCGGTTCAAGTTGGAGACGTCGATAGTGTCCATGTCAATCACATCGATGTTGCCAAACCCGCTCAGCGCCAGGTCCTGCAGTTGAGCCAGGGGCGGGTCGCAGATTGAAAGGCACAGCCAGGAGCTAGGAGCAGCGGCGACGTGGAGTGCAGGGGCAAGCCAGGGTGATGCATCCGTCCGGCTTGCGCAGCCTTGGCATCGCTTTAGCAGCTTCCTCCCTGCAATACAGGCCCTACAAAGGGCACTTGCCTTCAGCAGCTCGCAGCCGAGGCCGCCTGCTCCCACCACCAGCACGCTGCAGCAGGGAAGGGGAACAGATGCATCGGCAGGTTGTGGGTTGCCGACACCGCACATCAGCACTGTCGGACAATGCACTGGCGGGCTGACCCAGCAAGCTGTCAGAGAAGCCATACAAGCATGAAATCAGTGCTCGCACTGGTTGGTTGAGCAAGCCGGCCAGCCCGGTCAAAGGTCAAACCGAACGGCAGCAGCAGCAGGCAAGAGGGGCGGCGGCAGCAGTGAACGCAGCGCAACGCAGCAATGAGCAGGTAATTTATGCAGCTGCCAAAAGTGCATGCTTCACGGCTGTACAAGTTCCTCATTGCATGGGCAGTGCCAAACGAACAGCAGCAGCACCAGGCGGCGGCTCGAGCGGCGGCACTGCGCGCCGCTGCCGCCGGCAGACACCAGGACGGCCCGGCGGGGCATGCGGCGGCCTTGATCGCCCATCGGAGCTATGTACAGCTGCTTCCAACGCCCCCCAGGCCCAGCCGACAACCCCACAGCGCTCACCGGCAGCCATCCTGCAGAAACTCCCTAATCTCCTGGCCGGGCTCAAACCCCGGGCCCACCACGTTGCCCTGCCGCGTGAGCAGGTAGTCTAGATCGCGCCACCGCCCCTCCAGCTCCATTGCGGCGCTGGTTTGCGGTCTCTGGGGCGCCTGAACGGACTGGCGGCGATCTGAGGGCTCGAGATGGGAAGGGCAAGCAATGCCGCACCTGCGATGGCCCGATCGGGCAAGCCTGGCGACCTGCCCTTGCCGCCACAGCGGCGCTCAGCGCCTGCCGCCTGCCTTGTGGCGCACTAAGCACCCCGAAAAAGAAATCGATTCAAAAATGAACATTTTTTGGAAATTAAACAGCGGCAACCGACAGGTTGCTGCAACAGATCATGCCATGTGCAGGGGGAGGATAAAACGGGCTGGCTGTAGGCAGCCACAGCTGGCTGCGCCACCCTTTGCCCAACCAGCACGCCTGCACCTGCCAAGGAGTGCTGGTCACTCGGCATGCGTTGCAGCCTCGCATCTTCCGTTGCGCAATTCCACGCCACCGGCTACGCTGCCTGGTGCCTTGCTGGTCAGTAAAGTCTTGCACAGGGTGCTGGTGTAAAGAGAGGTCGACGACAGCTGCAGATACGCAGCCACACGCCTGACACACCGATTGCAGGCGCAGCCAGGAAGATCAACTCGAACAACAGCAAGTCAGGTTTCAGAACGTCAGTATCGAAGCAGTCACAGCAGGTCAGCCCTGCCACAGGCAGATGTGGAAAAGGAAACATGTTGTGAGAATCGCAACGTGCTGTGCTAGCGAACGGCACTGTATGCCAACGGTGCGGTCAAGCAGCAGGCGGGTCGACTCAAAAGCCAGCATCAGTGGCCTCAAAAGCCGTTCCAATTAAGGTCAGATCAGTCGGCTGCGGCATGTCAGCCGCTGCACAGCAGGGCTGGCTGGGATCTGCTGCTGGGCTTGCTCGGCAGCCCTGGCTGAGCAGGTGCAGCATGCCTCAGCAGCCTCAGCAGGCTCAGCATGCGTCCCATCACTCCAGGTCAGCCAGGGCCAGCCCCTGGGCCAGGGGGTATTCCACCAGGGGGCGGTCCAGGTGGGCCCGCGGCTCCCAGCTGTTCCACTCCGCCTCCCAGCCCAGCCACCTGCGGCGAGGGCACGGTCGGCATGGTAAGGAGATGCAGAGCTCACTCCGCTCCACGGATCCAACCCCGACTGACAATCGCCCAGCAGCTCACAAGCCGCACGGGGCACACTTGATTGGGTATCAATCGCCACCAGCGGTGCAGCACGAACAACCCACACCACAAGTGCAATGCATGGAGCACGTATGCAGCACCACCAAATATCACTCACTTGATCAGGTATTCCTTGCCGCCGCCGCCAGCGGCCGGCCGCACCGCCAGGATGCGCTCCACATCGTACGACTCCTCCTGCATTGCAGTGTGTAATGTTCATGCAAAGAGAGCGCGTTTAGATGCGACGGTCAGGGCGGGTGCAGGCAATGAATCAGCAAGTTCAGGATGCGCTCCACGTCGTACGACTCCTCCTGCAATTCAAGACAATAGGGAGGTGCATGCAAGTCAAAAAGCGTTGATCATGTTGGGTGCAGTCAGCGCACGCTCGCAACGTCCAGCATGAACCCACCATGGGGACCAGCTGATCAAGCAATCAGCCAAACAAGCAGCAGCCAGCACGCATTCCTGGCAACACAAACGCACCGTCGCCACGGCAGCTGCAGCCGCCTTCTGGCTCTCCTGCTTCTTGCCGCCGCTGGCCTTCTGCTTGCCAGCCACCTGCTTGGGAGCAGCTCCCTGCTTCTTGCCACCACTGCCACCCCGGCCCTTCTTGCCGGCCGCAGCGGCACTGCTGCCAGCCTGGCCATTGGCAGCTGCCTTGGCAGACGCTTTGGGCGCACCGGTGGCCTTGCGGCCAGACCCAGCCGCAGCGGGGGAGGGCTGCTTGCTGTTGGCTGCCAGCGCGGTGCGGGTGCGCAGCACCAGCATGTGGGAGGGAGAGACAGTGGGCAGGGGGTGAGGCCTTGGTTGACCAGGAAATGGGGATGGGTGCTGCTGGCCGGCTGGTCGGGCAGCTTGGTACAGGGCGGCAAGATGGCAGCAGCCGGGGCGCTAGCAAGCACAGTACACCATGCCAGTCGTGCAGCTTAAACGGGCATCAGAAAAAAGGCTTGCCTTGGAGCATCCCACCGCCAGCTTCGTCTGCTGCTTGCGCTTGGTGCCGGCAGCCTGCTGCGCCTGCTGCGTGCCCTGCTGTGCCTCCCCAGGCAGCTCAGCGGCAGCGGCGTCCACCGCTGCTGGCGGGCCTTCAGGCCGAGGGCCCTCGCTCGCATCATTGCTCTGTTCTGCCATTGGCTTGGCCGACTGCCCGTTTTCGGCGGGGGCCGCCCGCTCCTCCTCCTCCTCCTCCACTTTCTCCAGCTTCACAGCTGCGGCTGCCTGTGCCACCTCGCGGGCCGCTTTCTCGCCGTCGGTCTCGTAATCCAGGGCCCTGTGGGAGGCAAACAGTCGGGGAGCAGCGGGAGGGGCAGGGGCACCTCAGGCAACATGCATCAGATGTGTCGTCGGACGTATGGGCAGCAAAGGTGCACGGCATGGGCTGCAGCATAGCCAAGCGTGCGCATGTCTGCAGCGGCGTGCATGCCATATGCCTGTTGCGCACGGCTATGCGCAGAGCAGTTGCGGCGGCCAAGCTAGAATGCGGCTGCCCGCAGCCGAAGACATGCAGCAGGATGGTGAATTTGGTGCCCTGCCAGAATGCAACCCTTGCAACAACAAACCAGATCTCGACCTCGTAGCTTACAAGGGTGCGAGAGCATTGAAAAATAAGCTCAACCCGCACCTGAAGACGTGAAGCAGGATGGTGAACTTGGTGCCCTGCTCGCCGCGGTGCTCGCCCCTGGGCACCAGTTCGACCACCACACAGTCGCCCGGGAACAGCTTCTGCACAGGGGAGAAGATGGTGGTGAGCAAAGATCAGCAGCGTAAGTGAGGCTGCAGTGAGGGGCTGCGCCTTGGGCACCAGTTCAACCACCACGCAGTCGCCCGGGAACAGCTTCTGCAGGAGAGGCAGGACAGTTGCAAGCAAAGGCGAGACTACGCATTTCAGAAGACACGAAATTGGAACTGACGGGGCAGTGAGGTCGCGAAACGGCACTGCTAGGCGGCAACGCTGATTGGGAATGCTAACCGCCCTGTTGACCGGCAACGCTGGCCGCAGCCAACTCCTGCTGCCCCGGGCTCACAAAGGTCATGGACAAGCTGCGCCAGCCCATTGTCAAGGTAATACAACCGAAACAGGCCCCCATGAATGCAGTGGTACTCGCCATGTCCAGGGAGAAGCTGCGCCAGCCGCCGGAGAAGCCAAACTCGCCCTTGCGGGGCAGCCACACCATGGCCCAGCCCTGCAGGCGCACAAGGAAGAAAAGGCAGCAGCGGAAGGGTCAGCAGACTCTGCAACACAGGGCAGTAGCACGTTGGCAGGCAGGCAGCATGCGTGCTGCGCCAGCACGGGCAGTGTGCAAGCCGCCCACAAGCAGCAGCTTCACTGCCCAAAGGAGCAATGCCTCACGTCGCCGGCCAGGTTGGTGTGGCAGGCATCCGCTGGCACGGTCTGTCCGGCCGGCAGGTACGCCATCAGCTCGCATTTGTAATCAACGCCCAGCTGCTGCGTCACCACCCTGCAGGCAGATGAAAGCGCACAGCATTGAAATATTTGGGTCTGGACAGCCCAAGAATAGGTTTCGCACTTAAGTTCGCGCCCAGCTGCTGCGCCACCACCTTGCAAGCAGGTGCAGCAGATAGCTGGTCCAATTTAGTCTGGTATCCCAGCTTAACGACAGCCCAGAGGGACCCAAGCTTCATGCAGCAGCAAGCATGGTCGCTCAGCACGGAACCGTCAGTGCCAACTTGCGTGCAACTACTGCGCCAAGGTGGCAAAAATTGCAGCGCCGTGCCCAGGCTGCACGCGGCTGTGTGTAGCAGCAGCGGGCGCAGCGGGCTTTGAAACGACACTCACTGAGTCATGCCGCGCGGAGCGTTGCACCAGAAGCCGCCGCTGACCATGCTCTGGGACAGGCTCTGCGGCAGGCAGGTGGGTGGCACTTGCAGAGGCTCAGCCAGCAGGGAACAGGCAGGCAGCATGTGTGCAGGCCCACAGCAATCAGGCAGACGCCTAAAGCAGCACTCGGTGCAGAGCAGTGCATCTAAGCTAAGCTGGGGTCTGTGCCGCCAATCCCCAGCACTCGCCTTTACAAAGGCCGTGTTGGTCAGACCCTGAGCACACTCCTCAGCCGCTTCTTGGCAGCGCTCCATGGCAGCAAAGCCTGCAGGCAGGTTGGGTTCAAGGTGCACCAAGTGAGTTGAGCAAATCTGAGCCTGGGAAGTAGCACGCATGCTCAAATGGCACGAACTGAACAAGCGGCGGAAGGGCACAGCGCAGCATGCGTATTATCACAGCAGCAGGCGCCGAGACCAGCTGCTGCGATTGAAAAGTCTCAAATGATCATTTTTGGAAGCCCACCTGCGCTGCCCATGCAGGGGCTCCAGCCACTGCAGCGCACCGCCCTGCCGCCGCCACCCGTGGTGACTGTGCGGGATTTCTGCACCACCAAGAACCTGCACGGCACAGGCATGAGAGGCAATGATTGTTGCGGCAACACAAATGCTCTGAATACTGCCAGGCTGGCGGCAGCATGGTAGCAGTGCTATGCAGCAGTGCCTGCCTCGTGTGTGGCAGCAGCAGCAGCACATAGCAGCTGCCTCAGCAGGGGTCAAGAGCCTCACTTGCGCTTGGGGCGCGCTTCCTCCAGCGCCGCATCGGCGGCCTTGAAGAAGGTGTGCTCGTTGTAGCTCACTTGCTTCTTGTCCCTGCAGGCGCAAACGAGAAATGGCCAGGTCAATGGCGGGAAGTTGCTGCGTTTCCCAACTCATCAGGGGGCCTGCAGGTACAGAAACAAGTGCGAAACACAGCCAGCTTTGCTGCCCCGAGAACCACCCGGGAGAGCAGCGCAGGCTCTCTCACAACGCCGCTGACTGGTGCTGCATTATCTCTGCCCAAAGCAGAAAATCCACTCAGTCAGCTCACCGGGAGGAGCGGCGCAGGTCCTCCTCACGCACCAGCACCCGCTCAATCACAGTGCGCTTCTTGGGCGCCGCCTGCTGGCCTGCCTGCTGGCTCGCCTGCAAGTCACAAACCCACAAACGCACCGTGTTTGAAGATCTGCCAACAGCCATCCGCTTGCAAAGGGCTGATCGGCGCATCTCGGCACGGGCAGGCAGGTGGGCCGACGTCTGAAGCGCTATGCTTGCAGAGGCAGGGCTTCCAAGTGCCAATCCACAATGATCACAGCACAATCCCAGAAGAGGCAGTGCAGAACCAGCCATAAGGAGGAAGCCGTGGGCAGCAGAGCCTGGTGTTGAGAGCGGCACAGCAACAGCGCCTCGCCTGCAGCTCCTCCACAGCCTGGTTCAGCCCAATCTCCGCCATGCGCCGCATGTTCTCCGCAATGCGCTTCTGCAGGTGGTTAAAACACCAGTTGGCAGCTCGGGTCAGGCTAGCGCTGGCGGGGCGAGGCAACTAGGGCGGCCGCCGCAGGGCCGATGCACACTTGCATGCAAAACAATGTCAGGCAGGCTGGCACTGCTACATGGCCCACCTGGCGCTCCAGCTCCATTTGGGAAGGTTGGGATGCCATCCTGAGAAGCGACCTGCACGGAAAACAGCTGCATGAATTGGGAGGGCGGGCCAGGGTGAGCGGCGGCCGGCGGGCGGCCCACGGGCTGGCTGGCGCAGGCCGAGATGGCTTGCCCCTTGCGTCAGCACATGCCTGGCCCTTGTGAACTCACGATCGTGCAGTGGCAGGGCCGGAAAGTGCGCACAGCGACCGGACCAACGGCGAAGTGCTGCGAACACTGCTTTGCGGGGCCTCGCAGGACTGGCGCGAGTCTCGTCAGGGCCGCTACTGCGCGATGCGAGCGCTGCTGGCTGACGATGGCACACATAAGCACAGCATGGCACCCCACCCAGCCCGTTCAAACGCACGTCCGCTCCTGCCAGCCCTTTTGCTGTGATTTGCATTCACTTCGCTCAATTCAGACCTGTTGCCTCTATTGCTCGACCGAGAGTAGCAGTTGCAGGCTGTCGGCGGCTGCACATCAGCGCCAGGCCCACCGCCGGCACGCTTGGCACCACTTGAGCTCTTCCACACGCACCAAGTTTTGATCACACATAAATCCAATGCCAACGAGCAGCAGTCGCACACAAGCCAAGACGCTAGCTGCCGCCGCCAATCAGCGTACCGTCAAGCAGGTCTGCATCGTCCTGTGCATCCAATGCCGGCCCCTGCTGCGCACGGAATGCAGCGCCCGCCGCCACGGCCCGCGCCGTCTGCTCCGCACGCTGCTCCACCGCGCGCTGCTGCTGGTACTGCTGCAGGAGGGGGTTCTTGGATAGAGCGTCCAGGGACAGCATCTGGATGGGTGCTGCTGCATCGGCGGCCGCTAGGTCGCGAATCAACGGATCGCGACCGCCGGGCTGCCCTGCTGCTGCCGCTGCCGCTGCGCTCCCCAGCGGCTGCCCGCCCCGCGGCGACGCCCGCGGCGAGGCAGCCGCCGCAACTGCCGCCGCCGCTGCTGCCGCACGCTCGGCGGCGGCTGCGGGGGAGCCTGGGGGTGGCGGCGGGCCGTATTCAAGCAGCACTTTGGCCGCCACATCGTGTGTGTCAATCGACATGCCGCTGCCAAGCGTGTCTGGCCCGGCACTGTCCGCCATTGCAAGCTCCTGGCTGCTGCCTGGCACCAGGTGCAGGTCCGACAGCTGGTCCGCCAGGGCTGTGGATGCCGCCGCTGCGCTGGCCGGCCGCTGCCCGGTCGAATCCAGAAGAGGGTCACTAGTGCTGGCTGTGCCGCCGCCAGCTGCACTGCCGCCAGTGGGCCCGTCGGGGCCTCCCAGCATCTGTGCCAGAGCAGCCCCCTCCTCCTCCTGCTCCTCCTCTGGGCTGCCCAGCCGCTGCAGCCTGCGCGCCGCCTCTGCTGTCAGAGGCTGCAGCGGCAGAAGGGAGCTACTGGCGTCATCTGCCACCGCCGGCTGCGGAGCGGACGACGCCAGCTGCTGCCGCTGCCTCTTGTCTGAGGAGCTGCCAGATTCCGCTGGGCCGCCCGCTGCCTCTGCAGCATCGGCCAAGCGCTTGGCGCTGCCGGAAGACACCTGGTCGACCTCCATCTGGTGCTGTAAGAGGCGAGGCCTGCGGGCAGGAGGCAGGAGGGGCAACAGGGCGACGGCAGTGAGCGGCGGCGGCGGTGACGGCCACAGCAGATGGGGGCTCAACGGCAGCCTGGATCGCAAGCCAAGCTTCTCAGGAGCATATGCAGGCAGTGCCGCCGCGCCAGGAGCCGCGACCAGGCAGCGCGGGGGGCGCTTCGCCGCCTGGAGTCTGTACAGCTCATCTGGGTCAACTCACCGAGCGACACAGGTGCTGGAACCGGCGAGAAGACCTGTGCAAGGCCCAGCGCCGCGCCGCGGTGAGGGTTGAAGCCCTACGCTCGCGGGAGCTCAGTCTGGCTGACTCTGCAGCCCGGGATTAAGTGAACAGAAGGCTGGAAAGGCAACAAAGGCCGCCGGCCACCAGTGCTGCCATGGCAGGAGCGCTGCGCCTGCGCCGAGCGCGCCGCCGCCGCTCCGTACCAAACCAAGCACTTCCTGCCTCAACGAGAGCTGTCCTTACTTTACATGTGCTGCAGCCTCATACCCGGCAGATGAGCCACGCGTTGGCCAGCACATAGTATGCGACCGCCAGTCGCACGGGCCAGCTGGCGCCGCCGCCCAGTGCGCGATGCAGCGTGCGATCGCAGGCTGCCGCCCCCCGCTGCACCAGGCCCAGCACACCGCTGCAGCTGGCCTGCAGGCCGTCCGTTGCTGCAGTGCTGCTGCGCGGCAGCGGCCGCCAGAGCCACACATTGTAGAAGAGCGGGGCAAGCAGCTGGATCAGGATGTGGAACCAGCCAGTCGTGGCCATGCACAGCGCATGGTCGTCTGCAGCAGCAGATGAGGAGGGGGCATGAAACGCATCGATCAGCAGCAGCGCAACCACGACCGATGCAGCCGCCAAGTTCCCAATGGCAGCATGCAGCCGTCCATCTGCATGGCATGCGCAGTAGGCACGGGAAGCCTGGGTCTGGTATAGCTGACCATCATTACCAAGATAGCCAAGCTCTGCCTAACATCATGTTCCTCAGAAGGCTCTTAAAACCCCAAACAGGCGCTCCTCACCTTGGAAAGTGGTGGGCAGCCGACCCACGATGGGCTGTACCGCTGCCAGCGGCATGCACAGCGCGTCTAGCAGCCGTGCCAGGGCAGCTTGCCGCTGAACAGACAGCGGTGAGGCCAGCGCCGCTGTGGAACAGTAGAGCGGGTTCCAAGCTAGCAGAGTGATTGCAGCGTGGGCCAGCAGCGCTGCCAGCGGAGGGTGCATGACTGCAGTGCAGCAAGGGTGCGAAAAGGGCAGGCAAGTGAACGTGGTATGGGGAGCAGGTACCTCAGTGAAGTTGGCAAAGCAGCTGTTGAAGTTGCAACCTTCTCAGTTCGCTGCAGTTCTGCTGCACCCAGGGCAGTGCGACAGGGAAGGCGCCATGCGGCAGTCGGGGCGGCCAGCCAGCAAGTCAGCAGTTGCAAGGCTGCTGCTTCTGCACGCTCTCCGCCTGAGGGCGCACCTAAGCAGGTCCAGATGAGCATGGTGATGCCACGCGTGCCTGCATGGGCAGTGTGGGCAGCAGACGAGGCTAGCTGACTTGCAAACAGCGGCTGCTGCAAGTGCCAGCCCTCCCTCAGCCCCTGACAGCGGCTTCCCCAACCCAGCAGCCGGCGCTGCATTTAGTTCAGACCCAAGTCAGCCCCACGTGCAGCAACTCAATGCAGCAACTCAACAACCCCAACCGCACTGTGCACCACACGCGGGTGAGGGCGCACCTGCCGCGATGCGCACAACGTCTCGAAAGCAGCTGACGGGCCCCGGCTGCGGCGGCTGGGACAGCAGCAGCCCCAGCGCCGCGTCCACGCGGTTGTGCCAGGGCGTGAGCGCGATGCCCACCATGTGCAGCGGCAGCAGCCAGGTCCTGTCACAGCGGCAGGCAGCAGGGGGGTTCACAGTGAGCGCGGCATGGCACGTCTGCATGGCAGCGGCAGCAGCCAGGTCCTGCCAACGTGGCCCCAGGGCGGTTTGTCGGACAAGGCTTTTGTCAGCTCAGTGCAGACGGGCCACAGGCAGCAGTGGTGGCATGCGGGCCGGGCCTGCACGGCCGCTGCTCGGGCTTGCAGCACGGCAGCTGCTCAGCCGTGGCCAGCTGCACTTGCCAGCTGCACTTGCCTGTTGCGCCAGTACAGCTTGGGGCACACAAGCATGAAGAGCAGGAAGGAGGAGAAGTAGGCCAGCGAGAGCGTGGGCACCAGGCGGGCCTCCACAGTGCTTGCACGCGCCCACTGCAACAACGGGTGGCCGGGTGGCACAGCAGGGCATTAGCGGCACATGCTGGGCATGTGGCACAGCACGGCAGGTGAGCATGCGCGGCACACACTCACATAATCAGCAGCGCAGATTGAGGGCAGGGAGGTAATGAACAGGAGTCGTGCAAGCCAGGGCAAGTACTCTTGATATGACTGAATAGAAAGCACGCTCCAGCAGGCAGAGCTACAGGCTGGCATGCAAGGCCGCAGGCGGCTCCTGTGCAGCCACATGCTGCACACATAGCAAGGCTTAGATGCACTCGCACCCTGTGCCGCCCGCACCTGCTTGCGCACAATGATCAGCTGGAACAGCACCGCCGAGAATTGGGCGCGTATGTCGCCCCGAAGCGTCGGGTGCCATCCAAGCCACATGGGTGTGCGCCACCGCAGCGACGGCGGCGGTGGCTCGTGAGGAGCCCGCTCTGCCGCGGGCCGCTCAGGCGCCACCCCGCTGCCCCCACTGCTTCCGTGCACTGGTATGGTCTCTGTCCTCGCCATTCCCTCGCCGCCTCGGTGGGTGGGCGGGTGCGCGCTCTGCGAGTGGACCACAGGTGCGAGCGGAGGCGCCCTGCGAGTTGTATATGCGCTCAGCGTGACATGAGTGCGCGCGCGATCGAAAAGGAGGCGCCAGAAGAGTTGATTCCAGTACTGAGCCTGCTGCTGGTGCCGCGGCGCCGCGGTCCCAGCGGGGCAGGGCTGCCATCCCCCAGCCCGATGCCTGCCTGATTGTTCAGACGGAAACGCAATTGGGCTTTATGCTACCAGTGGGCAAATGCCGGCCGAATCAGAGAGCTGAATCCTGCTGTCCTTCCGGCGGAGTGGCCCTGCTGCGTGTTGCTATGTGGAGCAAGCGGTAGGTGTGGCGTTTGCATGCTTGCCCTGGTGCCATTGCTGGCCCTTTACCAGCGTGATACTTGCTTGTCCGCTCAGCAGCTTCTTGGCAGCTGAGTCACATGTTTTGGACTTGGATCGAGTGCTGGTCTGAGAAGCCGAATGCAGCAGGAGGGAGGCCTCAAGGCTATGCATGCGGCGGCCAGCACGAGCGACCTCTGCCCGGCATGGCCCGTAAGTATTTTCTGGGTTTGGACGGCTGGAAAATGTGGGGCTGGCCTCAGGTACCAGCACACGTACGTGCATGCGCCTGACGCCAGTCAAAGCTGACCATCTGCCCTCGCTGGCCCACGCCGCTGCACCAATGTCGGATGCCAGCGGCAGGATCCAATGCATGTGCAGGTGCTACCCGCAGCTGCAGCCAGAAGCCTGTTCAAGCACAGCTGTTTCTGTCTTTCTGGAACGCTGGCGAGACAGCGGGAGGTCGTCAGCCAAGCTGCCTGTATGTAGGGTTTTCGGGTGAGCCCCCAAGGCAGCTGGAGCAGACAGCCCAACGGATGGAATGGGAGCCCGTGCGATGCTGGAAGCATGCCGCAGCTCAGCCCGACATCAGGCCCTGGCATTATGTGTGGCATGCTTGCAAGCCTGGGAAGCACAAGGCACGCCATGCACATGCTGCTGCACTGCGCTGCCGGCGCCATGCTGTGGCTGTGGCCGCTGCGCCGCCCTCGCCGACCAGCTGTCCACAGCAAGCTGCTGCTGGCGCCTTCGTGATCGGTCCATTTCCGACGTCGGCTGCGGCTAAGGCGGGCATCTAGGCCCTCACTCAAGTCGCCGTTTGAAGAGAGAACCCGCTCGCTAGCAGGCAAGCCCGTGCATCTGGAACCCGCAACTTGGCTGCAAATATCGGACACGTGTTGGAGGCGGCTACACCCGCCGCCCTGGCGCTGCCACGGGCTCCGTCGTCACTGCCGCTGCGCTGCCGCCACAGGGCAGCTCGAGCCTTGCAGGCAGCATTCAGCAGAGCATGCGCCACACATCTACCGGCTAACAACTGCCTCAGTTCCTGTTCTCCCGTCTTGCAGCATGCCACCTGCTGTGAGGATATCTGTGCAAGAGGCGTGCAGCACACTGGTGACCCGCCTGCGGGCCGCCCCACGCAGCCGGCAGGAGCTGATGCACACTGCGCTGTTGCTCGAAGGCCTGCAGATTACTGCAGATGAATGGCCACATAACCCTCAGCTGCTCAGGTAAGGGAGGCGACATGCTGCGAGTTGCCAGTTGCGCCACATCACCTGGCTTCCAGTACCTGCCTGCCTGCCTGCCTGCCTGCTGCTCATTTGTAACTGCGATGGCATGCCCACATCATTGCGAGTGCCTTTCGCCTGCGCATACCTTGCATGCACAGCGACACGCCTCTGGCCTCGCCCTCTGCTGCTGCAGTGCTGTCATCGATGTGATCGCTGCCCTGGCAAGCCATGGCTCGGCCACAGCGGTCGCAGCAGCACAGCAGCAGAGCAGCAGCAGCATCGATGCAGCGGACCTGGTGTATGAAACGTATGCGATCCTCTTCACGGGAGCCTGCCATCTGACTTGCACCATCCGCGACAGCGGCCAAATGGCACGCCTGTCGGATGCGGACGCTCTGCGCTTTGGCAGCGCACTGTCGCTGGCTGTCCGGGGCATGCCAGGTGTGTGGTTGTTGGGGGTGGGCGGTGGGTGGTGGGCGGCCGCAGTGTATCTGCCTTGCATGCACATGGTCCGCAGTCGCAGCGCCAGCCTTGTGCCAATCCTGTCTACCCCTGCCATGTGCAGTGCTGCTGCGCGGCTTTGTGGAGCATACCCAGGCATACGGCGATGTCGACCCTGCAGCAGCGCCAGCTGGCTCTCTGCTGTCGCATGTTGAGAAACTGATCAACATGGGGACGTGCATGCTGTACAATGGTGTGCTGGACGTGCTAGCGGGACCCAGCCAGCCCGGCCTGCAGCAGCACCTCAGCCCGCGGGTGCAGCGTGCACTGCGGGCATCGACGCTGCAGCCGCAGCAGCTGGCGGGATGGCTGGACAGCACAGTGGCAGCGGCGCGCACCCTGTTCCACCTGAAAGGTGAGTTGCGGATGCTCTGTACAGGATACACAGTGGCAAGCATCGCAGTGGCTTGCATGCAGGGTTACGCCAGTGTTTAGCGACACTTCCACAGTTGGTTTGTTGCTAGTAGGTTGCACTCGCTGCCAAGACGCATGCTGGGCGGTGCTGGGCGGCCTGCCCCTGCCTGCTTATGCAAGCTGCCTGCATTTGCCGCTGCGGCTTGCTGTGCAGGCGAGCAGGCGGTGAAAGCCCCTGTGCTTAATACGTTCATTCAATTGTGGGCCATGGGCGACCTGCCAACGGCTCAGCTGGTGCAGGGCACCTCGCTGCAAGCGGACGTGTTCAGCCTGCTGGCCGACTGCACGATTGCACTAAAGCAGCGGCTGGAGGCGGCGAGGCCAGAGCCAATCAGCCATGAGGATCTGAAGAAGCTAATGGTGCTGGTCGCCGGGATGAACCACTCTGGCCTGCTCAGTGCGCGGAAGCAGGTGGGAGGGCCACGCTGCATGCGGTTGGCTTGTTGATGCATGCAGTTGCCACGTACGATGGAACCGACTGACTGGCTGCCGCTGGTATCCTCTGCCCATGCACTGGTTCCTTGCGCGCTGCGCCCAGACTCAGCTGCCACAGTGTGTGCTTGTGGCGCTCCTCGTGCGTCGCGCCCAAACCTCTGCTCCTCCGCTCCAATGATCCTCTTCATGTTTGCTGCTGCAGTTCATGGGCAACATACCGGCGGGCACCGCCCTGCTGGAGGCTGCGGCCAGCCTGTTTGTGGCTCTGCCCTTGGAGCCTGCTGAGCCTGCGGCGCCCGGCCTTGTGGACAGCCTGGGCGGCGCGACCCTGAATCTCGCCGCTACGATCGGCTTTCTGGCTGGAGACGTCAGAGAGGCCTGTTATGCCCAGCAGGCAGAGCAGGTGCAGCAGGCGCAGCAGGCAGAGCAGGCGCAGCAGCAGGAGCAGATGCCACAGCAGGCGCAGCAGCAGGAGCACCAGCAGGAGCAGGCAGCAACCGGGGGCATGAGCGAGGCATGCGTCCACCTGGCTGCGGCAGTGGTGCGGAAGCAGCACTGGCTGCTGAACGAGCTGGCAGCTGCGCTAGGGGGTGCAGGGCAGCATAGCAGCCTCGCGCGCCAGTGGGTGCAGCCTTCAGAGCACGGCCAGCTGGCAGTGTGCCTTACCAGCTGGCTGGGGGCAGGCCAGCGCCTCGCCAACTCCTCTATGCTACGCACCCCAGCCTGCCGCTACGCCATGGCACCAGTGCCACGTTCTGCGCTGCTGCAGCCGCAGCCGAGGCGATGCTGCGCATGCACCCGCTGTTTGCGCAGCTGGCCAGCACCGTGTGTGCTGAAGTGCCGGCCGGCAGCGAGGTGGCGAGCTTGGCAGCAGGGCTGCCAGGACAGGTGCATGACTGGCACGGCTGCTGCATGATTGTCGTGGACTGGTTGGCAGCCGCCCTCACGCCCACGCCGGGTGAGGTGCCGGTCTGGCGCGAGGGCGCCAGCGCAGTGCGGGCGGCCTGCCAGCTGGTGTCTTGCGCAGCCAAGCACGCCTGGTGGGCGGTGCAGCAGGCAGCCAAGGCCAGCAGCCCTAGCAGCAGTGGCGAGGCCAGCAGCGGCAGAGATGCCATGAGTGGCAGCACTGCCCTGGGTGAGACTGCGGCCCGCGCTGCCTGCCTGCCCCGCTTCTTGGCGCTCCTTGCCACGAAAATGGCAGCCAGGATCGCTGTCTATGCAGCTGCACACGGTTCTGAAGATGACGAGCGCATCCAAAGGTGAGTCGGGGAGGGCTGGGCAGAAGCATTCCTGGCGGCAAGTTGAAGGCGGCTGGATGGCTTTGCTTGTGTGCACCCCCGGGATGCACCCGCCTGCCTGCCACTGCATGCGCAACGATTGTTTTTGTTCAGGCGATACTTGGCTTGCACCGCCACCTGGCAGGATGCTGGACTGTGCAGCACTTCTGGCCCTGGAGCAGCTGCCGCTGGTGGAGGAGGTTAACGCAAACCCAGCACTCGACGTGTTCGACGTGACACGGGCCTGGAGCGAGCAGATGTGCCTGCTGTGCCTGCTGCTGCGCACACAGCGCACCCAGGCGCTGGCGCTGGCGCACGGAGCTGGGGCAGCAGTGGGCCGCGCGCTGGCAGGTGCACTGGTGAGCTCCAGCTGGGACTAGGTGGACTGTTCGGGACAGGCAGCTTGTGTAGGGGTGGTTGGTGGGTGCGGGTGGCAGTGGCTGTGCAGTCTGTTGGCTGATGCTGCTCGCAAGTTGTGTGTCATAGCCGACGCATATTGTGTTGTTTCCGCTCCACTGACCTTCGCACCGCGCCTGCCACTTCTGCTGCCAGGAGGCCGCCTGGGCAGCGGAGGGGCATGACAACACCTGGAAGCTAAGCGCTGAGCATTTGGGAGAGGCGTTGCTTCTTTTGTTGGACGCCCCGCACCTGGCCGCAGGGCTTGCAGCCCAGCCCCGCCTGGTGCAGCAGGTGGTGCGAGCAGCGGCTGCTGTGCTGTCAGCTGACGATGCGTCGTCACGCCAACTGTGCTGGGCAATTGCAGTCCCGTATCAGCTAGCGCATGCTCTGAAACTGGAGGCGGCATCCGCACTGGCCAGAGCTGATGGGCTTGAGGCACAGCGGCGGCAGGCACTGGCTGTGCTGCTGCCGGCACTGCGGGCGGCTGCGACAGCTGCAGATGGGCCTGCAGGCAGCCAGGCTCCCGGCCAGCCTGCAGCAGATGCCCCTGCCCCGCTGGACAGGCAGCAGCTGGCGCTGCTGCAAGCGCGGGCGCTGGGTGCGGCGCGGCGCTGTGGCAACCTGCGGTGCAGCAACCTGGCTGGACCCAGCGAGGCGCAGCTGCGCACGCTGAAATGCACCGGCTGCCGCACCGTGCGCTTCTGCAGCGCAGAGTGCTCGAAAGCGGCGTGGCGGGAGCACAAGGTGAGCATGAGGCGGGGCCAGGGTTGCACGGCAGTTGCACAGGAGTTCTGCACACTGCGTGAGTCGTCTGCGCTTTGGAATGTGGGATTCCCACTGTGCAGCTCTTAACTGTCTGCCTTGTCTAATTCCGGAATGGCATGCGATGTGATTGTGCTGCAGGTGGCGTGCCGGCAGCTGCAAGCCGAGCGCACTGACAGGGAGGCGGCAGCAGCAGATGGAGGAGAAGTTCAGCAGGCAGCAGAAGCCGCTGCCTGATGCATCGGGCTGCAGGTCCGCTGCCACCCCTGCCCCTGCTGCTCTGCTGCAACTGCTGTCTCGTGCACATTTGCCTCGATTCATGGTTCATGTCATGCGCTGTCTTGTGCTCACATGGATGCTGTTGAACAGCAGGAAATGTGGGGTCACAAGGGGAAAAGGTGTTGAGCCTGATCATGTGTGGCACGAAGCAGCACCGCACTCATGAGTTCAAGGCTTGGATACGTGCACACAGCTGGGCTGCAGCTTGGGCCGAGCTCGACTCTGCCCGCTCAGCGGGCGGGAGCGGCAGCAGCGCAGCAGCGGCGGCGGCGGTCCTCAAAGAGGCGCGTGCTAAGGCCTGCCAGAAAGTGCTTCAGCGATTCTTCTCGTCTACCTTCCATTGCTCTGAATTGCGGGCTCTCGAGGGCCCCTGCTCGCCGACCCTCTGGTGCGCCGCGCCTGCTGAAGGCCTGACTGCGCCTGCGTGAGGGTAGCAGCTCCCACGCAGCTCCCACGCACCGCAGGCCGCGATGCCACAGCCCATTGTGCCGCCACCGCTGCCCCCCTCCGCCACCGCTGCCGCCGCCGTTGACATCAATTCTGACGTGTCCTAGTGCTGCGCAGGCTGCCAGCAGTCACGGCCAACCATGCCAAAGAAGGGCAAGGGCAAGAAAGGCGGCGCCCTGCGGCGGCCGGCCCCCGGCGCAGCTGGCGCCGGCCCGTCAAGCTCGGGCGGCGGCGGGGCCTCGGCAGGTGCACCGGTACACGCAGCCTTGGTTGCAATGCAGTGCGACAGATATGCTCCTGGCTTGCCACCGTTGGGTAGATTTACAGGGTCTGTGTGGATGCTGCAACGTTGCTGACCAGTGCTTACATGCCCTACTTGCAGGCCCTGGGCGCGGTTCGGCGGCTGAACAGCCGCAGACTGCGCAGCCCCTGTCCGCCGCTGCTCCCGCGGAGCGGCTGCGGGCTCTGGCAGCTGCGGGGAACTTGGAAGGCATCGAGCAGCTGCTGCGGCAGCACCCTGGCGTGCTGAATGCGGCACGCATTGAAACTGGCGCCGTGACAGCCCTGATGTTCGCAGCATGCCATGGCCATACGGCGTGCGTGGCTGCGCTGCTGACAGCTGGTGCTGATGTGAATGCAGCAGACAGCCGCGGCATGTCGGCACTGCAGCTGGCAGTCGGCGTGGGCCACCTGGGCTGTGTGGCGGCTTTGCTTGAGGGCAGTGCTGACCCAAATGCAGCAGACCGCACCGGCGACACAGCTGTGCACTTAGCGGTGCAGAATGGCGAGGTTGAGTGCCTGGATGCGCTGCTCAGCGCCGGCGGCGACCCAGCAGCGCGGAATGGCAGCGGGGACACCCCGCTACACTGCTGCTGCGCCTCAGAAAAGGCAGCGTTTTGCGCCCCTGCACTGCTGGCTGCTGGGGCAAACCCAAGCTGTTCTGACGGAGGAGGGCAAACCGCGCTGCACAGGGTCATGCAGCGGCGCCACTTGCAGGACGTGGGCCTGGATTTGATCCAGGTCTTGCTGGCAGCTGGCGCCAATCCCAACGCTCAAGGTGCGCAGCAGCCACCAGGCAGCTGTGCCGCATGGCGTTGGTGTGCGATGCATGCATTGTTGCAGCCGCTGGCACGCATGCGACGTACTGCGTCGTATACACTGCTCCGCCTCCCACGCCCTTCAAGTCCCTTATCTCAATCCCGGCCTGACTCAGACAATGAGCGGAGGATGCCGCTGCATGTTGCGGCACGGCATGGCGCTCCGTTCAACTGGGTGCATGCCCTAGTGCTGGGTGGCGCCAGCCTGGACAGTGCGGATGCCACCGGGCGCACGCCCCTGCAGGTAAATGGGTGTGCATGCGTGCATTCATAGGCCAATTACTGCGCATGTCCGCTCCCTCATGCACATGGGTTTGTGAGGCTGGCATTACGCAGTCAGAATGGGATAGATCGGGCTGGACTTGGCCCCCTGCAGGTGGCGCACCCAGAAGGCGACGACGATTTCATATCTGCAGTGCTACGGGCAGTGGAGGACCAAGCAAGGGAGCTGGATGAGTGCGGCATATTTGAGGCACCCACGCCACTGTATCGTGCTGTGGCGTGCGACCAGCCCGGCGTGCTGCGTGCCCACCTTGCCAAGGGCCACAGCCCTCACGTTGCAGCCCTCAGGAGCGGCGCTACTCCGCTGGCCCTGGCAGCTGAGCTGGGGCATGATAGTTGCATTCGCGAGTTGTTGGCCACATCAGCCGACCCAAATGCGGCAGATAGGGCAGGCAACACAGCTGCCTTTTATGCAGCAGAGGCCGGAGACTGGCACCGCCTGCGCCGCGTGCTCGCTGCGAACGCCAGCGCTGAAGCGCCATGCGAGATGGGCCGAACGCCCTTGCACGTCGCAGCAGAGCGAGGTGAGCAAGGGCGGGTTGTGGCTGTGCAAGCGGTAACAGCTGCAATTGGCACATGCGCCTGAGCTGCTTAACATTTGCCGTGCGTGCCGCTGGCCGTGCAGCCTTCTGCTCGTTTCTGAGAGGAGTTGTTGGTCTGTGCCTGTTCCATCCACGAAAGTTGGATTGTCCTCATGCTTTGCAGGGCACGAGGCCTGCATGATCGCTCTGCTCGAGGCGGGAGCAGACGTCACTGCAGGTGGCTAGAAGGCAGCGCTTGATGTGCAGGCTGGCTGGGCTGGGGCGCTGTTTCAATGCTGCAGCCGCTGCCGCAGCTGGTGAACATGCTGCCACACCCGCAGCCTGCACGTCGTTGCATCGCTCTGCGGCTCGACCAATCTGCTTGATTTGCACCCTGGCCTCATGATTTTTCACTGCAGTCGACGAGGAAGGCTTCACCCCGCTGCAGCTCGCTGCGATTGCTGGCCAAGTGCACTGTGTGTGGACGCTGCTCATGGCCGGTTCCAGCCTGCCGAGCTTTGATTTTCAGGCTGGGGCTGATCAGCTGCACGCCGATGCAGCAGCCCTGATCCAGCAGGCAGCAGTGCAGCTGGGGCTGCTCCCTGATCCCGCTCACGGCGCCGGCGCAGCTGGCGGGCGGGCAGCTGCAGCCACCCCCGCGGGCGCAGCGCTGGATGATGCCTTGCTGCGGAGCGAGGTGTGCTGCCCCATCACCCACGAGATCATGGAAGAGCCTGTGATAGCAGCCGACGGCACCACGTACGAGAAGCACGCCATCGAGAGTGAGTCGCGTTGCACCTCCTGCTGCCTGTGCGGTGCAGTGTGCCGAAGCATGCCGGCATGCTGCGGCTGCCCTGCCCGCTGTTGATCCCTGCCCTGCCCTGCCCTGCACACAGGTCAATTGTCAATCTCTGCCGTGGCCTGTCCCGCTCGATCCACACCAACACATCTTGGCTCCCTCCCCCGCATCTGCCCTGCAGCCTGGATCGCGCGCCAGCAGGCCGCCGGCCAGCCGCCGACCTCCCCCGTCACCAACCTGCCGCTGGAGCACACCACGCTGACTGACAACCGCATCGCCAAGGCGCTGACCACCAGCCTGCAGGCGGCGGGCCTGCTCAGCTGAACAGCGTGATGGCGGCGATGGCCGCGGCGGCCCCACTTGTGTGCCCTGCGGAGCCTTTGGCCGACCTTCCAGGCGGGTGGGCAGGCTGCCACCAAGAAGCCTCTACTCATTGCTGCCTTGGTGCACTGCCATGTTTGCATTTGCATGCTGCTTGCCCTGATCATGCTCACTTCAATGCCGTTTGCACAGCCGCGCTGCGTGTAATGTTTGTGGTTGTGCAGGAGCGGCAGCGGCAAGGGAGGAGCAGAGGGTCGTGCTGTCCGCTGCACACCGAGCTTGATACAGGCATTCATGTGCAGATGGAAGCTGATGCAGCACAGGCAAGGGGACAGAGTGCGGGGCAAGTCACAATGACGCATGATGTTTCACGGCAAGGGGGACAAAGGCGGCGCCAGCGCCGTCGGCACAGCGGGCGCCGCCACCCACAGCCCTGAGCAGCGTCGCCGCTTGCCCAGTCGACATGCTGGCCTTTCACGGTGTCTGCAGGCATGCAAAGCTCAAAACGAGGCCTGCCACCTCCTCTGCGCTTGGACAGCGACTTGAGCAGCGGCGAGCTGGCGCGACTGGTGGCGGAAAGTATTGAGGATGTCGCTCTGCCAACCGACGAGGATGAGCCGCCCCTGCCCTTCAGCCCAAGCGTCGTTGCCAAGCAGTGAAGTGAAGCACGCTCCTGGGCGGCCGGCTGCGCGTCAAAGAGGCCTGATCACCCTCGCAGCAGAGATCGGCGCAACACCCGGCTGTCGGGCGGCCTGTGCTTGGCGCCGCTCCGCCGCCGCCGCCGCTCGCGGCTCTTGCTGAAGTTGCTTCCACCGCGCTGCAGGCTGTCGCGCATTGGGGCAGAAGCGCTGCTGGCAGAGGACCTGCGCACGGAGCTGCTGACGCCAGAGGGCCGGGCGCAGATCCCGCACCCCACGTGCGTCCGCGGGCTGCTTGCTGGCTGCCGGTTGGCGGGTTGGAAGGGCAGTCTGCTGCGCCATTTCAACAGGGTTTCGAAACTCAAGCATCAGTTCCTACCTATCTTCCCTATATTGTCCCTGCACGCCGCACCCGTCGATATGCAGTGCGCTGGAGGAGTGGGAGGCGCGCATCA
>VFQQ010002351.1_pt1 | contig 21754 bp, 20 predicted proteins | sample 3512341 | NCBI WGS metagenome assembly VFQQ01 (sample SAMN10412373, study PRJNA504923) | tailings metagenome | isolation source: Relicate 2 Philex TSF1 revegetated site | place: Philippines: Tuba, Benguet | collected 2017-08-29 | reverse complement strand
GGCTGAATTCCGCACCCGCGTCCGGGAGAAATTGGCTTGCTGCGCCCTTGGGCCGGGCAAGCATCCCCGCCGTCGGCGCAACCGCCGCCCCGCCACCCCGACGGGACCGGAAGTCTGACCACCCCGAACCACGCCCCGATGCCGGTCCGCTTCAAAATTCTGCAGTTCAACATGCAGTTCGGCCAGGTCTGGCGCGACGAGGACCCGGACCACGCGCCGATCGACCTCACGCAGAGCATCGCGGAGATCCGCCGGCACGACGCCGACATCATCCTGCTGCAGGAAGTCGAGCGCGCGTCCCCGGGCGGCACGCAGCCGCCCATTCCGCCGAACTACGCGCGGTTGCGCGAAGCGTTTCCGGCCTACGACGGCTATTTCGCCTTCCCCAAGCCCGACCCGCGCGAGCTGCCCTTCGGCATCGGCCTCGCCATCCTGTCCCGCACGGCCCTGCGTTCCACGCGCCGCGTCGACCTGCCCTCGCCGCCGGTGGAGTTCGATTTCTACGGCGAGAAAAAGACCCCCACCGACCGCCTGCTCATCGCGGCCGAGACGACCATTGGCGGGCATCCGCTCTCGATTCTCAACACGCACCTGCTCGCGCTCTTCATGCTCAAGTCGAGCAGCGAGGTGCACACGGAGCAGCGTCAGCTCGTGCTCGAGGAATTGCGGCGCTGCCCGGGTCCGGCCTTCGTCGGCGGCGACTTCAACGTCAGCAAGCACGAGTCGCTCGTGCGCCAGTTTGCCGAGGCCGGATTCCCCACCGTGCAGGCGACGGAGATCACCTGGCGCCGCCGGCCCTACGTGCTCGACCACATCTTCTACAACCGCGGCCTGCGCCCCGTGCGCCACGCCGTCCATCCGACCCCCGCCTCCGATCACCATGCGCTGGTGGTGGAGATGGAATTCGCGGAGTAAGCGGAATTTTGTAGGGCGGGGTCTCCCGACCCCGCCGACGTGCGGATCTGATAACGCGTCCGCGGCGGGGTTCGGCGACCCCGCCCGACACCAGACAACACGCGGCCCGCCCTTACTTCCCGCGGCGCACGCGCTCCTTCTCGTCCTCGCGCTCCTCTTCCAGCCGCGCCTTCTCGGCGGCCATCTGCTTGCGGATCTGCTCGGCCTCGTCGAACTGCTGCGCGCCGAGCGCGGCGGTGAGCTGCTGCTGCAGGAAAATCTCCCGTTCGGCGATCTTGCCCTGATAGACGCGGTCGATCTCGCCCAGCCGCTGCTTCTGCTCCGCCGTCAGCGGGCGGGCGGCGGGATCGGATTTCGCCAGGCGTTCCATCGCGAGTTCGTAGGCGCTTTTCATGGCGCCGACCATTGCCGGCTTCAGCCGAAATTCACGCTCAAAATCAGGACGGTCGCCAGCACCGTCACCGGCCACCACTGCCGGTGCGCCGTCCGGCGCGCACCGGCCAGCAGCATCGTCGCCGTCACGGCGATCACCGCCGCCGGACCCATCCACGGGGCGGCGAACTCGGCCGGAAAATACACGCCCGGCAACTCCGTGCCGCGCTGCACCAGCCGGTCCATGACGAGGATGAGCACCGCCGCCGCGTGATTCACCAGCAACGTCACCGGCAGCAACCCGGCCAAGCCGAACAACAGCGCCACGAAGCCCGCGACGATCGCCAGCGACGCCAGCGGCACGACGAGCAGGTTGCCGAGCAGGGCGCCGGGCGAGAAGATCCCGAAGTTCGCGATGCTGCTCGGGGTGCTCGCCACGCAGGCCGTCCACGTGATGGCGGCCACCACCAGTGCGTGCCCGCCCAGCCAGCGCGTGAAGCGCTGCGCCCGGTTCCATCCGGCCTCCGGTTGATAGCGCCAGGGCTTCCACGCCGCCCGCCATGCGTCCGCCAGCGGTCCGCCCAACACCACCAGCGCCGTCACGACCGAATACGACATCTGGAAGCCCGTCGTGAACAGCTGCCGCGGGTCGTCGAGCAACGTCACGAACGCCGCCCCCGCCAGCGCCGCCAGCGGATTCCCGGGCAGCAGGAACACCCGCGAGCTGACGAGGAACGCGATCATCAGGAACGCCCGCTCCGCCGGCGTGCTGCCGCCCGTCACCTGCACGTAGAGCCACAACACCGCCAGCCCGACGACGCTGCCCGCGCGCCGCGGAACGCGCAGCACGCCGAGCACGGCGAGGATGGCGCCCGCGATCACGCCGACGTGGAGGCCGCTGATGGAGAAGATGTGAAACACGCCGGAGCGCATGAACGCCACCTCCTGTTCGCGCGACAGCACGGCCTTTTCCCCCAGCAGCATCGCCTGGTAGAGCGACACGAGACCCGGGTGGCGGTCGAGCCCGTGCGCGAGCAGGGCCGCCAGCCGTTCCTGTTCTCGGGCGCAGAAGCGGCGGAAGCCGCCGGGAGCGCGGCGTTCCTCGCCGAGCTGGCCGCGCATCAGCCGCAGCCCGACCCCGAGGTTGCGCAAGTGCCGGTCGAAGCCGCGGCTCGCGGCGGTTTCCGGCACCGACTCGACCAGCCCGCGGAACGCGTAGTGCCCCGACGCCTCCGGCACGCGGCTGATGCGCCGGATGGCCGCGAAATACACCCGCTCGCCCGCCAGCCGCGCCGCCGCGCCCTCGCCGCTCACGATGCGCGCCAGCCCCGAGAAGGTCCGCCGCCCCGGCGCCGGCGGATAGACCTGCTCGATCGCCAGCACGACATTCACCTCGCGCGGCGCATCGGTCCAACGTTGCGGCGGTGGGGACCGCAACGGCAGCCAGGCCCAGCCGGCGAGCAAGGCCGCCCCGATCAATCCCGCCTCCGCCAGCCGGCGCCCGCGCAGTGTCGCGCGGGTTGCGCCCAGCCACGCGACCCCTAGGAACAGCACCGCGGTCGCGACGATCGGCGCGAGATCATTGGCGTCCGTGCGGCGGAGCTCCGCGACGATCAGTCCCGTCATGAACGGAAGGAGCAGCCAGAGCAGGGGGGCGCGCAGGGGTCCGGGAGATGCCATCGTGCTCTCCCCGGCCCGTGAAGAGGAGCACGCCGAGCAAAGCAGACCGGCCGCCGCCTTCAAACTTGTTTCGCCGCGCGCCGGGGACACAGTGGGCTTCTCCATGGCGCGCGACGACGACCAGACCTCCCTTTTCGGTGCGGAACCTGACGAGCCCGCGCCCGCCGCCTCTTCCGCGCCCGCCGACACCTCCCACCAGCCGCTCGCCGCGCGGATGCGTCCGCGCGCCCTCGCCGAGGTCGTCGGGCAGGACCACATCACGCGCGCCGGCAGCCTGCTCCCGCGGCTCATCGCCACGAACCGCTTCGGCAGCCTGCTCTTCTACGGTCCGCCCGGTTGCGGCAAGACGAGCATCGCCGAGGCCATCGCCCGCGAGACCGGCAGCCGCTTCGTGCGCATCAACGCCGTGATGAGCAACGTCGCCGAGCTGCGCGAAATCCTCGCCGCCGCGCGCCGCCGTCCCGAGGCGCGCACGCTCCTCTTCATCGACGAGCTGCACCGGTTCAACAAGTCGCAGCAGGACCTGCTCCTGCCCGACGTCGAGGAGGGCAACGTCCGCCTCATCGGCGCCACGACCCACAATCCCGGCTTCTACGTCAACCCGCCGCTCCTCAGCCGCAGCCATCTCTTCCGCCTCGAGCCGCTCGCGCCCGCCGCCGTGGCGGGCGTCTTGCGCCGCGCGCTTGGCGACGCGGAGCGCGGACTCGGCGCGCGCGCCCACGCGGCCGACGACAAGGTGCTCACCGACCTCGCCGTGCTCTGCGACGGCGACCTGCGCCGCGCGCTCAACGCCCTCGAGGTCATCGCCCTCTCGCTGCCCGAGCGCGCGCCGATCACCGAGCAGGAGCTCGAGGTCTTCGCCCGCGAGCGTCGCATCCGTTACGATGCGAACGAGGACGAGCACTACGACACCATCTCCGCCTTCATCAAGAGCTGCCGTGGCAGCGACCCCGACGCGGCGATGTATTGGCTCGCCAAGATGCTCGCCGGCGGGGAGGACCCGCGCTTCATCGCGCGGCGGCTCGTCATCCTCGCCAGCGAGGACGTCGGCCTCGCCGACGCGCTGGCCCTGCCGCTCGCCGTCGCCGCGCACCACGCCTGCGACTTCATCGGCCTGCCCGAGGCGGAGCTGACGCTCGCGCACGCGACGCTCTACATCGCCGCCGCGCCGAAAAGCAATTCGGCCACGCTCGCGCTCGCGGCGGCGCACCGCGCGCTCAAGGAGCAGCCCGTGCAGCCCGTGCCGCTGCCCCTGCGTGACAAGAGCGGCGCCGCCAGCAAGCAGGCCGGCCATGGCAAGGGTTACCTCTATGCGCACGACTTCCCGGAGAATATCTCCGGCCAGGCGTATCTCGAAAAACCGCTCGCGCTCTACACGCCGAAATCCGCTGGCATGGAGGCGAAGATCGCCGACCGCCTCGCCCGCTGGCAGGAGCTCCGCGCGCAGATGCGGCGCTGATTCAGTTTGGAGTCAGTCGGCATTGTTACCTCGATCAAGCGCCCGGAAGGTTGGCCACGAAAAGGCACAAAAAATCGAAAGCGGTTCGCGGCTTGCGACTGCGCCTAGAGGCGCGCGGGACGAAGCTGCGCAGCGACTGGGTTTTGTGCCTCTTTGTGGCCAACACGTTTGGAGAGTGATTCCGCGAGTTGCGCCCGCTTCGCGAAACACCCGTGAAAGTCCGCGCGGGCCAGCGATGGCTTGCGACGCGGCCCCGGCGCGATAAGGGTTTCCTCCATGAAATCGCGGCTCGTGTTCCTATTCTTGGTGACCCTCGGCTCCGCCTCCCTGCTCGCGCAGCCGGCGCCGCGTCCGCCCGGGCAGAAGGGCGCCTCGCCCGCCAAGCAGGAGGAAAAGAAAAAGGAGGAGCCGAAGATCGAGGGCACCGTGTTGAACCGGCCTGACGGCACGTTCCTCGGCCTCACGTTGCAGGAGGGGAAATACAAGCTGTCCTTCTACGACAAGGAGAAGAAGCCGATGCCGGTGAACGTCCTTCGCGCCACCGCGCGCTGGCCCAATCCGCACGGTCCCGGCCAGAACCGCACCGTGCTCAATCCCGCGGGCGACGGCACCTACCTGCTCGGCGCGCAGTTCGTGCGCGGGCCGCACAGTTTCCGCCTCTTCCTCGCGCTCATCACGCAGGACAACGCGGAGTCGGCCGAGACCTACACCGTCGATTTCCGCGGCTGACACGCCGCCGCATTGTCCATGGCTCTCTGGCAGATCGCGGGCGGAGTCGCCCTCATGTTGTTCGCCATCCGCTTCCTCCGGAAGGGGCTGGAGCGCGTCTTCGGCCACGCATTGCACGCGTGGATCGAGCGGATGAGCGCCAATCGCTGGACCGCGGCGATCGCCGGCCTCGCCTTCGGCTCGGTCGCGCCGTCGTCCACGGCGCAGACGCTCCTGACGATGCAATTGCTCAACGCCGGCAAGCTGCCGGCGGAGCGGATGCTCGTGTTCCTCCTCGGCGCAAACGTCGGCATCACCGTCATGGTGCAGCTGATCGCGTTCCGGCTTTTCGACTACAACGCCTTCTTCCTGCTCGCCGGCGTCGGTGCCTACGTCTGGGCGCGCAGCGAGGGCATGCGCGGGGCGGGCCAGGCGCTGCTCGCGCTCGGCCTGGTGTTTCTCGCCATGCAGCTCATCAGCGGCGCGGCGCGCTCCGTGGCCGGGAACGCCGAGTTCCAGCTCCTCATGCAGGTCTTCAGCAACCACCCGGTGCTGCTGCTCGTCTTCGCCGCCGGCCTGACCTTCCTGATGCAGAGCTCCACGGCGGTCATCGGCCTCGTTATCGCGCTGGCCGACGCCGGCACCTGCACGCTCGCGACGGTGCTGCCCGTCGTGCTTGGCGCCAATGTCGGCCTCGGGCTCACGTCACTCGTCGCCGGCTGGGACACGATCGCGGGCAAACGGCTCGCGGTGGCCAACCTCGCGCTCAAGGGCGCGGTCGTCGTGCCGCTCTTCCTCGCGCTGCCGAACTTGGTGGGCTGGATCGAGGGAATGCCCGGCGGCACGGCGCGCCACGCGGCGAATTTCCACACGACCTTCAACCTCCTCGTCGCCTTCACCGGCGCGCTGCTCGCGGGCTACGTCGGACGGCTGGTGGTCCGCGCCGTGCGCGACACGCCCACGGCCGACCCCTTCGGCGGCGTGCCGACGCACCTCGATCCCTCGGCGCTGGCCAGCCCCGTCTTCGCCCTCGCCAACGCCGCGCGCGAGACGCTGCGCCTCATCGAGGAGATCAAGGGCATGCTCACCGGCGCCTGGCGCGGCTGGCTCACCCGCGACGCCGAGCTGGTCCGCCGCGCCCAGGAGCACGACAACCGCGTCGACGAGATGCACGCGGCGATCAAGCACTACCTCAGCCAGATTCCGGCCGACCAGATGACGCCGCGCGACAGCCAGCTCCAGTTCGGACTGCTGCATTTCGCCAGCCAGCTCGAGACGATCGGCGACATCGTCGACAAGAACTTCTGCCACCAGGTGCTGAAGCAGATCGTCGACCCGCTGCCGCTCCATCCGCAGGACGACGCCGACCTCGCCGAAATGCACCGTCGCACGGTGCAGCGGCTGGAGATGGCCATCCTCGTGCTCACGACGCGCGACCGGCAGACGGCGCAGCGCTTCCTCGAGGAGGGCGACCAGCTCAAGGCCTGGTGCATTGAACTGCAACGGGCGCATTACCAGCGCCTCGGCGGCGGCGACGAGCGCAGCCTGCAGGCGAGCACGCGCTTCCTCGAGCTGTTGAACGCCCTGCGCCGGATCAGCGGCCAGCTCAACACCATCGGCCACACCTTCACGCGCCCGAAGTCGGCGAAGGAATCCGCGCCGCCGGCGAGCTGATTCTGAACAGTGCCAGCGAATGCGCCTTGGCGCGGCAGCGCCGGTAGGGCGGGACCGCTGGGCCCGCCGAGAACGTGATGCAGCTCTCCCGGCGGGCCCAGCGGTCCCGCCCTACCATGCTTGTTCCAGAAGCCCGCCCGCGCCCGCCTGAAGCGCCGCTGATGACGCTCCCGGGGATTTGACAGCGGGCGGGGGCGCGGGGATGCTCCGCTCCCTTTCGTTCCTCGCCATGTCCGCCGTCCATGCGCCCTTCGATTCCGTTGAGCTCGCGATCCAGACCATCGCCGCGGGCGGGGTCGTGATCGTCACCGACGACGAGGGCCGCGAGAACGAGGGCGACCTGCTCTTCGCCGCCGAGAAGGTCACGCCCGACCTGGTCAACATGATGATCCGCCACGCGCGCGGCCTCATCTGCGTGCCGATGACGGAGCCGCAGCTGAAGCGGCTCGGCATCAACCCGATGGTGCAGCAGAACCGCGAGGCCATGCGCACGGCGTTCACCGTCTCGGTCGACGCCGCCGAGGGCATCACGACCGGCATCAGCGCCTTCGACCGCGCGCGCACCATCGCGCTCCTCGGCAATCCCGCCACGCGGCCCGACGAGCTCGTCCAGCCCGGCCACATCTTTCCGCTCTGCGCGCGCCCCGGCGGCGTGCTCGAGCGCGCCGGTCACACCGAGGCCGCGGTCGACCTCGCCGCGCTCGCCGGCCTGCGCCCCGCCGGCGTCATCTGCGAGATCCTCAACGAGGACGGCACGATGGCGCGCCTGCCCGAGCTGCTGGAGTTCAAGCGCCGGTTCAACCTGCCGCTCATCTCCATCGCCTCGCTGATCGAATACCGCCACCAGCGCGAACAGCTCGTCGAATGCATCAGCACGCGGCCGTTCTCCTCCGAATACGGCGAGTTCACCCTCCACGTCTTCCGCAGCAAGATCGACGGCCGCCACCACCTCGCGTTCACGAAGGGGAAGCTCGACGGCTCGCCCACGCTCGTGCGCGTGCACACGGAGAATCTGCTCAGCGACGTCTTCCACGCCCGCGATATGGGCAGCCACCGCTCGCTCGTCACGTCGCTGCAGCGCGTGGCGGAGGCCGGGCACGGCGCCATTGTCTACATGGAGCAGACCGGCCGCATGCAGGAGGCCGTGCTCTCCACCCAGCCCGGCCGCGTGGCGAACCTGCGCGATTACGGCACCGGCGCGCAGATCCTCACCGCGCTCGGCCTGAAGAAGATCCGCCTCCTGTCGCATTCCAGCCGCCGCGTCGTCGGCCTCGACGGCTACGGCCTCGAGATCGTCGAGCAGGTGCCGGTCTGACCGGCGCGGATTTCGGATTGCGGAAAACACGCCCCGGCCTGCCAATTGACCCTCCCATGAGTCTCGACGCTCCCAATTCCACCCCGATCCGCGGTGCCGGTCTGCGCTTCGGCGTCGTGGCCGCGCGTTTCAACGAGCGTCTGACCGACGGGCTGTTGCAGCGCGTGCAGGAAACCCTCGCCGCCGCCGGCGTGCGCGAGGGCGACGTGCTCGTGCTGCGCGTGCCCGGCTCGCACGAGGTGCCGTGGGCCGCGCACGAGCTCGCCGCCGCCGGCGCCTTCGACTGCGTCGTCGCGCTCGGCGTCCTCATCGGCGGCGACACCAACCACCACGAGATGGTCGGGCAGAGCGTGTCGCAGGCGCTGCAGACGGTCGCGGTGCAAACCCGCGTGCCCGTGATCAACGGCGTCATCGTCACCGCCACCCTCGCGCAGGCCAAGGCGCGCTGCGTCGGCCGCATCGACCGCGGGGCCGAGTTCGCCCACGCGGCGCTTGAAATGGCCGCGTTGCGCCGCACCCTCCGCGGGAGGAAAAAATCATGAGCAGCCAGTTCAGCCAGCGCCGCGAAAGCCGCGCCGCCGCCCTCCAGTTCCTCTACGCGTGGAGCATCAACCGCCCGGCCAACGTGGCGGACGATCTCCACCTGTTCTTCCAGGGACTGGAGCAGCCGCGCGACCACTACGCCTTCGCCGAGGAACTGATCCACGGCGTGCTCACGCACCTCGACGAGATCGACGGCCACATCCGCACGCTGGCGCACAACTGGGAGTTCGACCGCATCGCGCGCATCGACCTCGCCATCCTGCGCCTCGCCATCTTCGAGATGCTCCACCGCAAGGACATCCCGCCCGTCGTCTCGATCAACGAGGCCATCGACCTGTCGAAGAATTTCTCCACCGCCGACTCCAAGCGCTTCATCAACGGCATCCTCGACCGCATGAAGGACAAGCTCGGCCGCGACGCGCGGAAGCCGGCGACGGAATAGTCGCCCGCGAATGATGCGAATGCACCCGAACGATTAGTCGGATTCGCGTCGATTCGCGGGAGAACGCCCCATGTTTTCGCTCTTCAAGAAATTCAAGGACGGCCTGACCAAGACGTTTTCCGCCATCGCGGCGAAGACGCACGGGCTGTTCGGCGGGCGGAAGATCGACGCCGCGTCGCTCGACGAACTCGAGGAGGCGCTCTACACCGCCGACTTCGGCGTCGAGACGACGACCGAGATCCTCGCCGAGATCAAGGCCGCCTACAAGAAGGACGCCTCGCTGCAGGGCCGCCAAGCCGCCGAGATCGGCGCCGCCGTGCTCCGCCGCGTGCTCGCCGGCGCCGAGGGCGTCCTGCCCGCGCCGTCCGTCAAGCCCACCGTCATCGCCATGATCGGCGTCAACGGCTCGGGCAAGACCACCACCACCGCCAAGCTCGCGCACAAGCTGAAGGCCGACGGCCAGAGCGTGATCGTCGCCGCCTGTGACACCTTCCGCGCCGCCGCCGTCGAGCAGCTCAAATCCTGGGCGACGCGCCTCGACATCGAGATCGTCGCCAGCCACACCGGCGCCGACGCCGCCGCGGTCGCGTTCGACGCGTGGCAGGCCGCGAAATCGCGCGGACACGACTGGCTCATCGTCGACACCGCCGGCCGCCTGCACACGAAGAGCAACCTCATGGAGGAGCTGGCGAAGATCCGCCGCGTCCTCCAGAAAAACGACCCTGCCGCGCCGCAGCACCGCTGGCTCGTCGTCGACGGCTCGCTCGGCAGCAACTCGATCGAGCAAGCGAAGGTGTTCCACCAGAGCTTCGGTCTCACCGGCCTCATCGTCACCAAGCTCGACGGCACGAGCCGCGGCGGCGCGATCGTCGGCATCTGGCGGCAGCTGAAGATCCCGATCTATTTCATCGGCCTCGGCGAACAGCCGGAGGACCTCCAGCCGTTCTCCGCGGACAATTACAGCCGCGCCGTCTTCGGCCTCGAGCAGGCGTGAACTTTCTCCGTCCGCTCGCCGTCCTCCTCGCGCTCGCCCTTGGCGGCGTGAGCGCGGCGGCGACCGACGCGGCCGAACCGAGAGACAAAACCGCGTCCAGGCCGGCCGCGCGCGAGACCCGCGACGCCGTGCGCGCAGCCGTCGGTGCGCAATTGCAGGCGTTGCGCGAAGGCGAATTCGAGCAGGCCTACGCGCTCGCCGCGGAGGGCATCCGCCGGCAGTTCCGCCTGCCCGTGTGGGTGGAGATGATCCGGCGCGGCTATGCGCCGCTCCTGCGGCACGAACGTGTGGAGTTCGGTGTGATGCGGCCCGACGGCGACGACCGCGCGTCGCTGCCCGTCGTGGTCTTCGCGGCGGACAACCGCGCGACACGTTATCGCTACGACCTCGTGCGCGAGCGCGGCGGCTGGCGCATCGCCGGCGTCGTCGCCGAGCGGGAAGCCCCGCGCGGCGACATTTGAACGGTGGGACCGGCTTCAGCCGGTCTTGATCGCAGCGCCGCGCTTTCAGGCCGGCTGAAGCCGGCCCTACTCACGCGGCGATGATCGTTGTTGCCTGATGTTTAGAACGCCACGCGCAGCCCGAGCGTCACGTCGCGGCCGGGGAGCGGGGCGACGTCCTTGAGGAAGGAGCTGTGCACGCGGGCGGTGGTGTTGTTGAGGTTCGTGCCGCGGGCGAAGAGCTCCGCGTCGATCGAGCCGAGCTTGAAGCGCCAGGCGGCCGACACGTTGACGAGCGTGTGGCTGTCGGTGGCGGTCTCGTTCGGCGCGGTGCGGTTCTGCGCGAAGCTGTGGCGGAACTCGGACGAGAACGTGAGCGCGCCGTGGCGGTAGTCGAGACCGACGCCGGCGCGGGCCGGCGTGATGCGCGGCAGCGGCGTGTCGTCGGTGCGGTTGGTGGCGCGCACGGTGTCGGCGACGAAGCGCAGGTCGAACTGCCGGCCCGTGCTTTCGTGCAGGTGCGCGATGAGCTCCAGTTCGGCGCCGTGGAAGCGCGCGTCGCGCTGCACGAAGGCGTAGACGGGCAGCTCGTCCTCCTCTTCGCCCGTGGCCTGCTCGAAGATGTAGCCGTCGAAGTCGTTCACAAAGACCGTCGCCACACCCGTGACGCGGCCGGCGCGCTTGCGCAGGCTGACATCGAGGCCGTGCGCGCGCTCAAGGCCGAGCGTGGCGTCGCCGATCTCGTAGCTGCCGGTGCCGGCGTGCGGGCCGTCGGCGTAGAGTTCCTGGGCGTTGGGCGCGCGCTCGCTGCGGTTGAGCGAGACGGCGAGCGACCAGGTGTCGTCGAGTTTCCAGACGGCGCCACCGGAGAGACTGGCGCCGGTGTGCGAGCGCGCGGCGAGGCCGGTGCCGGCATCCGGCTTTACTTCCTGACGCTCGACGCGCGCGCCGAGCTGCCAGGTGACGCGCTCGCGGGCGATCTCCTCGTAGAGGAAGATGGCGAGGTTGTTCGTGATCGTGGGCGGCACGAAGGCCTCCTCGCCATCGGCGGTGAAGTCGCTGCGCGAAACCTGCGCACCGACGGCACCCTCGAAGGCGCCGATCTTGTTGTGCAGAAATTCGAGCCGGCCCTCGTAGGCGCGGTTGGTGAAGCGCGTGCCGATCTCGTCGCCCTCAAGTTCGTCGTGGCGGTAGTCGGCGACGCCGAGCTGGAGGCGGGCCGTGTGGATGAGCGGCGTCAGGTCGAAGAGCTCGCCGTGCACATCCCAGCGGCGCTGGCGGAGATCGAGGCGGACGCCTTCGTCGCCGTGTTCATCGGCGTGTTCTTCCTCCTCGTGTTCCTCTTCTTCCTCCTCGTGACCGTGCTTGTGGCCGGGCACGCCGTAGAGGGAGTCAAACCCGCTGTAGGAAAAGCCGAGGTGGCCGCGCGTGCTGAGGTAGGTGAGGCCGAGGCCGGCGCCGGAGGTCTTGGTTGCGGTGTTGGGCAGGATGCCGCGGGCGGGCGGGCCTTCCTCGTCCTCATCGTGGTCTTCGAGCAGGGCGGCGGTTTCGGCGAAATCCGGGATGCGGATGTCGTCGGTCTGGCGCGTAAAGCCGTCGAGGCGCCACGCGAAGGCGCCGGCCTTGCCGGTCAGCACGCCGGCGGCGGCGCGCTCCTCGGCCGCGCTGCCGAGGCGGGTCTCGAGGCGGCCGCCGAGCGCGGAGGCGGGCGCCTCCTCGGGAATGCGGGCATCGATGACGTTGACGACGCCGCCGATGGCGGAGCCGCCATAGAGCAGCGTGGCGGGACCGCGCACGATTTCGATGCGGTCGATGAGAAGCGGATCGAGGCTGACGGCGTGGTCGGGGCTGATGACGGAGGCGTCGAGCGTGCCGATGCCGCCTTGAAGGACGCGGATGCGGTCGCCGCCGAGACCGCGGATGACGGGCCGGCTGGCGCCGGGGCCGAACCACGTGGAGGAGATGCCGGGTTCACCGGCGAGGGTTTCGCCGAGCGACCCGGCGCGTTGCAGGAGGAGGCGCTGGCCGGCGAGCACCGAAGTCGGCGCGGCGATCTCGTCCTGCGCGCGCGCGAAGGGGCTGGCAGAGACGACGAAGTTCTCGAGCGTGACCGGCTCGGCATGGGCCGGAGCGGGTGGTTGGGCAGTCTGGGCGCCGGCGAGCGTGACGCCGGCGAGGAAGAGGGAAAGGGAAAGGGGACGGGACATGGAGGAAGAGATTGCGGCGGACGGAAACCGCCAGGATACGGACAAGGGCGCGGACACCCGCAGGGGACGCGCGACAGGAGGGCGGACGCGCGCGGCGGCGCGTCGCTTCAGGCGATGGTCCGGGCGGCCGGCGGATCCCGCCCGGGCCGCAACGGCCGGTCGACGACAGCGGGGGCGGTCACCGCCGCGAGGCGCAGCGTCGTGACGGCGGTTTCCTCGGGCGCCGCCGCGAAGGCCGCATGGTCGACGGGGCTTTCCGCCCCGTGGGCGAAGAGCGTGATCGCGCACGTGTGCTCGGCCGCGGGGGCCTCGTGCTCGTGCGCTTCGTCGTGACCGTGCACGTGGGCGTGCAGCAGGTCGCTCGCCCCGGCGAGGCTCAGCATCGCCACCAGCAGCGCACACCCCAGCCCGAGCATGCGCCAGCCCGGCAGGGGGCGGAGCGGTCGGCGGAAGGGTTGGGCGGCGGGCAGCACGGGTGGGAAACTTGGCATTATGCCCGACGCGTCAAGCGGCGTCGACCAACGCTCCCGAGGGCACGGGGAAGGGTCCGAAATCCACGACCACCTTTTTTTAGGTGGTTTCATTGGTCCGCAGATTAACGGCGTTGGGTTAGGAATTTCCGTGTGTTTCGTGCCAGGTCAACTGGTGCGAGAGGTGACCAAAACAAGGAGCCCGCCGGAGATCACTGGCCCGTGACCCCCGGCGGGCTCCTCAATTTTCCGGGGGCGCAAAAAAGGCGCGGGGGTGAACCCGCGCCGGAGAGGGGAAGGGGAGGCGGCGGCTCAGCGCACTTCGCCCATGAGTTTCTTCACCCAGGGCGTGACGGCGACGAGGGCGATGAACGCCACGCCGACCCAGCCGGCCTGCACGAGGAAGAAATGCGAGAGCGCGGACGCATTGGTGGCGGTGAACTCGCCGGCGAGCAGGCCGGCGACCTTGTTGCCCAGCGCGGCGGCGAGGAACCAGATGCCCATGACGAGGCCGACGAGGTTGCCCGGGGCGAGCTTGGTCAGCGTGCTCAGGCCGACGGGGCTGAGGCAGAGTTCGCCGACGGTCTGGAGGAAGAACAGGCCGACGATCCACAGCGGGCTGACCTTGCCCTCGGCCGTGAGCTGCGCGGCCGGCACCATGAGCAGGAACGACAGGCCGAGGAAGAACAGGCCGATGGCGAATTTCATCGGGCTCGACGGTTGCTTGTCGGCGAGGCGCACCCACAGCCACGCGAAGAGCGGTGACAGCGTGATGACGAAGACGGAGTTGACCGACTGGAACCACGCCGACGGGAACGTGAAGCCGAGGAATTCGAGGCGCGTGAGCTGGTCGGCGAACAGCGCGATGGTGGAGCCGGCCTGCTCGAAGATCGCCCAGAAAATGATCGCCGCGAGCGAGAACACGAAGATGGCCGCGAAGCGTTTCAGGCTCGGGTCGTTGCGCGACCCGAACCAAATGATGGCGAGCACGGGCACGACGATGTAGCCGTATTTGATCCACGCAAAGTTCTCGTTCGTGTCCGACAGGCGCACGAGCCAGAAGAGCAGGCCGGCGCCGGCGAGCACGCCGAGCAGCTTGCCCCACGGACGCGCGATCTCGGGCGCCGGCGCGAGGCCGACGTTGTCAAGGCGCTTCCACTGGATGAGGTAGACGACGAGGCCGATGGTCATGCCCACGCCCGCGGCGGCGAAGCCCCAGTGCCAGCTGCGCGCGGGGTCCATGCCCCACTCGACCAGCATGCCCTTGAACATGTCGCTCTGCGCCAGCCAGCCCGTGATGAGCGGGGCGAGGAAGGCGCCGATGTTGATGCCCATGTAGAAAATCGAGAACCCCGCGTCGCGGCGGTCGTCCTGCGCGCTGTAGAGCGAGCCGACCATCGAGCTGATGTTGGGCTTGAGCAGGCCGGTGCCGCAGGCGACGAGCACGAGGCCGGCGTAGAAGAAGAACTCCGAGTGCACTGCGAGCGAGAAGTAGCCCGCCGCGATGATGATGCCGCCCCACAGCACCGCGGCGCGCGCGCCGAGGAAATTGTCGGCAATGTAGCCGCCCGGGATCGAGAGCATGTAGACGCTCATCGTGTAGGTGCCGTAGACCATGCCCGCCGTGCGGGTGTCGAAGCCGAGACCGCCGGCGGCGATCGGGGCGACCATGAACAACGTGAGCAGGGCGCGCATGCCGTAATAGCCGAAGCGCTCCCACAATTCCGTGAAGAACAGGTTCGTCAGACCGCGGGGGTGACCGAAGATGCCGCTGGTGTCGCGAACCGCAGAAGGGGCGGTGTGCTGCATAGGACGCCGATTCCGCCAAGTTCGCCCCGGGAGCGCAAGCGCGCAACCGGCGCCAGCCCCCCGTCCTTCACTCGGAAATTGGCCAACCTTGCGCGCCGGTTGGCCTCACCAGAAATACGTCACGTTGAGCGAGGTGTAGCCCTGGTTGGCGAGCTGGTTCTCGAAGGCGCGCGAATTGTCCACCGCCGTGAACGTCACCCGCCACGCCGCCGTCGTGATCGTCACGCCCGCCTCGACCGCCGAGGTGAAGGGGCGCTTCTCCACGCTGGAGCTGTCGCGGAACACCGCGCCATCGAGGAAGAGGTTGTGCGCCGTGGCGGAGCCGGTCACGCCGGCGAAGACGTGCACGCCGAAGCGGTCGCGGTCGCGCGCGCCCTCGCCGGTCAGGCGCGGCGGCGGCAGGTTGCCGCTGGTGCTGATGAGCGAGCTGCCGAAATCGCGCGGCAGCCGGTAGCCGAAGCGCACCTGCGCCCCCGCGTCGGCGCGCACCAGCACGGTGCCGAGGTGCAGGCCGGCCTTCGGGATGAACTCGAGGTTCCAGTCGCCGGCCGGGTCGAGCAGCTCCATCCGCACGCGGCGCTCGAAGACGAGGCCGATCTCCGGCTCGGTCTTCCATTGGTTGGCCCAGCCCTTCGGCGTGTTGACGCCGATGAAGCGGTGCCACTCCGCCTGCGTCTTGTCCGCCAGCGACCACGGGCCCGAGAAACCGAGGAACAACTTGAACACGGCGAGATGCCGGTCGTTGTGCAGCTGGAGCGTCGGTCCGAAGAACAGCAGACCCGCCCACGGCCGGTCGTTGGGCTGCGGTGCCGCGATCTGCGTGTCGGCCGGCGTCGACATGATCTGCCCGAGTTCGAGTCCGTGCGTCTCCTCCAGCCCCGCGCGCGGGTAACCGAGCCAGTCGATCACGCGCGCGACGATCGCGCTCGGGGGCCGCGAACGGGTCCACGCGAACGACACACCGTTGGTGTAGTAGCGGTCCGTGTCGAACAGCATGTCGTTCTCGATCAGCACGGACAGTGCCTGCCGCTCGCGGCGCGGGGCGAGGTCGGCGAAAACCGGGATGGCCAGCAGGAGGAAGAGGGCGGCGAGACGCGACATCGGCGGGACGCTAGCCCGGTCCGGCGGGCGGTCAACCGCCCTACGGCCGATGGCCAGCCGAAGGTGGACAACCGCCCCGCGGCCCGACCATCCTGCGCCGATGCGGCCCTCCCGCCCGCCCCGCCCGCCCTTGTCGATCCTCTACGCCACCGCCTCCGGCAACGCCGAGCAGCTGGCGGAGCTGGCGGCCGCGCATTTCGCCGCGCGCGGGTGGGACGCGTCCGCCGTCAACCTCGCCGATTTTCCCGCCGCCCGCCTGCGCGAAACGCCGCTCGTCCTCGTCATCGCCAGCACCTGGGGCGACGGCGAGCCGCCGCCCGACGCCGCGGACTTCGTCGCTGCCCTGCGCGCGCCCGAGCCGCTCAACCTCGCGGGCCTGCGTTACGCCGTGCTCGCGCTCGGCTCGTCGATGTATCCCGCCTTCTGCGCCTGCGGCCGCGAGATCGACGCCCGCCTCGCCGTCCACGGCGCGCAACGCCTCGTTCCGCGCGTCGACGCCGACGCCAAATACCTCGCCGATTTCCAGCGCTGGCTTGGCGACGTCACGGCTGCGCTGGAGCAACGCTCATGAGTTCACCCAAACTCCGGACGAAACTCAGTCGCCTGCTCGTCGGCCTCGGCCTCACCCGCCTCGCCGCCGCCGAGGAAATTCTCCCGCTCGATCCGCCCGCCGGCCTCGCGCCGCGCGAGATTCGCGTCTTCGTGCCCGCAGGCGGCGTCACGGCGCAGACCCCGGTGCTCGTCGCGCTCGACGGCCAGAACATGGGCGCGTGGCAGCTCGCCGAGACGATCGCCGACCTGACGCAACGCGGCGAGATCACCGCCCCGCTCGTCGTCGCGATCCCTAATTCCCCGCAGCGCCTCGACGAATACGGCCTCGCCAGCGCGCTCGACTCCAAGGGCCGCGGCAAACTCGCCGCTGCGTTCCAGCGCTACGTGCTCGACTACGTGCTGCCCGCGGTCGCGACGCGCTACGGCCTGCAGCTCGCGCCCGCGCGCACCGGCATCATGGGCGCCTCGCTCGGCGGCTTGAGCGCGCTCGACCTCGCGTGGCACCGGCCGGATGTGTTCGGCTTCGTCGGCGTCTTCTCCGGGTCGCTCTGGTGGCGCGGCGAGGAAGGCGACTGGCAGGCGCACCAGCGTTCGCGGTTGGCGCACCGGTTCGTGCGCGAGACGAAGACCGCGCCGCGCCTCCGCCTGTGGTTCGAGGCGGGCACGGCCGACGAGACCGACGACCGCGACGGCAACGGCGTCATCGACGCGATCCAGGACACGACCGAATTCATCGACGAACTCGAACGCCTCGGCCTCCGCCGCGGCGTCGACGTGGCGTATCACGAGATCCCCGGCGGCGAACACAACGAAGCCACCTGGGCGCAGGCGTTGCCGGTGTTCCTGCGCTGGGCGCTGCCGGCGGCGCGCTGACGCCGCGGTCCGGTCCGTTCAGCGGTCGTTCTCGCTCAGAAACACCGCGCGGCCGCTCGGGCGCCGGGCGGCGGCGACCTGGCCGACGACTCCGCGCTGCGGGTGGAACGCGCCAACGACGACGCCCACGAGGTTGCCGTTGACGACGGGCTCGGGATCGTGCGTGCGGTTGTTCAGGCCGCGGACGCGCCAGCCGTCGCGGGCCTTGGCGACGAGCACATGCCCGACGGCGCGGCGGTCGCGGTTGCGATAGACGACAGTCTGGCCGCGCCGCAGGTCCGTGTAATCGCCGTCGCGCAGGACGAGAATGGTGCCGGCCGGATACAGCGGCTGCATCGAGCGGCCCGTGCCGACGAGGATGAAGGCGCCGGGCGTCGCGTCGACGAGGTCGATCGCCTGCCGCCAGGCCTCGGCCTCGGGCAGGGTGCGCGCCCGCGGCGAATTGCCCGTGAAAATGCCGCGAATCCAGTCGCTGCGCGTCTCGTCGTAGCGGGCGGAGAGTGGCGCCGTCAGGCCCGCGAGGATCAAAACCCCGAGGAGCCACCGCCATGTTTGCCGCACCATGAATGATTATCAGCCCGAAAAAATTTCCGAGGCGAGCTGCGGTTGTTGAGGTTCATTCCTCAGGCCGGACGGAGAAGCGGATGGGGTGCGCTCCTCATGTGCGGTGCGGAAAAATTTATGTCACTGCGCCGCGCGCGTGCGCACGCGCGCCAGCGCCAGACCGGTGAGCGCGAGCGCGGCCGGAGCGAGGCCGCCGAGGAAATACGCCCACTTCACCCAGGCCGCGCCGTAGAAACCGAAATGCAACGGTGCGAGCATCGAACGGAACTGCTCGCCCGCGGTCAGCCGGGTCGCATCGCGCACGCCGCGCAGGCCGCCGGTGCCGAGATCGAACGCCGCCGAGCTGAACTTCTGCCATGGGGGATTTCCCCGGTGCAGCAAAAGCACCGTTGCGACGCCGTGCGGATCGGCGGGGAACTGCAGGCGCATCACCTCCGCGTCGGGAAACCGCGTCCGCGCCTCCGCCAGCATCGGTTCGAGGGGCGGCAGGCGGCGCGGGTCGACCGCTTCCGTCGTCACCGCCGGCCGGGCGTCGAGCGAGACCACGACGTAGAGCGTGCCCGTGACGCCGAGCACCAACGGGAAATAGATCGCCGCGACGCCGATCCACTTGTGCAGGTCGGCCAGTGCCACGCGCCAGCCGAGGCGGAGTCGGAACGGGCTGCGCCCGAGCGAGGCCAGCCGGTCGCGGTGCAGGTAGAGTCCGGTCGTGGCCAGCAGCGTGAGCGCGACACCCGCCGCACCGACAACCCAGTAGCCCGCGCGGCCGGCGTGCAATTGCATGTGCAGGCCGAGCAGCCACGGCGTGAACAACCGCTGGTCGGGGCCGTGCCAGAGGATTTCGCCCGTGGCCGGCGCGACGAAGGCCGACCAGCGCGTCGTGCCGTCGGCGGAGAGAAAGAGCACCTTGTGCGTGCCCTGCACCTCGCGCGCCGGCAGCAGGCGGAACAGCCGGTAACCTTCCGGCGCCAGCGGCGCGACCGCGACGGCGACTTCGGCCAGCGTGGGAGCTGGCGACGCGGAGGGAGCGGCGGGGGCGCGGTGCAGGTCGCGTTCGAAGATCGCTTCCAGTTCGTGATGGACCACCAGCAGCGAGCCGCTGACGCTCAGCAGCACGAGCAAGGCCGCCGCGGCGAACCCCAGCCACCGGTGCACGCGCCACACGAGCAGCCACACCTGCCATGCGCGGAGGCGGGTTTCGGGAGCGACGGGCGGCATGGTGCGAGGGCGGGACACTGGAGAGGTGATGGCGTGAATGTAGGGCGGGGTCGCCTGACCCCGCCGCGAGAGTGATAGCGCGCTCGAACAAAGGCGGGGTCGGGAGACCCCGCCCTACAATAAATGAGCTCAAAACTCCCAGCGGCAGCGCACGCTCAGCGTGCGGCCGCGGCCGGTGAAGAAGTTGAAGTTGTCCGCGCTGACGCCGGTGATCGTCTGCGAGAAGTAGGTGACGTAGTCGTTGTCGAAGACGTTCTCGACGCCGACGCTGAGCGAACGCTTCTCCGCGAACCGCCAGGTGGCGAGCGCGTCGACCAGCGTGTAGCCGCCGAAGTCACCCGCGGGCAGGCTGTCGGGGTCGTCGCGGGCGAGGAGCGAGAGGCTTTGCACGCGCGTGCTGAAACGCGGCGTCCAGTCGCGGTCCCAGAAGAGCGCGAGCTTCGGCGCGGTGATGTTCACCGCCGGCAGGCGGCGGTCGACAGAGCCGTCGAGGTCGCGGTCGCTCTTGCCCTCGAGCAGGGCGAGGTAACCGCCGACGGTGCCGAGCTTGCCGGGAAGGCGGTAGTCGCCGGTGATTTCGGTGCCGTAGATCTCGCTCTGCTCGCGCACGACGTCGAAGATGCCGGCGTTGTTCGCGACGAGGCGCGCGCCGAGCTTCGCGGTCGAGAGGAACGCGCTCCAGCCGAGGCGCCAGCCGTCGCCGTGCAGGCGCACGCCGGCTTCCCAGTTGTCCGTCACGACGGGGTCGAGGCTGATGAAGTCGTCGACGTCGCGGTTCGGCGTGTTGATGGCGCGGAGGATGCGGCCGATGTCGGCCATGCCGAAACCCTGCGCGAGGCCGCCGTAGAAGGTGAGGCGGTCGTTGACGCGCCAGTTGGCGCCGAGGTTGACGAGCGGTTGCTCGAAGGTCGGGCGGCCGCCGCGCACGAAGGTGCTGCCGGAGGACTCGATGGTGGTGAAGTCCGGCACGTCGAGCGCGGCGAACTCGTAGCGCAGGCCGCCGGAGAGCGTGAGCGCGCCGAAGGGTTTCTCGAGCTGCAGGTAGGGCGACCAGCCTTCATAGGTTGTGAACGGCACCCAGGTGCGGCCGGTGAGGATGAGCGTCTGCGCGGTCTCGTCGGCGAGGTAATCGAAACCCGTCACGACGCCGAGGTCGCCGAGGTGGTCGAAGGTGCGGACCCAGGTCGTGCGCACGCCGCGCTTGTCGGCGACGATCTGGGACTGGTCGAGCGTCGGCACGCCGTTGACGCGGAAGAACGTGCGGTTCGACGGCGTGTCGGCCGCGCCGTAGGTGGCGGCGAAATCCTGGTGGAACAGGTTCAACGTCAGTTCGCCGCCGAACAGCTCGCGGTCGGTGAACGTGAGCGCGGCGCTCGTGACCTTGTTCTCCGCGGGCCGGCCGGCGGAGACGCCGCGCGCGGAGGTCGTCGGGCGGCCGGCGAGGCGGTTGCCCGCGACGGCGACCCAGTCGAGGTTTTGCGCGAGGTCGAAATGGTTGACCATGAACTCGACCGCGTGGCGCGCGCTGAGGTCGTAGCCGGCCTTGAGGAAGAGGTTGTAGAGATCGCTGTCGAGCGTGTCGCCCTGCGTGTTGTCGACGCCGAGCGTGCGGCCCGCGCCGTCGAAGCCCATCGGACGGTGCTCCCACGTGACGCCCGCGACGAGCGAGGCGGCGCCGCGGCGGACGCTGGTGAGGGCGGCGAGCTTGCCGCCGTAGCCGTCGGACTTGAAGCGCGTCGACGTGACGCCGGAAACCTCGAGCACCGAGTCGACGCCGTCGTGGGCGGGCGCGGCGCGCGTGACGAAGTTGACGAGGCCGCCCGTGGCGCCGAGGCCCTGCGCGGCGGAGGAACCGTGCACGACCTCGATCTTTTCGAGGAAGAACGGATCGACCGTGAGGCTTTCGCGGTTGCCGGCGCGGAGCGGGTTCGACTGCGGGATGCCGTCGAGCAGGTAGAGCGGATCGCGGCCGCGGAAGGATTCGCCGCGCGAGGTGAGCTTCTGGCGCGACGGCGCGTAGCTCGGCACGGATTGCGCGAGCACCTGGCCGAGGTCGCTGGAGATCGCGAGCTGGCGGTCGAGCGCGGGGCGCGTGACGACGGTGGTCGTGACGGGCAGGGCGCTGGCGAGTTTCTCGGTGCGCGTGGCGGCGGTGACCTTGAAATCCTCCAGGCGCACGAGCTCGGCGCCGGCGAGGGCGTCGGTCTCGACGGCGACCTGTGCGGCGAGCGGCCACGCGAGCGCGAGACCGGCCCAGGCGGGGAGGGAGCGGAGGACAGGACGGACGATGGACACGGCGGGGAACATCGAAGGCGTGGCGGGGGACGGCTCAGAACGTGTAGCGTGCGCCGGCCTGGATGAGGCGCGGCTGGCCGACCTGGATGCCGCGCGTGCGGTCGGTGATGTAGGTCTTGTCGC
>VFQQ010002350.1_pt1 | contig 21780 bp, 38 predicted proteins | sample 3512341 | NCBI WGS metagenome assembly VFQQ01 (sample SAMN10412373, study PRJNA504923) | tailings metagenome | isolation source: Relicate 2 Philex TSF1 revegetated site | place: Philippines: Tuba, Benguet | collected 2017-08-29 | reverse complement strand
GGTGGCGGCGGCGGCGGGCCGGACCGCCCCGATCGTGGAGAGGGGCCACCCGGCCGGCACGGCAGGCACAGGTGCGTCCTGTGGCGGCGGCGTTGGGTGCAGGGTGCCCAGGGGGCTGGGCTGCAGGGGAGGTGGCTGGTTGGATCACTTGCTCATGGCAGCCGGGTACTGTACTTGCTGGAGCACGCTTGGCAGCTAGCGCCCGTTGCCCACCGCTTGGCGCCCCGCCTCCCTGCGCAGGGGCGACGGCCGCGCGGAGCGCGGCTCTCGCTTCGATCGCGACAGGGATGAGGAGCGGGGCGGCGGCATGTTCAGCTCGCTCATGGGCCGCCTGGGCGGCAGCAGCAGGGGCGCCGGCGACTGAACGGCGGCGGCAAGCGCGGTCACCACTGAGTGCGGTCCTGGTGATTACCAGTCGCCGCGGCGGGGCCAGCGCTCTTGAGTTTTGCACCCCTGCCTGCTACTGCCCCCTTTGTAATCTGCACAGGCCCTCCAGGAGTGCGGCAGTGAGGCTGGGGCAGCTGTGGCCAGATGCATGTGACCCTTGCCCATGCTTGCACACAGCGCATGCGCGGCAGTGTGCTCGAGCCCAAGGCCATGACGCCGGTGCGCCCGCGGCGCCATCTATCAGCTCGCTGCATCTCCCGCAGTCATTATTCGTGCACGGAGCACCAAGAGAGGGCTTGTCGGCGATTTGGGCTCGGTCGCTTAGGCCTCTCCCCGTTTCGAGCCCGCCCAGCGCCTGGCAGGGCAGAGAGCAGGCTTGCAAGCCCAATTGCAGGTAGGAGAGCGTGGTGGCCCTGCCCAGTGGCCACCACCCCAGGGCCCAGCTTCCTTCGCAGCTCTGCGCGGCCCGGAGGACCCGCCGCACGCGCAGCTCGCTCCCACATTGCAGAAAGAGGCCTGTCGCTGGCGTTGAGCTCACTGCCTGCCGCCGCCGCCGTCCTCCCGCCCGCAGGGGGCACAGAGCGAGGTCACTCCTTAGCAACCGGCCCCTTCACAGCACCATGGGGCGATTAACCCGCCTAGTCAGCGCAACGCTGCTCCTAGTGCTGCACGCAGCTGCATTCCGAATAGCGGCTGCGCGCCCAGAGCCACCAGAAATTGCAGGTGCGACCGTGCCGCTACTGCCACATGCTGGCCGGTATCTGCTACTTATCGGAGGCCGCCAGCGCTCGAACATGCTTCCTAACGCTTTCCAACTTCCGTGTCACGCAGGCCCAGCAGCAGCTGTCCGCAGCCGCCAAGTCGCGCTGCCAGCAGCAACGCTTGACTGCCACGGTGAGCCCAGCGCACTCTCCACTTGATGTGGCAGTGGGCCTAGCCTGCAGCCATTTGTTTCGCCACAGCCTCTTAGCAGGTTCTCAAGCCAAACAACATTCCTTGTTCCATGCATTCTGCAGAGGTGTGCACATCACACGGCTGGCGGCCGATCGGCAGCCCAGAACCGGGAGTGCCGCCTCAAGACAGCTTGTGCATTGTGTTCTATGGAGCACACACTTCTTACGGTGCGCACCAGCTGCAGTGCGGCTTGCTTGCAGTGGCACAAGCTCAAGCAGGGAGGCTGAAATCTGTCCGGGCTGTGCAATACGTGACCCGGTATCCAGCTCATGTCGCCCCTTGCTTGCCATGCCGCCCCCATGCAGGCCACGCAACCGGCGGGCGCTGCAGCTACTTCAACCAGCAGCTCCGCCGCTCGCTGTCCACGGCTGACTACTCCTGCGCCTGCACGCAAAGCAGCCGGGTCAACTGGGCACCTGCAGAGGTCGGCTGTGAGCCGCCGGCCGGTGGCCGCCCAGCAGTCGCAGGGCCGGCGGCATGCCGCATTTGGAAGCGGGGCAGCAGAGATCCGGCAGATACAGTGATGGGCTACCTGCTGCCTGCGGAAGGCAGCAGCAGCGGCAGCAGCAGCAGGGGCAGCAGCAGCAGTAGCAGCAGCAGTGGCAGTAGCGGCGGCGGCACGTGCTTTGTGCACCGCGCCACGCTTGGGCCCTCGCCTTGGTGGAGCCTAGGCTGGGGCACCCCGGAAATACTAGAGGCAGCAGAGATTGGAGGGCCCAACCGAGTGGATGTGCTGTGCCGCGGCCCAGAGCCTGCGGCAGATGCGTAGCAGGCAGGAGCGCCCTGCCTGCTGTAACATGCCTGCTATGCATGGGCACCCACCGCCTTCGCCGGGGCGCCACATTCAAGGCTCCACTGTATGCTACAGCCAGCCAGCTCTCAGCTTCCATCCTTTCTGGATAGCCCAGATTTTCTCGCACGACTTGCTTGCCTGTTAACCCTTGCCGAATCCCTTCCGTGTTCCCTGTCCTTTCATGCACTGCCCGACCCGCTTGTTTCCCTTGGGGCTGCAACACGCCCCGCCGTGACCGCAGTTGGCCTACCAGTGACTGCTTTTGCCAATTCATTGCTACCCTTACCCCTCGACCTGCACCCGCATTTGCACTCAACATGCAGCACCCTTTGCGCCTGATAGCCTCTGTAATATCTCACAGAGTCAAAGCAATGCCAATGAGAGCTGCAGTGTTCTGACTGCAGGGGCGATGTGGAATGGGGTGGTATGCAAGGCGCCGGCACACAATGCGTGCAGGCTGAATGTACAGGCAGAGGCAAGCGGCAAGAAGCGGCGGTCCTGCATTCAGCGGGGCCAGGTGCTAGTGGAAACCGAAATCTAGCCACGCAAACAGGCGAGGCCGAGGGTACGGGGGTCGAGCAGGAAGGGGAGCTCGCGAATGTGCAGAGCCCCCGTCAAAAGCTGAAAGGCAGGCAGTTCATTTGGGCTAGTAGGTGGATTTGGCATTGATGAGGCAGAAGTGATGGTGTGCAAAACTTGGTGCAACGGAGTATGTTCCGATGGACTGTGGTCAGAGTTCAATGTCCTCGCCCCAATTGAACACTCCGCTCTTGCTGCGGCTGGCCGTGCTGCTGCTGCTGCCACCCTCACTGCTGCTGCCGCCGCTGCTGCTGCTGCCGCTGCTGGTGGTGAGGGTGGTGGTGCTCACACGGATGGTGCCGCCGCTGCTGACGATGTTGTTGCTGGGGGCGTGGCAGGGCTCCACCTCTTTCCTCATCAGGCAGCGGCGGTTGGGCGTGAACAGTGGGTCCCGCCCAACCTCCTCATATCCCAGCCGCTCGTAGAGCTGCAAAGAAGGGAGGGGGAAGGGAGGTGTCATCATGTGCGATGCATGCATCAACCTCTTTATGACCTGGAAGCTCATTTTTCATATCCCAGCCGTTCGTTGTGTTGCAATGAACCATAGAGGCAGGAAGGGGTGGTGCAGACATGCGTGTGTGATGCAAGCATGAGGGCAGGGCGGGCAGCATGGCTGCATGACAACAACACAGCATGCCAACATACAGGACACGCGCACAGCACTCCCAGCCTGCAGACACAGCAAGCCGATGTGCAACCCACAAAGCACACTGCGCCCCACCTGCCGCGCAGGGGCATTGTCCATCTCGACGTGGAGCCACAGCGAGTCTCGGCGCCACAGCCGCGCCTGTCGCTCGCACTGTCGCAGCAGCGCAGTTGCCACGCCCTTCCGGCGGTGCTGCGGCAGCGTGGCTATGTTTGATACATACGTGCGCCGCGGCTTGGTGGTAGGAAAGGGCGGCGGCAGGGCTGCCTCAGGCTGCGTGGCACGAGGGCAGGGCGGGGCGGGTGCGCACACAGGGAGAGGGCAGCGGGACGAGCAACAAACCCCTGCAAAGGTGAGCTTCGGCTGCCCATCAGGCATGCCAGGACTGCCCTTGCAAGCCCTCTTCCCTCCTCCAGCAGCAAAGCACGTCCGACAGACCCTCACCTGCGCCAGGCTGACCGCAGCGCTCCCCAGCAGCGCTCCACTGCTCGGATCCTCAGCCACCAGCACCACGAACGAGCGCTGCCGCCGCCACCGCTCCACTTGCAGCCTGCTCGGGGCATAGCAACGAGGGGCAGCGGGGCAGGGCGGACTTGGGCATGGGTTGCTGCTCACATAGCAAGCATGCATCAGCTCAGCGTGACCTCCGAAGTGAGTGGAGCATGCAGGCGCCATCTAGCATCGTCTAGCCAAACTTCACCACATGCAGCCCCTGCCATGCTCCCTCAGAAGCCGCTCCAGTGCCACTGTAGGTGCATGCCACCCTTGAGGTGCACTCCATCCCTGCCCTCCCAATCCCACCTGTCTGCCTGCGTCAGCACCGGCACCGCGAGTGGCGGGCGGCCCGATCGGCGGGCTGCCTCCGCTGCCGCAACCAGCGCTTGGCGCTCGAGTCGCTGCTGCCGGCTCTCCTCTGCCGCCGCGTGCTTGCTGAGCAGGGCGTTTTCCACCTGCCGCTGCCAGTCAGCCGCTGAGCGCGGCTGGCACACCAGGCCCTCCAAGCAACAGCCGCCACCATTGCCCCCTTCCGGCCCGCTGCTGTGTGGCTGCAGGCTGAAAGCCTGCAGTCAGTGAATCCGGAGTTAGGGGGGCAGTCCAATCAGCAGGCAGGCAGTAGCAGGTAAGCTTGACAAGTGCCACACCCTGGATGAATGGGCGCGCAGTAAGCGGTAAGCAACAGCAGGCTGCCGCACCTGGGCAAACAGGGCACCAATGAAGGGCGTGTCACTGCTGCCCAGTCGAGCAGGTCGGATGCGAACGGCCTGTTTGACCGGCGCTTGCGCCGCGCAGCTGTGCGGCAACGCGCCGGCCGCTGCAACCGTGCGCTGCCATGGGAGCGAGGGCCAGTGGGAGGCCTGCATCGGGGCGCCACAGGCCTGCAGGGAAGGCAGGAGCGGTGCACATGTGGGGCGTGTGGCGCGGAAGGGCGGCGGACTGCCTGCTCGCCTGCCCCCAGCCAGCGCTGGCGGCCTGGGGTCGGCCCGCTGATGGCTGCCAGGCGGCTGCTCGGTCAATTGTTCGCTAAGCCGGCGCCCCCACCTGCTAGCCAGAGGGCGAGCCAGCAGCCTGCGGCCCCTGCACGCCAGAGGGTCCCGCCGAGGCTTGCAGCGCCTCAATTGCAGTGCACGATCACTCTGACAGGCGGCCAAGGCGGGCGGGAGGCCAGGGGCCCTTGGGAGGCGGGCTCTTGACGCCTGGAGGGCCGCCACACGGGATGGCGCCACAGCCCAGAGCTGAAGAAGGGTTGTTCTACGTTTGTGAGAGTGGCGGGAGGTTGGATGTGCAAGGCCCCCTCCCATGCGCAGCACGCGTCGTCACAGGCTGGGTTGGCGGGCATTAAACTCTCTTGCTGGCTTGTAATGTGGACCGCCAGGGGCTGGGCCTTTACTATTGCAAGATGGGTTGCAGGTGTGTATAGTCCTCCTGCCATCCGGCAGGGTCACCAGCGCCCAGTGCGTGTACGGCTCGTTGTAAGTGGCATGACGGCAACCGGAGCACGCAACGGGCCGATTGGGCGTGGCAACGGCTGGATTTGCCTGGATTGAGGACTATGGTTGCACATGAGCTTGCAAAATGAACCACCTAGAGCCACAGCTGTCAGCATGCAAGTCAGCATGCGCTGCTGACCTTGTCGTGAGCCCTGCGAAACGCAATTGACACAGCACAAACCAGCGGCAGGTTTGGCGGCGGCAGCAAGCAGCCCTGCCCAGGATGACGGAGGGGTGCTAGCAGCCGAGCAACATCTTGACGCACTTTTAAGCAGTTCAGTGGGGCACAGCAAGCTCCCCACAGCCTACCAGCTGGCCACGGTAACACCAGGAGACGCCCACCGCTGCCGCCTGGCGACGCGGCCGCTGAGCATCTGCAAAGGGGATCCGCCCGCGGCCCTCGCGCTCAATGGCTCGCTTCACGTACGCAACAACACACCGCCTGCGAGTTCCCAGAGCGCTCTAAGAAGAGCACATCCGCTGCCCGACCCTCTCCAACCCCGCGACGCACGCCGCAACGATGTCGCCAGCCGACAAGCAGCCAGAGCAGCAGCAGGACGCGGCGGCAGCGCCTGGAGCGGAGCTGCAGCGAGCGAGCAGCAAGCGCGAAGCGCCCGTGGACGGCGCAGAGGTGCAGGGGAGGGAGCAGGCTCTCCGCAGAGATCGTCCGCCGTCCTTCAAGGTGAGCGAGTCCGCCGGAACTGCCCCGCCGCTCGCCGCCGGCCGACGCGCCGCCGGAAGCTGGCTCTCCGTTGCCGTGTTCTTGGTGCTGCTGCCCAATGCCCCTGCCGTCTGCCTTATTGCCCTAGAAGGAAGACTACTCTGCTTGCGCAGCAGCCATAGAGCAAGTGCCTGAAGTCGCATGCTCGCACCGCTCGTGCCGCCTGTGCCGACCGCCCTCCCCTCTCCCCCTAGCTGCTCACTCGCTCCCTCTTTGTGTTTTGCTTCCCACAGGTGATGGGCCGCATGGTGATGGCCATGAAGCGCTTCTCCAACAGCCTGAACCCCACCTACACGTACGGCAAGCGGCCCGCGTCTTCGACTGGCAGCGGTCGGGTGCGTGGCAAAGGCAGAGGGACCGATGGGAAGGCGGCCGGCCGCCAGCTGGCGCTGCTTGCCACTTTGTTAACAGTGTCCTTAGTAGCTGGCTGGCTGCAAATTGCTGTTGTGCGAGCAGCGCTGAGCAGCGCTGCCAGCTAGAGTTGCCAATATTGCTCCTCGTTCCCCACGCTGCCTGCAGGTGTCGGCGCAGGAGGGCGAGGGGCAGGGGCCCGTCACCAGCCGGCCCACCAGCCCAGGCACGTGTTGGCTGCATTTTGCTTGCAGCTCTGCTTGGGGCATGGAGGCAGTGGTGTTTGATACGCTGTTGACAGGCCGGTTTGGACATACCCCACCCTGGCGTTGCGCAGCCGAAAGTTTGCTGTTGTTCCGACGGGCTCGCTTGTTTCTGTTCTACACCTACTGCTGCAGAGGAGAAAGACAAGTACGCGTTCCCCGACCACGGCCACCGCATGGCCTACCTGCTGAAGCCGCTGCCGCCCACAGAGGATGAGGAGGCGTAGCAGGCACAGCACGCTAGGCAAAGCGTGCCAAATCATGGCCCTGCCTGACGCCCCAACGGTAGCTGGGGTGCGGGCGGAGCTGCCACGTAATACGAACCCATCGCCGCCCACGGCTTGCATCCCCGTTGTAGCATGCCTCAGCACGTGTATCCCTTTCTGGAAAGCTAGTTGTCACAGGAGTTGTTGTTGGGCTCCGCTCCCCTCCCCATGTCTCGTGTGCCTTGCCGTCTTTCATTCTGCCGCTGTTCCCTGCCCTCAGTGCTATTTTGTCCGGCTGGCTCGCCCATTGCGCCGCCCAGCACTGCCTGACCACCAACAAACGACAGAGTGTAACTGTACTGACAAGCACCAGGCGGGCAAAGGCAGGCTATCCCGGCATGCGTTGGGTATGGTCTGCACCGCTGGCGGCGGTCGCGCAGCCATCTCGCACAATGGGGCAGCTCACTTCCTTTCAGCGCCCTAGTCCTAATCCCATGCAGCTTGCCTGCGTCGTGCCAGCAGGCGTCCAGACTCTCCCGCGCGCCTGGCATCGTCGCTCCCTGCACGTTTGGCGCACAGGACCGGGTGAGGTTTTGCAGAATCGCTTGCCTGATTCATCACCAGCTTGATTGCTCGCTGTATCGCTCTCAGCCGCCGCAACCTGGACCCTGTCCCTTGGCTGAGCCTCTCGCGACCCCTGGTCCTTGCACGCAGCTCCCAGGCGTCGAGTGACCACGATGGCGAGCGGCGGCAGGGCTGAGCTGCACGCGCTGCCGGTGAGTCGCCGCCGCTGCCGCCGCTGCTGCCGCTGCTGCCTGCCCGCTGCAGCGAGTGCTCAACCATCTGCTTTCCCTCTGTTCTGCAGGGCGTGTCGGCGCCCCCGGCCGAGACCAAGGGGTTCTTCTTCCAGCAGGCAAGGCGGCTGCGTTGCTAGTTTGGAAGGCAGTAGATTACGGCAGCAGGCCAGGATGGACAGCACAGGAAATGAGCAGCACGCCCGTCGGTGCTTGCAGTTGCTGGCCGCTGGCGCAACAGCAGGCCTGCTCGGTCTGCTCACAAAGCGTACACGTGCTGAACGCACCTGCACAGTGCCCACTGCCACGCTCACTCCCCCCATTTCCCACTGCTGAATGCTCGTTCCTTTACTTTTGTGCGCAGACCATGGTGCGCGTCAAGGACCCCAAGGCCTCCCTCGATTTCTACACCCGCGTGCTGGGCATGACGTGAGGCACAGCAGGCGCAGCATGCACAGCACGCAGCAGGCTTGCATCTGGGGCCTGGGGGAGAGCCTGCTCCGCTCTGGCAGGTGGCGGCGGCAGATCTTGGCTTCAGCTTGACGTTGCAGCGGCGAACTGTTGGTCCACTTGACACTTTGAGCTCACGAGCGCATTGCCGCTGGTCGATTCCTGCAGGCTGCTGTGCAAGCTGGATTTCGCGGACATGAAGTTCAGCCTGTGAGTGGCTGGCGCTTGTTTGGCGATGCAGTGCAGGGCTACAAAGCTTGCGCGCCAGGCCACTGCATGCATGCCCCTGCGCTCCATTTCCTGGCTGCTCCTGACCAAAGGTGCCTCAAATTCACAGCTTACAACCTGCCCATGCCACACACAGTTACTTCCTGGGCTACCAAAAGCCTGAGGACGTGCCTGAGGATCCGGTGGAGCGCGCCAAGTGGATGTTCGGCCTGCCCGCCTGCCTGGAGCTGTGAGCGGAGTGCTCCTGTGTGGGAGGTGTAGGCGGGCAGCAGGGCATGGGGATAGGCGGGTAGCAGGGCATGGGGATTGGGTGGCCTGCCCACCTGCCGTGGATGTTCGGCCTGCCCGCCTGCCTGGAGCTGTGAGCCCTGAGTGCTGTCTTTGTGGGAGGGGTAGACGGGCAGCAGAACATAGGGATTGTGTGCCCTGCCCACCCGCAGCGGGTGTTCGGCCTGCCCGCCTGCCTGCAGCTGTGAGCCCTGAGTGGCATGTGCCGCACGTCTAATAGCAGCATGGCAGCACGTTCAAGGCAGCAAAGATGTGGCACGTGTGCCTGGCGATGCACTGTCATCCTGCCAACGCATTTGTGCTCTGCCCGCCCCTTGTTCTCCTGCCCGCAGCACGCACAACTGGGGCACGGAGAGCGACCCAGATTTCAAGGGATACCACAATGGCAACAGCGACCCGCGCGGCTACGGTGCGCATATGTGCTGAACAAACCATCATTGAAACAACATTCACCTGTCCAGCGATGCACAGCCAGCTAGCTTTGCAACGGCTTGCAGTGACGTGCAAGCGGGTTTGCGCTTTTTTGCCTCAGACTGCATTGCTTGCCGTTCATCGCTACCGCAGGCCACATTGGGCTGGTCGTGCCGAGCGTGGCAGACGCCTGCAAGCGGTTTGAGGAGCTGGGAGTTGAGTTTGTGAAGCGGCCAGACGAGGGCAAGATGCGGTGAGCTGGATTAGGGCGGTCTGTATGTTGTAACTGTATATGTACCTGGGATGGAAGTGGGAGCTGGGAGTGGAGTTTGTCAAGCGGCCGGACGAGGGCAAGATGCGGTGAGACGGGCGTACGCAGGGGATGCATGCTTCGAGGGAAGCCGAGCCTGCGGTGCGTGCGGCTGCCTTGTGTTACGCCTCCCCTAAAGCAGCCAGGTGCAAGATTCCATGGATGGTGTGCCCCGGCCTCATGTAGGACGTCCGGCACGCTGCGTGCCACGTGCCTCCTTTCTACGCAGCATCATCCTTGTTCTCCTTGCTTTCCCTTGACCTCCATATGCAGCAACATCGCGTTCGTGAAGGACCCGGATGGCTACTGGATTGAGATCCTCACGGCAAGTATATCTGCTGCTTATCACCTTGATGTTTTGCCCTTGCGGGGCGCCACACACATGCTGCTGCTTTGAGTGCAAGGGAGGTGCCACTGTGCATGTGCTCGTCATCCCATTGGCTCGCTTGAGCGGCGACTGCTGGCCCCTTGCACTTACCCCCCCTCTGCACTGCATGCCCTGCTGCAGCCGGACAACAGCAAGATGTTCGTGGACTGGGGCCAGGAGCAGCAGAGGCCTGCCAGCTGAGGCACAGGACGCGCGGTGGAGGCCAAACTCCTGTGGGTTTGTTAGACGAACCGCATCTCCGCATGACTCGCAGCGATGGAGTGCCCAGCGCAGAGGGGCGCCACTGCTGCAGGCTGACAGGCCACGTTGAATGAAAGCATAACGCATTTTGAGCTGTTTCTTCCAAGAGTGTGAGCACATGTGCCTGCCAGGGCTGAGCACAGGCGGCGAGGTGCAGGCAGCGGCGGCAGCATGCCGAGCGGCGCGCGCAGGAGCTGCTTTGCAGAGCGGCGCTCACCTGTAGCGCGCTTCCACATCTCTCCTCGCTGGCTACCGTGCTTGCAAGCCGCTGTAGGGCAGGCAGCAGCCGTCGCACAACCGAGCGGGGAGCGGAGGCCGTTTCTGGGAGGCCGTGTGCTGCTCAACGTCTGATCTACCCGTGCGAAAGCTGCTGAAGGTGCGCGCACAGCTTGCCACCGCTGCCGCGCGCTCGCAGGTCGCGGGAAGGGCGCTCCCGGCGTTGGTTCTGCGTCTGCTGTAGCCCAATACGTAGTGGAAAACTTGCACATCCGATAGCCCGCCTCTGCGAGGCATGCAGCCGCCGGTGGGCACTGCCGCTGCTGCCGCCGCCGCCGCCATCGCCGCCTTTGCCTTCGCTGCCAACACACTGCTTCCCACTGCTTCCTGCCGCAGCTGCTGCAACAGCACTAACCTGCCACTGGGCCTGGACTAGCACAAGTCGCCTGCCAAGATGGGTGAACGCAAGGTGCGCCGGCAGCACGGAAGCGCTGCGAGCTCGCCTGGCCGCAGGAATTGCCTTTCATCTCGTGGGCAGCGGCAGCCGTGGCTGCAGCCTGGGCCGGCTCGTGCTGCTGTTGAAACTGTACCACCGTTCACCAGGCACTCCCCACTTTCCACTGTACCACCGTTCACCAGGCACCCCCCACTTTCCACGCTGCACTAATGACACTTTTCCATCCTGTCCTGAATCCCCCTCCAGGTGCTGAATCAGTGCTGCCCGCCGAACACAACCCACCCACCTTCCCCTTTCTCAATCTCAACTGATGGCTTTAACATAATATTCTCTGCGCACTGCGCAGGTCCTCAACAAGTACTTCCCGCCGGACTTTGATCCGAGCAAGATGCCCAAGGCCAAGCGCGTGCGGTCGGAGGACAAGCAGATGAAGGCAAGCTGGACTGCCGTGCTTGTGATTGCTGCCATGGTTGCTGTAGTCCCTGGGATGCGCAGCGCGGTCGGAGGACAAGCAGATGAGAGAAAGTGGTATTGTGGACTGGTTTTGTTTGCATGCGTCGCCTGCACTGCTTGCCGCTGGCTAGGTGAGAGTGCAGTGCGGTCGGGGGACAAGCTGATGAAGGCAAGCAGGAGACATTTGCTGAAGCTTTGGGTTCTGGGCGTGTGTTGGTGCCGGTTACCGACAATGTCTTCTGCCACATGCTGTTGGCTGCACCAAACTCCACTTCACTGCCCACCTCACTGCCTGGCTCCTTGTGCTGCCGCAGGTCCGCATGATGCTTCCCATGACCGTGCGCTGCAACGTGTGCGGCACCTTCATGTACAAGGCGAGTAGAGGGTGGAATATATCGTGTAATGGAATGCACTGGGGATGGGTGAGGGGAGTGTGGGACCAGCTGTGGAAGGAGCTTGGGGCGATTTTATGGGGCCACAAATAGCTGCGAAGCGGCGGCCTTTTAGACCGGGGCCACATTTTGGTGTGGCGGCGACCCGGCAGTGTCGCAAGTAAAGCCGCGCGGCCCTTGCAACCCCTCCCCACCTCACAGTTGCTCCCTCTCCCCACCCTTGCAGGGCACCAAGTTCAACACGCGCATGGAGGACGTGCGGGGGGAGAACTACCTGGGCATCAAAATCTTCCGGTGCGCTGGCAAACATTACTTGATCAATTTGAATGCAATGGCTGTGTGAATGTACAGACTCTTGCTACTGTGGGTGTGGGGAACTACCTGGGCATCAAGATCTTCCGGTGCGGCTGTTTTGCGCTGGATGGCCGCCTTGCTAAACAGCAATGTTTGCATGGCGCACTTGTGGTGAGGCTGGGCTGTGGCACAGCCCTTTGCACTGCCGCGATGATGCATTTGCACCTTGCACCCTTTCTCCATCCTCCCCGCAGCTTCTACTACCGCTGCACGCACTGCTCGGCCGAGTTCTGCATGAAGACCGACCCCAAGAATGCGGGTGGGTGCTGCGCCTGCTTACTTGACAGCATTGCGGTTGCCTTCGAGTGCTGGGCAGGCAGGGCATGCCAATACACCTGATCCTTTTTCAACGCGCCTCTGCTCTTCTATCTACCAACAGACTACGAGCTGGAAGCAGGCGCCACGCGCAACTACGAGCCGTGGCGAGACAAGGAGAAGCAGACGGCGGCGGCGGTGGCGGACCGGGAGGAGGAGGAGCGCGGCAATGCCATGAAGGTGGGTCGCAGGGGCCTCTCAACTTGCGCTGTTGCTTGCTTGTTGTGCCTTCTGGGTGGGAGGCAAGCCGGGAGGAGGAGGAGTGGGGCAACGTCGTGAAGGTGGGTCGGCGGCTGCTTGCAGGTATAGCTGCTAGAGTATTTTCAAGCCGCATGGGTGGCGAGCAGGGAGGAGAAGAGTGCGGCAATGCCATGAAGGTGGGGAGCTGCAAACTCTGCAAGCTTTTGGCAGAGGATAGACGGCACGCTGGCCAGCAAGCACACGGCAAGCCTCTGCCGATTTGCAACCAGTCAACCCCTCCAATCGCACCTCTGCTCTGCCCGCTTTGCCGCCCGCAGGCGCTGGAGAACGGCACGCTGAGCAGCAAGCAACCTCACTGCCGCTGTTGTCACAGTCCTTAATTGACTCGCACTGACCTTTCAATGAACCTTGCAGGCGCTGGAGAACCGCACGCTGGACAGCAAGCGGGAGATGGACATCCTGTCTGCGCTGGACGAGATGAAGAGCCTGAAGGTGCGCTGAGCCTGCTGTGGTTGTCGCCAGTGATGGACATCCTGTTCGGCGCTGGACGGAATGAGGAGCTGGGGCGGTACGCTGCTGCGGTGTGGTTTTGGTGCAGGCAAGGCACCAATTCCACCCTGGAATGCTACTCCATCTATGTTGCGCAGGCGCGGCACGAGCAGGTGGACACCGAGGCGGCGCTGGCAGCGCTCAAGCGCAGCGCGCAGCAGGAGGTGGTCAACCTTGATGCCGAGGACGAGGAGGCTGTCAGGCAAGCTTTTTGCCCTCTAAGGTGCCGACAATTTCATGTGATCATGCTGCTGTGCTGCCGAGAGTTGCCGCCGTGCGGGGCCGAAGCACCCTAGCCATCTCTCTCTGCCTCAACTTCTCTTGATGCAATGGCAGCACGCTAACTCTCCCCTGCCCCCACCCCTCCTCCCCATCCCTCCCCGCAGGCAGATGCTGCTGCAGCGCGCCGGCTTTGTGCGGCGGCTGTCCGACAGCGATGAGGAAGACCCTCGGCAGCAGCAGCGGCGGCAGCAGCAGCAGGCCGGTGGCGGCGGCGGCAGCAGTGGCGCGGGTGCCGGCGGCAGCGGGAGGGCGGGCGGTGGGGCGCCGCGGGTGCGCGGCGCAGCGGTGGCCCCTGCTGCAGCGGCTCTGTGGGAAGAAGAGCTCTCAGAAGCAAGTGAGGACACCGGCATTGATGGGGACGCGTTCATGCAGCAGCAGTTTGCAGCAGCACGGGCGGCCGCTGTGGACGTTTCGCACGGCGGGCCTGGCGCAGCAGGCGCAGCGGGCGCAGCGGAGGGGCCTGAAAATGGCGACCAGCGGCAGCAGGCGGGCGCTGCGGCAGAGCGACAGGGCGAGCAGGCGGCGGCGGCGGCCAAGCCTGCCAAGCCGGCTGCTCCAGAGAAGCCGCCGCCGGCTCTGCCCAAGTTTGGGGCCCGTCCGGTGGCGGTTGTCGTGAAGCGCAAGGCAGAGAGCGAGGCAGCCCCCACCAAGCCAGCCAAGCAGCAGCCGCTGGTGGTGGCGGCTGGGGACGACTCTGATGGCAGCGGCGGCGGCGCGGGCGCGGGTCTGCTCGGCATTGTTGGCTACGGCAGCAGCGGCAGCGACAGCCCGTGAGGTTGTGCTGACGGGTTGTGCGACGTAGCTGCCGCTGATCCGACTTTGTGGTTGCACCTTACATTGTCCACCTTACATTGTGAGTTCCCTGTGACTTGTGAGGATGATTGATTGGCATGCTGAGAGCATGCAGCCACGGCAGAGTGTTGCGAATCAGGTGGCCGAGCGCTGACCAGGTGCCGCTGAGCCGCCGCTGCCACCGATGGCGTCGCTGCTGGGCTGGTTTAGATGCCGCTCGGCTTTGCCGCTACTTGCACGCTGTCTAGCCCTCCCTCGGTTCGCCGAAGCGCTGGGCGAGAGCTAGCATGATTCCTCTGGCCGGGTTGGCCAACCCTGCGCCCTGCAGCTTGATGGGCCTTGCGCGCACACTGGCAGCCACCGGCCGGCTATGGGCATGCCTGCAGAACGCGCAAAGCGCCGCCAGCGCCATTCCTGCAGCCAGCGGCGCCGCCGCCAGCTGCACCGCCGGCTGCAGGGCTTTCTCCTCTTCAGCAGCGGCAGGCCCAGCGCAGGCCGCCCGCCCAGCAGCAGCAGCAGCAGCAGCCTCGGTGCCTGTGGAGCGGTTGCAGCGCATCATCACGCCACAGCTCTGCGACTCCCTGCGGCGCAACGGCTTTGCGGGTGCGCTGCTTGCGCCGCTCTTTGCCCAGCGCTGCTGTCATGCAAGCAGCTTACCTGCTGATAGACACTGTATCGAAACTTCTCTCCTGGTCTGTCTGCCTCTTCTGTGCAGTGGTGGATAATGTGTTTGGCGCCGACACAGCCGCTGGCCTTCGGGAGGAGCTGGCCGCAGTGCGAGGCACATCAGCGATGCACAAGGCAAGTTAGTTCGAATGCTGTCGGCCTCCGGTAGATGGTGTGGCAACCAGGCAGGCCCAGGGCAGCAGCCATGCTGCATCTTGCATGTTCGAAGCCAGACGGTGCTGCGCTCTACGCCCACCTCGCAGCACCGCTGTGCCGACTGCTGCCACCCCTGCTGCCTCCCTTCAAATTCCTCCTGCAAGAACTGCACACACCTTGTGCACGGCGGTGCCACAGGGCTGCTGGAGAAGGAGCACATTTGGGAGGCGGAGCTCATGCTGCCAGACACTCAGGTATGATGCGCTGTGCTGTGCCTTGTCGTGCCGTGTCATGCTATGCTGCGCCGTGCTGTGCACATCGCAGCTGCTTGCCTACCCATGGCGCGCAGCTTCTGCTGGGCCAGCCCTGTTCACAGGCAGCAGGCATGAGTCGGCCATACTCTCTCATCTCGTTGTTGTGCTCACAACTCACACAACCCTGCGCCACACTTCCTCCATGCAGGCGCTCGCGCCGCGCTGCGCTCAGCTGCAGAACGACCCCACGCTGCGCGTCATGCTGAGCCTGTTCATGCCGGAGCTCAGCCTGCAGTCCCAAGCCATCAAGCTGCAGTGGAACGCAGGTGGGTGGGATGAAGACTGGAGGGAGGGTACGAGGGTGGACTCCTGGTTGCTTTAGGGGCGGGCTACACGATGACAGCAACGTGCATCTGGGATCCGCTTGCGCCGAAAAAGCGCAACATTTCACCCTTGTTGCAGGCCATGGCGGCTGCTTCCCCATGCACTTTGACAGCGACATGCAGCTGGACATGCGGCGCATCACCGCTGTGTGGTGAGCCGCTGCTGTATCACCGTCGCTGCTGCTGCTGCTGCTGTGCCGTCCTTGCTTCCGAAATTAGTGGTTGCTGCGACATCCCTCCTGCGTCAACACCGCACTTGAGCGATGCACAAGGGTGCGGCCCTAATCACGCGCCTGCCCTGCTGTGCGAATGTCCTGACAGGTACCTCAACCCAGACTGGAAGCCAGAGGATGGCGGCCAGCTTCGAGTGTACCCCTTCCCACAGGTACGCACTTGCTGGGCAGAACTGGAGGGTGGCCCAGCCGGGCTGCCGTCTCTGGCGCTCGCTGCCGCGGCAGATACCCAAGGCACCTCCATCAGTCCTTTCCTGGTTTATTTGTCCCGGCTTCCCCCCTACAGGATGCGGTTGACATTGCCCCGCTCAACGACCGCATGGTGCTCTTTTCCTCCATGCACCTGCTGCACCGCGTGCTGCCCAGCGCCGCCGAGCGCTACTGCTTTACCATCTGGATCTCAGCAGGTGCGCTGGGAATGCTCAGGGGCCGATACCGCGGCTGACAATCAGGGCAAAACCAATTTGTTGATAGGGGTGACCACTCGCTGCAAGCAAAGCAGTGCGCTGTGCGCCAACAGCGTCCCTGACATACTGGCTCTGCCGCGGCCCCGTAGGCGCGCCGCCGCGGCTGCACATGGGCGGCAGCAGCGGCGGTGGGCAGGGCGGCAGCGCGGAGAAAGAGCGGGAGCAGCTGCGGCGGGCGCTGAGCCGCGACGAGCCGCTGGGTGCGCTGTGCAGTGTAGCATAGCGCAGCGCAGCGTGGCATGGGCTGTGTGCACAGCTTGTGGTTGTGTGACGTGCTAGGTCCGCCTGGGTAGGCCGGCTGCATGAAGCTGCACAAAGCGCAGCAGGAGCAACACGAAGTTTCCTGGCCACACCCACACCCGCTGCGCTGCTGCAGGCAGGGAGGAGGCCTGGCAGCTGCTGATGCACGATGAGATCCGCAAGCACGCCGCCAAGTGGCACTACCGAGCAGAATGGTGCGTGTGCAGCTTACTAAGTCTAGTAGACGCGTGTGTTGTGCAACGTGCGGACTCTGCGTTGCATGCTCGACCGTGATGCTGCTATGGGCACCCGTGATAGCACCGCCGCCGAGCTGCTCTTCACGTGCAGGGAGCAGTCGATCCGGGAATCACACCCCGAGGGGCCACAGCTGCAGCAGGCGCTGCAGACGTTCCGGCAGGTGGGTGCTGGGGATTGTGACGACATTGCAGGGGATTACACGCGGCAGATGCTGGATCCCATCCCAATTGGCCTTGGCAAGTTTGGCTGCAACAAGACCTGGCAGGCTCATGCCCGCCGCCCTGCTTCCCAACCATGCCCAGGAGGTTGCCGTCATTGCGCGGGCGCTTGCGCCGCTGCTGCCGGCTCTGGCGGCGGGCCCGCCGCCCAACGGTGGGCCGCACCCCGCCTACTTCTGACGAGTTGAGGCTGCGCCCTGTGCGGCAGCCGGCCAGTGCAGCCTGTGCGGCAGCCGGCCAGTGCAGCAGCCTCTGGGTCGAACACAGATGCGCCACAAGGGCAATGCAGCGGCAGCACGGCCGGGGCGGCGCGCCAAGTGCTGCGATACCGCGGCGAGGCAGGGCAGGGCCAATGTGTGGCGGGCGCGCCGCGGCAAGCGGCTGATTTTTTTGGCCAGCTGACCCAGGGTATCCGGGGGTGTAACAGCTGGCTTGGCGTCCCACAAGTGCAGGCATGCCCTGGGGGCAGGCAGGCAAGCCCGGCTGCGGCAGGGCGGCAGCAGGCGGGCAGCTCCCGTTGGCGGGAGGCACGTGAGGCGGCACAAGCGCGGGCCTGCACGGGCGGCCTGCAGGGCTGGGCGCTGGGTTGCGGCGCCTGCCAGGTTGCTCTTGCAGCCACAGGAGCCCACAGGCGGGGCTTCGGGCCGCAGCAGCGTGCTCTGCCAGCTTGCGCTGCTGATCTGCAAATGGTGGAGCGGCTGCTGGCCAAATCGTTCGAGAACTGCACTCTCTCTCCTTCTGCTACGTATTCAGCCATCAGCGACACCACCCCTTTGTTGTGGGCCGCCCACGGGGCCCCCAGCTTTTCTCCCCGTCTTGCGCCCCGCTCTACAGCACCCCAGCAGCCTGCGAGCGCCAGCCATGGCGTCAGCCGAGGCCGCGGCGGCTCTGCCGCCCGCCGACGGGCAGCCCAGCGCTGAGGACGACGAGCTGTACCGCTCGGACGCCTTCAGGATGCAGTGCATGAAGGTGAGAGGGCTGGGAGGGCCGGCAGGCGCTGGCAGGGCCTGGCCGCGGCGTAGGGATTACTGGCGGCTTTTTCTGGGCCTCGGCGCCCCGGCGCGGCCCCTCCACAGCCTCTCTGGCAGTCTGCAGGAGCCTTGGGGACGCGCCCGGCGCACCTGACGCCCCTAGCACTAAGCTTCACAACTCTCCAGAGCCTGTTTCTGCCCCTTGCTTGAGCCCGCCCGCCCCACCCAGCCCGATCGCCGCCCGATCACCCGCAGGTGCTGCCCTGCTCGAAACGCTCCCCACAAAGCCGCGCGGGGGCGCCCCCGCGCCGAGGCACCATCCCTGACTAGCGAGCCACCCTTGCCCTGATCGCCCTGCAGGTGCTCCCCTGCTCGAAACGCTTTGTGCACGACTGGACCGAATGTCCCTTTGCGCATCCGCAAGAGAAGGCACGCCGCCGCGATCCCAGCATCCACAACTACACTGGCATCGCCTGCCCCTCGATGAAGAAGGCAAGAGCTGGCTTCTTCTGCCTTGCGTGCCAGTAACCCAAACCCAGTTTTGCCAGAAACAGCTGTTGGATTTGCTAGAGTGCTGCCTGGCTGCAGTCGCACCCGGCCGCCCGCGGGTACCCTTGTCAACCCAGCTGCGCCCCCTCGTGCCGTACCCATCCTGTACTCACCCCCGCCGGCTCCCTGTCTGCAGGAGGGCTGCTGCGCCTTTGGCGACCACTGCCCCTACGCCCACAACGTGTTCGAGTACTGGCTGCACCCCACGCGCTACCGCACCCAACTGTGCAACGACGGCAGCAACTGCAAGCGCAAGATCTGCTTCTTCGCGCACAGGTGGGCGCGCGGGCTAACCGCCGGCGGTACTGCCGACCTGCCCCGGCTGCCGCTGCTTATTTAGCTCGCGTGCGTTCCCTCGCTCACACCCTCCATCTGCACCCAACCCCCCTCCTCCCGCCAGCCTGGACGAGCTGCGCGTGCCGGCCTGCAAGCCGTTTGTGAGCCCAGAGGCGCTGGCTTCCGCGGCCGCCTCGGCGGCGGCCGATGCCGAGGCCAAGCGGCGTGCTGCCACCGTCGGCTCCCCGCTCTCCGCCTTAGCAGCGCTGTCCCCGGGCCCCTCACCGCAGCGCGCCAGCCTGGGCGCCCTGCCGTCTGCGCGGCTCAGTGGCGCCAGCGTGGCGGCACCCGCCAGCCCGTCCACCACAGATGATGCCCTCATGGGCAGCAGCCCCGCGGACGCGGGCGTGCAGGCGGCGCTGCAGCAGCTGGCGGGCGCCGGCTTCAGCTCGCAGGTGCGGCCAAAAGGGAGGGGGAAGTCTGTGGCTGTGCAGGAGGCGGTACTGCAGTTGGTGGGCTCGCCGGTTTGCCTGCACGCGCCAGCACAGCCACACACCCCGGCTGTGCGGCCCTGGTGTGCGCATGCCAGCCGGCTTCCCGCACTCCATATAGCTGCCTCCAGCCGCGCATGCATCGTCGCCCCGCCCTGCACGCTCACCTGCCCTCCGCTGGGGCACGCATCCTCCCAACCCTGCAGGAGCAGCAGGTGATCGAGCTGGTGACCAGCCTGCTGGCTCAGGACAAGGTGTCCCCCGAGCAGGCCGCCAACATCCTGCAGCAGATGCTGCCGCCCGACACGCTCAGCCAGCTGCAGGTGGGTGGTGAAGGGTGGGAGGTGCATTTGGAGTAAGGGAGCAGCTGGGCGGCCAGGTTTTGGAATGGCAGCTCGTGGAATCCTGCTGGCCAGCTGCGCAACGGGCCAGCTTGCTCAGCGCGGGCTGCGGAGGAGCCGGCTCACCATAGTTGCGTTCTACCGCCCTGCAAGGGTTTGCACTGCCGCTCACCTTGTTTGTGTGCTGTCACCTGCGCAGGTGCACCTCAACACGCCGCGCGCCTCCATGGACGAAATGCGCGTCTGCTACAGGTGGGGCGCAACACCTGGCTGGGATTGCAAGTTGGTGGTTTGGTAGTCTGGAGTGTCACAGCCCGCAAGCAGTGTCTGGGTGACGTAGTGCATGACCTGGCTGCGTTTGGAGCAGCCTGCTTCGCCACATTCAGCTATCTAGGCCAGGCCTGCTCATGCTCCCTTCCCTCCCTCCCCCGCCCCGCTGCCGCAGCGACCCGCTGGCCGGCCGCAGCGCCGCAGCAGCCGAGCTGCACATGCGGGCCAGCGGCAGCTTTGATATGAGCGGCGCCTCGCCGCGCGCCGCTGTGTTGGCACAGCAGGCGCAGCAGGCACAGCAGGCGGCCGCCGCGCGCAGCGCCCCGCAGGGCCTCAGCCTGGAGCACCTGGCGGCGATGCAGGCGGCCCAGAACATGGGCTTTGCCGGTGCGTAGTCTGGGCGGGAAGCGTGGTTGCCTAAAGTTGTGTGCCGGACCGCTGGAGCAACCACGTTTTGAGGCGGTTGTGTGTGCAGCCTCTGGTTGTGCCTTGAGTGGGCTGCATTGCACTCGTTGGGCCCCGGGCCTGCCTTGCATTCGAGGGTTCTGCTACGTTTCTGCCCCATCCACACGCAGGCATGTCTCTGCACCCGGGCGCTGCGCCGGTGCACCAGAGCTCGTTTGCAGAGTACCAGTCCACGCCGCGCATGTCGCTGGAGAGCGCGCGCTCCTCCTTCGATACAGGTGCACAGGGGGCTGCCGTGCGCAGCAGCAGCGGCAGCGACTGCAGCGCAGCGGGGGCGCAGCGCCTGTCTGACCCCGGCGCAGCTGCCGGGGCCGGTGCACTGCTGGCCGGTCCGCAGCAGCAGCAGCAGCAGCAGCAGCCCACAGGGCAACAGTTTTCCAATGGAGCGCAGCCGCGCCGGCGGTCGCCGCCGCTGCCGCCTGCCGCGCAGCAGGCTGCTCTGCAAGCAGCCCAGCAGGCAGCGCAGCAGGCGGCTCAGCAGGCGGCTGTGCGGCCCTCAATTGAGGCAGCCATGCGGCGCATGTCTGCTGAGCAAGAGATGGGCAGCGCCAGCCAGCAGATTGCTGCCCTGCAGGCGGCCGCCGCAGCGCAGCAGCAGCAGTACCTGCACCCCACGGCGGTCGAGACGGCGGCGCAGGCGCAGGCGCAGCAGCGCCACCATGCGGCGCTGCAGGCGGCGCTGCAGCAGCGGCGGCAGCTGCTCCAGCTGCAGCAGCTGGCGGCACCCACCGGAGCTCGGCCCAGCGAGGAATCAAGTGTGTGCCCCCTCCCTCGCTGCCCTCTCTCTGCCTTGCCTTGCCTCTGGTTAGACAGATCAGATCCCTTCCCTGCCTAGGCAGCTGCCAACGCCGCCAGCCGCCTGCGCATCCCAGCTTGTGCGCCGCGCCTGCTGCCCGCCCGCTACCGCCCTCCCGCCGCCGCGCTGCGCCTGCTTTGCCTGCTCTCCTCTTTTGGGCACCCCTCGCTCTCCCGGCTCCAGCTGGGCAGCAGCCAGCTCCGCCAGCCGGCGCTAGCCAGCAGCGGTGGCGGCCGCGGCCCCGCCGCGGCACCAGCTGCGCAGCCCTGGCCAGCTGCGCAGCCCTTCAGGCTTGCCGCGCTGCCCCTTCTCCTTGCCCCTCGCCCTGACCGCTCCTGCTCCTCTCACCCTGCCTCTGCCGCAGCCCGCATGAGCTTTGAGACGACTGGGCGGCAGAGCATGGAGGCGCAACGCGCGAGCGTGGACGCCGTCTACCCGCCCCAGCTGGTGCCCAGCCTCTCTGGCCAGGTGCGATCTCGGCACCGCGATTTCCACTTCACTTCAACTGGGTTGCTTTGAGTTGCTAGTTTGTAGTGCTGAGGCTGCTGGGTGTTTTGTCGGGGACTCGCGCCACGGCGGCAGCCTTCGTCTGGTTTTGTCATTGGCGGTCTTCGCTGCAGCTCTGCTCTTGACTACACATAGGCAGGCAGCAGCTGTCACCCGCAACACAGATGCAGCTCTGCATCCTGTGCAAGCGGGCACAAGCACCCGACTGGGCCCATGTTGCCGTGCAGCTGG